>Ga0213822_1000855_pt1 | contig 20046 bp, 17 predicted proteins | sample MC6MC0908MG_FD_179872 | JGI IMG/M metagenome (GOLD analysis project Ga0213822, IMG submission 179872) | Enriched soil aggregate microbial communities from Iowa State University, Ames, United States - MC6-MC0908-MG | ecosystem: Environmental > Terrestrial > Soil > Unclassified | place: USA: Iowa...
GCATAGCCAAGGCTGAGGAACAGCGTCTTGGCCGCTTCGAGGATCGCCTCGCGCTTGGCCAGGTCCTTGGGGCGACCTGGGCCGATGGGTGCGTCGTTGGGCATTGGAATCCGCATCTGGTTGAAGGTTCGCCCATCTTACCGGCTCGGCTGCCATCCGGCTTGAAGGAATGCCCAGGCGTTAATGATTTAGTGGTTTTTCACGATTATTTGGATCGTGAAAAACCACGGACCTGCTCGACGCTGCTGTTGATCGTAGGGCAGTCTACTCCACGGTTGGCGAACATCCTTGCCGAGAACTCCCGAACATATTTCGCCAGCGATGAGCGGGCATTCACCCCTACAAAACATGCGGTCAAGCAGGAATAATGCGCCACACAGTCGCCGCCTGCTCGCTCGCGGCCTATTGAGAGTTCTCCGAGGGCTGAGAAATGTTACCGGTAATGGATGTGCACAGAGTTGCGACGGTTTCAGCGGACACTCAGTCCGCCTGAGTTAGGCATTCACTGTCCAGCGTGTAGAGGCCGACTCTGCATACCGGCCCTTGCATCAACACGTGGTAATCGTCGTCCAGTTCGATCATGATGACGCCGCCGGCCATATTGACCGCTACCCGAGGCTCGACCAGGCCAAGTCGACGCGAGACTGCCGCCGCAGCGCAACTGCTGGTGCCGGAGGAGAGGGTGTAACCAACCCCCCGTTCCCAAATCTGCACCTCGAGCGTATGACGATCGATTACCCGTACGAACTGAACATTGGTGCGGTCGGGGAAGATCGACAGCCGCTCGATGAGCGGTCCCAGCTGTCGTGCCAGCGTTTCAGTCGGTTGATCGACGAACACCACGCAGTGGGGGTTGCCCATCGAGACTGGATGCAACTGCAACGGTGTGCCGCCCACGTCCACGGTGAACGCCGCGGTATAGGAAAAAGCAGCCTGGCCCATGGCGATCGAAATCCGCTGCCCGTTGTCGAGTACCTGACAGGTGACCACCCCCCCTCTTGTCAAGATTTCAAAGGGTGAATCCGTCACGATGTTCTGATCCCACAAATAGCGGCAGAGAATGCGCAGGCCATTACCACTTTTCTCTGCCTGCGAACCGTCGGTGTTGTAGATCCGTACCGACAAGCGCTCACCCTCTTTGATTACCGGTACCAGTATACCGTCGCTGCCTAATCCGCGGTGTCGGTCGCAAATACGTGAAATCATCGTTTTGGAACAATCAAACCGTGCATCGTCCCTGTATACAAGGTAGTCATTTCCAGCCGCATGATATTTGTAAAACTGCATTAGTTAAGGCACCAGGATGATCAGAGAAGTGGAGTTGAGGCTTTACGACCAATGCGCGTACTGAAGCACTAAATACTCCCAGGCGCCAGGTTGCCCTTGGTTAGTCGAGGGCGCATGGCACACAGGCTGCTACCCGCCAGCACGCAGGCGATCAGTGAGAAGCACAAACCCTGAGGGCCCGCGAGCGACAGTATGAACCCACACCAAGCGGGACTGACTGCCGCCCCCAAGCTCGCCAGATTGTGTGCGGCGAAATAACTGCCTTTGAGGGCAGGCGGGCTGATCGAGTCAATATAAAGATACTCCGCTGGCTGAATCAGCAGTTCGCCGAGGGTGAAAACCAGCATAGAGAGACACCAGGCAGAAAGTTGCTCGGAAAGCGAAAAGCCGAGCAATCCGATAGAAAACAACAGGGCGCCCAACATGACCCGACTGTTCAAGGTTTCGAGCGTGATGTAACGGCCCACGAGGCGTTGAAGTGCAATGACTGTGATGGCGTTGGTCAGCAGCAACCAGGACAGCATCTCCATACCTTCGTTGGTCGGGTACTGATACAGCAACCACAGAGACAGGAAGAAAGTGAAGCGACCGTGAACGACGGTGTTGAAAAATGAACCCAAGGTATAGAGAACCAGATTCCGATCGTTGCCCAAGACTTTCAATGCGTCGGCCAAAGCGGGCTGCCCCGTCTTAAGCGATGGGCGAACTTGACTCTCGCCTCTTCTCAGGCACATCACCACCGTCATCGCGGCCCCGCTGGCACCCGCTGCCACCAGCAGCGCCAGGGTGAGGGAGACTTCCGCCAGTCGGATGCCGATCATAGGGCCGATCGCAAATGCAAGATTGGTCAGAATGTAGCGATAGGAGAACGCCGAGACGCGATGCTGCACGTTCACGAAATCGGCCAGCAGCGCTTTGAGCCCTATGCTGAAGAGTGCTGCGGCGAACTCCATGAACACCAATAGCAGGCTGACGAGCAGGATGATCTGGACGAAGGGCAGCAGGGCCATTGCCAGCGTCATCAGCAACAATGTGATAGTGGCAAGGTGCAATCGAGCGAAACGGTCGAAAAGCAGCCCTGCCGGCAATGACATCAGTGTCGCCAATAGCATAGATATGCCCAGCAGCGCCCCTGCCTGCCAGGTGTTCAGGCCAAAGCGGGTGGTCAGCAGAAGGACCACCAGCGGGCTGGCTATTCCCTTGCTTACATCCTGCAGCAGCGAGCCCAGCAACAGCGAGTGCAAGGGCGAGTGTGGCCGTGGCCATGAGAAAATAGACATTGGTTGCATCAAGCTCCTACGGACGTTGGCCTCGCTTGCCGGCGATCAACGCACAGCAGCTGGAGCGAGGCCAGTGTGAGTGCGTGAAGATTGGCAAAGGTGGCCAGGTCGAAGACGATGCCGAATTCATTCTGAAGATGCGTAATCAATACAATCATCCCCATCGAGTTGATTCCCTGCGCGTGCAGCGTCGCTTCTGGGTCCAAAGGGGCAGGCAGATCAGGAAACAACCTGCTCAACAGCTCGGTAAGTTCGGCGCGGCCAATCACGCTGGTGCTCACGGCAGGCTCCTCTGATTCATCAATGTTGCCGCCAGGGCGCGGCGGTCAACCTTACCGCTCTGATTCAACGGAAACGCTTCGACCTGAAAGTAACGCGAGGGAGTTGTCGCCTGGCCGAGCCGTCTGGCACATGACGTTGTAATTGCCGGGATGTCCAAGGGCATATGAGCGATCAGGAAAGCGTGCAACTCATCACTCACCTTACCCTCGCGCTTGAGCACGATGGCATCGCGTACCCCTGGGCAGTTGCGCAAGGCGAGTTCGATTTCTTCGAGCTCGATGCGAACGCCATTGATCTTCACCTGGTTATCTTTGCGTCCGAGGAACACGATATCGCCGCTCGGCAGGGCACGCGCGACGTCACCGCTGAGATAGAATCTCACCTCGCCGGCACCCTCGACCGGCAAACTGCGAAAGCGCTGCTCGGTCAGCGGCACATTGTTCAGATAGCCATTGCCCACACAAATACCGCCGATGATCAGCTCGCCTGCTTCACCCGTCGGGACGGGTTGCAGGTCTTCGTCGACGATGCACACATGTGTTCCTGCAATGGGTTTGCCTATGGGGATGACATCGTTGGCGTAACCGCGAGGCGGATTGAAGACCAAGGTGCCAATGGTGGCTTCGGTCGGCCCATAGCCGTTGTAGATACGGCAGTCCGGCAAGCGCGCATGAAGCGCACTGATCAGCTCAACCCCCCAAGGTTCTCCGCAGCAGACGACATGCCTCAGGTGCTGGCAGGCATCGATTGCCGGGCTGGCGAGAAGATGCTGCAGGTGGCTGGGTACCATGATGAGCATGGTGACACCGTGCTCAGCGATGCAGGCCGACAGGTAATTGGGGAAGTTGACGCGGTTGTGGTCAGGCACGAATACGGCGCCGCCGGAAAATAAAGGCAGTACGGCCTCCTGGATGGAGGGGTCGAACGAAGCCTGGGTTTTCAGGGCCGTGACATCTTCGCTGCCGAGTGCGTAATAATCTCGCGCCCACTGCAAGCGGTTGAAAAAGCCTTTGCGGGTGATGCTCACGCCCTTGGGCACGCCGGTCGAACCTGAGGTGAAGATCAGATAGGCAGTCGCTTCGGGAGAAGGCTCTTGGAACAGGTCGAAGGCAGCACCGAGAGGCTTGCCTGAAAACAGAGACGAGAGCGTACAGGTAGGTATTGCGTCATCAGGCTTTTGCTCGTCCGTGATCACGAGGGCCGGCCGGGCCTGTTCGCAGATAGCCCGTCTGCGCTCAGGCGGCAGCGCCGCGGCGATTGGCAAGTACACCAGACCAGCGAGCAGCAACCCCAGGACAACGATGGGATAGCGCAATTGCACTGTCGCATTCACCGCAACCACATCCCCGCTGCGCACGCCGAGTTCATGCAGTCGAGCGTGCAGCGTGAGCAGTTCGGCCCTAAGCTCGCTGTAGGTCAAGCGCTGGTCGGCGTCGAACGCCGCTGCATTCGATGGGTAGCGGTGGATGATACGCTCGATGTGTTCGACCAGCGAGAAGTGCACGTGGTAGGCAGGCCCGCCCGTGATCGTCGATAATGCCTGGTTCATGCTGCGCTCCTTGCTGTGTGGCGTACGAGACTGATTCCCTGATGAAGATCCGCATAGCCGATCAGAAGGTAGTGCTCGTCGGCCACTATCTCCCGCTGCGAAAGTTCGGCGAGCGCCATCAGGTAGTCGCTGGCGAAGCAGTGAGCCATTTGCGTCGCTGCGCCCGCGAACCGTTGCGGGGGTGAAAGGTCGAGACGATTCATCAGCATGTTGACCACTGGCAGGTAGAAGTTGGGCAGTACGACTTTGGCGATATCTGATCGCTGCAGCCCGTAGCGTCCCAGCAAGCGCGTGACCTGGGTGTCCAGGGCCGCGAGGTCGCCGCGGAAGAAAGCGCCTGGGTCGGGTGCTCTGCCGAAGCTGCAGGCGGTATCGACCAGGGTTAGCGATGAGCTTTCGCTGCTGCTCATGATCATCCCGCCGGCCGCATCGCTGAACATGCAGTTGCGATCGAAACGATGCGCCTCACTGACGGACGTGTCGGCGGTGACCAGCAGTATGTTTTCGCACTTGCCTGAGCCTATCAAAGCGTCGGCCAGATGCAGTCCGTTGAACAGGCTGTTGCAACCACTCAGCGTAAGCCCGGTGACCGGCACGGACCCGAGGCCGCAGTTATGCATCAGAGTGTCCAGGCGGTCGTTGCCTTGCAGGAAACCCATAGAGAATCGACTGCTGCAAACCATCAGGTGATCGATACGTTGTGCCGACACCGAGCTGGCCAATATCCCCCTGATCAAGTGTTCGGCCAGCTCGAAGGCATCGCCCTGCGTTCGTCCGAGTCGATGCCAACCCATCAGCTGCGGTGCATCAGGCAGGCCGTACTCGCGTCGCTTGCGCTCGAAGTCCTCGACCTCGAAATAGGGAAACTGCTGCTCGCCGAGTACACCGCCGACATTGCGAAGAAAGACACTCATCGCGACACCCTCTCGGCAGCGCTGAACTGTACGTTGGACAGTTGCTGGCGCAAACGGGCGAACACGGTTTCGGCTTCGCCGCAGAACGCCACGGAAAAGCGTACCTGATGACGCCCGGCCACCTGATAAGGGATCGTCAGGATACCCAGCTCAGTGGCCAGGTATTGCGAAAAGTCCCGGGCAGTGGCGAACGTCCTGCCGTGGCTCACGGCCGCAGGACATTGCACGTAAACAAAGAATGCGCCGTCAGCGTTGAGCACCTCGAGGCCATGTGCCTGGAGAATATTGACCATTACCGCACGTCGCTCGGCTATGCATTGGCAAAGGCGTTCGGCGAAGCCCCGGTCGTCGAGAATGCGGGTCACGGCATCGAGTAAAATACGTGGCTGCCCACTTTCATGCAGAAGGCTGAGCCTGCCAAGTGCTTCGATGATTGCGGGGGCGGCAAGGATAAAGCCAAGGCGCCAGCCGGGAATCTGCAATGACTTGGAAAACGAGTGCACTTCAATGCAATGGCTTGAGGCGCCTTCGGCGTAGAGGAAGCGCCCACGGGGACGCTCGGCCGGTAGCAGATCCGAATAAGCGGCATCATTGATCAGCAGGATGTCATAGTCCCGGCAGAGTGCCAGCAGCCGATCGCACTCCTGCTGAGAAGCCACTTTGCCCGTCGGGTTATTGGGGTAGTTGACGATCAGCAACTTGGCATGAGCGAGGACCTCGGGTGATAACTGCTGCAGATCCGGAAGGAAATCGTTTTCCTCCAGCAACGGCAGATGTACCACGGTCGCACCCATGCGCTGGGCCATGGTCGAAAAGATCGGGTATGCCGGGGTCGTGGCGAGAATGACATCGCCTGTATCTATCAAGGCCAGGCACAGCAGGTTGAGCGCAGACTTGGCACCGCTGGTGGGCAGAACAGCCAGTGCAGGCGGCGCGTCCATGCCTCGGGTGGCATGGCGCAGGCAGGCGGCCTCGTAGGCCGAATGATGATAGACATAGCCATGCAGGTCACGCAGCATGGCCAGTGTGCTCAACGCGTGGGACAGTTCGTCGGCCGGGGGGATGAAGGCGTCTGCAACGCCGAAGTCCAGCAGTGGTTGTCCCGCTGCGGAGGACTTCAGCGTGCGTACCCAGTTGAAAAAGTCATCGCCGTCCGGTGCCAGACTGGTTTCGCGAAAGAAAGTATTGAAGGCAGTCGCTTGCATGGTCGCGCTCGTTCGAAGGGTCAATAGTGCTCATCGTTGAAGTTGGTCAGGTGTGCAGTGCCTGAGAATCCCCTGTGATGGCTATACCCGCGCACATGGCGCAGGCTGCGATGCTGCATGTCGTAGACGTAGATGAGGTCATTGGATACCAGCAACACGTAGCGGCCATTATCGGAAGTCTCTATCCAGAGAGGCATGTGGCCAAGCAGGGTGCAGAAGTGCAGCCCCTGTGTCGCTATGGACTCATGTACGAAGAGGTGCTCGTCCCTGATGCACTGCAGCGAAGATTCCCGAACGATGTGGAACCGGTTGGGGTAAGCGCTGAGCACGATGTAGTGTTCGCCCTGATAACTGAACAATTTATGGGATGTCAGCCGATACAACCCCTCAGGTTGATAGTGGTCGTCCAGGCTGAGCACGCCCTCCCGAACAGCCCCTGCTTGCAAAGTCGCCTCACCGTGCAATATCAATTTGCCGTGGGCTTTGGATAGGTTGTGACACGACAGGTAGAACCGTGCAGGGTCCCTGTGCGAGAACTCGATATGCCCGGGAGTGCCCGCAGGAACGATCTGTGCGCAGGACTGCCCGGTCGACTTGTCCACCAGGTAGATTCGGTTGGCCTGCAAGCCCCCCGCCTGATAGGCCTCCCAGTGCGCTGGGTTGGCAAAAGGATCCCCTTCTGGAGAGGGGGGGCGGGCATTGGCGGCCAGGCAGAATTCGGTCAGAACCAGATAACGTGGATCCGGGCTCTGCTTGACTTCGTGCAGTGCTTCAAGCGTGCGCAGCGAAGCCAGCTTGCGTGCGCTTTTCCAACCTGTATCCAGGGCGTAGAGTTCGCTATCCAACTCCTGCGGCCCTGTGCCATAGGCCTGCAAGCGCTGCTCCATATCCGTCATCGTGTACAGGTATTCGCCTGTGTCGCGATCAAGTGAGTTTTGTGCGGACATCATGCGCGGTATGAAATCATTGCGTTCCGATACATGGCCGACGTGGTGCTGGGAAAATTCGATTTCTCGCGCATAGCTACAGTTGTGCATGCCAACTACAATGCGGCCGTCACTCAGTTCGAGTGCTTCATGCGGTTGTACGAAACAATAGGCGACAGCCTTGCTGGAGGCGCAGGCATAAGGGTACTGGTCCGGGGCGAGGTGCTTTTCTATGTATCCGGACAATGCCGAAACGTAGCTATCGACCTGTACGGTGCAGCTCCTGATCATCTTTTGGGCAAAGTCGATGAGGTAGTAGCTTTCTCGATTCTCCCTGAGGCCACCGATGAAGATGCGGCCCGACAAGTCCTCTGGCAGATGCCAGTCTGAGGGAAAGGGTTTTTCGTCGAATTGAGCGCTATCAGTGATCGGCATGATGCTTACTCCGGCATCACGGCAACAGCTTCAATTTCCACCAGCAACTCGGTTCGGCAGACATCGGCTTCGACGAACGTCGCAACCGCTCGTGCTGGGAGAAGCGCTGCGCATACCGCGCGCACCACGCCGATGTCTTCGCGGCGTTTGATGTACACCGTGTAGCTGACGATGCTTTCAAGCCCTGATGTGGCGGGATAGCAGTCGTAATCCGAGAGCAGCCTGGCGCAGAGCAAGTTGTTAATGTTTTCAAGTGTCTGTCTGGTTTGCTGCTCGACATTCCCGACATGAACGCTCTTTGCTCCGATGATACTTGCCGTTCCAGACACGAACACCATCGCCTGTGCGTCGCCGAGGATGGCTACCGCCCTGGAGAACAAGGGCGCGATCAGGCTCTCCTCTTTCGGGTACTGGAACGCACTCGTCTGGCGTCGGTTCTCCAGCGCGACCACCCGCATACCCGAGCGAATCTTGCACGAGAGCATCCCGAGCGTGAGTGAAGAGCCGTGCGTACCTATCCCGGTACTTGCCGGGAATGGGGAGCACAGTGTCCCCACACCAATCGCGACTTCTCGAAAAGCATCCTGTCGGGCCGCATTGACCCGTTGATAGCGTGTCTCATCGTGCGGGCCTTGAGTGATGCCGCCGATGTAGATCCAGGTGCGCAGCAGGTCATCTGGCATCTGCCCCCGAGCATGAGCGGCTTCCACACCGTCGTAGAACTGTCTGCTGAATGCAGGGGAAACTTGCGTATCGTCCAGCGCATGTGCACTGCTGGCCGAGAACAGCCATTGTAACGCCGCTGGTGTGCCGATCACGGCTGGTTCATCGGCAATGGCTGCTGTGTCTACCAGCCAGGCACTGATTTGCACTTGCCCCGCGAAAGGCGGCTGAACGACTACCTCCGCCCGTGAAAGCAGTGGCTGGAAATGCTTCTTCAGTTGCTCGAGGACGATGCCGATTTGTTTCTGGTTGCTCACTGCCACGACAAGGCGCAGCACGCCAAGCGGTGCCTGTTCGTTGCTGGATGGTGGCAATGATTGCGACAGGCAGTCGCTGAATGTGTCAGGCGTACACGTGGCACTGATGAATTGATGACGAGAGCCGGCGAAAGACAACGCAAGGGCGTTGCCCCCGGAGGGAATGCTGTGAGCCATTGATGATCTTCCTTTCACTAACGGGGGGGCGCAATCGATTCGGGGCCAAAGCGTTACGGAATTCGGTTGAAAGCCTTGCCACGAGTGGTTTGCGAGCGCACGCGGTTGTGTCCAAATGCGTCTTCCCCGCCAGCGATGACGGTGCCGTATTGTTCAAGGCTCACCGTTCGGCCGAATTCGGTCAGCGTATCTGCATCCGGGTAGACCCTCACGCAGGTGGGCACGTAGCGGGAAACGTAGCCCAGCCGCGGCGTGGTCGTCTCACCCAGATGAGGAAGCGAACCATGGAGGAGGGTGGACCAGAAAATGATGAATTCGCCCTTTTTCATGGTGAAGTAAATGGCCTTCGATTCATCTGGCGTCCAGTCCGGGTCTACCTGCAAATCCCGATAGTCATAGCCATAGAAGCCGCGCGCTACGCCATTCTTGACCAGTCCGTGCTTGTCTTGGGAGTAGGCGGCTGCCTTGGATTCGTCGTAGAACCGCGCGTGCTGCGTGCCGGGGATGATGCCCATTGGCCCCATGTCCAACGTTACGTCCGAGAGCGCCGTCCAGACCGTGACCGTTCCCCCATGCAGCGAACCTTCGGGCCAGCGCAGTGCGTCCTTGCCTCCGTTGAGGCCGGCGAACGTGTCGCCCTGGTGCCAGTCAGTTCCTTCATCGCCTGGGTACTTGGGGAAGAACTCGGAGCGCCAGCAGGCCACATCACGCCCTAGCAGTTGTTGGAGCTTCGAGATGATGGCGGGATGGCAAACATGATCTGCGAGTTCATCGATGTCCAGGTGACGGTCGTAGCTGGATATCGGATCCTTGGTGGATTCGGCTTTACCGAACACGGACTGTGAGTGATCGAACGTCTTCAGGCGTGCGCGTTGCCAGATTGCTTCGATCTCGCTCTGGGAATAGGCTGGAAAAGGGCCTAGATAGCCCTCTTTCTGAAAGAACGCCACTTGTTCGTCAGTGAGTGGCTGATGAAGATCATTCGTCATTACGGTTGCTCCTTAACCGATGTTCTGAAGAGTGGTTTTCCGGCTCAATGTTGCAGCCAAGGCCGTTATCGAAGCCCCCTCGGTGAGGACGTCGAGGCTGGCGGAGAGATTGAAGCGCTTATTGAGTTCATCAATAAGAATCGCTATCTGCAAAGAGTTGATGCCCTGCTCGAACAAGTCGGTATGTGGGTCGAATTCCGAGGAGTCGACCAGATCAGTTAGTATCTTCTCGATCGCATGGATGATCGTCATTCGATTAAAGACTCCCAGTCAGTCTGTCAGATATTTACCGCCGCGATTTTAATTTGCGTATTGAATGTGCCCTCGACGAATGCGCGGGCCAAATCATCGATCAGCCAATGAATGAGTGAACAACCCGCCTCGGTGAACACCAGCCACTCTGCATCATCAATAGCCAAGCCCATGGCGACCCAGGTATCGAGCAGTTGTTCCACGATGGGCCGCGTTCCTCCACTCTCAGCAAGCAGGTGGGCTCGCTTCACCCGGCTGAATACCCGGATGTAGCGCATGAACTTGACCATGAATCGCTCTTTGTCATCGAACAGCGAACCACTGGCCAACGGTAATCGGCCGCTGCGAACTCGCTCCATCCAACCACTGAGTGATTCATGGTTTTGCACCCAGTGGGTGGCGGCTGTGGAAAAGGCCCCCATGCCCAGGCCGAAATAGGGAACGACTGTACTCCAGCGTTCAATCATCGTTTCCCACGAAGTGATGGCTTCTGTTTTCCTGGCTTTAACGAACCATCCCAAGGGGCTTTCCTGATAGCCGCATGCTTCGAGGTAGGTTTTGCCAAGGAAGTACATTTCCCTGACCTTGTATTCTGAGACTGTTGCCCAAGGTTGCTGGCCGGCCAGTTGGTAACTCTTGGTGCCGGGAAACAGTTCGTTGCGATAAAAGGTGATGGAGGGTACATCCATATTCACCAGGTCTTTCAGAGTGAGAAACACCGACTCAAGCGATTGCCCAGGCATTCCATATAACACGTCGGTATTGACCAAGTCGAAATGCTCCAGCGTGGTGGCCACCCGCTCCAGAAGTTTTTCTCGCGGCAGGATCCGCCCTTCCCGCTGCCGCAATGCCGTATCGGTGGATTGCACGCCCAGGCTGATGCGATTGACCCGAGCGCGGAGCAGTTTCAGTTTCGATTTGGTCAGCGTTGCCGGGCTCGCTTCCAGCGTGATTACCGGATTGTTGGCAAGTCGACTCCGTTGCAAGGTGCCATCGACGAAAGCTGCGAGCAGGTCGTTGTCGAGAATGGACGGCGTGCCACCGCCGAAGTAAAGACTTCCCGCAGGTACCGAAGCGAGCCCAGCAGCGTTGTAGATGTCCAGTTCCTTGAGGATGACCTCGATGTATTCGCGTTTTTCTTCCGCGCGTGGGCTGCGCGAGTAGGCAAGGTCGCAGAATGAGCAGGTTTGAATGCACCACGGCACGCCAAGATAAAGCGCCGTCTGTGTGGCAGCGGCCAGTTCCTGGACGATGGCCTGCTGCGCCTGACGGGGTGACAACGGGGCGCTGGTGCTGCGGCTTGCCATGTGACGCAAGTTATCGAAGCGATGAGTAAAGGCCGTTCGATCAACCCAGAAGTGGGTCGGTACGTCTTGATAACAATGGTTCATTCGCGTCATGGCCGCATTCAGAACATCATTGAAATTCGAGTTGTCAGCCATAGGCGCGCACGCGACCTCCATTGTGAATTATTTCAACCCAAAGTCCCTGGGTATTGTTCGGCAAAGCGTGCCGGCGCCGGGGATACTCAAGGATTGCTACGGCGGCTGTCAATCTATATCAAAAATGTATTGCTTATGAAAAAGTTGATATTAATAAGTGGTCTGCGGTAATGAATTTAAGCGTTTTTAATAAGGTGGGTTTGCTCGGTTTTATATGCTGCTTGGTTTATCTTCCCTGGCGCGGAGTAACTTGAAGGGTATAACAGCCACGGACCACTCTGAAGGTGCGAGCCTGGGCGATACTTGCAAGAAAGCCTCAATAGAACGATTATTCCGCACCCGGACGCTCAGTGCCCACACACGATCACCAGGTGTTCCTCAGTCTGTGATTCGTGACCTGGGCTAGGATTGCTGGGGGCCTGGCTCCCCGCCCGGGTGGGCCGCTGCATGACCACTGTCACGGGCATGGCGCAACAGGCGGCCAGCGTGGACGACGGGGCAGTCTGAGGAAGCTGTCGTGGGTAGGCGGCGATGCCTCGCAGAGGGAAGGGCAGGGTTATTGGGTCATAGTGCTTTGCGTAATTCATGGAGTGAAGATGCAATTAAAATTTCGGCACATAGAAATATTCAAGGCGATCATGATCACCGGAACGGTCACCGGTGCTGCGCAGTTACTTGAGACGTCTCAGCCTACGATCAGCCGAGAGCTCTCTAACTTTGAAAGCAGTATTGGAATGTTGCTGTTCGAACGCCACAAGGGACGCCTCAAAGCCACGGTTCAAGGCATGGCTTTGCATTCCGAGATTCTCAAGGCCTATGACGGTCTGGCGCGCGTGAGTGCCGCCGCGAAAAGTATTAAACTTGGACTGCGCGAGAAGATTAGCGTCCTCAGCCTGCCCGTCCTGTCACAAACGATCTTGCCGGCCAGCCTGGCCCGGTTCATGGAACTCTACCCTGATATCAACCTCAGCCTCTCGACTCACGACTCGCCCGATATCGAACCGTTGATATCCAGCCAAGCCTATGACATCGGCTTGATCGAGGGCGTCAATGCCCCGTTGGGGACCACGACCGAACACCTGACGGATGTGGATGAGGTCTGTGTCCTTCCACCGGGCCATCCACTGTCAGCATTTACCCACGTCGACCCTCGGCAGTTAAGCCAATACCCCTTCATTCACTTGGCACCGAATGACCCTTATCGACACCAGCTGGACAGTGTATTCGCACAATTAGGCGTTTCGCGCAGCAGTATCATTGAAGTGGATAATGCTGCCACTATCTGTCAGATGGTACTGAGCGGTATCGGCGTATCGATCATTAATCCGCTTGTAGCCGATACCTATGCCAGTCAAGGCCTCACCATCCGCCGGCTAACGGTCTCTGTGCCTTTCAGTATCAGCTTGGTTCGGCCGCTTCAGCGCGGGGGCTCGTTGGTTGTAGACCATCTTGTAGAATGCATACGCAGTACTTCGCACGCGCTATGTATGCATTACCGCTCGGATATACGCCAAGCTGAATTCGCATAGGTGAAGACGACTCTATTGCGGCGATGATGTGATGGCCCGAATGGCTGTAGGAGTTTCAGGCATTCGGGGCTTCCTATTTAACGGCGGCATGCAGTGATCAAAAAAGCGCTCACCGATTGGAGCCTGGCTGCATGTGTGCTCGGGGGTATATCAAATTATGCGTATATCATTCGGATCGAATATGCATTGACAGTTTTTTTGGCAAGGGATTATGTTCTCCAACTGTCCTGCCTTGATTCAATCTGCGGGCCTTCGCAGTAGCGTGTTGTCGCTGCTGCTTCAATTCATAAAAGGGAATTATATGAAAACCATCTACATGGTCGGTGCGGGCCACATGGGGGGGGCAATCCTGCTGGGGTTGAAAGCGTATTTCAACAGTACCGCCAACTTGCGTGTGGTTGAAATTGATCCACAGCGGTCGAACGAGTGGCGTGCGAAGGGATTTGAAACGTCTTCACAGATTCAGATACTGCAACCCCAGGACTGTGTGGTACTGGCCGTGCCACCGCAACAGTTCGAGAACATGCTCGCGGCAAATCCAGTGCTTTGTCGCCACCGTGGGCCGGTCATATCGGTGATGGCGGGCATCACGCATGCCACGCTGGTTCGCCTGCTGGGGCATGACGCCGTTGTGCGAGCCATACCCAATACGCCCTCGGAAATCGCGCAGGGCGTCACGATGTATTACGCACCCTCCGATGCCGATGCGACGCTGATCGACAGTGCTCGGCAGATTTTCGAAGTGATCGGGCTCTCGCTGAGGGTTACGAACGAAAGGCAAATCGACACTGGAACGGCTTTGGCCGGCGGCGGGCCTGCATTGGTCTCGCACTTTGCCGACGCGCTTCAGGACTACGGGCTTCACATGGGGCTGGACAGCGAGCAAGCCGCGGTCGTTGCCCTGCAGTTGCTCAGTGGCACAGCAGCGTTGATCCAAGCGAGCGGTAAGCCGGCAAGCCAGATTTGCCAGGAGGTGCAAACGGCCGGAGGCACTACCGAACGCGCTATCCGTGCCTTGGACGCAGCTGGCTTCAAAGGATTGGTGAATGCGGCGTTGGATGCGGCAGCCAGGCGTTCTGCCGAGCTCGGTCAGTGATTTAAGGAGGATGAGGCATGACAACTATGACCGCGCCGGGGAGTGTTCACACCGACCTGGCGGCCTATAACCTGTACTTCGGCATGGGGCAGCGGATTACGTTGATCGACGACCCCAAGGTGTTCAGGGTGAGCCCTGCCGGAGAAGCGTTCGGTTCACTGATTGCAAGGCGCTTTGGAGGCCGTGACAGGGATGCCCGTTTTCTTGACGTGGGGACGGGGAGTGGTGTGCACGCCTTACTGTTGCGACAGTTAGGCATGCGGCATATAACCGCCTGCGACATCTCTGGTGACGCTGTTCAAGCGGCTCGGGCCAATGAGCTGGTCAACCTGGGCGAATCCTGTATCGAATTCGTACAGGGAGATCTGTTCGACGCAATGCCTGCGGCAGAGGGCGGATACGATGTGATCCTGTTCAATCCGCCCGGGTGGCAGACGCCCTCGGAAGGCTTCCTCGATGCGCTAAAGCGCATCGAGGCTGCCCAAGGGCTGTCGCTGGAAGCGATGTTCTACGGCGAGCAGACCTTGCGCAGGTTTTTCGAACGGGTGCCGAACTACCTGAAGCCCGGAGGGAAGCTGATCATCGGGCTGAATTCGTTGGTCGGCATTGCCGGAATCATGCGTGACCTTTATGACATGCATGAGGCGCGGTTCAAGATCGATTGGTCATTGCTGGAGCGCCATGAGATCCCCCTGGTGCTATATACCGAGCAATGGCGTGCACTGCAGGGGTTGTTGCATGAGGAGATCGAACGTTGGACCCGCCAGGGCCGCGCGCATTGTCGTTTTGACGACGCCGGCGTGCTGCTCTGGTCCTACGAGATCATCGAGTTCTCATTCACGCCGCTAGCCGAGTGACCGCCATGGCCGGAAAAACCTTTGACGCGGCTGCGGGATTATCTGCCGCGTTGGCATCGAACTGCCTGCTGGGGCTGTCTTCACTGTACTGGAAGGCCCTTGCGGCATTGCCAGCGCTCGCCTTGCTCGGCTGCAGGGTGTTGATGTCTTTGCTCTGTGTAACCCTGCTGCTTGCTGCGCGCAAGGAGTTCGTGCCTTTGTTGCGCGGGCTGAAGCGAAGCGACATTGTCGTTCACGGTGCGGCGGCAGTGCTGGTCGCCGTCAATTGGGGAACGTTTATCTGGGCTTCGATTCATGGGCACGTACTGGAGAGCGGGCTGGGGTATCTCATCGCCCCGGTACTGGGGATTTCTTTGGGTTTGCTGTTGTATCGAGAGCGCTTGTCTGTGCCTCGCGGATTGGCGTTGACAATGGTAATTGGCAGCGTCATCTACCTACTGTTTGAGAAAGGAGGGCTGGACAGCCGAGTGTTCATGGTCATTGGTGTGACCTGGGGAGCTTACACCTGGCTCAAGAAGTTGGCTCGACTGCCTCCATGGTCGGGCCTGTTCGTCGAGTCGCTCGTGCTGGGCGTGCTGCTGGTGCCGCTGATCCTGTGGGTGAGCACGCCTGTGGCGGGTATCGCCGCCTTGGGCGCCGCTGACGCGGCGCTGCTGCTACTTTGTGGCGCAGTTTCCCTGTTACCGCTGGCGCTCTTTTCGTTCGCTGCACGGCGGCTGCCTCTGAGCATCATGGGGCTGATGCAGTTCGTGCTACCGCTGACACAATTTTTCGTCGCTTTGATGTTCTATGGCCAGATGCCTTCACCTGGCGCACTAATGGCATTTGCGCTAATCGCCTTGGCCATGCTGCTGGTCATACTCGAGCCGTTACTCACTGCTGTTTTCTTCAAGGCAAAAGGAGTTGTCGAAGATGCTTAAGACCTATAGTGCGGTAGTTGTCGGTCTGGGTGTTGTGGGCAGTGCCACGCTGTGGCGCTTGGCACAGCAGCAGCAGGATGTTCTGGGGCTTGAGGCAGGCGCGCCGATCAATCTGCAGGGAAGCTCCTATGGTGGCTCGCGAATATTTCGCCAGGCGTACTGGGAAGGTTCGGACTACTTGCCACTTCTGGCGCAAGCGGATCTAGGTTGGCGAGAGCTGCAAGCGACAAGTCATCGACAATTGCTGCATCACAGCGGGGGGCTTTTCATAGGGCCGATTCGCTCTGGCGTTGTTTCGGGCAGTGCGGCTTCCGCGAAGGCTGGCGGTATTGCTCATCAACGAATGACGGCTGCTGAAGTCGAGGCCAGGTTTTCGGTCTTCCGTGCCGATGAACAGATGGAGGCGGTATTTGAAGAAGGAGCGTTTACCATCGCTGCGGACGATGCTCGGCTGCAGATGCTGAACCAGGCGGTAGCGCATGGCGCGCAGATGCGTTTCGGCAGCCACGTGCAAGACATTACCCGTCTCGGAGGCGAATTCCTGCTAAGACTTAGCGATGGTCAATCGGTGCGCGCGCAAAAGGTGGTGCTGGCAACCGGCGCCGGTCTCGCTGGCGCTCTCATCCCTGACCTGGTCGGGTTGCTGCGGCCTCGCAGCGTGCCAATTTACTGGTGCGCCTTCAAGTCGGGTGCCGAGCACTTGTTCTCGAACTGCCCGGCGTTTCTCTACGAACTCGAGGATGGCCGCCTGCTGTATGGCACTCCGCAAATCGATAATGCCGAGCCCGGCATCAAGATTGGCTTCCACAACCACCAGCAATTGGCGTTGGATCCGCGCACGCAACTGGAGCCGGCCAGCGATGCTCAGATAGATGAAATATCAGCCTGTGTAAGTCGCGTGTTCCCCGATCTGGTCGCTCGTCCCTATGCTTCACGCAAGTGCGTATACACCATGACCCCGGATGAAGCGTTCATACTAGGGGAGTGCAAGGAGCTTCCAGGTGTCTTCTATGTATCGGCTTGCTCTGGCCATGGCTTCAAGTTTGCCCCAGCATTGGGCAGTTGCCTGGCTCGCGCCTTGACGGGCCAGTCGTTGGCGTTGCAGGTGCCTGCCTTCAGCCGGGAGCGGTTTGCCCGCTAGCGTGCCGCGGGCGAAGATCAGCCAATTTTAAAACCGGCATCGGCGCCGGCTCGGTAGGAATAAAGCCACCTTGGTCCTTGCGGATCAGGTGGCTTTTTCCTTTCGTGAGCGGCAACGCGCAGGGCTATCGGTCACCGAGTTGGCCAAGCGCGCCAGTGTTGAAATCGATCCTTTCGCAGTTGGAGTCAGGTACCGGCGCCCCCAGCATCGAGACGTTACGGTCGCTGGCCACGCAGAGCCGGTTTTGAGCAGGACATCCCTCAAATCGGCCGAGCCACGGATTTTCTTTCTGACGCTGCTTCCCGGCTTCGGTTCTCTGACTTAATATACTCGCCAGTATAAATATTCGATGCGCTCGTCGTGGAAGGATTCATCATGTTGCGTCATGCCTTGTCCCTCGCCCTGCCTGCTGCCGCCGTGCTGTTCCTGACGGCCTGCGGCCAGGAAGCCGCCGCCCCGGCCGCGCCTCGCCCCGCGCTGGTGGTGCAGCCCCAGCCGGCCGAAGCCGCTGCCGACAGTTACCCTGGCGAGGTGCGCGCGCGCCTGGAACCGGAGCTGGCGTTTCGCATCGCGGGTAAAGTCAGCAAACGCCTGGTAGAGGAGGGGCAACGGGTCAAGGCAGACCAGCCTTTGGCCGAGCTCGACCCCCAGGACGTACGCCTGCAACTGGAGGCCAACCGCGCGCAACTGGCGGCCGCCGAAGCCAACCTGGCACTGGTGCGCGCCGAGCGTGACCGCTACCAGAAATTGCTCGATCGGCAGATGGTCAGCCACTCCCTCTACGACAATGCCGAGAACCTCTACCGTGCCGGGCTGGCCCGGCTCAAGCAGGCCAAGGCCGAGTTCGACGTCGCCGGCAACCAGGCTGAATACGCTGTGCTGCGTGCGCCGCAGGCCGGCGTCATCGCCAAGCGCCAGGTCGAGGTCGGCCAGGTGGTCGCTGCCGGGCAAACCGTGTTCACCCTGGCTGCCGACGGTGAGCGGGAGGTGGTCATCGGCCTGCCCGAACAGCAGTTCGCCCGCTTTGCCGTGGGCCAGGCGGTCAGCGTAGAGCTGTGGTCGCATGGCAACGAGCGCTTCCCGGGCCGCATCCGGGAGCTGTCCCCGGCTGCCGACCCGCGCTCACGCACCTTTGCCGCGCGCATCGCCTTCACCTCGGCCAAGGTGCCTGCAGACATCGGCCAGAGCGCGCGCGTGTTCATCGCTCATGATGGGCTGATCCCGTTGGCTGTGCCGCTGGCGGCGGTTACCGCGGAAAACGGCCAGGCCTATGTCTGGCGGGTCAACCAGGACCGTCGGCTGGAGCGGGCGGCGGTGCGCCTTGGGGTGTATGGCACCGACAGTGTGCCGGTGCTCGAAGGTTTGAACCCTGGCGACTGGGTAGTCGCCGCTGGCGGCCATGTGCTGCGCGAAGGGCAGGAGGTGCGGCCTGTGGACCGCACCAACCGCGTGGTGAACCTGACGGCCAAGGAGTAAGTCCCGATGGGTTTCAACCTTTCCGCCTGGGCGCTGCGCAATCGCCAGATCGTACTGTTCCTGATGATCCTGCTGGCTGCCATTGGCGCCATGTCCTACACCAAGCTTGGCCAGAGCGAAGACCCGCCGTTCACCTTCAAAGCCATGGTGATCCGTACCCTGTGGCCGGGTGCTACGGCCGAGGAAGTGTCGCGCCAGGTAACCGAACGCATCGAGAAGAAGCTGATGGAAACCGGCGAGTACGAGAAGATCGTCTCGTTCTCGCGCCCCGGTGAATCGCAGGTGACCTTCATGGCCCGCGACTCGCTGCACTCCAAGGACATCCCCGAGCTGTGGTACCAGATCCGCAAGAAGGTCGCGGACATCCGCCACACCTTGCCACCGGAAATCCAGGGGCCGTTCTTCAACGACGAGTTCGGCACCACCTTCGGCAACATCTACGCGCTGACCGGCGCCGGCTTCGATTATGCGGTGCTCAAGGACTACGCCGACCGTATTCAGATCCAGCTGCAGCGGGTCAAGGACGTGGGCAAGGTCGAGCTGGTCGGGCTGCAGGACGAGAAGATCTGGATCGAGCTGTCCAACCTCAAGCTGGCCACCCTGGGTGTGCCGCTCGAGGCCGTGCAGCAAGCCCTGCGTGAACAGAACGCAGTGAGTACCGCTGGCTTCTTCGAAACCCCCAGCGAGCGCCTGCAGTTGCGGGTGAGCGGGCAGTTCGACAGTGTCGAGCAGATTCGCCAGTTCCCCATTCGGGTAGGTGACCGCACCTTCCGCATCGGTGATGTCGCGGACGTGCACCGGGGTTTCAACGACCCACCCGCGCCGCGCATGCGCTTCATGGGTGAGGACGCAATCGGCCTGGCCGTGTCGATGAAGGATGGCGGCGACATCCTGGTGCTGGGCAAAGCCCTGGAAGGCGAGTTCGAACGCCTGTCGCACAACCTGCCTGCCGGCATGGAGCTGCGCAAGGTGTCCGATCAGCCGGCGGCGGTCAAGGCGGGTGTCGGCGAGTTCGTCCAGGTGCTGGTCGAGGCGCTGATCATCGTGTTGCTGGTGAGTTTCTTCTCGCTGGGCCTGCGCACCGGCCTGGTGGTGGCGCTGGCCATCCCGTTGGTGCTGGCCATGACATTTGCGGCCATGCACTACTTCGGCATCGGCCTGCACAAGATCTCGCTCGGTGCATTGGTGCTGGCACTGGGCCTGCTGGTGGACGACGCGATCATTGCCGTGGAAATGATGGCGATCAAGATGGAGCAGGGCTTCGATCGGCTCAAGGCGGCCAGCTATGCCTGGACCAGCACGGCCTTCC
>Ga0213822_1000856_pt1 | contig 20034 bp, 18 predicted proteins | sample MC6MC0908MG_FD_179872 | JGI IMG/M metagenome (GOLD analysis project Ga0213822, IMG submission 179872) | Enriched soil aggregate microbial communities from Iowa State University, Ames, United States - MC6-MC0908-MG | ecosystem: Environmental > Terrestrial > Soil > Unclassified | place: USA: Iowa...
AAGGTCAATGAACATCACCGTCAGTTGCACGCCTTCCCTCTCGAACCGTGACCAAGCCAGGTTGAGGCTCTGTTGCAGGTAGGTACGATTCGGTAGCCCGGTCAGCGCATCGTGGGCGTTTTCGTGTTGCAATTTGGCATTGGCGTGATCGAGCTCGCGGGTGCGGTCCTGTACCCTCGCTTCGAGCTTGAGGTTGGCGGCGTGGATCGCTTCTGCGGCCGTGCGTCGCGACAACGCGGTGTCGATGTGCCGTGACACAAACGTCAGCAGTTCCTGATCGCGCAGGGTGTAGCGCACCTGCGAGGTATAGCTTTGCACCGCCAACACGCCACGCACGACATCGCCATCGAACAACGGAATGCCCAGCCAGGAATGGAATCGGACGGACTCGTAGGACATTTCGAGCTCACCCTGCGCTGACAAGCGATCCGCGTCCTCGGGGTCGATCAGGCAAGGTCGACGCTGACGGATAACATATTCAGTCAAGCCCCGGCAGCCACGCCGTGCCGTCGGGTGGGTTATTTCCCGCTCATCGACATAATAGGGAAAGGTCACTTCACCGATCGTGTCGTCGAACAGGGCGATGTAGAAGTTCTGTGCGGACAGCAGGTCGCCGACGATACCGTGCAAGGTTTGAAACAACTCAGCCATGTCCCCGGGCTGGCTCGACAGCTCCGCAATCTGGAACAGCGCGCTCTGCAGATGCTCGGCGCGCTCGCGGTCCGCCACTTCCTGGCGCAATGCGTCGTTGACTGCCGAAAGCTCCAGGGTGCGGCGCCTCACCGTCTCTTCCATGCCCTCCCGGTTCAGAATCCGGTCCAGCGCCATGGCCACGTGACGGACCACCACCAGAAACAGCGCGCGGTCTTCGGCGCTGTAGGTGCGCGCAACGTCGTAGACCTGCATGGCGAGCATGCCAAACACCTCATCCGAGGCATTTTTCAACGGTGCGCCCATCCAGAACTCCGGGCGATCACCCACGCAGTAGAAACGGCCCTCGTCCTGGGCCGCGCGAATACCGGCGGCGTCGATCAGCAATGGCTGGCCGCTGGTCAACACCTGGCCGGTCAATGACAGGTGCGAAGGATCAAGGTATTCGTAGTGTTGGGACTCCACCGCATCCACGTCGATGATGTCGACGTAATACGGATAGTCGATCTTGCCGCTGCGCGGGTCATACAACGCCAGATAGAAATTCTCGGCGTCGATCAGGCTGGCGAGCAGCTGGTGAACCCCCACCAGAAACACAGACCGATCACGGGTCGAGCTGGCCAGGTAGGTAATCTCATATAACACACGCTGCGTGACCTGGGCACGGGCAAGGGTACTGGTCTGTACCTGAATGCCCAGGCGCTGGGCAAACTCGGCGAGCGCCGGTTCCGCGGCTTCATCGACGGGCGCCAATAGCCAACCCAGCACACTTTCGCCTTTGCCGGTCGGCCAACGGTGCAGCTGCCAGGTCTGGCAGAAAGCTTCAAACTCTCCATTGGCAACACTTGACGGCCATTGCACCCCAGCGTCGCCCTGCCCGACCAAATGCATTTGTTCGCCGGCGCGATAAACCGCCCACTGGGTGGTGTGGGCCCAGTGACGCGCCAAGTCGAGCAGTTGTTCAATGGTGTCTTCGTCGCCCGCGTACGCCATGCCGAAAGCATCCGAGTTTTCTTTCTGGTGAGGTGTGGCAGTGTAATCGTTGGGTTGCCGCCGGGGATCGCTCAATGGACGAAAACTCATCAGCGCTCCCTGAGCCAGAAATGGCGAGATTGACTGACTGATTGCCAGCGATGTGCCAGTGAGCCTTCGGTGTAAAGGTTCTAGAGGGTTTTTTCAATCGTTTTATTCGCTTGGGTGCATCTATGCTCGGTAGTCATTGAGCGTTGCCTTCGATTCGAGCGAGCAGCGCCCCCCATCACCCATTCCCGACCATCTGCCACAACGATGCGCCCACCCCGGTAATGCTCTCGCCGGCAATCAAACCCGCCGCCGTCGTGATGGCGAAGCGTTCTGTGAGACTCGGCCAACGGCAATTCACCGCCCAAGTGAGCACGGCGCCCAAGGCCATCATCAGCGACACCGAGGCAGGCAAGACGAAGGCCAGACCCAGGGCCGCGGTACTTGGCAGGTAACGGGCGCGATGCCCGGGCAATAGGCTGTCGAGAATCCCCAGCAGCAAGCCGGCCACGCCGCCGATGAAAATCGCCCAGCGGATACTCGCTGACAATGAATCCAGCCCGTGGGTCAGGGTTTGGGCCACGGCTTTCCAGGTCGCGACCGCCGGGGCCGGCCACTCTTCGGTCAGCAGCATGGTTTGCGGGTCCGGAATCAGGGCCAGGTAGGCCAACACCCCGACGATGCTGCCGACGAAAATCCCCAGCGTCTGGGCGATCAGTTGCTTGCGTGGCGTGGCACCTATCGCCCGGCCCACCTTGAAGTCGTTCATCAAGTCCGTGCACTGCCCGGCCGAACCGCCGGCGGTGTTGGCGCTCATCAGGTTGATCGGCACCTGCCCCGGCGCGACGATGCCGAAGCTCAACTGGGACAACTGTCCGATGGCGCCGATGGGCGGAATGCCCGTGGCGCCGACCACCCGGGCAGCCACGGCTGCCAGGCAGATCGCCAAGGGAATGGTCAATAAGGCCATCCACAGGTTGATGCCGAACAACAGCGCTTGCAGGCTCACCACCAACACGATCGCCAAGGCGAAACCGGCAGCCGGCCCAGCCTTGGGCACTGCCCAGATCACCCCACCGTCGGCCTTGGTGGACTGGTGCAAGGCCCACAAGCGAATCGCCAGGGAGGCCAGGGTCGAGCAGACCATCAGACTCACGCCCGGCCACAGCAGCCATTCCACCAGTGCAGCGAATTGCGGGCCGCTGCTGTCGGGTGGCAGCTGCACCAGGCCTTGCTCCAGCAGCCACGGCGCCAGCCCGCCCCACGCCAGCAAGGCGCCGAGCAGCAGGGTCAGGCCAACGCGAATGCCGATGATCCCACCGAAGCCCACTAACAGCAGCGAAGGGTCAGCGGTAAACGTCAGGCGCTCCAGATGAGGGGTCGGCGACCAGCGTGGGAAAGCCCACATGAAGGTATCGACCCACTTGACCAGCGCGGACAACAACGCGGCGCTGAGCAGCACCTTCAAGCGCGTCGCGGCTTCGTGACCGTGGTTATAGATGTGCAGCAGGGTTTCCAAGGTCGCCATTCCCTCGGGAAATTTCAGCGCCTTGTCATTGAGCAGCGAAGGCCGCAAGTACCAGGCGATCCAGATCCCGAGGAAGCTCACCGAAAAGACCCAGGCGATCATCGGGATGGCGTCCAGCTGTTGACCTGTCAGCAAGGTGTAGGCCGGGATAGGCGCGACCAGCCCACCGGAAATGATCGACGCGGCGGCGGACGCCACGGTCTGGTTGATGTTGCTTTCGTGCAAGGTCCAGGGCAGTCCTGCGGTCGAACGCCTGGCCAAGCCTTGCCAGAGGCCATAACCGATCAGCAAGGCAATGATCGACATGTTGAACGACCAACCGATCTTCAACCCTGCGTAGACATTGGAAGGTGTCAGCAGGATACCCAGCACGATCCCCGTGGTGACTGCGCGCAGGCTGAGTTCGCGTTCGACAGGAAGGCTCAGGGGAATCGATGGCGAGGTTTCAAGCATGCGAATTCCTTATCGGCAATGAGACAGCGCGATCATTCAACGCGGCGACCTAACAAATGAACGCAGTATTGGCCCAAGGTTCACATGACGCAGGGGAGCTGTTGCGCGCATGGTGCGGTGCCCATGGCCATTCACCGGCATAAAAAAGCCCCGTAGCCGAATGGGGTACGGGGCAAGGAATTGGTTGGTTGCGGCCAACCAAAGGAGCACGGTAAGAAGCGTCTGCGAAACTTAGATGCAATCCTGGGCGGCACGTCCAAAACTTGAAGGCAGGAGGTTCGAGGCCAGTAAGTGCCGCTCGTAGATGAACACCTTGCCGCCATTCCCGGCCTTGTAGGCCTCCAGCACGTTGTCCGCCGCGACTTTGCTCGGCACGACGATCCGGTAGCTACGCTGAGTCTGGGAGACCGTCGGGTTCAACTTGCCGTCCTGCAGTTTCGGTATGACGCATTCGGCATACTCGGCAGGGGTCTTGTCGGTCTGCAAGGTCAGTGTCGGATCGTTTGGCGCGGAGGCACAACCGGCGAGCAGCAAAGAGGCAAACGCCATGACAGGCACGAATAAAGGGCGCATCAGTCTCATCCTGAAAATAAAAAGTTCGATTCATCCGACTAGGGAGCGGCGTCACCGGAATTGCCTTGTCAGCGCAAACCTTGAGCCGCGTGTTCGATGGGTGCGATTCTGCGGCGACGGCCCAGAAAGAAGAACTTGCATTTCTTGATGGTCATTATTACTTCTAGCAATAGTTGCGCGCCGTGCAGATGGATGCACACCCCATCACCACTGAAAAAGATTGCCGAGGCCCTCTTCCTTGAGAACTTTTGACCTGATCCGCGACGCGGTCTTGCCCGACTTTCGTGATCGAGTGGCGGAGTACCTGATCCAGTACGAAACGGTGCTGTTGTCCGAAAACGCAACCGACCCGGCGCTTATCCGGGACACCGCCAACCAATTGCGCGGTTATCTGCGCGGGTTGAACACCACCCGGGTGTTGGGCATGGCCGATTGGGAGGAACTGGACAGACGAGTGGTGAACACGTGGCTGTAGCGCACGATCAACCAAGGGTGTCGACGCTGGGCTGGGAAATTCTGCTCTGAACGAAGCAGGCCATGTGGCAGTCGGAACAACAGACCTTCGGCAAAGAAACCTGGCCCATGCCCTTACGATCCACTGCCCTCGCCACGTTGTTCACGTTGGCTGCCAACACGGCGGCCGCTGCCCCCGAGCCGCTGCGCCTGGAAAACCTGACACGCTGCGGCGACCTGCTGGATGGCCGGCGCCAGGATTGGTGCCTGACAGTGCGCGGGCTGGGAGAGGGAACGCCGCAACTGAAACTGGGGGAAAAGACGATCCCCGCCGATATTGTCCAGCGCGAAGGGGCCGAGCTGCGGTTGCGCCTGGACAGCGCCGATTACCAGAGCGGCCCTCTCTGGCTGGAGGACGGCCCGCGCATCAGCAATGCCGCCTGGCTGACCCTGCGCAACAGTCACGTACTGGCTGCCGGGCCGGACGAAGTGGCGAAGAACATGGATGGCCTGAGCACTTACGTTGATCTGGTCAGCGTGCTGATCGAGGAAGATCGCGACGGTCCCCAGGAAGCCGAACGTCTCGCCAGCAAGTACGGGGCGAAAGTGGTCGGCAGCATCGCGCCCCTGAACCTCTACCAGCTGCGTCTGCCAGCCAGGGACCTGGTGCAGCGCGACGCGCTGGTGCTGCGTCTGGGCAGTGAGACCGGCGTGGATGCCGTGGTGGTCGAGGAGTCTGCGGCAGAAGAGAGCGAGCAAGCCCCCGTTCGCCCCGAGGAGCCGAAGAAACCGGCCGCGGACTCCGACGAATGGGCTGCAAACCGCTTTCTCGACGCAGTGAATTACTACCAGCGGCGCATCCCCGGGCAGCAGCCGCCCATCCGACCGCAACCGGTGCGCATTGGCTTGATCGAGCGCGACGTGGATTTCGACAGCGCGGATTTTGCCGACTACCTGGGGGCCTGCTCGATGCCGCGTACCTGCGTCTATGCCCGCGATGCGGATAAACCCGACAACCATGGCACCACCGTCGCCGGCATCCTCGCCGCGCGCTGGAACGACGGCGGCAACACCGGCTTTCTCCGTGGCCTGGACAAGGCAAGCGGTGGCTTCGAGGTCATCGTCGACCGTAATTCCGATGCCGGGATCACCGCTAATATCGCCGCCTCGGTCAACCTCGTAGAGGACGGCGTACGCGTGCTCAACTGGAGCTGGGGGATCCACCGGGTGGGCGCCAAAGACGTCAAGGGCGATGACGTGGACTCCCTGCTGCGCTCGGGCATCGCCATGGGAGGCTACGAGGAACTGCTGGAGGAATTCTTCCTCTGGTTGCGCAAGGAACATCCCGACGTGGTGGTGGTGAACTCCGCCGGCAATGGGTCTTCATTCTCAGGCACCGATGAGTACCGGCTGCCCTCCTCCTTCATTACCGAGCAATTACTGGTGGTCGGGGGGCACCAGCGCAACGAGCGCGCCGCAGTCGCCATCGACGACCCGGCCTATGTGCGCAAGCGCAGCTCCTCGAACATCGACATGCGCGTCGACATCACCGCTGCCGCTTGCGCCCACGCTTCGACGACCGCCGCCGGCCAGGACGGCGCCGTGCATTGCGGTACGTCCTACGCCACGCCGATGGTCGCGGGCCTGCTGGCGGCGATGCTGTCCATCAATCCGCAACTGCAACCCGAGCAGTTGCGCATGCTGCTGCGCCGCAGCGCCATGACCATCGGTGACAATCACGACTTCGAACAGATGGACGCGGAAGATCTCACCGCACCGATCCTGCCGTCGGAGCGCCGCTATCAGCTCAACGACAAGGACGTGGGTCGTTCGGCGCGGCTGGACATGCAAAAAGCGCTGGATCTGGCGGAGCAGAGCCGCAAGCGCGTGCGTTGAATCCAGTCTGATAGTTAAGCTGATATCATCCGCAAAACGACAGCCGGGTAGACAGCATGAATCGCCGCAAAAAAATCAACCAGCTATTAAAGGCCAACGCCAAAAAGGCCAGCGCCAAATTGGCGCCCAAAAACAAATCCAAGTACATCAGCAAAGCTGACCGATTGAAGCTGGCGGCGGAATCCAGTGACGACTCGATGGTTTCTGCCGAGAGCTGATTGGCGTAACCTTCGGCACCACTCATTCGCCGGACACGCCGCCCAAGAATTTCGCCCCCCACACTAGACTGGGATTCACCTAACGGCGGGTGTGCGCAACGTTGTTCAGTCAAGGAAGATCACAACTTTGAAAGCAGCTTTTGGCCTCCTGCTTCTGTTCTCTCTATCCGCCAGTGCATTGGCTGACGTCAATCCGGTCGGTTTCCAGTCCTTCACGCTGCCAGACATGCAACATGACCGCGCCCTTGAGATGGTTGTCTGGTACCCCAGTGCAACGACCGCCAAGACGCAATTGATCGCCGATGATGTTGTGTTTGCGGGCGCTTCTGCCGTTCGTAACGCGCCACCCTCTGCCGGTCAACATCCGTTAGTAGTGCTCTCCCACGGCTTCAGGGGCAACTGGAGCAACCAGACTTGGCTTGCCAGTGCGCTGGCCCGCATGGGTTACATTGTTGCGGCGGTCAACCACCCCGGCACCACGACCCATGACCGTAGCCCTCAAGCAGCGGCGCAGTTATGGCAACGCCCTGTCGACTTGAGTCGCGTCATAGACGCGATCGTGACGCAACCCAAACGATTCGGCATGGTCGCTGAACGCCGAATTGCCGTAGTTGGCCATTCTCTCGGCGGCTGGACGGCCCTGGAAGCCGTCGGCGCTCGTTTCGCCCCCGACCGCTTTGCCCTTGACTGCAAAAGCCACCCACAATTGTCCAGCTGCACCGTTTACCAGCAAATGAACCCGGAAAGTGCTCCGGAATCGAAGGCCAAGTTGACGGCCGATTGGCGCGATAAACGAATCACCGCCGTGGTTACATTGGATCTGGGCCTTTCACGCGGGCTGACCGATGAAAGCCTTGCGGCGCTACCGGTGCCGGCGCTGGTGATCGCTGCCGGCGTACCGTCGCAGGAACTACCCGCTCAGTTGGAGTCCGCCAATCTGGCTAAGCGCCTGCCTCAAACGTCAAGCCATTACGTCGAAATCAACGACGCAAGCCACTTCAGCTTCTTGGCGGTGTGCAAACCAGGCGCGCAGGCATTGCTCGAAGAAGAAGTACCTGGCGATGGCATCATTTGCCGGGATGGCGACGGCGGTCGTTCACGTGGATTGATCCAACAGCAAATCACATCGCTGATTACCGAGTTTCTGGCGCAGTCGTTCAATCACTCAAAATAGCTCTTTGTAAGCCGGCAACCCTCCTGTTTGCCGGCCCCTTGCCCTGGCTGTTCAAACCCCAGCAATGGCTTCGTGGACAAAATCTTCATAGGTGCGCAGCGGGTGCCCAATGATGGCCTCCAGCCGCCCCACCGTTCCTTCGGCGGCCTGCATGCCGAACACCTGGATACCCGCCATCATCAAGCGCATGTCGTAGGCCAACAGGTGGGCCGTATGCGTCCAGTTGGCGTTCGAAGGCCGCTACACGCCGGGTGAATCGGTCAGGCGCCGAACGCACCGTCGATCGTGTGCATCGCTCCCGTGACAAAGCTCGCTTCCGGCCCGGCCAGCCAAGCCACCATTGCCGCCACCTCTTCAGGACGACCGTGACGCTTGATTGCCATGAAGCTGTGCATCAGGTCCTTCATCGGGCCGTCCGCTGGATTCGCGTCGGTGTCGATCGGTCCCGGCTGCACGATATTGATCGTGATACCGCGCGGCCCGAAATCCCGTGCCAGCCCCCGCGCCATGCCTTGCAGTGCGGATTTGCTCAATGCATAGGACGCCATGCCGGGCACCGGCATGCGGTCACCGTTCACCGATCCAATCACGATGATTCGCCCGCCTTCCGGCATCTGCCGCGCCGCTTCCACCGATGCGTGGTACGGCGCGTGCACGTTGATGCGCAGCAGGCGATCGATCGCATCGGGGTCCTGTTCCAGCGCGTCGCCAAAGATGGCGATGCCGGAATTGACCACCAACACATCCAATGGACCGCTCTCCCGGACCCTGGCGATGACCGCGTCGCGGTCAGCGCTGTCCGTCGAGTACGCGCTGCTGCCCGTTTCGGAGGCAAGCAGCTGTGCCGCCTCCGGCGAGCCCGAATAGGTGAACGCCACGTTCGCCCCCTCTGAGGCAAAGCGCCTTACGATCGCCGCACCAATGCCCCGACTGCCACCCAACACCAACACTGACTTGCCTTTGAAATCTGACATGATTTACGCCTCCTGATTAATGTAGCGCATGTTACAATACGCTCCATTCCATCTGTCAAAGCTTTTTTGTAATCATGACTACAAATACTTTACCCACGCGTGGCCGCCCTCGCCGGTTCGATCCGGATGAGGCCGTAGCCACCGCACAACACCTGTTCCACGCCAAGGGCTATGACGGCGTAAGCGTTGCCGACCTGACCAAGGCACTCGGCATCAATCCGCCCAGCTTCTACGCAGCCTTTGGCAGCAAGGCGCAGCTGTACGCCCGAGTCCTCGATCGGTATGCCCTGACCGGAGCCGTTCCTCTATCGCAGATCCTGGCGGCCGACCAGCCGTTGGCTGTCTCGCTTGCGCAGGTGTTGGAGCAGGCTGCGCGCAGCTACGCCGCCGATCCTACGGCCACCGGCTGTATGGTGCTGGAGGGCACACGATGCAACGACTCGCAGGCGCGGGATGCCGCCTGCGGCTTTCACGTTGCTGCACAAGACTTGATTCGAAACAGCATCGCCGAGCGCTATCCGCAGGAGGCGGCTCGACTGGCGGATTTTGTCAGCACCACCATGGCCGGACTCTCCGCGAGCGCGCGCCACGGCCAAGGCCTGGACCGCCTCCTGGCCACCGCAGGGCTTGCCGGGATGGCCATTGCGCAGGTTCTACCTGCTTGAATTGCCTGGAGTGTCGGTGAGACGTGACCGGTCAATACCTGACAAACCGTCCTATTTCATCTCTACCAGCCGAGGTGAATGTGATCCTTCCAGCGACCAGTGAATCACTGCGGCTTTGCTTGGGAAATTCGGCGCATCGTCGTCGGTATTCTCCGCCACCGGGATGTCGATCAGAATCTGCTCTCCCGCCGGGTCGCTGACCCGCTTGGCCTGCAGTTTGTCGATCGCACACCAACTATTGCCGCCAATTCGGATCACGTCCAACAGGCGGTAATGTCACCCACCATCGCTCTCCTCAGGAGCGAAGCCCGCGCGCTGTATCTGCGACACACTCCAATACAAATTCCCCCTCGGCCCGAAACATCCGGGATACATCGCAAACGCCAAATAGCCCCGTCCGTACACACCTGTCCCCTTGCCGGCTCCTGACGACTTACTCGCAGGGCCGGGTTCCGGGCATCAAGACAGCCGTCACGGTACAAGCCCCGCGCAACGTTGCCGGGGACACGTAGCTATCTCTGGAGAAATGACATGCACGCTAAAAACACCTTGAATACCGCTCGACTTGCGCTGGCCGCGTTGGCGATTTCCGGCGGCTTCAGCCTGGCCCAATCGGCCTTCGCGGTGGAGGCCTTGCCCCAGGGCTACCAATTGGCTTCGGCTGAAAAAACCTCCGAGGGCAAATGCGGCGAAGGCAAGTGTGGCGCGGCCAGCACGACCAACAAAGTCAGCCAGTCGGAAGGTAAATGTGGTGAAGGCAAATGTGGCGACGCCTCCTTTGCCCGTACCGATAACGACCATGACGATCGCGTATCACTGAAGGAATTCCTGGCCGTCGCACCGACCCAGCAAGCTGAATTCGAAAAAATGGACAGCAATCACGACGGGTATTTGTCCGAGGCGGAAACCTACAAGTACCGCACCGGCCAATACACCGCCAACGGTAAAAAGGTGCCCACCGAGTTGTTCACCCGCATGAGCCAAGCCAAAGAATAGTGATGTCCGCCTGCCCTCCTCGGCCACGCCGGGAGGGCTTTTGTCAGGTATGGAGACAGCCATGAATAATTTCGCCCCCCCTACAAGCGCGGGGCTCGGCCTGCGCCGAGCCATGCTTGGGGACCTCATGACGATGGACGTCGGTGCCGTGGATTTTCTGGAATGCGCCCCGGATAACTGGATCGGTGTCGGCGGCGCCTATGCCCAACAGCTGGACCGGTTGGCCGAGCGATTCCCGCTCACCTGCCATGGGCTGTCGTTGTCCCTCGGTGGCGCCCAGCCGCTTGACCTTGAGCTGTTGCGTGAGACACGCAATTTTCTGGATCGTTATGCGGTGACGATCTACAGCGAGCACCTGAGCTATTGCTCTGATCAGGGCCATCTTTATGACCTGCTGCCGATCCCCTTCACCGAGGAGGCCGTACACCATGTCGCGGCGCGCATACGTCAAGCCCAGGACGTATTGGGCCAACGCATCGCGGTGGAAAACATCTCCTATTACGCAGCGCCCTTCCAGGCGATGAGCGAGATCGAGTTCATACGGGCGGTGCTCGATGAAGCCGATTGCGACCTGCTGCTGGATGTCAACAATCTCTATGTCAACGCCATCAATCACGGGTACGACGCCAGCCAGTTCCTGGCGGCAGTCCCGGCGCAACGGGTCACTTACCTGCACGTCGCAGGGCATTACGATGAGGCCGACGACTTGAAAATCGACACCCATGGCGCATCGGTCAAGCAGGACGTCTGGGCGCTATTGCATCAGGCCTACCAACGATTGGGGACCGTGCCGACGCTGCTGGAGCGAGACTTCAATTTCCCACCCTTGCCGCAGCTCCTTGCGGAGGTCGATCAGATCAAGCACCTCCAGCGGCTCGCTCAGCCAACAGGATTGGAGGCGCAGCATGTCCGAACGATTGCTTGAACAACTGAGCTGCATGGCCGATTACGTGCGCGATCCGCGGCGTCCGGGCCCGCCGGGGGTACAAGCCCGGCGCCTGGCCGTCTATCGGCAACTGTTCCTCGGTAATATCGACTCACTGTTGGCGGGCAGCTTTCCGGTCATCCGCCGCACCCTGGCAACGGCCGACTGGCAGAGGTTGGTCAATGATTTCTATGCCGGGCATCGGTGCCGGACACCGCTGTTTACTCAGATCGCCGGTGAGTTTGCCGGCTTCCTGGAACAACACGCCGATAGCCATGGTTTCCCTGCATGGCTGGTCGAACTGGCACACCATGAATGGAGTGAAAGCGCCCTTCTATTGAGCGACGCGAAAGACCCCGCCCATGATCCGCACGGCGACCTGATCCAAGGCACACCCGTGGTCTCGGCGCAGGCCTGGACCCGCGCCTACCTTTGGCCGGTATGCGACATCGGCCCCGGTCACCAGCCTGTTGAGCCGCCACCGACGCCTACCTTGCTCCTGCTTCGGCGTCATGAAGGCCAAGTGAGCTTCTCACGCCTTGCACCGCTGGCGTACACCTTGCTGGTATCGCTGACAGAACATCCGCGCAGCGGCCACGAGCACTTGATCGCCCTGGCCGAAACGGCAGGTGTCCCCGCGCAGGAGCTTTTTCCTGCCGCAGTGGCCGCGCTCAATGATTTCAGGGCGCAAGGCATCGTGCTGGGCACCGGGTAGAAGTCCCCCCCCTTATCGGTCAGGTGGTATTCGTAGGGTAGCGGCCGTTCGCTATAGGGCTGTCGCTCAACCAACTGATGTTATCCATCCGGGCATTGTTCATGGCTGTACTCCTGGTGTCTTTCCGAGCAGCGAAGCCCGGACATGTGACCTGCGGTCAACGCCCGGACAATGCCTGTGATGCCGCGTGAGTTTATGCCCGGGGCGGATACCACGACTCCGGCTCTGGGTAATCCCAATCGGCAGGAAAGGCATAGGTTTCAAAGACCGTGGTGGTATCGGCCTCGGTGCCGAAGAACGCGAAATGATTCACGCCCATCCAGGAGCCGGATTGCACGCACTTGAAGCCGCGGCGCTGCAGTTCAGCGATACGGTCTTCAAACGGGATGTTGTTGCAGTCATACGCAACGTGCTGGATACCTTCGCCATGCTTGTCCAGGAAATCGGCGAAAATCGTCGGGCCGGAGACGGGCTCCATCAGCTCCCAAATCATGTTTCCGGATTGGGCGAAGCAGACTTTCAGCACAAACTCGGCCGGCTCACCGTGGTAGGTCTGGTCCTGGGTGTTTTCCGGGCTGAAGGTGTACACCCGCCACGGACCGATCCCCAGCTTGAGCAAGCCATCCATGGTGCGCTTGTGGTCACGGGTCACAATCGCAATCTCCACGACATTACCCAGGAACGCATCGATCTCGGCGCCGGCATTCAACGCGGCCAGCACATTGGTTTGTTCAAGATGAGACATTTGCAATAACCTCTTTAATGATTGAATCGTTTCACAGCACTAACGTTTACTTAGCCATCACCGACGAGTGGACAACTTCTATTCGTCGGGACCGGTGCAATACGTAATAAATACCGCCGCCCACGCCAAACCCTGCCAGCCAGGACAAATCAATACCGCCCATTGCCATGGCAAGAGGGCCTTGAAGCGATTTAATGGTGCCCACTTGAAATAACCATGCCGCGAGCACGCCGGCTGCAAGTGCAAATACGCCTTTCCAATTCACGTCTGTGCAGGCACTTTCCAAGTGATGGCAATAAAGCGACTTCAGATCGACCTGGCCTCGGCGAATCAGGAAGAAATCCACCAGCGTGATGCCCGCCCAAGGACTTATCCACACCACGAAAAACACCATCAGGTTTTCGAAGGCATGCACGAACTCGCCCGATTGCAGGAACAGATAAAGGATGAACAGCGCCACCACGCCTGAGATCGTCGATACCGCCCAGCGTGGCACGCGTAGATCCAGGGACAACGTTGCCAATGCGGCCGAGTAAATGACCACGATGTTGGTGGCCACCGGGCCATGTAACAGTACAAGGAGTACCGGCAACGCCATCGTGCCGAAGACGGCTATGATCAACTGCGCCGGATCCGAGCCGGCCCCCGCAGAGGCAATCGCCGCGCCAAGAAAAGCCAGCCACACGGTCGGCAGGAACATGCCGAGAAACGTCGACCGGAACACCTGGCCATCGGACAGTCTGGTCTGGGTGAAACGGGTGTAGTCCGAGGCGTATACCAGCCAGGAAATACCCCAGCCGATCCCGATTGCCGTCATGAGGCTACTCATGGCAGACAGCTTGCCAATGCCTGCGACCGTGGAGGTCTGCCACTGGATATCCACATGGGTGAAGGCCAATCCGGTCATCACCACCATGATCAGGAGAATCACCGGCATGGTGTAGCGTTCAAAGCACTTGATGGCATTGAAGCCCCAGGCGGCGATACCGACCTGAAGAACCATGACGGCCACGGCAATAGCGTACTTGAGCTCCATGCCACCATTGATGCCGACTCTTTCCAGGGCGGCCACCGCCAAATCAAGCACTACCCAGGTGTTGGTGGCGACCCATCCCATCGGCATCAGTACCTGCATGAGGGTGGGCAGGTAGGCACCGCGTCGACCGAACGCCAGCCGGGAAAGCACCATTTGCGGCACCCCTGTGCGGTGACCCATGATGCAGATGCCGCCGAACAAGGCCGCGCCCAACAGATTGCCGACTACGATCACCAGCAGGGTTTCAAGCAGGCTCAACCCCAGTTGGATACCGATGGCCCCCAACACCCAGTTGATCGGAGCCACATTCGCCCCCGCCCAGATCCAGAACTGGTCCAACGGTGTAGAAGTACGCTGGCAATCGGGCACGGGCTCGAGGCCCAGCGCATCATAATTGCCCTCATTCATTAAGCTACTTTCAGATTCGCGACGCATTGACATTATTGTTTTCCTCGCTGACCGGCGACCACGTGAATCGCCCCGAGCCATTAAAGCGAGGTCTGCATGTTTAGGTAATTGATAATAACTAAACCAGCCTTTAGAAAAATCACCCCATTAAGTTCTTCTCAACAGCACAAACAAACCGAACATAAAACATCCGAAAACCAAAGAGGTTTCCAGACCGACCGACAAGGAAAAATCGCTTATTGAGTTTTACTTAACGGCATTCAAATAAACATCAATAGCCGAACACCTGGGGGGCGTGGCCAACTTGTTCCAGTCGCTGAAGCAATTCCACTTCAAAATGAACAGGAAACCTGAAATGACCACCCTTCTTCACATCGATGCCAGCGCCCGATCCGACCGCTCACTGAGCCGTAAATTGTCCCGGGCATTTGTCGAAGCCTGGCTTGAACGCGACGGCAAGACCCAGATCATTACCCGTGACGTTGGACACAATCCGCCGCCCTTCGTGACAGAAGCCTGGATTGCCGCGGTCTTTACGCCCGAAGAGCACCTGACACCCGAAAAGCGCGAGGAGATTCGCCTCTCGGATGAACTGATCGATGAGCTCGATCGTGCCGACGTCATCGTGATCGGCACCCCGATGTACAACTACGGGATGCCGGCCGCCCTCAAGTCCTGGTTTGACAAAGTGATTCGCATCGGAAAAACCTTCACCTTTGACTTGGCGCGCGGCGACTACCCCTTGGAACCCATCATGAGCGGCAAGAAACTGGTTATCCTGTCTTCCCGGGGTGAGTTTGGATTCGGTCCCGGTGGCGTTCGGGAAACCATGAACCACCTGGACACTCACATACAAACCTGTGCTCACTACCTGGGCGTGGACGAAACCCATGTCATCGCCATCGACTATCAAGAGTTTGGCGACGCTCGCCATGAAGCCTCCATCGCCAATGCCTTCGATGCCGTTCCGGTTCTGGTCCGGCAAATGATTGAAGAACGCCAAAGCCAGCTGTCGCCGGCTTGACTGTCTCTCAGGACGTGAGCGCCAGTTGATGTCCTGCCAGGTCATTCAAGGCATTGCCCCTGAATGACCTGGCCTCGTCCAGGAGCCATTCCCTGAACAATGCCAGGCTGTGCCGTGGACTGCCGCCGTGGCCTTCGATCAGGTGGTAGGTAAAACCTGGCAAGGTGGGGCCCTCTACCCGACGAATGCGCCCGGAACGAAGCTCATCGTCAATCAACACATCGCTGCACAGCAAGGGCCCCAAGCCCCGCTCCAGCGCATGCAGCGCGAGGGTTTCCTCGCTGTACCAGGAGATGCGCAAATCCTCGGTCGTACCGTGCTTCATCCCGGCCAGCCAGACTGACCATGAGGGTGCCTCGAGCGCCTGGTTCTTCCATTTGAACGCCAGTAGCGGGCGATTATGAAAGTCGCTGATCGTTGCGTTGCGGTCGACCGGGCAAATGCGCTGATCGGCGACCGCGATGAACCGGTCCTCGAACAGCACGGGGCCCTGCACATCGGCATCGACCGGCCCATATCGAATCGCCAGATCGACAGCGTCTGAACGCAGATCCACCACTTTCTCCGAGGCGTGGATGGACACCACGATGTTCGGATAAATCTCGTTGAACTTCGCCAGGCGCGGCATGAGCCATCGCTCCGCGAATGCCCGTGTGGTGGAAACCTGGACGGCATCACCCTCCTTTGCCCCGCCTAACAGGGCGAACGCCTGGGCAATCTGGTCAAAACCATCTCGCAACAGCGGATAGATCGCTTTGCCGGCCGGTGTAAGGGTCACCGTCCGGCCCCTTTCCAGGAGCTTTTGCCCCAGCCCGTCTTCCAATTGCCGAACTTGATGACTGACCGCGGCGACCGTTACAGAGAGCTCGTTCGCAGCGGCGGAAAAACTCTGGTGACGTGCTACAGCCTCAAACGCTCGCACGGAATTCAGAGGCGGTATTTTGCGCATGGTTTTCTCCGGACACCCGACTGTGGTGCTTGTGACGACTTCAGCGTCCTGCTGGTAGACAACATCCGCCAGCAGATGTGGCGATCCGTCAGAGGATGCAGTAGTGAACATCCTGGGGCTGCATGCCATTGACTGCCGTGATGTCCTGGGGGCAAGCGGACAGCACCACGATAGCGTCCATTTCCGCTTTGAGGCAGACATATTGCCCAGGCTGACTGACAGGCTCGGCGAACGCAATCCGCCCGTCCTGATGAACGGGAACGTTCATGAAGAGGTTCAAGGGGCTCGGCGTCTCGGGCGCAACCAGGCCGATGGCGTCCAGGGCCTGAAAGAGGTTTTCATTGCAACTGTCATGATGGCCGACAACGCCCAGTTGAACGTAACGAGTCGGATCACAAGCGGCGACCAGTGTGTCGTGGACACCCGGTGTGGTGTCCTCGATGAGCGTCAGGATCTGGCGGCGTTTGTTGGTCAGGAAACTGTCACCTTGGCCGGGGTTGAGCTTCAACCAGTAGGGACGACTGTGCTCCATGGACATGGCTTCCCGGAGGTCGTCCGGGTTGAAGGCCCAGGTGTCTACGACCTGTTTGCCATGGGTGTTGATCACTTTGATGACTTGCCCTTGATTCAACCGAATCGCGACACCCCGCCGAGCAGGCAAAAGGATCCGTTCACCGGGGCAAGTCGAAGCCATTGTATTCATGTCGCTGTTCTCCTCTGCGAGCTGATGGACGGCGGACCGTGTACCTGCAATCCCAAGGAAAACACAGAAGAAACCCTCAAACCAATAATATAAAGTGGCCCCGGTATAAGTTAAATCTATAGGGTGGCCCATGCGAATCCGGCAGCTTGAATGCTTCAGAACCTTGATGATCCACGGCACGATGACCCGCGCGGCAGAGCTTTTGAATATTTCCCAGCCGGCCATCAGCAGCACCATCGCCAACCTGGAACATGAGACCGGCCTCAAGTTGTTCGTGCGCAAGGGCGGACGCTTGCAACCCACTCCTGAGGCCCGCTTGTTTTTCGTCGAGGCTGAGCGGGCGCTGGAGGCCGTGGAGAAAACCCAGCGCATCGCCAAGGAAATCCGCACAGGAAAACGCGGCCATCTGGCGATCGCCGCCTACGCCAGCATTTCGATCAGTCTGCTGCCCCGCTTGATGGCCGAATTCGCCAAAGAGCGCCCGGGCCTGGAGCTCAAGATCATCACCCGAAACTCCCAGTCCGTTCGCGAGTTGATCACTACGCAGCAATTCGACATGGCCATTGCCGAACTGCCGCTCGACTACCCGACATCGTGCATGGAGGTGATTTCCTATGAATGCCAGTGCATGGTGCCGATCGGTCACCCCCTCGCAAAACTGGACGTGATTACCCCGGCGGACCTGGATGGCGTGCCATTCGTTTCGCTGTTCAAGGGCGACCCGATCTACCAGCAACTGGCGATGGCCTTTTCGGCGTACGGGTCATCCTGGAACGTGGTGGCCGAGACAGAATTCTTCGCCACGGCATGTGAATTGGTCGGCGCCGGAATGGGCGTCGGGATCGTCGATCCGGTGGTCAGTCGGCCCTTCACCCGCAACCTGGTCCTCAAGCCCTTCAAGCCTGCAATCAAGTACGACATCGCGCTGCTGCTCCCCTCGCAGGAGGAGCCGTCACACCTGGCGCGTGAGTTTGCGCACTACCTCAAGCAGTACCTTTGAAGGGCCTGATGATCGTGAGAGCCGCGGCCATCAGCGCAAACTTATAGGACCGCGATATGGGAATCAGCCCTCGGTTCGGTCCCACCACACAACACACCGCTGACCGGGTCGCGCAGTATGATTTGACCGCGCCCGTAGTCGGTCAGGTCGCTGGCGATCTGCACCTGATGACCACGCCGGGCCAGGGCATTGGCCAGGTCGCGGGAGGCACCTTGCTCAATCCCGACCTTCATCCCGCCCAGCCATTGCCAACGCGGCGCGTCCAGGGCCGCCTGCGGATTGAGGCCGAAATCCACCAGGTTCATGACCATCTGCACGTGTCCTTGGGGTTGCATGTAGCCGCCCATTACGCCGAAAGGCCCGAGAGCCTGGCCGTTCTGGGTGAGGAAGCCAGGGATGATGGTGTGGAAGGTCTTCTTGCCCGGGGCCAGGCAGTTGGCGTGCTTCGCGTCGAGACTGAACTCCTGTCCGCGATTCTGCAGGGCGATACCGCTGTCGGGCAGCACCACGCCGGAACCGAATCCGTGGTAGTTGCTCTGGATGAAGGAAACCATGTTGCCCTCTTCGTCAGCGGTAGCCAGGTACACCGTGCCGCTGGCGTGAGGATCACCGGGCTTGGGAGGCTGGGCCTGTTCACCGATTTGCCCGCGGCGTCGGGCGCTGTACTCGTCACTCAACAAATCAGCCACCGCCACGCGCATGTGCAACGGGTCGGTGATGTAGTGCAGGCCATCGCTGTAGGCCAGCTTCATGGCTTCCAGTTGGCGATGCCAGGTCTGCTGGCTGTCACGGTGATCGAAGCTGAAGCCTTCGAGTATCTTCAGCGCCATCAAGGCCACCAGGCCCTGGCCGCTCGGCGGGATCTCCCAGACATCGACCCCTCGGTAGTTGACGTGGATCGGCTCGACCCACTGGGCTCGATAATCCTGGAGATCGGTGGCCCGCAGGTAGCCGCCCGTGGCGCGGGAATGGGCATCCAGGCGCTCGGCCAACGCGCCGCGGTACAGGCTTTCGCAGCGGGTGGCGGCCAGTTCTTCGAGGGTGCGGGCTTGGGCGGGGTTGCGGAAAATCTCGCCGGCCCGGGGTGCGCGGCCCTCGATCAGGAAGGTATCGAACCAGGCCTCCAGGACCTGGTCGCGATCGGGTGTGAGCTCGTCCACGGCGACCTGCCATTGATGGGCAACCACCGGTGACACGGCAAAACCGTCCCGTGCCAGGCTGATTGCCGGCTGCAGCAACTGGGCAAAGGGCAGCTTGCCAAAGCGGTGCGACAACTCGGCCCAGGCCGATGGGCAACCCGGGACAGTCACCGGGGTCCAGCCATGGATCGGCATCTGTTCATGGCCGGCCGCCTTCACTGCGTCGACACTCAAGGCTGCGGGGGCATGGCCGTTACCGTTGAGGCCATGCAGTTGGCCCCTGCACCAGACCAAGGCGAAGGCGTCACCGCCAATGCCACAACCGGTGGGCTCGACCACCGTCAGCGCCGCCGCCGTGGCGATGGCGGCATCGATGGCATTGCCGCCCTTTTGCATCATCTCGATGCCCGCCTGGGCCGCCAGGGGCTGGGACGCGGCGACCATGCCCCGACGGGCAAAAACGCTCTGGCGTTGCGAGGGATAAGGGTACTCATGGGCAGAAAATTTCAGCATGGCAAAGGCTCTTCAACACAAGGGTCATTGACCGGATTTGATTCGGTTGCGTTCCAGGGGCATCGGACTGGACGGGTCATAGCACCCGACTGAGGAACGCCCGGGTACGAGGGTGGACGGGATGACTGAAGATCTGCTCCGGCGGCCCTTGCTCGATGAGCTCGCCCTGATCCAGGACCACCACACGATCGGCCACCTCGCGGGCAAACCCCATTTCATGGGTCACCACCACCATGGTCATGCCCTCTTCCGCCAACGCCTTCATCACTTGCAACA
>Ga0213822_1000866_pt1 | contig 19703 bp, 26 predicted proteins | sample MC6MC0908MG_FD_179872 | JGI IMG/M metagenome (GOLD analysis project Ga0213822, IMG submission 179872) | Enriched soil aggregate microbial communities from Iowa State University, Ames, United States - MC6-MC0908-MG | ecosystem: Environmental > Terrestrial > Soil > Unclassified | place: USA: Iowa...
TCCCGCAGCACCTGGACCGACCTCGGCATAGACGGCCACATCGGCGAGATGCTGCTGAACCACACGCTGGGCAAGATCGCCAGCACCTACATCCACACCCAGGCCATGCAGCAGCGTCGCGCAGCCCTGGAGAAGTGGCACGCCTGGCTTGATCAGATTGGATTCGCAGCCATCCACGGCCTTACCAAGGCCTTATCTGAAATTTCGCAGAATTCGCCAGAGGCCACAGCAGCCGTGGCGCCGAACGACCTTACCGCATTTGTAATTAGCGAGGATTCGAAATGACTCAAAACCTCAAAGCGGGCGACCTCGCCTTGATCACCGGAGCGTTCAGCGTGACCGAGAACATCGGTCGATCGGTCGAGCTGGTGGAGTTCGTGCCGCCGTTCGGCTCCGTATTCCGCCAGGACGGTTACTTCGATGCGGATGCCCCTGGCCTTTGGATCGTCACCGGCGAAGACCTGGTGCGTAACGCCGAGGGCGGCAAGGTGATCAGCAACTTGGCCGGCTGTGATCCGCAGCACCTGCGTCCACTGCGCGGCGACGAGGTGCCGAAGCTTGACGCTGAGGAGATTTGTCACTTGTTCAAGGTGCCGGCATGAGGAAAAACCACGGCCCAGCCTTCAAGAAGGCCGTGATCGAGCTGGACAAGTGCCCTTTGTGCCGTGGGAGAGCGGTTACCAAGGGCGTGTTTCACGAACTGCCATGCGACCACTGCAACGCCTCTGGCTGGGTGGTGGCTGCAACAGGCGAGGCCCTGGCCCTGGATGAACTGGTAACTCAGCTCAGCATGAGGCTGCAGGCCGCGCTCCGGCAGATCGAGCAGTTGAAGAACCCTCAGGCATCCGGGCCTGAGGCTACATATCAGGCAAGCAACCGGCGCGGCGCCGGCGGCACCAACCACACCGGTGATTGAGGGGGAAGGACATGATCTACAACAGCGTATCGGGTGCAGTAGTTGCCGCTCTGGCGGCAGGAGAGAAAGGCGCTGCGAAAGGCCAGGCATGGCAGAAGCTCTACAAGTCGGCGGAAGAGGAAGGCGGCTGCCTGGCTTCGCTGGGAGGCCAGTCAGGCGGCTTTGACCGGGCTCAGGTTGATTACTGGCTGGCTGCGCGCCTCCACCACCTGCTCATTCCTCGCCACTGGAACGCCCTTAATGCGAAGTACGCCACCAACAAGGCAAAGCGGCTGCAGGGGATCACGGCCATAGCGCCGCTGATTGCCAGCCCGGCGCCTCAGCTGTTCATCTACAAGGCCGTCACAATCTGGGCCATCCCGAAGCTCAAAGGGGCGCGCCGGAAGGGACCTCGCTCGGTTGCGGTTGATATCCCGCTTGATGCTCCTGAATGGCGCCGCGAGAACCTGGTCAACGCAGCGTTGGCCGCTGGCCAGGCTGAACGCAAAAAGGCAGAGGCTCTGGCCGAGGATCTGATCATTCTTCCGGACAGCTTCTACGACATGAACACCTGGGATCTGGACGCCACATCGGAGCCTACGCGCTACCGCTGGCGTTCCGGAATCAAGGAGAAACTGGACGGCATGATCAACGATTCCTTGAGAGAGGTCCGGGCGATTCTTGAGGCGGAAGGCCTGCTGCTCAAAGACGCTGCATAATTGCCTATTGACATCAGTGAGAGAGTGAGAGAAATTAACGCCATCCTGTCATTCCTGCGCACGTTGAGGACTGACACCCGAAAGCCCGGCCACAGTGTCGGGCTTTGTCGTATTAGGTGATATGCTTTGGCCATCACAGACTGTGGAGGTGGCCATGAAAGGTTTGCTAGGCGGTGGCGTTGGCGGGTTCGTAGACAAGCTCATCGAAGTCGGTCCGGTAAAAATTGATAATCCAATCGTCGAGTTGGCAGTAGGAGCGGCTGCAGTCGTTGGCCTTCTGTACGCGGGTCACAAAATTTTGAACGATGATAAAGCCGCAGAAAATGTGGCTACGGCGTTCGGCACCAACGCAAAGAAAGACAGTTAAACCTCAGGTGGTTAACCCAAAGCCCTGGCAATTGCCGGGGCTTTTTTATGGAGCAGTGCTTATGGCCGAGCCAAGTACCGGCGCCCTCGCAGTGACCGGCGTACTTGCCAGCGTCGGCTTGGGTGCTGCATTCCCTCAGCTGGATCTCGCCGCACTGGTCGGCGCGTTCGGCGGGGCTTTCTTTTACGTGGTGTTCGCCAAGGACATCGGCACTTGGCGCCGTGTTGGCTATCTACTGGCTGGCTGGATCGGCGGCTACTTCGGTGCAGCCGAGCTGATGGGCCGGGCCTGGACCCAGACCGCTGGCTTCAGCGCATTCGTATGCGGCGTGCTCTGCGTCGTCACATTCTCTGGCTTGCTGGAGTGGATGCAGACCGGTCGCATGCCTACCTGGCTGCAATGGGTCTTCCGCCTGCGAGCCAGGAAGGAGGGTTGAATGGTTGCCGTTATCCAGGCCGCTCTATGCGCCGTCATCTTCGTGATGATCGGGCTGCGATACCGGCCGTATCCAGATGCCCGCTACAAGCTGGGCATATCGCTGATGGCGTGGGCGGCATGCGCTGTGACGGGCATGCAGTGCGTCAGCCTCGTTGGCCGCATGGTGATGCACGACGATTTCGCCGATGCATCCTGGTTTAACACTGCGTTCTATCTGCTGGCCGCCATCTTGGTGTGCAGGGCAAAAGGGAACGTGGCCAAGATTGTGCGGGTGGACTGATGGCCTGCAGCGGATGCGCCGCTCGGCGCGAGTGGATCAACAAGTGGATGAGGGTCGCGCGTGAACGAGCAAGTAATTTATTTGCTCCAGCAGATTCTGGAGCAGGCAGAGAAACAGACCGGTCTGCTGGAGACGATCGCAAGCCAGAACCTGGCACTGATCGAAGCCCTGGCAGATGAAGGCGGTGTCGATCCTGATGCGCCACCGCAGACCTACCTGAGTGGCGCGCCATGCCGTTGAGACCTCAGCGGCCATGCCGGGCCCAGGGCTGTCGTGCTCTGCACCGCAATGCCAATGGCCACTGCGATGGCCATGCCGACCTGGCTGCCGAGCAGGCAAAGGCCTGGGCGACACGTAAGGGGTCAGGCCGTGGTGGTCGCCCTTGGCGGCGCAAGCGTGAGCGAATCCTGAAGCGAGATCAGTACCTGTGCCAGTGTGACGACTGTGCCCAGCTTGGCCGCATCCGAGAAGCACAGGAGGTTGACCACATTGTCGCCCTTGCCCACGGCGGGACCGACGATGACGACAACCTTCGGGCTATCAACCGCGACTGCCACAAGGCGAAGACGCAGCGGGAGTCGAAAACGATCAAAAAATGATCGAAATCGGCGAAAGTGAGACGAAATCTCGTTTATGGGGAGGGGAGGGTCAAAAGTTCAGGCCCTTTCGCTCGGACACCGCGCCCTCAGTCGTTTTTTTACACCCGCGAAATATAAAGTTTAATGGAGGCGCCGATGCCAGGGGTTGCCGGGCGCTCCGGCCGTCGCCCAAAACCCACGGCCCAGAAGGCGTTGGCCGGCAATCCCGGCAAGCGCAAGCTGAACAAGGACGAGCCAGATTTCGCCCTGGTGACGAACGTCGACGCGCCCGAATGGCTGTGCGAACACGCCACCAGGGTATGGGAAATGCTGGTTCCGGAATTGCTCCGGGCAAAGGTTCTTGCCCTGACCGACATGCACAACGTCGAGGCGTTCTGCTCTGCCTACGGCAACTGGCGAAGGGCACAAGAATCGGTTATCGCCCACGGCATCGTGGTGGCTGGAGCCACCGGCGGTCCTGTGAAAAACCCGGCGCTGACTGCGGCTAACGAAGCGATGCGCCAGATGGTCACGTTCGGCTCGATGCTGGGTCTGGACCCAGCCAGCCGCACGCGGATCATTGGCGGCAATAAGCAGAAATCCACCAACGAGTTCGCAGCCCTACTGAGTTCCTGATGGCCAGAGCCAAGTACACCAACGTCGACAAGGCGATGGCGTGGGCAAAGTCCGTCCTCAAAGGGAAGTTTCCCGCCTGCCGTTTCATCCACCAGGCCATCGAGCGGCACCTCGATGATGTGGCGGCCAGCCGCTCGAAGGACTACCCCTACAAATTCGACCCGGCCAAAGCCGAGAAGAAGCTGCGCCTCATGCAGCTGCTTCCCCACACGAAGGGCGAATGGGCGTTCAAGCGACAGCTGATCACACTGGAGCCCTGGCAGCTCTTCGGCCTGGCCTGCACCTTCGGCTGGGTCCGGAAGAAGGGCGGATATCGGCGCTTCCGCGAGAGCTACTGGGAGGTGCCGCGTAAGAACGGCAAATCGGTGATCGCTGCCGGCGTCGGCATCAGCATGTTCACCGCCGATAACGAATTCGGCGCCGAGGTCTACTCCGGTGCGACCACCGAGAAGCAGGCGTGGGAGGTGTTCCGGCCTGCAAGGCTTATGGTCAGCCGGTCGCCCATGCTTATCGAGGCGGCAGGCATCGAGGTTAACGCCTCGAACTTGAACATCCCGTCGAACGGCAGCCGCTTCGAGCCATTGATTGGCAACCCGGGTGATGGTGCGTCGCCGTCCTGCGCGATCATCGACGAATACCACGAGCACGACAGCGCGGCCCAATACGACACGATGCTCACCGGGATGGGCGCCCGTCGCCAGCCGTTGATGTTCATCATCACGACCGCCGGCGCGAACATCGAGGGGCCGTGCTACGACAAGCGCCGCCAGGTCATCGAGATGCTCAACGGCACCGTGCCGGACGATGAGCTGTTCGGCTACATCTGGACGCTCGACGAGGGCGACGACTGGACCGACCCGAAGAACCTGGCCAAGGCCAATCCCTGCATGGGCGTGTCTGTCTTCCAGGAGTACCTGGAGAGCCAGCTGGCCAGGGCGATTCGCTCGGCGCGGTTCACCAACACGTTCAAGACCAAGCACTTGAACCTGTGGGTGAGCGCCAAGTCCGGCTTCTTCAACATGGAGAGCTGGAAGGCCTGCGAGGACACGACGCTCTCCCTCGAGGAGTTCGAGGGCCAAGAGTGGATCGCGGGCTTCGACCTAGCGCGCAAGCTGGACATGAACTCCCGAGCCCGGTTGTTCTGGCGCGAGATCGACGGGAAGATCCACTACTACAGCGTGGCCCCGGCGTTCTGGGTGCCCGAGGACACGGCCTTCGATCCGGACAACAAGCGCATGTCTGAGCGCTTCCAGGCCTGGATTAACTCGGGACACCTGACCACGACAGCCGGCGCCGAGATCGATTACCGGGAAATCCTCGAGGATACGAAAGAGGCGAATCATCAGGCGCCGATCAGGGAAGCCCCAATTGACCCGCACGGTGCCACCGGCTTGAGCCATGAGCTCGACGACGAAGGCTTCAATCCGATCACGATCACGCAGAACTACACCAACATGTCGGACGCCATGAAGGAGCTGGAGGCGGCCATCGAGGCTGGGCGTTTCCATCACGACGGCAACCCGATTATGACCTGGTGTATCGGCAACGTGATCGGCAAGTTCCTGCCTGGCAACGACGACGTAGTGCGTCCGATCAAGCAGGGCGACGACAACAAGATAGATGGCGCAGTCGCGCTGATCATGGCCATCGGGCGAGTGCTGGCGAACGCTGGCGAACCGGACGCAAGCGGCTTCTTTGAAAACCCGATTATGGTGGGACTGTAATGGCACGCGAAAAGAAACCAGGGCGGATCAAGTCTGCTGTGCTGGACTGGCTGGGCGTGCCCATCAGCTTGAAGGATGGCGCTTTCTGGCAGGAATGGTTTGGCACCTCGGCGAGCGGCCAGCATGTCACGGTAGACAAGGCGCTGCAGCTGTCCACCGTATGGGCCTGCGTTCGGCTGCTGTCGGAGTCGGTCTCTACCTTGCCCTTGAAGCTGTACCGGCGCATGCCTGATGGGTCACGTGAAACCGCCAAGGATCACCCCCTGTTCAGGCTGCTGTGCCGGGTGCCAAACAGCGAAATGACCCCGCAACGCTTCATGCTGCTGGTGGTGGCGAGCATCTGCCTCCGAGGCAATGCCTTTGTCGAGAAGAAGTTCATCGGCAATCGCCTGGTTGCACTGGTGCCGCTGCTGCCTCAGTGCATGAAGGTGAAGCGGCAGGACAACGGCAGGCTCAAGTACACCTACGTTGAAAACGGTACGGACCGAGACATCCCCGAAAAGAGCCTGATGCACATCCGTGGGTTCGGCCTGGATGGTGTGTGCGGCATGCTCCCCGTGACCACGGGTCGTGACATTTTCGGCTCGGCCATGTCGGCGGAGGAGGCCGCTGCGAAGGTGTTTGCCCAAGGCATGCAGGCCTCCGGCATCTTGAGCAGCGACACGCTTCTGAAGCCAGAGCAACGTGAACAGTTGAGGGCCAGCCTTGGCGCCTTCATGGGCTCCAAGAACGCCGGCAAGATCATGGTGGCCGAGGCCGGCATGAAGTACCAGGGCATCACGATGAACCCTGAGGCAGCCCAGATGCTGGAGTCGCGGTCGTTCAACGTTGAAGAAATCTGCCGATGGTTCCGCGTGCCGCCGTTCATGGTAGGGCACATGGACAAACAGTCCAGTTGGGCCAGTTCGGTTGAGGCGCAGAACCTGCACTTCCTGACCAACAGCCTGCGTCCCTTGCTCGTGAACATCGAGCAGGAAATCACCCGCTGCCTTATCGGTGAGGTTGATGCCGATGAGTTCTTTGCTGAGTTCGCCGTAGAGGGTCTGCTGCGCGCTGACAGCGCAGGTCGCGGCGCTTGGTACAACACGGCCCTGCAAAATGGCTGGATGAGCCGAAACGAAGTGCGCCGTCTCGAAAACCTGGCACCGATCCCTGGTGGCGATACCTTCACCGTGCAATCGGCGCTGGTACCGCTCGACCAGTTGGGCAAGCAGTCAGCTGGCGTGTCGCCGGCGGCCACCGCCTTCATGTTACGCATCGCCGCCGCCAACCAGAGCGGTGACAAGGGGGCGATCAGTGATGCATTCGATCTGGCGTCCAAGGCGCTGGAATCTGGAAACCCTGACGGCCCAGTGATGGCCCATGCCCTGATCTCACTGCCACTGCTCAAAGCAGCCTGACCCTGGAGTAACTCATGACACTGAAGACCATTCCGGAGGCTCCGGCGGCACGCCCGCGCGCGCAGATCCACTGTGATCTCATGCCGATGGCGCTGGAGCGCTGGAACCCGTCGATCAAAGCCGCAGCGACCGACGACAACACCATCACCATGTACGACCCGATTGGCTTCGACTGGTGGACTGGCGAAGGTGTAACGGCCAAGCGGATCAGCGCCGCGCTGCGCTCCATTGGCGACAATGACGTGACCGTGAAGATCAACAGCCCTGGCGGCGATGTCTTCGAAGGCCTGGCCATCTACAACCTGCTGCGCGAGCACAAGGGCAAGGTGACCGTCCAGGTGCTGGGCCTTGCTGCGTCGGCCGCATCCTTCATCGCCATGGCCGCCGATGAAATCCAGGTCGCCCGGGCCGGCTTCCTGATGATTCACAACAGCTGGACCATGGCCGCAGGCGATCGCAACGAGATCCGCGAAGTGGCCGACTTCCTCGAGCAAATCGACGGAACCCTGGCAGATATCTATTCGGTTCGCACCGGCGATAAGCCGGAGGCGATGCGCAAGCTGATGGACGTAGAGACCTGGATGGGCGGCAGCGCCGCGATCGAGGCTGGCTTCGCTGACAGCCTCCTTGCCTCGGATGCCATCCAGGAAGACCCACAGGCGTCCGCGCCACACCAAGTGGCCGCCCGGCGCCTGGACATGATCCTTGCAAAGCAGGGCATGTCGCGCACAGATCGGCGCGCACTGATTCAAGACCTCAAAGCTGGTACGCCTGGCGCTACCAGCTCCGGCAAGCAGAACGCTGCCGAGACACCGGCCGACCTGGCCAATCCCATCGCCGACTTGCAAGCCGCACTTGCGCGGTTCTCGGCAGCAGCTATCCAAACCGGAGCAAAATCATGAGCGAATCCACCGCAGAACTGCTGAAGAACGTCTCCGCCGAACTGAAGAAGGCGACCGACGAATTCAGCAAACAGGCTGAAAATGCCCTGAACGAAGCCAAGAAGGCTGGATCTCTGTCGAACGAGACCAAAGCGACCGTTGACGAGCTGGCCACCAAGTTCAACTCGCTCACCGAAGCCGAGAAGCAGCTGAAGGCTCGCCTGGGTGAAATGGAGCAGGAACTGGTGCGCAACCCAGGCAACAGTTCTGCCACACCCCGCGACACCGTTGGCGGGGTCGTGATCAAGAGCGAAGCGCTGAAGCAGTTCGCAGCCAGTATCGAAGGCAATCGCCGCGTTAGCGTGCCAGTGCAGGCCGCCTTGATCAGCTCCGGCGTTGCCGAGGGCGTGGTCGAACCACAGCGCCTGCCCGGCATCGATGCCGAGCCGAAGCAGCGCCTGTTCATCCGCGACCTGATTGCTCCGGGCCGTACCACCTCTCCCGCGATCTTCTGGGTGCAGCAGACCGGCTTCACCAACGCTGCCCGCGTCGTGGCGGAGAACACCGCGAAGCCGTACAGCGATATCCAGTTCGCTACCAAGATCACCCCAGTGAGCACCATCGCTCACATGTTCAAGGCGTCCAAGCAGATCCTGGACGACTTCGCACAGCTGCAATCCACTATCGACACCGAGATGCGCTACGGCCTGAAGTACGCCGAAGAGCAGGAAATTCTGTTCGGTGACGGTACCGGCGTGCATCTGCATGGCATCGTGCCGCAGGCCACCGCCTTCGCAGCGGCGTTCGAAGTCGATCAGCAATCCGGCATCGACGACCTCCGCCTGGCCATGCTACAGGCCCAGCTGGCGCGCCTGCCCGCCTCGGGCCACGTGCTGCATTTCATCGACTGGGCGAAGATCGAGCTGACCAAGGACACCCTTGGCCGCTACATCCTGGCCAACCCACTGGGCCTGACCGGGCCGCTGCTGTGGGGTCTGCCGGTCGTTGCCACCGAAATCGCCGCCTTCCAGGGCAAGTTCCTGACCGGCGCCTTCCAGACGGGCGCTCAGCTGTTCGATCGCGAAGACGCCAACGTGGTGATCTCGACCGAGAACGCCGACGACTTCGAGAAGAACATGATCTCGATCCGTTGCGAAGAGCGCGTGGCGCTGGCGGTGAAGCGACCCGAAGCCTTCATCTACGGCAACTTCACCGCTCCAACCACCCCTTGACCTGAACGGGCCGCCCGCGCGGCGGCCCGCTGGAGGCTGTCATGAAAATGAAGACCTTGAAGCCACTTTACCTAGGTGGGAAGACCTTGGTTGAAGGGAGCCCGTTCATCACTGACGAGCAGCACGGCAGGGAGCTCATCCAGAAGGGCTATGCGGAGAAGCATGGAGGCGACGATGAAGCGCTGGTCGACCTGACCCTGGGTGATGCTGCTCCAGCCGCGACGACTTCGGCATCGGTTTCCACCGATATCAAGCCCAAGGCCGCTGCCAAGAAGAAGGCTGAATGACCATGTCCGTGATCGCCATCGACTTGGCCATGCACCATCTGCTAGCAGAGCCTGAAGACCAGGCTCTGGTCCAGGCCCAGCTCGAGGCGGCAGAGGAGGCGGCCATGCAGTTCCTCAATCGCCGTTTCTACCTTGACCAGGTGGCGCTCGACGCCGCCCGCGCCGGCGTGCCAGCGGCAATGCAAGAAGCCAAGGAGGCCAATGCAGCCGCCATCGCTGCGGCTGACGCGGAGCAGGATCACACCCTGCGATGCCATCTGCTCGAGCACGCGCGCAAGTGCCTGGCGGATGCCTACGACGTGGCGGATGCCATCGCATACGGCATGGTGCTGAATCCTGCGATCCAGGCTGCCTGCCTGCTTAAACTGGGCCACCTGTTCGCCAATCGCGAGGATGTTGTGACTGGGACCATCGCCACCGAGCTGCCGATCGCTTCGCAACACCTGCTGATGCCATATCGCATCCGGATGGGTGTGTGATGCAGGCCGGCAAGCTCCGGCACCGGATCGACATCGAGGAATTCACGGAGGCCCGGGACCCTGATACCGGTGAGTTTTCGGAGCCGGCGTGGGTGGCTAAATGGCCCAAATGCCCCGCCCGGGTGGAACCATTGTCAGCCCGCGACTTGGTCGCCGCCCAGGCCGCCCAATCCGAAGCAACAAAACGGATGGTGATCCGCTACCGGCCGGGTGTCCTGTCCTCAATGCGGATCATCTACCGCGGCGAGGTGTACAGCATCGAAGGTCCACCCCTGGAGGATGACAAGTCAGGCCAGGAGTACCTAACCATCATGGTGTCGAAGGGGGTGAAGGATGGCTGACGGTGTCGAGTTCAACATCACCGGCTTGGACAGCCTGCTGGGAAAGTTGGATTCGGTCAGCTATGACGTTCGACGAAAGGGCGGTCGGGCGGCTCTGCGGAAGGCCGCCCAGGTTGTGGTCCGGAAGGCCAAGGAAGGCGCTGAGCGGATCGACGACAAGGAAACGGGCCGCTCGATCGCGGACAATATCGCCCTCCGCTGGAACGGCAAGCTGTTCAAGCAGACCGGTGACTTGAGCTTTCGTATTGGCGTCCTGCACGGCGCGGTGCTCAAGAATGGAGGCGACCTGAGTCCGAACTCCCCAACGCCGCACTGGCGCCTGATCGAATTCGGTACTGAGCACATGGCCGCCGTGCCGTTCATGCGCCCGGCCCTGGCCAACAGCATCAGCGAGGTCACCAACACCTTCGTCACTGAATACGAGAAGGCGATAGACCGCGCCATGCGGCGCGCTGCGAAAAAGGCTGCATCCTCATGACACCACCTATTTTTCAGATCTGCTCCCAGGCAGCGGCCGTGACGGCGCTGCTCAGTTCCGGTGCCGATCTTCGGCTCTACTCGTTCGGCGAGGCCCCCGAGGGCGTTACCAAACCATATGCTGTGTGGCAGCTAGTCAATGGCGATCCGGAGAACTACTTGGCCGGCCGCCCTGACGCCGACGGCTTCACGCTGCAGGTCGACGTGTACGGCACTACCAGTACTTCTGTCCGCCAGGTGCGCGACGCTATCCGCGATGCAATTGAATTGCGCGCCTACGTCACCCGCTGGGGCGCGGAGTCGCGCGACTCAGCAACCAAGAATTTCCGAACCAGCTTCGACGTCGACTGGATAGTCCGCCGGTAAATGAAGCGGCGATGCCGCAGGAGAACGATATGAAGCAAGTATTTGAGGTGGGCCAAGATGGACGAGTGCGCATTGTCGGCGCGGTTGTTGCCGACAATGCGCAGGGCTAATCAGCGCGGTGTTGCGCCTACGCCGTTCTTGATTGCTTCTTGAACGTTGCTGAGGTCTCCCCCAACAGCGTCAAGCGGCAAATTGAAAGCTGTCGATTCCGCATCATCCTGACGAGTGTTCTTGAAGAAGTTCACATATTTCTGCAACTCAGCGGCGTCGTAATCCGGCCGAGAGCGAAGGTACAGGGAAATGGCGCCAAGAGCAGACATCACGCCTGCTTCGAATGAAGAAAGACCTACTTTGCTCATTTGATCTCCTAGATCACATATGCCCCAGTCCATGGGTTTTCCGGCACCTGGCTGGGGCGGTTCATTGGAAGGCACAACGCTACTACGGCTATTGGCCGGCCCGTTACTGGATTTTCATCCACTCTGGATAACCAAACAGCTCACCCAGCCCGCCAAGCGCGGGCTTTTCTTTGCCCGACAGGAGACCACCATGTCGATTTTGACCCAAGGTACCCAGGTGTTTGCCCTGGTACCCCCTTCCTCTGGAACCGGCCCGATGACCGTGATGGAGGTGGAGTGCGCTACCGCCTTCAGTCCTGGTGGTTCGCCGAAAGAGCAGATCGAAGATACCTGCCTGAAGGCAAAGGATCGCTCCTACAAACCCGGTCTGCGCACGCCTGGCCAGGCCTCCCTGACCATCAACGCTGACCCCAGCAGCCCGAGTCACATCCGGTTGCATCAATTGTCGGAAGCAGACGGCGATACCACCATCCGTTGGGCAGTGGGCTGGTCTGATGGTCCGTTGGATGCTGACGGAGAGCCGACGGCAGTGCCCACCCTCAACACCGAAGGTGATGACTTCGAGCTGCCCACGTCCCGCACCTGGTTCGTGTTCCAAGGCTATGTCGCAGACTTCCCGTTCGACTTCGCCGCCAACTCCGTCGTTAGCACTGCGGTCTCCATTCAGCGCTCGGGCGGTTCCGCCTGGATCAAGAAGACCGCTTGAGGTGGCCCATGAAGCTCAACATTGAAACGCTGCAGCAGGTCGGCTCGTTCACTGGCCGACCCGTTGAAAAGGAAATCACCTGGCGTCAGGGCGGCGAACAGCTCAGCGGTACCGTGTTTGTGCGCCCGCTCGGCTACCAGACAGCCGTCAGTGATGTTCTGGCCGCAGCAGGCCATCAAGACAGCATCGCCGGTCGCATTGCCGCAGCGATCTGTAACGAGGAAGGCCAGCCTGTCTTTTCGGTCCTGGATATCACCCATGGTCCACTGGACAAGGCTGAGCTGGCGAAGTATCCGAAGAGCACCAAGCGTCTTGGCGCCCTCGACGGCAACCTCACTGTGGCTCTGCTCACCGCCATTCACGAGGTGAACAACCTGGGAAAGACGACGAGCTCACCGACCTCGACGAGCTCTGGCACGAACTTGTCCTCGCCGGAGTCGGCGGCCGCACCATCGCGGAGGCGCAAGAAAACCTGAGCCTGCGGGAGTTCCACTCCTGGGTGAAGTACCAGAGGCGACGCGGCTCGTTGAATCTGGGGATGCGTGTCGAGCGAGGGGCTGCCCTGTTGGCCTCGATGCTGGCCAACCAGGTGAGAGACAGTAAGCGCCGGCCAGAGCCGTACACTCCCGATGATTTCATGAGGCATGGCGATCAGGTGGTGGCCAGCCTGGAGCTAGCAATGGCGACTTGGACGTGATCACTTTTGGCCATCGGCGGGCGAGGTGGTAGATTGATGTGTTTCGACCCAAGGGAGTGGCCATGGAACTCATCTACGGCAGCTATTTCATTTTAGCTGCAGCCTCATTCTTCATTTATATCCTGCCAATGATGGTGGCATTCTATCGTCGTCATGAAAACTACACGGCGATTTTCTTAATCAATCTGTTGTTGGGTTGGACTGGGATTGTCTGGGTGGTTTGTTTGGTATGGGCATTCGTTGGCAGCACCAAGCGGTATGATGTCGTAAGTTCAGGTTCTTCGGGGCCCAGTAAATATGAAGAGCTTGAGCGGATCTCTGAATTGAAAAGGAAAGGAGATCTCACGGCAGACGAATTTGAAAGGGAGAAATCCCGGCTCTTGGGCTAACAACGCATACCCGCCAATCGGCGGGTTTTTTTTGGAGTGTTTTTATGGCATCAAGATCTTTAGGTACGTTGACTCTTGATGTGATAGCGAAAGTTGGTGGTTTTGTAGCGGGAATGGACAAGGCCGAACGCAGCTCGGAGAGGTGGCGCAAGCAAGTTGAAAAAAATGCCAAAGCAGTGGGTGCGGCAGTCGGTGCCGGGGTCGCTGCCGGCGTAACTGCGCTCGCTGCCATCACCGTGTCAGCAATAAACTCAGCGTCAGAGATCACCAACCTGGCATCGGTAGCCAACGTCAGTACTTCGGATTTTCAAAAGTTGGCGGCGGGCGCAAAGTCGGTAGGGGTAGAGCAGGACAAACTTTCTGACATCCTGAAAGATGTAAACGATAAGGTTGGTGATTTTCTTAATACTGGTGGCGGCGAAATGGCCGACTTTTTTGAGCAGATCGCTCCAAAAGTTGGTGTGACGGCTGAGCAGTTTAGGAATCTAAGCGGTAGTCAGGCTCTTGGGCTTTACGTGTCTAGCCTCGAAAAAGCGAAGGTTAGTCAATCGGATATGACCTTCTATCTTGAAGCGATTGCCAATGATGCCACTCTACTTTTGCCGTTGCTCAGGAATAATTCGGAAGGGTTCAAGCGATTTGGTGATGCAGCCGAAGCTGCTGGCGCAATCATGGATGACAAGACCATCCGTGCCGCGCAAGAGCTGAAAGCTGCAACCTGGCTCGTGGATCAATCTGTAAGTGGACTCTCTAACCAGATCACTAGCGCAATGCTCCCTACGCTCGCGAATTTTGCTACGAGGCTGAGCGATACAACTATCAACGGTGTGCTCGCCAAACGAGTTTCCGACGACCTTGCTGCTAGCTTGCGAGCTCTGGGCAAGTATGCCGTTGGTACAGTGGCTGGCATCCATTTGCTCGGCATAGGGCTGACGTCTCTGTCTGATGTAGATGACGCGATGGTAGGCGGGGAGGATGCCAAGTGGTGGGATCGCTATTTGCCGCCAGTGCGTATCTATAACGCGTTCAAAAATATCGATGAAGTAGGCAAAAGCATTGGCGATGCCAAGGCGAAGATGGGCGAACTAGCCACCGGGTACGGTGACTTGATGGCGTCCTTCGACGAGAATCCAGGCGCTGGTAGCACAAACCAGGTGAAGGAGCTTGCCGACCTGCTGGCAGAGATGCGCAAGGGTGGTGCTGGAACGTTCACAGCCATCACCAAGGATCAGCAGGCGCTGGCGAAGGCTGCAGAGGTCGCAGGTAAAAAGCTCCAGGGGCAGTTTGATACGGCAGAGGAGGGCTATAAGCGAGAGATCGCCCTCATCAACACCGAGGTGGACAAGCGCAAAAACGCGACCGAAGTGGCCAAGCTCCAATTCGAGGTTGAGGGAGGCAAGTTAAAGGGCATCACGTCCCTGCAGCAGGCGAAGCTGAAAGGCCTGGCCGAAGAACTGGACAAGCTCAAGCAGTTGAAACTCGCCAACGAGGACAATGCCAAGGCTGCCTCCTACGCAGCGACTCTGTCAGCGGCAAACGCTACCGCCCAGTCCGGCCTGAACATGGAGTTTGTCGGCGCGGGCATGGGCAGCCAAACCCGCGAACGCCTGCAAGGCATCCTGGAAATTCGCCAGGAGTTCGACCAGAAGTTTGCCGACCTGCAGGCCCAGCGAAATGCTGGTGACATCAGTGAAAGCCTGTTCAAACGAGAGGCGGAACTGCTCCAGACCTCGCTGGAGGAGCGGCTGTCGATGCAGGTCGACTATTACAACCGGCAGGACGAGTTGCAAACCAACTGGCTGGACGGTGCCAAAGACGCCTGGCAGGACTACGCGGATCACGCTCGGGACCTGTCCTCGCAGATGTACGACGTAACCAGCAACGCGCTCGGCAGCTTGGAGGACGAGTTGGTCGGGTTCGTAAAAACCGGGGAGTTCAACTTCAGCGATTTCGCAGAGGGTATCGCGGATGACCTGCTGCACATGCTCGTGAAGGTCGGTTTGCAAATGGCGGTCAATGCGGCCATCGGTGATGCCGCTGCGGCCTCGTCCGCCGCCTTGGCCGCAGCGACCGGTACTGCTATGGCTGCCGCCTATGCTCCCGCGGCCGCGATGGCCTCCCTGGCGTCGTTCGGTGCCAACGCCGCGCCTGCTTCTGCTGCCATTACCAGCACCACAGGCTTGGCCAGCAGCTTAGCCCTGGTCGGTATGGCGCACGACGGTATCGACAGCGTGCCGCGTGAAGGCACCTGGCTGCTGCAGAAAGGGGAGCGCGTTACCACTGCAGGGACGAGCGCCAAGCTCGACCGCACCCTCAGTGACATTCAGGCATCCAGCAGTGGTCAGGGCGTCAGCAGCTCGATGCCGCCTATCCAGCAGCATATCGTGGTGCAGGGTTCTGCCGATGATGCAACGCTGTCGCGGATTCAAGAGGCGGCACGGCAGGGCGCCCAGCTCGGTTACCAGATGGTCCTCAAGGACTTCCGCAGTAACGGTCCTGCGCGGCAGCAGCTGCGCAAGGGCTGATCGAACACCAGGAGATCCTACATGGCAATCGCATGGCCGGAAGGCCTGTGCCCGAGTGAAATGACCTGGGGCGTCGTCTACAACAACCGGGCGTTCACTTCGACCCTGTCGAATGCCCAGCAGATCGTGGGCTACCCGGGAGCTTACTGGCAGTGCCAGTTGACGTTCTCGGCGCTGTCCCGGGATGAGGAGCGGGCCCTGACGGCGTTCATTGGTCGCCTGCAAGGGATGTTCAACACCTTCAACTTGCCGGCCTTCACCCGCACGCGTACCGACTCGATCGGCGCGCCGGTGGTGGTCACGGCCATTGCCCAGGCCTCTTCGATGCGACTGGGCGGGGTGACGCCGAACAAGAAGGTTTTCTCCATGGGCGACTACATCACCATCGGTGGGGTCATGTTCGAAGTCATTGACGATGCCACTTCGGACGCCGGGGGCCAGGTGGTGATCAACGTAAACAAGCCGATCCGAAAGGCCATCGCCGCTGGCGCCGCCGTTGAGTACAAGGCGCCGTACGCGGAGATGCGCAGGACCAGTGACACGCATTCGCTGACCTTGCGACCGCTGGTGGCCAACGGCGCGCTCGAATTCAGGGAGGCGTTCTGATGGCCGGGGCATTCCCTTTCAGCCAGCGAGTGGTAGACATCATCGGGCAAGGCCGCTTCATGGCGGTCTACGCCTGCCAGCTGGATTTCCCCGATGGCATGGTGTTCGCCCACACCGGTACCGGTGACCTAGTGCTGGATGGCATCACCTATCAGGGCGTGGGCACTTTCGGCGAAGTTGGCCAGGCCCAGGAGAGCAGCAGCTCGGGGTCTCCGATGAGCGTAGAGCTCACCCTGAACGGTCTCGACGCCACGATCATCAGCGAGACCAGCCTGAAGGGCTGTCGCGGGCGAAACGCCAAGCTGATGTTTGTGGTGATCAACCAGGCCGGCGAGTATGCGGCCGACATTCTGTTCAGTGGGCGCATGGACGCCGCGCAGTTCGCGTACAGCGGCAACGGCAGTGACGGCAACGCCATACGCGTACCGATCATTGACCGCATGGCCGAGTGGAGCCGAATCGCCACCGAACGATGGACCGACGAGAACCACCGCGCCCGCCACCAGGATGACCGCTTCTTCTTCGCCGTCGCCCAGATGGCCGACTGGCCCATCTACTGGGGGGCCAGCAAGGACGCACCTTCCTTCAGCTACGAGTAGACCATGCGCAATCGAGACTGGACCACACAGCTTGCCCACACCATCAAGGCCGCCACTGAGCGGCCTTTTTCATGGGGTGAATTTGACTGCTGCCTGTTCGCGGCCGATTGCGCGGTGGCGGTATGCGGTACCGACCCGGCCGAGCAATACCGGGGGCGGTACACCACTGAAACCGGCGCAAAGCGACTGCTGAAGAAGATCCACGGCTCACTCGATGGCGCCTGGGACGCGTGTTTTCAGCGCGTCAACCCGGCCTTCATCCAGCGCGGCGATGTGGCGATGTACGACGGCGAGAACGGGCGAGGCGTGGCGGTGTTCTGGGCCGGCGAATTCTGGTCGGTGACCGAGGACGGGGTAGGGCGGATCGCCTGCGAGCCCCTGGTTGTCTGGAGAGTTGAATGAGCAAGGCAGTCAGAAAGGTTGCGCTGGTCGCAGCCGGCGCAGCGCTAGGATTCGTTACCGGGGGCATTGGCTTCGCCATTATCGGCGGGGCCGTTGGCCTGTTTGTCGGCTCTCAGCAGGACGCCTCGCTCAAGAATAGCGGCTACAGCAGCGAGCCGTCGGCGCAGACCGTGCGCTCGTCGAAAGCCCCGGCCCGGTTCATCCTCGGGCGAGCAAGCACCGGCGGCGTCCTTGTCTGGGCCCAGGAGCAGTCCGGCGAGCAGACCGATGGCGAATGGGTGCACCTGGTCTACGTCCTCAGCGAGGGTGCAATCGCGGGTCTGGATGGTATTTTTTTGGGCGAGGAGGAGATCGCCACCTACGGCGAATATGCCTCCTATGAGCTGCTGGTAAATCCATCCCAAGTCAATGCTTTTCTGAAAGCCAACTGCCGCGATTGGCGCGACACCCAGATCGGTCGGGGTCTGTCGTTCGTTCGGCTTTCGCTTAAGCACAATGCCGAGAAATTCCCGTCGGGCATCCCTGACGTGCGCTTCGTCGTGCGCGGCCGAAACGATATGTACGACCCGCGCACCGGCATGACCGGGTACAGCGACAACACGGCGCTGCACATGCTCTGGTTCTTGCGTGCACGCTGCAAGGTACCGGACGACGAGATCGTCTTCGAAACGTTTGCCAGCGCTGCAAACGTGTGTGACGAGGCCGTGGCCAATGCCGACGGCACTACAGGAATTCGCTACCGCACCGGCTGCGTCATCGGCGCCGACGAACAGCGCACCCAGGTTATCCAGAAGCTCGAGGAGTCCTGCGCCGGGCAGCTGATCCGCGTGGGCGGTAAGTGGATGATGCAGGCCGGCGCCTACTACGGGCCGTATGACTTCGAGATCACCGAGGACATGATCGTCGGCACGGTCTCGGGCACCACGGAGGTCAACAACGATTCCGCCATCAACATCATCACTGGTACGTTCATCGACGCCTCGCAGACCTGGGCCGAGACCGACTTTCCTGAGGTGCGGATTCAGCAGTGGGTAGACGAAGACGGTGGCGAGGCCGCCGAGTCGATGTCGTTGGGCTACGTGACCGATGCCTACCAGGCGCAGCGCCTGGCCAACATCAAGCTGCGTCGGGCGCGCGCCGGTGGTTCGCTGCAGCTCCCCATGAACTTTGCCGGCTATAACTGCCGCCCTGGGCGGGTGGTGCGCGCCAACCTGCCGTCGTTGAACATCATTGGCGAGTTCATCGTCACCGACTGGAATATGGCAGCCGATGATGGGTGCACGGTGACCGTCTCTCAGTACGAGCCCGCCATCTTCGATGACGCGGTGGGGCAACCGTACAACCCGATCGGATTTATCAGCATGCCTGGCGGCGGGCTCGGCAGCCCTACAGGGTTGGCCTGGACCCCTGACGAGACTGCTGAAGTCACCCAAGGCGTCCTGAGCTGGGATCAGCCGGTGGGCGTGGTCTCCTCCTACGCTGTGACCGTGCGCCAGGGCTCCACTGCCGTGCAGGCCCAGCAAGTGCCGGCCACCACGCTGCAGCTGCCGCTTTCTGGTCTGCCGTCCGGCAGCTACACCATGAGCGTTGCCGCGCTGGGCCCGCTGACCCGCTCGGGCGAGGCCAGCATCACCGTGAACATCGATGGCCCGCCCATCCCTGAGTCGTGCGTGGTGCAGGCCACCATCGACACCATCACGCTGATACCGGGCAACACGCTGCATGGCCTGAACGGCGGTACCTACGAGTACTTCTTCTCCACCAATCCGCAAGCCACGCAGGGCGAGTACCTTGGCCAGGGCCTGACCCTGACCCATACCGGCCTGGCTTTCGCCACCAACTACGCCTACTTCGTGCGCTCCAAGAACGCCTACGGCGTCAGCGCCTTCCTGAAGGTGGTGGCCTCGACGTCGACTGACGTGAGCAACATGCTGGATGCGCTCAAGGACAAGATCGAGAACGGCCAGCTCGCTCCAGCAATGCGGGAAAAAATCGCGCTGATCGACGGGCCGCCCAGCCTGCCGGGGTCCGTCAATGACCGGCTTCAGCAGCTGGACGAGCAGGTGCGCGAGGTGACCGACAACCTGCAGGAACAGATCGAGGGAATAGCCGACCTGGCGGACTCGATGCCGTACGATCCGGATAAGGCCTATGTTTCGGGCCAGGCGGTGCTGGGCACTGACGGCAAGTTGTACCAGGCTAAGCAGGCGGTACCAGTCAGCAACCCGCCGCCAAACGCCACCTACTGGACAGACATCGGCCAGGCGGTGCAGACGGCGAACGGTCTGGCCGCTCGAGTAGTCACGGTCGAGACGAAGGT
>Ga0213822_1000868_pt1 | contig 19636 bp, 22 predicted proteins | sample MC6MC0908MG_FD_179872 | JGI IMG/M metagenome (GOLD analysis project Ga0213822, IMG submission 179872) | Enriched soil aggregate microbial communities from Iowa State University, Ames, United States - MC6-MC0908-MG | ecosystem: Environmental > Terrestrial > Soil > Unclassified | place: USA: Iowa...
ATTACGACCAATAACCCAGTTCCGTATTTTTTTGTCATGCTTAATCCCATCATGATTCTATTCGGTTTTCTCGAACCGGATGCTTTCAAGGAATTGTCTAGTCAAACAGGAATGGGAATCGATTTTCCATTATGGGCAGCCTTTTTGATTTCGTATACCATCATTTTTCTAATTATGATTTTTATTAGCATTCGAAAACTCCGTCCCAATATGAAAGTAAAGTCTAAAGGATAAGGATGAGGTAAATGGAAGATAAAAAGCTTTTTATTAAGTTGCTGCAGCCAATACGCCGACAGCTCCTACTAAAAAGAATCTTCATAGAGTTTCATTACTGGATTCTAGCTGCCTCAGCCTTCTCAGTTATGATTCTAACTGCGGCTAGAATATTCGTCATCCCTTTTTTTCATGAAATCATCTGGTATGGTTGTTTCATGATTCTCCTTGTATTTGTAATTCGTACCTGGCGGAATCAGCCGGGCTTTAGGGAAGCAGCGCAACTATTTAATACCTACATTCCTGATGACCGTGTCATTACAGCATTTTCATTTTTAGATGATGAAGGTAAGCTGCAAAAATTACAGCTTGCCGAAGCACTTCCTTTTATGAAGAAAGAGCAGCAACATGTTTTGACAAGAAAAAAAAGTTATATTATGCCCAAATGGCTGTTTATTGCTGTTGTTTTGACCTCTATTTCAGCAATTTTCAATTATTATCCAAATCAAAACCTCCAATTGGCTGTGAAAAAAGAAACCGAAATGAAAGTATTAAAAAAGGTCGAGAAGAAGCTGGAAGTAAAGGCAAAAAAGGAAAATAACGCTGAAACGAAAAAAGCTCTTGAAAAAGCACAGGAAATAATGAAAAAGAATTCAGATCCTAAAGAAACATTATTAGCACTTGCTAAGCAAAAAAAGGAACTAGAATTAAAAGCACTGAAGCAACAGGAAAAACTAGAAAACTTTCAAGCATGGCAGGATGAATTGAAAAAAGCTGATTTGGGTAAATTAGCAGCCGCTCTGGAAGAGAAGGATATCGATAAAATCAAAAAGGAGCTTGAACAGTTAACCAAAAAATATGATTCTTTAACGGAAAGCGGGAAGCAGGCACTTAGCAAGTTGACTGGCTCAGGCCAAAAGCTTTCGGAAAAAGAAATTGCTGAACTAACAAAGCAGATTTCTGAAGCACTAAATGCCGATAACAAAATGAATGAGCTTGCTAATGCACAAGCGGCATTAGGAGAAGCTGCTGATAGCTTGCAAAATGAACTGCTAGCAAACGGACTGCAATCCAAGCAAATAGCCCTAAATCATTCTAACCAGTCTGCTGGAGGTAAGGAAAACAGCCAAAATAGTAAAAATGGAAATCCTTCAACAGGATCACAAGGCAGCAATCAAGGGAATCAGTCAGGTGGAAATGGCTCGCAAGGTAATGGAAATGGTTCAGGCAGTGGAAATGGGGCAGGTACCGGCCAGGGATCTGGCAGTGGAACAGGAACCGGTACAGGCAGTGGAACCGGTTCCGGAAGTGGAAATGGCAGTGGTGCGGGGCTAGGTGCTGGTTCGCGACAGCTTCTTACGATTCCGGAAAAAATAGGCGGTAAAAATAATCTTGAAACAGATACAGGGAACATCGGAAAAGGCAGCCCAGTGGAACAGTTTTCAGGAAACGGGCTGATTTTAAAAGGTCAGCTTCGTTCCTATCAAGAAGTATATGGGAATTATACAGATGCATATCGAAAAAGTACCGATCGGGTAAAACTTCCTTCTGATTTAGAAGAAATCGTAAAAAACTATTATTTATTGCTAGACCCAAATAAGGAGTGACAAGTTTGTCTCAACTAAAAGAGAAAGAAAATCAATTTATCACGGCGGCACAACAGCTTAAAATGGTCAAACAAGAGTTAATGAATTTTATCGTTGGTCAAGAGGAAGTGATTGATCAGGTACTTTGGAGTATTTTTTCAGGAGGTCATGCATTATTAGAGGGGTTGCCGGGACTCGGGAAAACGATGCTTGTACGGTCGATTTCAGACTGCTTAGACCTGTCATTTAATCGGATTCAATTCACACCTGATTTAATGCCGTCTGATATTACCGGTACAATGATTTTGCAGCCTGGAGCAGATGGCAGGCAAGAGTTTGTTTTTCATGAGGGGCCATTGTTTGGAAATATCATTTTGGCTGATGAAATTAACCGGGCAACACCAAAGACGCAAAGTTCACTTTTAGAGGCAATGGCGGAGCAAACGGTAACGGTGATGGGCAGTACAAAACAGCTTTCAAAGCCCTTCTTTGTACTTGCTACACAGAACCCGATTGATATGGAAGGCACATATCCACTCCCTGAGGCACAAATGGACCGTTTTATTTGTAAAATTCATGTAGGTTATCCGACAAAAGCAGAGCTAAAAGAGATTGCCTTACGAACGACAGGTCTTAAGGTGCCTAAACTAAATAGTATTATAGGGACTTCTGACGTAATAGCCATACAGCAGCTGTCAAAGGAAATATTAGTTTCAGATGACTTATTAAATACCGCTGTTTCGATTATCGATGCTACACATCCGGCTTCAGCGGATGCTCCAGAAAGGGTCAAACAATATGTTCAATTCGGCAGCGGGCCGAGGGGATTACAAAGTCTAATCCAAATGGCAAAAACAAGAGCATTATTTGCTGGAAGATACCATATTTCAATGGGCGATTTAAAAACGACAGCCATCCCTGTCTTGAGACACCGTTTATTATTAAATTTTGAAGGAGAGGCAAACGATATTACGGCGGATGACTTGATTAGTGATGTATTGCAGCATGCTGGAAAGGATGTTAGTCAGCGATGACAGCCCATTTGCATTCCATGCTTTCCAGGCTTACAAAACTGAGACTGATGGCGAAAACACGAAGGCGGGGCGCTCATAAAGGGGGACGTACGGCGAATAAGTTTGGTACTTCTCTTGAATTTTCGGATTTTCGTCTTTATCAGCCTGGAGATGACGTCCGCCAAATTGACTGGAATATCTATGGCCGGACACAAAAGCATTATATTAAAAGGTTTTTAGATGAACAGGAAATAGCTGTTACCGTATTTCTGGACGCCTCCGCTTCAATGCAGACGATTGATACAAAGTGGAATCGAGCAAAAGAGCTCGCGGCGATTTTTAGCTATATTGCCCTATCTGGTGAAGACCGTTTGTCGTTCATCCCGGTTTCATCGTGGCCCTATGGTAAGGTTAGCAGAAAAGGGACAGTTTATGGTAAAAAGGTTTTTTTTGATATTCTTCAGTTACCTAAACATGAGGTAGTGGGGACATTTACTGAGAACATTCATAAAAACTTGTTGAAAAATAATCAGCTGTCCATTCTCATTACCGATGGACTTGAGCCGCTTGATTCCATTGAATCTCTATTCCGCTTAATTGCTGCTGCAAAACAAGAAGTTAAATTAATCCAACTGTTGGGCAAAGAAGAAATAGAACCAAATTATTCGGGAGATGTAAAACTAATTGATAGTGAATCAAGAGAAACTGTGAATGTGTCGATAAATGATTCTATTCTCGGAAACTATCAAAAGCAGGTAAAGGAGCATAATCGTAAGCTTGAAGCTTTATGCCGTCGGTTTGGCTTCAGTTATTTAGTAACGACAGATGATGCTGACTTGCAGTCTTTTTTATTTCATGAGTGTACCGCCAAAAGAATGCTTTATTAAACAGAGGTGATTTAAGATGTACTTTGCAAACCCAATGTTTTTTATTTTCGTCATTTTGATCGCCTTTGTTGTGTTATTATACTTTTTCCGAAAACAATACAAAGCAGTCATCAACCCATCTAATCTCCTTTGGCACCAGGCAATGAATGAGTGGAAGGCCTCTCCTTGGATACAAAAATTACAGCACAATCTCTTGTTTTGGCTGCAAATTATCGCTCTTACACTATTAATGACGGCTTTAGCAAAACCGATTATGCTCTCGGAAGGGGTCAAGGGAGAGCAGCTTATTTGGATTGTTGATACGTCTGCAACCATGTCAGCACTGAAGGCTGATAAACCGCTCATTGAACAGTCAAAACAACAGATGAAGCAAATAGCTGATCGCTTAAATGATCAGGAAGTGACCGTAATTGTCGCAGGAACGAAGCCCAAAATACTGTTGAATAGGGAATCCAATATAAATGTGATTCAAAAGACGATTGATGGGATTGCTGTAACATATGAACATGAAAACATTGAAAAGAGTGTAAAGCTCGCGGAATCACTTGTTTCGAATCGTAAAACCTACATCCATATATTTTCAGATTCTGTAAAAAAAGAAGATCTTACAGATCAACTTGGAAATGTATCTTATGAAATTCATAATGCTCATGGAATTCAAGATAATGTTGCTCTTCTTTCGTTTGGGGTCTCGGGAAAAGAGAATCGAATTTCTGGTCTTGTTGTTATAGAGAACCAAGGGGAAAAATCGAAAACAGTCCCGTTTGTGATCACAAGTGAAAATCAGACGGTTTTTCAACAAAAAGTAACAATTCCAGCTGGTAAACATATGGTTGTAAATGTCCTTGACTTGCCACAGCGCCGCTTCTATCAAGCGTTGATAAAATCTGGAGACAAGTATTCCGCCGATGATGAGCTAACAGCGGTATACTCAGTCTTGAAACCTAATGTTTATGCACTTGGGGAGATTAATCCTTTTTTCATTAAAGGATTTGAAACTTTGGGCATCAAAACAGTACAGATGGATCAAAACAGTATTTTAGGGTTAAAAGAAAGTGGAATTATTCTTGCGGAAGGGATTCCGGTGGATGCTTTACCGAAAATGCCGGCCATTTATATTAATAAAAAGCAAAATTCAGCTGAACTTATTGAACTGAAGGAACCAATCAAAGGAACTGACTCAAGCCTGACAGACTATGTTAATATCGACAAAACATACATAAAGTACGCTTCTAGCCCAATAACGGGAAACTGGGAAAATATTGTAGATAGTGGTAATCATCCCTTGATTCAAACAGGAAAAATGAATGGACAGCCGGGTATTATCTTGAATTTCTCACTTGAAAATACTGATTGGCCGCTACATCCGGGATTCCCAATCTTTCTTTTTAACAGCTATCAGTGGTTAACAAACCAGACGGGTTTTCTTGGCTATTTTCGACCTGGAGAGGAAAAGTGGCTTCAGCTAAAAGACCATAACACTAGTATAGAAATTTTTAATGCTTCTGGGAAAAGCCTATCAACACTCCGGTTAAATAAGGAGAATTTTAAAGCTCCATATAAACCGGGGATCTATCAAGCTGTATCTGAAGGTCAAGTATATTATTTTTCTGTTCTTCTCGATGATCGTGAAAAAAGACCGAATTCAGAAGCCTCGTTTATTTTGAATGGGTCAAAGGATAACAAAAAGGAGCTCACCCTGAAGCCAAATGCTTCCATGTGGTTTTGGCTGACTTGCTTGGTACTGCTCTTGCTTATGGTGGAATGGGAGGTGTATCGACGTGGGTTTAGAGCTTAAGTATCCCTTCCTTCTCGTTCTATTAATTCCTGCTTTTTTCTTAATCTATCTTTATTTTAAACAAATAAGAAATTCCCACACTCCGGAAAAGGTAGTGATTGGCTGTTTAAGAACTATATTATTTCTATTGATTGTTTTTGCACTCACAATGCCGCAATTATTGCTGCCAATCAAAGAGGAATCGATAATTTTTCTTGTCGACCGGTCAGCAAGCTTTGAAGACGCGGAAGATGAAGTACTGGAGTGGCTAGACGAAAGCATGCAATCGAAAAAAGGAAATCAATCCTTTGCAATCGCCTCGTTTGCAAATGGAACGGTGGTTGAACAGTCTCTCTCTAATAAAAAAACAGTCGTAGAAGCATTTAGTGGAAAGTTGAAAACTGGCGAAACAAATCTGGAAGAAGGAATCGGTTTTGCGGCTTCCATGATGAAAAAGGAGAGAAGCGGCAGGATTGTCCTATTGAGTGATGGAAATGAGACGTCAGGCATGAGTAAAGATGCAGCAAAGCTATTAAAAAATCAGAAGATTGAGTTAGACTATGTCCAATTCAAACAAAAGTTTCGCGAGGATATGGCGATTACAAAGCTGGATGTGCCCCCAACCCTATATGAGGGAGAAACAGTAAATATTACGGTATCAATAGTAAGTAATATTGAAAAAACAGCTGATCTGAGGATTTCCTTAAATAACAAGGATATTCGCCATGAGAAGATAAAAGTAAAAGAAGGGCATAATGAGTTTTCTTTTTCACATATTCCATCGGAGCCGGGAATGGCCATTTATAAGGCAGAGTTAGCGGCAGAAAAGGATACCTTTATTGAAAACAATTCCCTTTATGCTGCAACAAATATCAAGGGAACTCCAAGAGTACTTGTAGTCCAGGGCAATCAGGAAGATCCATTGGAACAAATTTTACAATCCTCCGGGCTAATCGTAGACAAGCTAATTCCAGAGAAGCTGCCGACAACCTTAGCTGGATTTTTACAATATCAGTCAATTATTTTTAATAATGTCCCAGGAACAAAGGTCAGTGAACAGCAAATGAATTTGATTGAAAAAGCAGTCAAGGAATTTGGAACTGGCTTTGTCATGTTCGGCGGTGAGGAAAGCTTTGGTCTCGGGGGCTATTTTAAAACACCAATTGAAAACCTTTTACCTGTTGACATGGACATTAAGGAAAAAAAAGAGATGCCATCACTAGGGTTGGTCATTGTCATCGACCGTTCCGGAAGTATGAGCGGCAATAAGCTGACATTAGCAAAGGAAGCTGCAGCACGATCTGTGGAATTATTACGGGAAAAGGATACGCTTGGCTTTGTTGCCTTTGATGACCGCCCGTGGGTGATTGTTGAAACCGCTCCACTCGAGAACAAGAAAAAGGTAATTGAAAAAATCCGCTCAGTTTCTGTCGGCGGAGGAACGAATATTTATCCCGCATTGGAAAAGGCTTATCAAGAGTTAAAAGATTTAAAACTGCAGCGAAAGCACATTATTTTGTTAACGGATGGACAATCAGCTGCCGGTGGAGATTATCAATCGCTAATAGAAGATGGTAAAAAGAATAATATTACATTGTCCACGGTTGCTTTAGGAAGTGACGCTGACCGAAACCTTTTGGAGGACCTTGCCGGACAGGGGAGCGGGCGATTTTATAATGTAACCGATGCATCTGTTATTCCAAGTATTCTCTCAAGAGAAACTGTTATGACCACAAGAACCTATATTGAGGACAATCCGTTTTATCCTGTTGTGCAGCCATATCCGGAGTTGACACCCATTTTTCAAAAGGGAATTCCGAAAATGAATGCTTATATTGCAGTAACAGCGAAAAACAGAGCTCAAGTGTCGATATTCAGTGAAAAAAAGGATCCGATACTTGCTGAATGGCATTATGGTTTAGGGACCACATTTGCCTTTACCTCGGATATGACCGGAAAATGGTCTGGGGACTGGGCTAAATGGGCGAACTGGCCACAATTTTTGAATCAGGTTATCGCTAAATCACTGCCGCAATTTGATAGCGAGCCATTCCGTTTTACGATTGAAAAAGAAAATGGCAATACGGTTGTCCATTTGAAAGCAACAGAAGATCAATTTTTGCCGCTTGACGTATCAGTTGTTTCGCAAAATGGGACAGTGATGGACACCAATTCTAAACCAACAGCTCCCGGCGAATTTGAAGTGAATTTCCCCAATAATCCAGGAATGTATTTTTTAAGGGTGAAGCAAACACCTGAGGATGGGCAGGATAAATTGTTTCAAACAGGGTTTTCTGTTCCTTATTCTGATGAGTATTTGTTAAAAGGAATGAATAAGGAGTTATTAAAAGAGCTTGCAGCTATAACTGGCGGCAAGGATCTAAAGTCTGCAAAAGAAGCGTTTAGACCTTTTAAACAAAAGCCAAAAACGAAGGAGCCCATAAGTCAGCAGCTCTTATTAGCCGCCTTTCTGCTTTTGGTGTTTGAGATTATGATTAGGAGACTAGGTTTCCAGCCGTTTTATTTCTTGATGCGCCTTCTGAAGAAAACTCCAAAAAAAGAAGAGGAAGGCCGGACAGTAGACCTTCAGCAGTTGGCTAAGGCGAGAGCAAAAGTAAAGGCAAGTGTTGAAAACAAAAGGGAAGTAATAAAAGAGGAATCTAAGAATGAAACTGCAAAAGAAAAATTGCCAAAACAAGACCAACAAACTTTAGATAATAGGAAGAAGAACATGCCAGTTGTCTCATTGGCGGAAAAGGAAGAACGAATGAAGCGGCTACTTGAAGCAAAGAAAAGAAAGAAGTAACCACATTAAAAATAGCACACATTTGGGAATCAATATTTTTTAATAAATCCTTGATGTAAAGGTATTTTCTTGACAGAATTAATAAGACTGTGTAAACTTACTTTCGTAAAGGCTTTTCACTTAACATTAGTATTGGAGGGAATCTAAGCATGATGCTTGAAAAGACGACACGAATGAACTATCTTTACGACTTTTACTATTCGTTGTTAACGCCAAAGCAGCAAAGCTATATGTCTCTCTATTACTTAGATGATTACTCATTGGGTGAAATTGCCGAAGAGTATGATGTAAGCCGTCAAGCCGTTTATGATAATATAAAGCGGACTGAAGCAATGCTCGAGGAGTATGAGGAAAAGCTGTTATTATTTCAGAAATTTCAAGAGCGCTCTAGACTAATAAGGTACGTGAAGGAATTGCTTGAAGAGGAGAACCCTTCAAAGCAGGCATTGTTAGAAACGGTTACTGAGCTGGAGAAATTAGATTAGGAGGCGGCATGCATGGCGTTTGAAGGATTAGCCGACCGACTGCAGAATACAATCCAAAAAATCCGCGGAAAAGGGAAGGTCTCTGAAGCGGACGTAAAAGAAATGATGCGTGAAGTACGTCTTGCATTACTTGAAGCAGACGTTAACTTTAAAGTCGTCAAAGATTTTGTGAAAAAAGTCAGTGAACGCGCCGTAGGGCAAGAAGTACTAAAAAGCTTAACTCCGGGTCAGCAGATCATTAAAATCGTTAACGAGGAATTGACTGCGTTAATGGGTGGTGAGCAAAGCAAAATTGCTGCATCGAATCGTCCGCCTACCGTTATTATGATGGTTGGGTTACAGGGTGCCGGAAAAACTACGACAACAGGTAAGCTTTCGCTTTTGCTTCGTAAGAAGTATAACCGCAAACCGTTGCTTGTCGCCGCTGACATTTACCGTCCAGCCGCAATTAAACAGCTTCAAACTCTTGGCAAACAATTAGACATGCCAGTTTTCTCACTTGGTGATCAAGTGAGCCCGGTTGAAATTGCTAAGCAAGCAATAGAGAAAGCAAAAGAAGACCATCAAGACTATGTCCTGATTGATACAGCTGGACGACTTCACGTCGATGAAGCATTAATGGACGAGTTAAAGGATATTAAAGAGCTTACGAAACCCGATGAAATTTTTCTTGTTGTTGATGCCATGACCGGTCAGGATGCTGTCAATGTTGCCCAAAGCTTTAATGAACAGCTTGGTTTAACCGGGGTTGTTTTAACGAAGCTTGATGGTGACACAAGGGGCGGGGCCGCACTCTCTATTCGCGCTGTCACGCAAACACCGATTAAATTTGTTGGTCTAGGCGAGAAAATGGATGCTTTGGAGCCGTTTCACCCAGAACGAATGGCCTCACGGATTTTAGGCATGGGTGATGTGTTGACACTGATTGAAAAAGCTCAGGCAAATGTCGACGAACAAAAGGCGAAAGAGCTAGAACAGAAAATGCGGACAGCAACGTTTACGCTAGAGGACTTTTTGGATCAGCTTGGCCAGGTTCGAAATCTAGGTCCACTTGATGAATTATTAAAAATGATGCCTGGCGCAAACAAAATCAAAGGTTTGAATAATCTTCAAATTGATGAAAAACAAATTGCCCATGTTGAAGCCATTATTCAATCCATGACAAAGGCAGAAAAAAATAATCCCGAAATCCTAAATGCGAACCGTAAGCGAAGAATTGCAAAAGGCAGCGGGCGTCCAGTCACTGAAATCAACCGCTTATTAAAGCAGTTTGAAGACATGAAAAAAATGATGAAGCAAATGACAGGAATGCAGCAAAAAGGAAAGAAAAAAGGCGGATTTAAGTTTCCATTTAAGCCGTTCTAAAAACTGGTAATCTTGGGAAAAATAGTAATATATGCTCCTGCGCCATAGCAAAATCGGGGAGTATTGTTCATCTCGCCGCAGCCTGCAGGGATGACTTTTCAGCGTAGTAGGCTTGTAAAGAAAAAACACTTTACAAACAATAAAAGAATTGATATTATACTATCTTGTGTGAAACTATTCGGAGGTGCTTATTTAAAATGGCAGTAAAAATTCGTTTAAAACGTATGGGAGCAAAGAAAACTCCTTTCTATCGTATTGTAGTAGCAGATTCTCGTTCACCACGTGACGGACGTTACATTGAGATTGTTGGAACATACAACCCTGTTACTCAACCAGCTAAAGTTGAAATCAACGAAGAATTAGTGCTTAAATGGTTAAAAGACGGTGCGAAACCATCTGATACTGTTCGTAACCTTTTCTCAAACCAAGGCATCATGGAAAAATTCCATAATGCAAAATTAAACAAGTAATCGTTATCGGATATGAAACAATTAATCGAAACGATTGTTAAGCCCCTTGTTGATTTCCCAGAAGATGTTCGTATCGATGTCGTAGAAGACGACTATCGGGTAACATATCAGCTATCTGTTAACAAGACAGATATGGGAAAAGTAATTGGCAAGCAAGGGCGTGTTGCAAAGGCCATTAGAACTGTTGTTTATGCAGCAGGATCATCACAACAGAAGAAAATTTTTCTAGAAATTGGTGAATAGCTTTTTGCATCTAGATAAAAGGGAGGGATTAATTTTCCTCCCTTTTTTGCTATATGTAATGCAAAAGGAGGCTCTTTAATGCAAATCATTCAAACAGTTGTTGTTAAGCAAATATTAACGGAAAACAGCAAACAGCAGCTTTTCCATACATACCATTCTAAGAAGCTTCAGCTTCAAAAAGAATGTGATCAGCTGCAATTCGAGCTGAAGCGGTTAGAGAAAACAAAATCCTTTTCACCAAGTGCACTAAAAAAACATTTTGAAAAAGATATTGAAATGCGCAAAGAAAAAATAAAGTTGGTTGAGTTTCAAATTGAACAATTACATATCCTACCGTTAGGTAGTGAATTAAACGAAAAGGAAGTTCAGGCCCTAGTTGAGGTAAAGGTAGGCGACATATGGAACGAGAGGTTGGGACAGCCTACAATTATTATTAAAGATGGTATCATTGAGGAAATTAGATAGTAGGTGAAAAACAATATGGAAAAATGGTTTAATGTCGGAAAGATTGTTAATACTCAAGGCATAAAAGGTGAAGTGAGAGTTATTTCAAAAACGGATTTCCCTGAAAAACGTTACAAGACGGGGAATGTTTTATTTTTATTTATGCCAAATTCAAGCAAGCCAATTGAACTAACAGTCAAGAGTCATCGCACACATAAAAATTTTGAATTACTAACATTTGAAGGGTTTACTAATATCAATGAAGTTGAGAAGTTTAGGGATGGAATTCTAAAAGTCCCCGAATCACAACTAGACACATTAGAAGAAGATGAATTTTATTACCATGAAATTATTGGATGCATAGTTGCCACGACTAAAGGTGAGGAAATCGGGAAAGTAATCGAAATTCTATCACCTGGTGCTAATGACGTTTGGGTTGTAAAAGGTAAAGGCGGTAAAGAACTTTTAATCCCTTATATTCATGATGTCGTCAAAAAAGTAGATGTAAAAGAGAAAGTCATCTTAATTGAACCAATGGAAGGGTTACTTTCATGATGCAGATTGATATTCTTACATTATTTCCGGAAATGTTTTCTGGGGTACTGGGGCAATCCATTTTGCAAAAAGCCGCAGAGAAATCAGCGGTTACTTATAACGTAGTTAATTTTCGTGATTTTGCCGATAACAAACACTCCACTGTTGATGATTACCCTTATGGCGGCGGGGCAGGAATGGTATTAAAGCCGCAGCCAATCTTTGATGCCGTTGCCGCTCTTAAGGAAACCGCTCAAAGTAAACACCAAAGGGTGATTCTTCTTTGCCCTCAGGGTGAACGTTATGAACAAAAAAAGGCAGAAGAATTAGCGAAAGAAGAGCACTTAATCTTCATCTGCGGTCATTATGAAGGCTATGATGAACGAATCCGGGAGCATGTGGTAACGGATGAAATATCGATTGGTGATTATGTCTTAACTGGAGGCGAACTTGGGGCAATGGTCGTAGTTGATAGTATTGTTCGCCTCCTGCCAGAGGTGCTCGGCAATCAAGAATCGCATATGAAGGACTCATTCAGTACAGGGCTCTTAGAACATCCGCACTACACAAGACCGGCCGATTTCCGGGGGATGAAAGTGCCTGATATTTTATTGTCTGGAAATCATAAATTAATCGAAGAATGGCGCAATAAAGAAGCATTAAGACGTACCCTTCTTAGAAGGCCGGATTTATTTGATAAAATCGAACTCACTACTGAACAGGAAAACTGGTTAAAAGAAGTAAAAAAAGATTACGAGTAATATTGCGAGCCCGCAATTAATATGGTATGATACTTCTTGTGACTTGAACTGATACGTTTCAGTAATGGTCTTATAACGATGTTCCGCTGCAATGATATAGGTAGTAGATGTGCATGAGCATCTGTTGGAAGGAGTTGAAAACGATGCATAAATTAATCGAAGAAATCACAAAAGAACAACTTCGTTCTGATCTTCCTGCGTTCCGTCCTGGTGATACTGTACGTGTTCACGTTAAAGTTGTCGAGGGTACTCGCGAGCGTATTCAGTTATTTGAAGGTGTAGTGATTAAGCGTCGTGGTGGTGGAATTAGCGAAACTTTTACTGTTCGTAAAATTTCTTACGGAGTAGGCGTTGAGCGTACTTTCCCAGTTCACACACCAAAAATTGCGAAGCTTGAAGTAATTCGTCGCGGTAAAGTTCGCCGTGCTAAGCTTTACTACTTGCGTAACCTTCGCGGTAAGAAAGCAAGAATTAAAGAGATCCGCTAATATGAAAAGAAAAGAGCTTGCCCGGGAGCAGGCTCTTTTTTATTACATATCTAATCAATTAATTGTAAATTATATTTATTGGACTGATTTAATTGTTGCTGATTTTTAAACAAAATATTAAAGTTTGATTAAAAAGTTTTAACCCATCGTGTTAAATATGTTTAAGTTATGTAAAATAGGCTGTATAAAACATTTTTTATTAGTGATTGGTGGGGATTGTATGACAAAAAAGAAGAATGAACTATGGGAATGGACCAAAGCCCTATTGATTGCTGTGGCGCTAGCAGCAGTCATCCGATATTTTCTATTTGCTCCTATAGTAGTGGATGGCTTATCGATGATGCCAACATTAAAAGATCAGGATCGCATGATTGTCAATAAATTTAGTTATGAAATTGGTGAGCCGAAGCGATTTGATATCATCGTTTTTCATGCTCCGGAGAAAAAGGATTACATAAAGCGTGTGATTGGACTTCCTGGTGACACGATTGAGTATAAGGATGATACGCTATATGTAAATGGAAAAGCGTATAAAGAGCCTTATTTGGATAAATATAAAAAAGAGGCTGAGGGTCCTTTAACTTACTCGTTTAAATTGGAAGAAACCGCAGTTGGCCGAAAAACAGTACCAAAAGGTGAATTGTTCGTAATGGGAGATAACCGCCGCTTTAGCAAAGACAGCCGGCATATTGGAACGATTCCAATGAGTAAAGTAATTGGTAAAACAAATATGGTCTACTGGCCGATTAAAGACGCACATATTGTGAAAGTGAAATAAAATTGGGAGGTGGCTGCTTTGACGATCCAATGGTTTCCTGGTCATATGGCCAAGGCTCGCAGAGAGGTCACGGAAAAATTAAAACTAGTTGATATTATTTTTGAATTGGTGGATGCAAGAATTCCGTATTCCTCAAGGAATCCGATGATTGACGAAATTATCCAGCATAAACCAAGGTTAGTCTTATTAAATAAAGCAGATATGGCCGACCAGGCTGCAACAAAAGAATGGATTGCCTATTTTGCAGAAAAAGGAATTAAAGCACTCGCGATTAATTCTCAGGCTGGAGAAGGAATGAAAAATATTGTCCAAGCCTCACATGAAATTCTCAAAGAGAAATTTGATCGTTTAAAAGCAAAAGGTGTGAAACCAAGAGCAATCAGGGCGATGATTGTTGGCATTCCAAACGCAGGAAAATCGACACTCATTAACCGTCTCGCTAAAAAAAATATCGCCAAAACAGGAAATACTCCCGGGGTAACAAAGGCACAACAATGGATAAAAGTTGGCAAAGAAATGGAATTATTGGATACACCGGGGATTTTATGGCCGAAATTTGAGGATCAAGAGGTCGGTATGAAACTGGCGGTTACAGGAGCAATTAAAGATACATTGTTAAACCTGCAAGACCTAACCGTTTACTCTCTAAGATTTTTGGAACGTGAATATCCTGAGCGTTTGAAAGAACGTTACCAATTTGATTCCCTACCGGAAAACGTTGTTGAAATGTTCGATCAAATAGGAATACTTCGCGGCTGCTTAATGGCAGGTGGGATTGTCGATTATGACAAGGTGTCTGAATTGGTCATAAGGGAAATAAGGTCGGAAAAATTTGGCCGGCTTACATTTGAACGGCCAGCTGACATTATGATCGAAAAAGAAGATTGACCAACCAAAGCTCTCCACACTGGGGAGCTTCTTTCATATACCACAGTAATTAAATGAAAAAGTATTCCCTGTTTTGAAAATGTTATTTTAAATCTAGTAAATATTTGATATTATTTTTATGGTAAAGATGTTGTAATCGTTTTCATTTTTGTTTAAAAAAAGAAGGACAAGGACATTTACCAGCAATTATTTATGGTCACTTTGATGCAATTCTCGTAAAATAAATTGATGAGATTATACGCAAAAAAAATAACTCACTAGATAAAAGGAGTATTTGAATGAAATATCGTTCAGCATTTGATATTATCGGCCCGGTCATGATTGGTCCGTCAAGTTCTCATACAGCAGGTGCAGCAAGGATAGGAAGGGTTGCAAGAACACTTTTTGGGAAACTGCCGAAGAAAGCAATCATATCGTTATATGGATCCTTTGCCAAAACGTATAAAGGCCATGGAACAGATTTCGCCATTGTTGCAGGACTTCTTGATTTAGATACATTTGATGAAAGGATGCCAAAATCGTTAGAAATTGCTAAAGAAAAAGGACTTGAGATTATTTTTCAGATTGAAGAGGCCTTAACAGATCATCCGAATACTGTGAAAATTAATTTATATGATGGGGAACACGAACTTGAAATGGTTGGAATATCAATCGGAGGCGGCACGATTGAAATTACGGAATTAAATTCATTTCCATTAAAGCTTTCTGGAGAGCATCCGGCAATCTTGGTAGTTCACCAAGACCGATTTGGAATCATTTCAGCGGTCACAAGTGTTTTATCCAAATATAAAATAAACATCGGCCATATGGAGGTTTCACGGTTAGAAAAAGGTGAAATGGCTTTAATGGTTATTGAAGTAGATCAGAAAATTGAAGAAATTGTGATATACGAATTAAAAAATCTTTCAAATGTATCACAAATCATTCGCATGATTGAATAAATAGATTAACAAACATCAGGGGGTGTGATCATGTTTCGAAATGTAGCAGAACTGGTTTATCTTGCAGAAACCAATCAAGTAAAAATAGCGGAGATCATGATCCGACAGGAAATAGAAGTATCAGGTCTTACTAGAGAAGAAGTAATTGCGAAAATGGACACGAATTTAACCGTGATGGAACAAGCGGTGGAAAGAGGTCTTAATGGTGTCCATTCACATACCGGACTAACGGGTGGAGACGCAGTGCTGCTCCAAAACTATATTAAAAGCGGTAAAGCTCTTGGAGGTACGATTTTACTAGATGCTGTCAGTAAAGCAGTGGCCACTAATGAAGTGAATGCTGCAATGGGGGTTATTTGTGCAACACCAACAGCAGGTTCAGCAGGTGTAGTACCAGGAACATTATTCGCTGTAAAAGAAAAATTGAATCCAACTCGCGAGGAAATGATTGAATTCTTGTTTACCGCAGCTGCTTTTGGTTTCGTAGTCGCAAATAATGCCTCTATTTCCGGTGCTGCAGGTGGATGTCAGGCGGAAGTAGGCTCTGCAAGTGGTATGGCAGCAGCTGCGATTGTAGAATTGGCTGGCGGCTCACCACAGCAGGCTGCAGAGGCGATGGCCATCACCTTGAAGAATATGCTAGGATTAGTATGTGATCCTGTTGCAGGATTAGTTGAAGTTCCTTGTGTAAAACGGAATGCAATGGGTGCCTCTAATGCCATTACTGCAGCAGATATGGCACTTGCTGGAATTAAAAGTAGAATTCCTTGTGATGAAGTCATAAATGCTATGTTCTTAATTGGCCAAGCTATGCCGTCTTCATTAAGGGAAACTGCAGAAGGAGGACTTGCTGCAACTCCGACTGGTAGAAGACTAGAACAAGAAATTTTTGGAAGTGGCAGCACAGTTAAACTTAAAGACCTAATTGTTTCTTAATAATTTCTCGATAGAACCAGCACACAAATTCTAAATGAAAATCGTGTGCTATTTTTTTATGTATTGAATTTAATATGATGGCAAGGTATTATTACTACGGGTGAAAAAAGTGAAGGTACAAACTATAGCAGAAATTGAAAGACAATTAGAAAATATTATGGTAGAAGATGATCCATTTTTATTACATATACTTCAAGATGAGCGCAAGGGTGTTCAACAGTTGTTGCATAAATGGCGTAAGAAAATAGCAGAGAACAGACGATTAAAGGAAAAATTCAATGAGATGAGTACCTTTGAAAAGAAATGGCGCTCTCAAGGATTTGAATTGATTGCCGGTGTCGATGAAGTCGGCAGAGGTCCGCTTGCAGGTCCTGTTGTAGCAGCGGCTGTTATTTTACCTGAGGATTTTTTCTTAGCCGGTCTGGATGATTCGAAAAAGCTTTCAGAAAAAAAACGTCAGGAATTCGATGAAATCATTAGAAGGGAAGCGCTGGCTTTTAGCGTTTCGATGATTAATGCCATTGAAATTGATGAGATTAATATTTATGAAGCGACAAAAAAGGCAATGAAAGTGGCAATCGCCTCACTAAATCCAAAGCCGGATTTAGTGCTGATTGACGCGATGAAGCTCGATACCCCTTATCCAACAGAATCTATTATAAAAGGGGATGCAATGAGTATCTCTATCGCAGCAGCTTCGATCGTTGCAAAGGTAGCAAGAGATCAACTGATGAAGGAGCTTTCGTTAAACTATCCAGCCTATGGTTTTCAGCAAAATATGGGGTACGGCACGAAGGAACATATAGAAGCTATAAAACAGCATGGGATTTCTATCTACCATCGAAAAAGCTTCGCTCCAGTCAAAGATTATATTTTACAAAAATAAAACAGGTTTTGAGCCTGTCAGGCTGTCGAATAACTTTCGGCAGTCTCTTATTTTATTCATTTACTTCAATAATTCACCGCGTTAATTTGGTATAATATTATTGGTGTATAGGCTTTTAAACAGGTCTGTTGATTGGCGCTCCAGGCACTTCGCTTTCCGCGGGCGTACCGGGGAGCCTCCTCGTCGCTTCGCTCCTGCGGGGTCTCCCCTGCCCCGTACTCCCGCAGGAGTCTTCGTGCCTTCCGCGCCAATCAACAGAGTGCTTTCAATAAAGACCTTCAACTCAACTAATAAATTATTAAAATAAGTGGTGAAATCAATGTTTAAGCTAAAAGAGTCTAGCCAAAGTGAATATGAAGTTGTATCTATTGATGAATTGGTACCTGATGACCATCTTCTTCGTTTAATTGATAAATATATTGATTTTTCGTTTCTTCTTGAAAAAGTCCGTACTTATTACAGCGATGATAATGGAGCTACGCAACTGCTTGTTACGGGGATTGAAGAATGCAAGTGAAAAGGCTCTTCTTGCTACAGCCTGCCAAAATATAAAAGAGATTGTAACACACTTGGTGAACATATCCCTGTCAAGTAGACAGAAGTAAAATAAACACTCTTCTTCAGCAGCTTACAGGCTAGTTAATTGAGGGGCCACTGTCAAGAAAAACGCTTGACAGCACCCCCTCAATTAACTGAATAGGCAGTAAGCTGAAGAAGGAGACAATGTAATCCATATGTCTTCTAAGCAACCTTGGCATTTCTGTACTCAACGGGGCTAAGGTTGTATAATTTTTTCTGATAACGCTCGTTATTATAAAAATAGATATATTTGTTGATTGCTTCAATGACCTCTTCTTCTGTTTTAAATGAATTAAGATACATTACTTCCGATTTTAAATGGCCAAAGAAATTTTCCATACTTGCGTTGTCTAAACAATTCCCTTTTCTGGACATACTAGGAGTAATCTTACTTCTTTTAAGAAGTGTATGGTATTGGCGAGATGTGTATTGGAAACCTTGGTCACTATGTAGAGTGATCCCACGCACATCTTGCTTTTTTTTGACCTGTTTTAGCGTATCAGTAACCAACTTTATATCATTTCTATGACTAATTTTATAGGCAACAATTTCGTTGTTGTATAAATCTTTGATCGCCGATAAATATAAACGCTTTTGGTTAAACATTAAGTAAGTTATATCTGTAACCCATTTTTGATTTAGACCTGAGGCGATAAAATCACGGTTTAAGACATTGGGAAACACTATATTCTCTGTACCTTTCTTGTAATTTCCTTTTTTCCTTCTAATTTTGGCCTTAAGCCCTAACTCTTTCATTAGCCGATAAACTCTTTTATGATTCACCTTGAGATTGTACTTACGTAATAGCCAAGCTTTAATACGGTAATACCCATAAATCCCATTAACCTCGTTATAACATTCTAAAATTAGTCCTTTAATAAACTCATCATCTTGTTGTTTTGGGGTTACAATATCTTTTTGTTTAAACCATTTGTAATACCCAGCTCTTGAAACTCCAGCAAACTCACAAAGCAGTTTTACGGGATAAACAGTTGATAAATCAAAAATGATTTTAAAGAGTATTCCTTTATCCTTCACTTCCACCTCCTTTGAATAGCTCGTAACTTTTTTAGAAACTCATTCTCCATTTTTAATATTTTATTTTCCTCTTCTAAAGACATAGGATTAGTCCTTGGTCTACCTCTATATGGAGACAGTGATTTCCCGCGATGTTCATGAAGACCAGCCTCTCCAAATTCCATATAATTTTTTACCCAACGTTTGATATATGTGTGGTCAGGCAAACCAAGTTCTTTAGCAATAGGTCTGTATCCTGATTCCCCTTTTAAATACTTCTTAACAGCTTTGAGTTTAAACTCAACTGAATAGTTTTTGAATTTTTGTCCTTTTTTATCCAAAGTAAATCCCTCCTATGTAGCAGTATGTGTTTTTTTCATACTGTCTACACAAGAGGGATAATATCATGGCAAGGTTAGAAAAAGTGTGTTGCAATACTTTAAATTGAATTGCCTCCCTGTTGATTGGAGCGGAGGACACTCGACTCCTGCGGGATAGAGAGGTCACTGGAGACCCCGCAGGCGCCAAAGCGCCGAGGA
>Ga0213822_1000876_pt1 | contig 19568 bp, 22 predicted proteins | sample MC6MC0908MG_FD_179872 | JGI IMG/M metagenome (GOLD analysis project Ga0213822, IMG submission 179872) | Enriched soil aggregate microbial communities from Iowa State University, Ames, United States - MC6-MC0908-MG | ecosystem: Environmental > Terrestrial > Soil > Unclassified | place: USA: Iowa...
AATAATTGGTAACTCTCCGTGAACAAGTGATGCAATTTTAGGACCATACTGCTTGTTTAATTCAAACCCTAAAGTATTAGTGTAAAAGTCAATTGCTTTGTTTAAATTTGGCACATAAATGCTTATAACACAAATCTGATTCACTATTTTAGACCACCTTTTTTTAGTATTATAGTAAATATTCTACATACATTAATATCAATCCTTTTTTGAAATTTTATTCAGTACTCTTATTAAACTAATTGGTGCGATTGTTCAATTAGAGCAATCGCTTTTTCACTAACGGTGCAGTTTAGTGGAATAAGGTCTATAGAAACGATAAGGGGGAAAGTGTATGAAAAAGGTTTTTATTTCTGTAATAGCCGTAGTTGTGTTAGTAGTTGGGATTTATTTTGTATTTAACATTAAACCACCTAAACCAACCATAACTATTGAAAATAATACAGTAGAAGTGGTACAAGGTTCTTATTGTTGGGGTGGGCTTATTAACGTTCAATGTGTTGATAAGATTTCCCCACCAGATATTATTAAACATCAAGAACTTAAACCTGTTGTTGTTTCACCTGGAGCTGAATTAAAAATAGAATTTAATCGTAAACCACAAGAAAATACATTGGGCGTATATATATGGTTTAGTAACGATGAAATAGAAAATGCTCCACTAAATGACAATGTATTATTAGTGCCAAAAGAAAAAGGTGTATATATTTATAGTGTTTCTGCACATTGGGAAAAGGGAAGTTCGAGTTATGCCTTTGTAATTGAAGTAAAGTAAGTCTTTTTTTACTGACGGAGGCGATTGTTCAATAGAGCAGTCGCTTTTTTACTAACTGAGCAGATTAGTGAAATAATATATATTTTGGTATGATGTTGAAAATAATCCGATGAGAATAAGTGAATATTATATATTAGGAGGATCTAATGAAACAGTTAAATTTATTTCTAATCCTTTTACTTTTGGCTTTAACAGGTTGTTCATCTGAGACTGGAGCGAAAAGTGAAAAAGTTGAAGGAACAACGGTTAAATCTAAAGAATTACAAGTTGTGTATACTGCAAAAGATGAAGATTTAAATACAAATGGCACATTGTCGGATGGAATCCATAACACCTCAATTTGGCTTGATGCACTTGTAGGAAATGTTGAATCCTTTGATGAAATGGGAAATACTGACCCTCTTATGGATTACGTAAAAGGAGCAAATAAATTGGCGGAAAAAGTTAACGCTTCTAAGGAAATAAAGGAAGTATTAAACAAAGTTTTGAAGCTAACTGAGCAAGGATTAGCAGATAAAGATATTACAAAATTACATCAAGCGAACGATATTCTTATAAATCTTGATTACAATTACAACATTGAAATATTTAGAGAGGATGAACTGGAACAAATTAAAGCTAAACTGAAATAAAAAGGGAACAAATCAATTTTACAATTTTTTCTTCATACTCGATTCCTTGTTCCATGAAAAAATTAATTGAGCATGCATTACACATAATAAGATTGTAAATAAATGTACTTAAACTCCCATGAAAGAACTTAATCATCTTTCATTTTCTGTGGTGAAGTGCTGAGTTTTCCGCTACATGGAAGCTAACGGGGTGCTTTACTTGAAGATCATTGAGCTGTTTTAGACAGCTCTTTTTTCTTATTGTACTAACGGAGGTTAGTCGAACAGTGTTGTTTAACTTGTGTTAAACAATCGGGCCACTTTATGGAACAAATAGGTAACTTAATTAACCTTTATCCGTCTAACAATCCGAGGAGGGATAACATGAAAGTATCAAGATTATTTTTGGGTTTGGTTATGTTCGTTTTATTAACTGCTGTCGGCTGTTCTAATTCATCGGATAAAGGTAAAGTAGAAGTTCATGAAACTGAAAATCCTAATGCAGAAGAGGTTTTAAAATTAGACCCTGAAGCCGATATATTTCAGTTCAATGGAGTGATTTATAAGACTGGAATTGATTGGGTTGAAGAACTAACCTTAACAAAAGGCGAGCAGGTAGGAGAAATAAAAACAAAAAACGATACAAATACAAACTTTAAAGACGAAATGTCGAACAAATTGCCTGTTGGTGCAAAAGTCTTTTCGGTTAAAGAAAAAGAAGAAATTGGAGGACCAATTTTACTCGTAGAATCAGAAGGTAAACTTTATAAATATTATGGGCTTGTTGAGGGTTAATCAATTTTAATATATCCGCAAACGGATGCTTTACTTGAAGATCATTGAGTTGCATAAGCAGCTCTTTTTTTATTGAGCTAACAGGGAAAATTATTCAGTAATTTACCCACCTGAATATAAATATAAAAAGGTATATCGGATTTTTTTACGAATAAAATTCCTTATACTAAGGTAAATTGATATGCGGTTGCAATGAACAAATACTTAGGTAATAGGAGGTTTTTATTTGTGACACAAACATCAAGAATTATTCCTAGATCCGCAGTACATGGAACGGCAACTGGTGTATTTTTCATGGCGTTTTTCGGTGCTCTGTGGGCGTACACAGGAATTATGGGATTACAAGGCTGGGGCGTTCCATTATTGTTAGTTACTGCTGTTGCCATCGGTATAGGGCTGTTCATCGGCGGTGTTTCATTAATACGCGCATCGCGAGAATTGACGAATCAGGTTTCAAAAACAGACTTAAGTCATGGGAAGCGTACGAGGTTTTGGTTTAACATTATTTTCGCGGCAGAGGGTTTGGCAATAGCAATTACGATTGCTGTCTGTAACGCTACTCGTCACACTGAACTTTTACCTGTCTTAATAGCTATTATTGTAGGTGTTCATTTTATCCCATTGGCCCCTCTATTCCAAGTTAAATTCTATTATTTTACAGCTGCACTCCTTTGTTTACTAGCTATTATTACATTACTGTTTGTGCCTGCGAAGATCACACTAGGGGAACATCAAATAAATGCATTTATGTCTGTGGTAGGCTTTGGCTCTGCCCTGATCTTGTGGGGAACTGGTCTGGCAATATGGTTAATGGGTAGAAGATTGCTAGGTATCGTCCCGAAATAAATAACTAAAGAAGTGAGATGGTACTTTACAGCGAAAAAATATGCCCTATACATTGAGGGATTAGATTTTGTTGAGGTAAAAAAAGATTATGAAGATTTTCACTTCAACTAACGGAGGCTTTACTTGAAGATCATTGAGTTGCATAGGCAGCTCTTTTTTTTATTGAACCAACGCAGCAGTTTAGTTGAAGAAGGACATTTATATTATTTCTAGAATAAAAAGATAAATAACTGGGATTAAGGAAGTGGTGAGATTAATAGCACAGAAAATCAATTTATTTTTAGATAATAAAACTGAAAGAAGTATAATCAACAGACTACGGAGTGGGGGTTGTGTCTTCGCTGAAGAAGAAACGCTGTTACTTACCTCTGAGGCAAGAAGTATAGAGGATTTAATGAGAATGGTAGAAAAACGAGTACGTGGTTTACCGCTTGAATACACACTTGGGTTTACGAAGTTTTGTGGGCTACGAATAGAAGTAGAACAAGGAGTTTTTATACCACGTCGACGTACGGAATTTCTAGTTCAGCAAGCAAAAGTTTTAGCCCGCCCATATGATATTGTTTTGGATTTATGTTGCGGGTCTGGTGCTATTGGTGCTGCAATTGCAACCGACCTTAAAAAGATTATATTACACTCCGTTGATATTGACCCCGTTGCTGTACGATGTACTTCCCGTAACATAACTAAGGTTGGTGGTCACGTTTATCAAGGTGACTTATATGATGCATTATCCGATTCATTGAGAGGTCGAGTGAACATCATAGTGGCTAACGCACCTTACGTTCCTACTGATTCAATAAAACTGCTTCCCCAAGAAGCACGTTTATACGAACCAAAAACGGCACTTGATGGTGGATTGGATGGACTAGACCTTCAGCGAAAGGTAGTAGAAAAAGCATCTCATTGGCTTGTTCCTGGAGGACATCTATTGATAGAGACGAGTGAAATTCAGGCTACTCAAACTTCAGAAGTTTTTGCTAATGTTGGCCTAATTACCAAAATAGCTAGGGATGATGAATTAGATGCAACAGTTGTTATTGGAAGAAATCCTAAAACTACCGATAACACGTAAATTTGAAATTAACTTCAAATCCTTGTTCAACTAAAGGAAGCGATTGTTCAATTATAACAATCGCTTCTTGTGCTAACAGTGCAGATTAGTTGGAGAAGGTTTTTTGGTTTTTTATGGAATGCATTACCTTAAACAGTCTGGAATTGATGTAATATTCACATTGTGATTAACCAGACAGTGGGAGGAGTATAAGAGCTGCAAATTCCGATTCCCCTCCAATCACTCCTCTTACTGTTCTCCTAATTTTCTATAAGGAACTGCACCACCCACTGCTGCCTTGATAGGATTAATTAATGAATTACTGTAAGTCATTTCTCGTTTGAAAGTTCTGCTTATTAATTAAATTACTAGGAAGATAGATTTAATCTATATTTGATAAACTGATACTAATTATCAATATTTCAAAATGTTTAAATATTCCGATATTAGTATTGGTAACTTTGTGATAAATTTGAAATATCGCACTAAACTGAAAAGTGTGACAACTAAAAGCAGAAGGGGGAAATGAGATTTGAAAAAGTTTAAGTTTACGAAGTTCTTAAGTAGTATTCTAGCTTTCGTTATGGTGCTTTCTCTATTGGTTCCATTGTCGAGCGCTAGTGCTGAAGAATCGAAACCATTCAAGCAGGATAGTCAAAGTGAAAGTATAATTCAACAAAAGGCGGCTATCGCTGAACAGCTAAGCTTGTCTAAAGATGGTCCAACTCTTCACGAAAGCTTACAAAATGTATCAGGCAATCAAGATGTTGCAGTCATCATTCATTTATCTGAAAAGCCTGTGGCACTAGAGCAAGGAATGAGCCAGGTCAAAGGCAAAAAATTCTCTAATGCCCGAGCAAATGAAGTTCGTTCAAATGTAAAAGCACAACAAGCAGAGGTTAAACAAGAGTTAGCTGCTAAAAAAGTTCAGATGACTCAAGGATACACATTTGATACTGTTTTAAACGGTTTTGCGGCAACTGTGAAAGCAAATGATCTCCCGAAACTGCTTACAGTAGAAGGAATTACATTAATCGAACCTGATGCAATTGTTTACGCATCAGAAGATAATAAGATGAAATCATCGGAACTTATTAAGGACGATCAATTAGAAGCTCAAATGAATACAAGTAATTCTTTCCTTGGCATCGAACAGCTTTGGAAGGAAGGACTTGAAGGACAAGGGATAAAAGTAGCAGTATTAGATACGGGTATTGATGCAGATCACCCTGAGTTTGCCGGAATTTATAAAGGTGGAAAAAACTTCATTCCGAATTCAGCAACTTACACGAAGCCTCGGGCAGATGACGATGCATCGGAAACATTGCCTTCGGAGCGTCCAGTCGGGACACCTGAATTTAATGAAAAAGGAAGCGCGTTCTATACTTCTCACGGTACACATGTTGCTGGAACAATTGCAGCAATCGGAGCTAACGAATTTGGTATTAAAGGAATTGCTCCAAAAGTAGACCTTTATGCTTACCGTGTTCTTGGGGCATACGGAAGTGGATCTACATCTGGTATTATTAAAGCAATTGAAACTGCTGTAAACGAAAAAATGGACATTATCAACCTTTCACTTGGCGGGGGAGCTAACTCTGAAACGGATGCTGGTTCATTTGCTATTAATAATGCAATGATGGCTGGAACAATTGGAGTACTTGCAACAGGGAATGATGGTCCAAATCGCGGAACAATGGGCACGCCTGCAACCGCTCGTTTAGGAATTGCTGTTGGTAACACAACAAATCCTGAAACAATGTATAACGGTGAAGTGAATGTTACAGTTGGCAACTACAACTTAACAAAGCAGCTTCCATTAATGGGAACGACTTTTGCGAAAAATTTAGAAACACAGCTTCAAGGAGAATTTGACCTAGTTGCTGTTCCTGGAAACGGGGAAGTAAAAGACTATGCAGGAATTGATGTAAAAGGTAAAGTGGCATTGATTTCTCGTGGCAGTATCGCATTCGTTGATAAAATTGCGAATGCAAAGGCAAATGGAGCAGTCGCAACAATTATTCATAACTTTGCAGGTGGAACGAATGCACCGAACATTTCAGGTACATTCCTTGGTGATTCATTTGAATTTCTGCCAACATTTGATATGTCCCAAACGGATGGCGATGCAATTCGCGCTGCATTAGCAAGCGGAACCGGAAAAGTAAGCTTTAGTAAATTTGCTTCCACAAAGACACTGGGAGATGATGTAAACTCTTCAAGTTCACGTGGACCATCTACACCAAACTTTGATATTAAACCAGATGTAAGTGCACCTGGAACAAACATTATGTCAACGATTCCAATGTATAAAAAAGATTTCCCTAATGCAGATTATGGGGAAGCATATGGTCGTAAAACAGGAACTTCTATGGCAACACCGCATATTGCAGGTATTGCTGCATTAGTTAAACAAGCAAATCCGGATTGGAACGCGTTCGATGTAAAAGTGGCGCTTTCTAATACAGCAAAGGTTATAGATAAAACAAAATACGATGTGTTTTCTCAGGGTGCAGGGCGTGTAGATGCTTATGCAGCAGCTCATCCGGAAATTCTTGCCTATGCACTTGATAGCGCAATTTTAGATGGAACTGGTGCAGTTACAGAAAACTTGAAAGGTACAGTTACTTTCGGTCCACAATCACTTAAAGACCGAGATATTTCTGTAACGAAACAAGTTTTAGTAAAAGATCTTAAAGGGAACGGCGGCAATTATAACGTATCAATTGATGTAACAAAAACATTTGGTGATGCAACGGTTACAGTAGATCAGCCGACATTTAATCTAGATGGTGAGCAACTTTTAAATATTACATTAACTGCTTCACAAGCTACGGCACCAAACGGCTCTGAAATACTAGGGTATATTAACATCAGCGGTGGAGATACAGAAATTTCATTGCCATTCGCAGCCGACTTTGGCGGCGCGGCAGCAACTGAAATTAAAGATTTTAAGATTACAGAAACAGACCTATCCTTTAACGGAGATGGAGTAAAAGACTCAGCTGTACTTTCATTCACATTAACTGGAGATGTAACAACTAACTTTATCGAGCTTTGGGATATTATGAATCCTGAAGGTGGAGAATACGGAGATGGCTACATTGGTTATCTACATGCAGGTACTGCACTAGGAAAAGGCTCTTATACGCTGAAGATTGGTGGGCAGTACAAACCATGGGGAACAGCACCTGCTACAAAGATTCCAGATGGTCTGTATACAATTGACTTCAGCGGCCTTGCAGCATCAGGAGCAGTTTCCGATTATGTTGGACCAATTATCGTGAAATCGACTAAACCAGAAATTACTGGTAAGGTAGCTGAAGGTGTCGCTACTGGACAGGTAACAGATAAGTATATCGACTACAATGAAGAGTTATATTTATACGGTTTAAATTACAATTTAAATGATAAATTAAAAGCTTCCTATATTTCGACGGTGAATGGCGAAGTACAAGCTCCAGTTGCTTTTGAATTAAATCAAGATGGTAGCTTCACATTCCCAGTAACAGCAGAAACGAATGCTGTATCAGTAATAATTAAAGACGCTGCTGGGAATGTTGGTGAAGCGAAGATTTATGAAAAAGAAGTAGTAGAACCAGTAGTAACGCTTTCTGTAAATCCAACTGAGCTAAACCTAACAGCTGGAGAAACTGCACAACTTACGGTAAAAGAAACGACAACGCCTGCAGAAGGTGACGCAACAGAGGAAGACGTAACTTCAAAAGCTACTTATGTTGTTGGAGATAAAAATGTTGCAACAATAGTAAATGGATTAGTAACTGCAGTAGGTGAGGGCACGACTACAATTACTAGTTCATACGGTGATAATGAAGTTACTATAAATGTTACAGTTAAAGCACCTGATGTAGAACAACCAATAGTAACACTAGAAATTGACCAAGCTCAGGTTGAAACTAGAATAGGTAAAGAAGTTACAGTTAAGATTACTGAAGTAACTACTTTTGATGGCAAAACAACAGAAAAAGATGTTACAAATCTTGCAACCTACGAAGTAGCGAATGATAAAATAGCTACTGTAAAAGCAGGGGCTGTAAAAGGAAAAGGTCAAGGTAATACGACGGTTACGGTAACGTATGGTGAGCACACACTCACATTTGATGTGTTGGTTGTAAAGCCGGGGAATGACAACGGAAACGGCAACGGAAACGGAAACGGCAATGGTAATGGTAACGGAAACGGAAACGGAAACGGCAATGGAAATGGAAATGGTAACGGAAACGGAAACGGAAACGGCAATGGAAATGGTAACGGAAACGGCAATGGAAATGGAAATGGAAAAGGTAACGGTAATGGTAATGGTAATGGTAATGGAAATAAAAATAATAATGAAGTTACCGAGGATAAGTAATAATTAATTTCAGTTCAAGCAAAAAGAGAAATTGTACAGTGCAATTTCTCTTTTTGGCTTTGCTTGGTTAGTTCGTCTTAGGTAAATCGAAATCAGTCTGGTTTTTTGATTAACAAAGTTAATAAGCAACTCTTCACCTGTAAGATCAGTTAATATACATTTAATCAAATGCATATAGTGATTTTCAAGCCAGTTTCGAGCAAACGAATTTTGCGCAGAAATCGTCACAGTTGAGTCACTACTATTGTAGGACAGTGGTTTTGTAGACTTTATCCACGTTTCGAAGCTTGGTTTAGAAATTTCTTGTCCAACCCGAACCAGGACATTTTCCAAAGTTCTTCTAAATGTTCCAAGCTGCCAGTCACTTGTACTGAGTTCTTTAAGATTTCATCTGGCATTTGTTCATGTGACCAACGGAACAATGATTACATAAAACGAATTCGGTGAGCAAGACTAGAGGGTTTAAGATACACATTAGATTTTGCTAAGTACTCTTTTAGTTGAACAGTCGTAAGTGTCTCAATATCAACATCTTCAAAATAGCGAGTAAGTAATGTCGCCTGAAGATGATATGCTTTTAAAGTTTGTAAGGAAAAACCTTCAATTCTCTTTTCTCATGCTTTTGACATGAACAAAATACACTCCTCCAAAAATATTATTTATAGAGAAGTTATTTCCAATTTGCTAGAAAGAGTATACATAGAAAAAATACTTCACTCCCATGAAAGAACTTAATCATCTTTCATTTTCTGTGGTGAAGTGCTGTTTATTGCGCTTCATAGATGGCTAACGGGGCTAGTAGGACATTAAATCAAAAAAAAGAATAATAACATATAAGAGCTATGTTCTTAGGAGGAGAAAAATGAAAAAAACATTGATCATTATTAGTATAGTTTTACTTATGCTTTTAACAGCCTGTAATTCCTCTTCAAAAGTAGTTGATGACTATGATACAAGCCAATTAAATGCTGATTTTGGTGACGATGAAGCTTATGAAATAGGAGCTAATGCTGATGGAATGCCCGTTTTTAAAAATCATCAGAAAGCATTACAACAAGCTCAAATTGATTATAAAAAAGGGTTTGCTGCCACTGCCAAAGTATATAATTTAAAGCCTATTAGCCAAAAAAATTATAAAAATTATATGACCTATGCTTGGCAATTTGAAACTAAAGATGAAACCGTTGTTCAACAAGGTGTAATGATAGCGAAATTCTTGGATATTTATGAAAATAGTTTTGAATAATTAATTATACTAACTGAACTAACTGGGGTTTTACTTCAATAAGGGTAGAGCATTTTCTTCTTAGACTAACGGTGCAGGTTAGTTCAGCAAGAATATAAGATATTATTGAGTTATATGAACTACAAAGGAAGTGTACAAGTGTTTTATTACTCAAAAAAGAAGAAAATACGAGGTTGGAAAAGACATAGGAGAAAAATTGAAAGATGGAAGCAAAACGCAATAAATTTAGATATGGACTATTTAAAGAATTACCAAAGACAATACGAAAAATTATGGATTCATCCCTTTTATGCATGGGTACGAAAAAACCCTCCCAATTGGTATAATCGACTTTTACTTGATGCAATGATTGAAGTTTACCTGGAGTGGCATCGAAAAATGATGGATGAAAATGAAGAGTTTTATTTAAAAATCTGGCTTTATGACCCTAATTTTATCAATTCACAAATTGTCGTTGCATATAGAGATTGTCTTGATTTCTATAATAAAACCTTCAAAATAAGGGAAGAAAACAAGGAATTCCCTTTCAATAAATTTCATTCCTTGAGGGACAAGTTAGAACAATTCCAATGGGATTTGCACATAGAGATTGATTTTTACGATGAAAACGACTTGAATGAATGGTTAGAAGAAGGAAGTTTAACTGAAAAAGAAGTATCAAAAATTAAGGGAAAAGCCTTTGAAACCATTAAATTTGAAAATGAATTTGGGGGTTTCTTACAATATAGTCTCGACAAAGGAGATGTTTGGATAGGGACTTTAAAGTGAGAAAGATAATACAGTAATTGTTGAACTAACGGAGTGCGATTGTTCAATAGGGCAGTTGCTTTTTCACTAACGGTGCAGGTTAGTTAAATAAGAATTAGAAAAAAAAACTACAGCATATTGAAAAAACCACCTTATAGTGTAAAATTACACTATAAGGTGGTTTTTCCTTATCAATTTAATATGGGGGTATATATAAATTGAAGATTTTTATTAGAAGTATTTTGTCTTTATTTCCAGTTCCTTTCTTATTTCATTATTACGAATATAATAGTCATCTTGCTAGGCAACACGCTGATTTTTTGTTTCCGGTATTTCTAGTGTTAATAATTGTTGTAGGTATTTCATCGAGAAACATTAAATTTCCTTTGTTCTTTGGTTTGAATTTTATTATGACTGTTATTTCTTTGATATTTGGTTATTTTTTTATAGTTGATGATGGAAGTTGGTTTAAACCTTTTGGCAGAGATGCCGCCATTATAATTGTTTCAATTATTTATATTTTAGGGCAATTAATTATAAGAGTATTTAGCAAGCAAGGTCATACGAACAGCCAAAGTAATAAGTAAATATGAAACGAAAAGAAGTAATTCTTCGTTTATGGATTGCTTTTCATAGCTGCTAACGGAGTAGTATTTCTGTATTATATAAACTGTTTAATTTTGCTAAATCAATAAAGTTTGTGAAAAAAATGTACTTAAACTCCCATGAAAGAACTTAATCATCTTTCATTTTCTGTGATGAAGTGCTGTTTATTGCGCCTTCATGAATGGCTAACGGGTGCGATTGTTCAATTATAGCAATCGCTTCTTGTGCTAACGGTGCAGATTAGTAGGAGAAGGGTTTTTTTGATTTTTGTAGAATATATTACCTTAAACAGTCTGGAATTGATGTAATATTTACATTTTGATTAACCAGACAGTGGGAGGAGTTTAAAATGTCATTAAAAGCAGGGGACATAATTACGTTTGAACGAACTTTTACAGTCAGGGATGTTGAATTATTTACTGAGATTTCAGGGGATGAAGGGATACATCATATAACCCCAGATGAACAAGGAAGACTTGTCATTCAAGGGTTACTAACGGCAACTCTGCCAACAAAAATAGCAGGAGATAATAACGTCCTGGCCCGTAGTACGAGTTTTGAGTTTTTAAGACCTGTTTTTACAGGCGATACAATAGTTTGTATAGTTAAAATTGAGAAATACGAAAGGCAAGAAAATAATAGAACAGCGTTTGTTGCATCCTTTTTATGTAAAAATCAGAATGAAAAAGAAGTAATGAAAGGAGATGTATCAGGCGTAATTCTTTAAACTTTATTATAATATCGGGCGCAATATCAAAATTTACGGGACAGCATCCCTGTAATAATTAAACAGAGTTAATACATGTAAAACCATTGAGTTGCATAGGCAACTCTCTTTTTCTTTATTGAATTAACGGAGCAGTTGAAGAACAGTTACATAAGTCAATATGAAATCTTTACTTCAATGCAGGAGGTAAGGGTTTTTTTGTTGAATAAAAAAATTAGAATTTTATAAAATTTCATGTGAATAGGAGAGGTTAAAATGTCGTTTATGATGGTAAAAAAAGAATTTAAACTTGTTGGATTAAAAGGTAGTGGAGAGTTTATTAACTTTGGTAATGAAGTACCCTTGCTTGCAAAGCAACTATTAAGTCGCTCAAACGAAATCCTAAATCCGACTGAGACCGAAATTGCATTATTTGAGCCTAAAAAGGATGAGAAGCATAGGATCGGTCATTATTTTGTAGGGTTAATTGTGAGTGAGAAATTAAACGAAGTACCAACAGGAATGGATTATATTGAAACAAATAAAAGATAAATAAAAATAGATGGAGGTATAGTTATGTGGATAATATTAGGGATTATTGCAATAGTAGCAACTCTTATAAATCTTTATATGTATGTAGCAGGAAAGGATTATAAGCTTGCTATGGCGATGGGATTATCATTTACAGCATTAACACTTTGTTCAGATTACAGTCTTGTATCTGGGTGGGTAAAAGTGGAAGATTGGGCAGCTCTTTTGGATGTAGTACCTAGTATGGAAAAGGCATTATGGTTTTTGACAATTGTTTCTATCTTACTAAATATAACACCTATACTTTTAGAACTAAAAGGTAAGAGATAATTACTTATTGTCACACCATTTATATAATATGCAATTATTGTGTAAGTCTGTTTGTATAACTAACAAGGGCTTCAGTTAAATAACGATCTTCCACAATCGGGCGCAATTCTTGAAAAAGAATAGGCGCCAATTTTTCATTTAAGAGCCATTTAATTTAATAGGGAAAGAAGATATTATACCTGCAAAATAAACATCTACATTTTTATTTCTTTTTTTCTAGAATATTTTTTAATGGCTTTTGAAGTACGTCCATAATGGCAGCGATGATAGCTGTTGCTAATATCCCTATTAGTCCAAGTGCTATTGGACCTGCTGGGTCATCACCCGTGAACATGGCATACACCCTTAAGTAAACTATTACTAAAAAAATTAAGAAAATAATTGTAAAAGCGCATTTTTTTATAATCCTCAAGGATTTAAGGGATAACTCGGAAAAAGCGTTGTTACGATCGATATCACTCAATAGTTTATATGCTTGATACAAAGCTACAGAAAACGTAATACATACTCCATACGCACATATTAACAACGGATATATCGAGTAATCTCCTGGACGTACTATAGCATCTCTTCTGGCTGCTTCAGGCAACAAAAAAATACACACGGCAAGTACCGCAATTCCAATAAGAAAAGCAACAACCTTTAAGAAAAAAGTTGAACCTAGTTTACCATTCATTTAAAACACCTCACTGATTTAATGATTAGATAATTGTAATACAGTATTTATCGATTATCAATAAAATTATTTTGTTTTTTATTATATTTTTATTGTTTTAAATGTTGGTTTGATTGTTATGTGGGAATCGTAATTGAATTTTTGTAAATTTTATGATGAAGTAACCTAACAATCGTGCGCAATTCTGCAGCAAGAATTGTGCTTTTTCTATTTGAAAAGGTTAGATTGGAAATCGAAAAAGGTTTCTGATAAATAGAAGGAGAAATACACATGTATGGCTAGCAACACAAAGATAAATGCCTTATGAAATTAGCGAGGCAAAATGAAGCCGAAGAATGTTTTTAGAAGCATTGAAATTAAGAAAAACAAAAGAAGATTTCTCATTGATTGACTCAACTCAAAAAGCATTGAATCTGTTAAATGAATTGGAGTGGAAAGCCTCTAGTGAAAATCCTGGTGTATAAGAATAAAAGAAGAGTATAGGTTTATTCAACAATCGTGCGCTTTCGCGGAATAAGAATAGCTCCCTTTTTGCTTTTAAGGGCCATTTAATTAAAGGAGAATGGTATGATCAGTTCATATGTTAGTCGTAAATCGAAGGAGCGAAGTCTGTTTGGAACAAAATAAAAAATTTAAAAATACGATTGAAACTGAAGAAGAATTACGTTCAATTATTGGATTTCCGAGTGAATTAGTAATAAGAAAGGTGATTACAGATTTAGACCATCATTGTTATGATTTTATTTCTAAGTCACCTTTTTTAGTGATTTCAACTTCTGATAATTTAGGTTTCTGTGATGTTTCACCAAGAGGGGATATGCCTGGTTTTGTTCGTGTACTAGATAATAAGCATTTAATTATTCCAGAAAGACCAGGAAACAAAAGAATAGATTCTATGCGTAATATTTTATTAAATCCGAAAGTGGGACTTTTATTTTTTATTCCGGGATTAGGGGAAACACTCAGAGTTAATGGTAAGGCTTGTTTGGTAAAAGATGATGAACTACTTGAAAAGATGGCTGTTAAAGGACAAAAACCTATTGTAGGTATTGGAGTGGAAGTAGAGGAATGTTTCATACATTGTGCAAAAGCTTTTAAGAGGTCAAAATTATGGGAACCGTCCTCTTGGGCTAATAAAGAAACATTACCGTCTGCTGCTAAAATTTTATTTGAACACGCTAAGATTCCAAACTCTAGTGTTGATATAATTGCTGAAAGACTTCAGGAAAGTTATACAAAAAGACTTTATTGAAAAGTTGTTTTTCTTAATCAATGCTCAGCAATGATCTTCGACAAATGGGGAGCTTTACTTGAAGATCATTGAGTTGGATTGGCAGCTCTTTTTTCTTATTGAACTAATGGAGCAGGATTGCTCAATAATAAGGAGATTACAATTTTAAAAACTAATAAAACTAAGAAACTCATAGTATTTTATCAAAATGAAAAGATAAAGATTGTTGTTCCAGAACTTAGGTAAAGAGAATTTGAAGGGTTTTACCACAATTTTGATAAATTAATGAGGATAAAGTTGACGGGTATGTTGGAGGTCTATGAAAAATGAAAAACGAAGAAAATAAGACAAATAAATACGTGCCAAAAATAAACTACGATGATACAACTAACTGCGAACATGACATTGAATCTGATATAGTAGTTGGAAATTCACCGTGCCCTTGCTGCGAGTTTATTACAATTCCGAATAGTGGCGATGCCCTTGCTTACATTTGCCCCGTATGTTTTTGGGAGATAGATTTGTTTATTCAAAGTAATGTTGAGGCAAGTGACCAAAACCATGGCTTAACATTGACTGAAGCAAGAAAAAATTATCAAAGTTTTGGGGCAGTATTGCCCATGTTAAAGAAGTCTTGCAGGCAACCAAAAGAATATGAATATCCAACAAAATGAAGAAGCAGATTCAAAGTTGATTGGAGTGGAAGACGGCGACTACGGGAGGATCGGCGGGACAGGTGAAACAACCAACGGAAGCGAAGCAAACGGGTTGGTTCACCGCACGCCCTCTGGAACGGAAATCAACGGTTTTACACTGTTCAAGAATCAGGCGCGATTGTTTAATAAGCGTCTCTGTTCTTATTCAACTCCCATGAAAGAACGTAATAATCTTTCATTTTCTGTGGTGTAGCGTTGATTTTACGCGACATGGATGGCTAACGGGTGCGATTGTTTAATTAGAACAGTCGCTTTATGTGCGTACGGTGCAGTTTACTTAAAGATTAAACGAGGTGAAGAAATGTATTGGGAGACTCTTCCTGATTGGGTTTGGATAATATATTACTTTTTTATAATAGCAACATTGGGATTTGCAATATTTAGTATTATTCAAAAGAAAATGATAATTTTATCTACTATTACTATAGTTCTTACAATAACTATTCCGATAAGTAATATTATAAACAGCATTGGGAGAGAGAAAGGAGTGGATGAGTTTGAACATTTAGTTACTCATTTACAACAAGGCTCTCCCTGGTCTATTTATGCAATCATAGGTTTCTTATATTTACTTGTTTGGTGGGTTTTGCTTCTAATCAAAAACAAAAAGAAGGCAATTCGTTATTAAGCTAACTGGTGCATTACTTGAAGATCATTGAGTTGCTGTAGCTCTAAAATAAAGCTTGATCAAAAATATCACGATAACCCAGATTTTACGAAAAATAAATAGAATCCATTTTGAAAAAAGATTGATCAAAATGGATTCTTACCCAGCAGATTTAAGTTTAGTTTTTATAATAAAGTTTAATCACTTTCGAGGTGCCTATAGTTTATTTTCGACTTGGCTTATAAATGATATAGTGACTCCTATTACGTAGCGTGAAGGTCAAGCATTTATCTTTTTTAAAATGGTGCAACTTTTTTAAAGAATCGCGACATTATTCAAAACATCGCATCTTTTTTATAAAGTAACGGTAAGCTTATTAAAAGCATAACAATCCCTAGTGCTAAAAAATATAGTGGCATCGCAAGGACTGTTCCGTTATGGAAAACGCTCATACCATAGATTGTAGCGCTGACGAGTAGATAATAACCTAAACTAAATATCGCACCCGCAGAACCAATGACATCTTGAAAGTCAATCAGCGCTAAGCTTAAACAGTTTGGTAAAGCGGTACCTGTCCCAAATAAAATAATGAACACACTAACAATCATGGTTGGCATTTGTAATGAAACCTGTAAAAAATGTACCGATGTAGCGAGCAATGTACCGATGAGCATAATGGCTAATCCGCGTACGATAATCATCTCCGGTTTTGTGTGGTTAACGAGTCGTTTAGATAGCATCGCACCTGCGATAGAAGCGAGCGCAACGATAATGCCTAAAAAACCATACATCGCACTTGATAGTGTAAAGTATTGCGTAAAAATAAATGGCGCTTCGGTATAATAGCTAAATAATACACCGTTAATACCGCCAATTAATACGCCGTAGCGCCATAGACGCGTATTTGTAATCATGCGCATCACTATTGGTAGTATAGGTTTCATTTCGATTGTAGTAAGCGCTGTTTCAGGTAAGCGTAAAAACGCAAAGCAAAATACAATAACGCTCATAGCAACTAACACCAAAAATACGACTTTAAAGCCAAAATAATAATCGGTAAAGCCACCGATTAACGGGCCAATGGCAGGTGTGAAGGCAAGGGCAGCTGAAATTTGAGCAAACAATTTATGACGCTCAACACCAGAAAAACTTTCGCGTAAAATCGTTTGTGTTACGACAGAGCCAACACTTGCACCAAAGGCTTGAATAAAGCGTGCGACTAATAAAACCGCCATTTCATTTGCTACTAAACAAAGTATGTTACCAACAAAATATAAAAACAGCCCATAAAGCATTGCCTTGCGACGACCTATTTTATCGGATAAACGACCAAAGAAAAATACTCCGAAGGCAAAAGCGATAAAGTACACACTCATCGTAAGCTGTGCATCACTCATAGAAGTTTCAAACGCTTCTGCGATAGAAGGTAATGATGGACTGAAAATAGTTTCACTAATTTGTGGGAAGCCTACTAATACAATCAGTAATAATAAGCTAGGTGTTTTGTTTCCGATGTTTTTCTTCAAAATAATCCTCTCCTAGATAATTATAGGTTTGAAAGAAAAACATCGTAGCTTGGGAAATGGTGGCTTCACGAGTTTAATTTTTTCCAAATCACTCATGAATTCACTTCCTTCTAATTAAAAATACGTAAAAAATTATACCATCCAAAGGGATAAAATGGTCCAACTTTTTTATTAACGGTTAATCTTTTTTACAAACGATCGAACTTTATTTCAAACCAACAGTTGCATAGGCAGCTCTTTTTTTCTTTAATGAACTAACGGAGTTTAGTTCATTAAGAAATTACCATTGTATTCGTTTATTTTTCACATATACTGTATAATTTTGGATAGGGATATTTAACTTTGAGTATTTTTAAAGAATTATTTTTGGAGGGGAAATCTTGTTATATTTAGCTTTATTCATTGGTATCGTTTCAATTGTTGTTGCGAATAAGCTTACTCAAGCATTTAAATTATCAAGCATTTGGGTATTGATTGGTCAAATTTGTGTGTCACTTGTAATCATAATGGTCGGAAACCTCGAGGTTAGTTATATTCATCTAGGTAAGCACTTCGAATTAGGATATTTGACAATTCCATTTACTTTATTACTTCTTGTAGGTTTTACAAATGTAATGAATATAGAAAAAGTGCAAAATCCTTCAATATTGCTGTTGCCATTCGTTTCTTTAGTTTGTTTCTCAATAGCAGCTTTCTTCATAGGTCATTCATTTGTTTTAATAACGGGGATTTGTTCCAGTTTAACGCTTATGTTTATTCTGCTATACGGCTATTTTACTGGTAAAGTATTTGTAGGAAGAACGCTTACTACGTCAATAGGTTTCATAATAGCCGTGCTTTCAATAGCCCTCATTAAAACATCTATTGTAACAATTTATATTCCAATATTTACCTTAGCACTACCATTCACTTTATATTATTTTATTCAAGATAAATTTACGAGTGTACATTCAATTACAGTTAGCACTTTAACAGCTATATTATTTGGTGTATTAATGTACATAGTTCCTTTTCATATAATGTGGTATCTCGTTGTTGGGTTAACGCTTATTTTGGTTATCACGCAATTTTCACGTAAATATCGCTTTATTTAGAAACTAAAGTTCTTGTTCAACTATCGGAGGCTTTACTTCAATAAGAGGTAGAGCCATTTTCTTTTTAAACTAACTGGGCAGGTTAGTTTAAAAAGGATGATATAATAAAAAATGGAAAATAAGACTATATGGAGGAGAGAATTTAACTTGGATAAAACTCAAGTAATGGTTTACTTCAGCCTGTATGGGGATGAGTTTTCAATAGATGACGTAACGGAAAAGTTAGGATTAACACCTACTAAAGCTTTTAAAAAAGGTGATTTAATTCCAAACCGTTCAACTGTTTGTTATAGAAAAGAGACAAGTTGGGATTTAGGAACAGTCTATCAGGTTTCGCTTGACGTAAATAACCAACTCCAACAAATTATAGATAAAATACAAAATAAGTCATTTATCATTAACGAAATAAAAGAGGCTTACTCCTTGGAGTGTAAATTCTTTATCGTCGTGAAAATAGAAGAGGGAAATACCCCTGCTTTATATCTGGATAAAGACGTCATAAAGTTTGCTGCAAACATTGAAGCTGAATTTGATGTAGATTTGTACGCCAATAATTATGAAAATGATTTTAGCAACTAAAAGATACAAATTTTATTCAACTTCCATGAAAGAACTTAATCATCTTTCATTTTCTGTGATGTAACGCTGGTTTTAGCGCTACATGGATGGCTATCGGGTAACCGATTTCTAACATGGACTGGAACACATATATAAGGAGGAAACGACAAGTTGAAACTGAATTGTAAAGCACGTGATTTAGAAATTTCTGAACCATTATCGAAATTAAAAGACCTGAATTTGATTAAAGAAAACGATGGTACGGGGGCAAGAGTTTAAGATCATGCTACTGAAGTCAAAGGCAACTTTGCATATAACGGGGAAGGATAGTTGAAAAAGTTAGCGAACTTATCAAATTGGGTAGTTAACTAATTCGACCAAAAAGGATTAAAAAATGGAAAAAATAGATGAAATTATTGAGTTACTCACTAATAAAGGTTTTATAAAAAATGATCATCTAGAATGGCAGAAGTTAAAAAGTGGTACAACTGATGGTATTTTATATATTATCTTGTTGAAAAATATGCCAACTTATGTGGTA
>Ga0213822_1000878_pt1 | contig 19512 bp, 13 predicted proteins | sample MC6MC0908MG_FD_179872 | JGI IMG/M metagenome (GOLD analysis project Ga0213822, IMG submission 179872) | Enriched soil aggregate microbial communities from Iowa State University, Ames, United States - MC6-MC0908-MG | ecosystem: Environmental > Terrestrial > Soil > Unclassified | place: USA: Iowa...
GGATAAGGTTGCGGTGGATAAGGCTGTGGTGGATAAGGACGTGGCGGATAAGGTTGCGGTGGATAAGGCTGTGGTGGGTATGGACGCGGTGGATAAGGTTGAGGCGGATATGGTGGATATGGTGGTGGGTATGGCGGCGGATAGGAACTACCAGGAGGTGTTCCTGTACCTGCAGCAGTGATTTGACTAACATCCACAGTCACTATTTGACCATTATCTAACTGAATTTCAGCAGTTCTTCCTCCAGTTCCGAATGTCCGAATTAATGTACCTGAATAAGTACCAGTAGGGAGTGTTACCCATATTTTCATACCTGGGCGAAATTGACTGTTAAAATCATCAGGGGCTAATCTAGGATAAACCAATGAAACACACCTTTCTTCATTTTTTCTAACATATGCCTATTACGATTTTTGTCATAGGCTATAGGCTATGGATGCTTAAGTTCGAATTTGTTATAAAATAAAACGATTTTCATTATAATAAGGGAAAAAGCTAAAAGGATGTTTAGCACATGGCAATTATTAAGATAAAAAAAATAAACATACAAAATTTACGAAATGTACGACAGGGTGAAATTGTTCTCGCAGTAAATTTTGAGACATTTCTACAAGCGAATGTTGTTGGCCTATATGGACAAAATGGCTCTGGAAAGACAACCATTGTAGATGCATTTAGTTTATTGAAGACACTTCTATCAGGATGGCTTGCTGAAGTGAAGTTGCCCTCTCAAAAGAAGCGACTTATATTGGCAGGAGAGCAAACAGCTAGCATGGATGTAGAATTTCTAGTTCAGAATCAATTCGGTACATTTTTTGTGAATTACTATGTGGAGCTACAGGAGGATCAACAGCGACTATATACTACGTTGGAGCGCCTTACCTATCGAGAAAACACGAAAGGGAAGCGATCAAAGATTTTAGTGGCTGTGACGGAGAGGGATGTACAAATTCGTCAATCGAAACTGGATGATTTGAGTGAACAAGCACGAATTCAATTACTGGTTATTCAACAGTTAGCAAGAAAACAATATATATCATTTCTATTCCATAAAGATATAAAGACATTATTACAGGAACGGCTTTCTGAGCTAGAAATGCAGTTGCTACAAAATATTGCTGTTGATTTTAGTCGAGACTTACATGTTGTTAATACTCAAAATATTGCCCCACTATTTGAAGAACGGATGATGCCATTCAGTATTCATTTAGAGAAAACAAGAGGTCTTATTCCTTATGATTTAAATGGACCAGCTTTATTACCAGAGGATGCATTCTATGCATTATGTGAAGTTATTGAACAAAGTAATCAAGTGCTCTCAGCAATTATTCCTGGTCTGACGATTAAAATTAATATCATTACAAAGCAAATGATGGACAGTGGCGAGCAAGGAATTCGTTTTGAATTTTTGTCTCAGCGCGGGGAGCAGGAATTACCGCTACGAACAGAGTCAGAGGGAATTTTAAAGATCATTTCTATTCTTAGTGTATTAATTGCTGTATACAATAATCCGAATGCATGCGTGGTTATTGATGAATTAGATTCAGGTGTATTTGAATATTTGTTAGGTGAGTTGTTAACAGTGATAGATGAGGATGGAAAAGGGCAACTTATTTTTACTTCCCATAATCTACGTGTGTTAGAGGTGCTAGCTATTAAAAATTTATGGTTTACGACAACAAATGAACATCACCGTTATATGCAGCTAAAAGGTATCAAAGAAGTGAATAACGCTAGAGATGTCTATTTACGTGCTATCCAGCTTGGCGGGCAAGAGGAAGAGATATATAAGGAAACTAAAACATTTAAAATAAAGCGGGCTTTTCGTAAAGCAGGTGTTCAACATGACTAAAAAAGTACTTTTGATTATTGTGGAAGGGCAGACGGAGCAAATTATTTTAGAGGATTATTTAGATGCTCATTTTGCGAACTCCACAATACGTTTTGATGTACAACGAGAAGATATCTTAACAAAGTGGGATGCGCACAAACGAATACCGAATATTAAAAACAGTGTTGTACGAGTGATTCAAAGCTATCTTGAAAAATATAAATTTTTAGCCAATGATTTAACAGCGGTTGTTCATATTACAGATGCAGATGGATGCTTTATCGCACCAGAGTGCGTCAAGGTAGATGAGCGTATCGAGCAAAACTTATTTTATACAGAGGATGCTATTTTAGTGAAGTCGGATAAACGCAAAGAACAAATAGAACAACGCAATGATATGAAGGCTAAGAATGCTAGAATTTTGATTGCCAATGACCACTTTAGCATTAACCGTATGAAAGTACCTTATCAATTATTTTATTTTTCTACGAATTTAGAACATGTCTTATGGAATGAGCGCAATGAAATCCCAACAGAAAAAATACAAAAAGCAGATGAATTTATGGACAATCTGACATGCACGATTGAGGAATATTTAAGCACCTATCTCCCAGTTAGTTCAGAGTTGTCTTATAGGGAAAAAATAAAGAAAAGTTGGTCATTTTTAATGGAAGGCTGTCATTCATTGCATCGTGGCACGAATGTACCGCTATTGTTTGAAATGATTAAAACAGATGTAAAGTAAAAACAGGTGACGAATGGAGTCACCTGTTTTTATCTAGAGTACGTTAGTGCATTTGCTCATAGCTTCGAATATGAGTTAATATAGCTGGATCTTTAATTTTTGTATCTTCACATAGTAATAAGAGCTTGGTCATGATCTCAGCCGTCCGTGGATCATCATCCACCATCGGTAAGAAAATTCGTCCACGATGCTGAGATGGGACAGCAATAATTGGGATCATGGAACCGCCTATTTGATGCACCACACCACTTCCTAAATGTAAGGAGTAACTTGCTAGCTTACCTTCTATGAGGGCATGTTGCTTTTTCACTTCCACATTGTTTAGCTTCAATAATTTAGCCAATTCTTCTACGATAATACTGCGCATTTCAACAGTAGAATGACTTGCCTCAGGGTCTACACCACCAACATGAGCTACGCTGACAACAAGATCAATATCTCGCATAACCTCAGAGAATATCGCAGCTGGAATATCATCTAAAACGATATCTTTGCCTGTTAGTCGATCATAGAAGTAAACACCTTCGATTGCAGGTGCTTCAATTTCTGCTGGCGTAAACCAATCTGCCTGTGCATACAAGGATGCCACAATATTTTCCTTATAATATACTTTACGTGGTCCTGTTTCATAGCTAATTTGCCAGCCACGTGTTTTCAACAGGGCTACTGTTTGTGAAGGATTTACTTGATGCCCTGCATAGCGCAATGAATGTTTCTGTGCTTTTTCATCAGCATTGATGAGATATAACTCACGGAACACTTGCTTAAATGGCTGTTTAATGTTGTGCTCGAACATAAAGGATTGCCACTGTCTCCATTGACCGCTCTCTAGAAGATGGTAAGGATGAGCAATCTTTATAGAGGACGTAGGAGCAAGGTTCACAATGTCAGCCGATAAAAGCTGTAAACCTTCTGATGTCAGCATTCCAACGTAATTATCGCTAATAAATAGTAGTTTTTGTAACAGCGGAGCTAGAATCGGATGAGCTAATAAATGAATGAGCTCCTCGACCGAAAATACTGTTTCTAATTCCATTGCTTGCTCAAGCGCTGGGCGTGCTCGTTTATATTGCTCTTGTAAGTCTTTTCGGGCTTCCTGCAAGGTTACAATATCAGCATGCTTTTTTAATGCAGCAGGAACGTTCTTTAGACGTTTACCATCCTTTTCAACAATAATAGCTACAGAGGCATCATCCTCTATTTGTAGATGGGCTGTAATTTGCTCGATTTGTTGTGCTTTAAATAAATGCTTCATATCGTTAAAGGCAGATAACTCCATACGCCATGTGAAGCGAGTGGCTTCTCCATCCCCTGCATTGCGCGCTAAATTTTCTAGAGCGATACTTGCTGCTCGAGCCTCACTTGCGCGGCGTTGAGCACCAAATTGCTTACTTTCCTTCAAAAACTGTTGAATAAATTGATAGCGTGTCAGGGCGTCTTTGTCATCTGATTTTATGAAAGGGATAAGACCAAGTGCGCGCAGTTTATCTTTATTGCGTTTATCTTGAATTTCTTGCATTAACGTTTTTGGACTGAGTTTACCGATGGCTGTATCGGCATAAAGCTGTGCCCGACGATGGTTGGCTCCTTCAGAAGCATATTTTGCAGCATCATAAACAAGTTTGAATTTCTTAGCTCCAAGTGTTTGATAGGCGCTTTGGAACCAAGCTAAATCGAATGCACCATCACGGAAATCCTCAGCAGTTATGCTAGAGAAAAGGGCAATCTGATCTTTGGCAAAGTCGGATAAAGAATCTGTGGTGTGAGCGATAAAATACCAGGCTGATTCTTTTAGTCCATCCCAGCCAATCACTTCACTTACAAGGTCTATCCAATGCTGGTTATACATCATTGCTTCAATTAATCGTTCTTTAGAAATGTCTGTTTTCTGCCAAGCTTCTTTTAATCGCTGCGCTGTTTCTTCTTTTTTGGGGTAACAGTTAGTTAGCAATCGGGAGAATACATCCTTTTTCGTTTCTGCCTGCCAAATATATCCTCTCGCAAGCTTTTCTCCGTCAAGTGCCTGTAGAATCTGTAAGAAATAATCAATACCCTCAAAATAAGAAATGCTACTAGCAAGCTTTGTTACAGCAGTAGGCGTATCACCACGTTTTAGCTCTATGGCTAAAATACGATCAATCGCTTGTTCACGAATAGCAAAGAAATCTGTTAAATCTTCAAACGATTGTTGATAGCGTTCTTGTAACTTAGTTGGCTCATTAAATATTTCTGAAGCGAGCGTGTTGGTAAATATGGCTTCAAATAAGTGATCTTGCGTAAATAAACCAACTTTCATGGCGTCTAAATATTGGAACAAAGATAAATTGTAGACGTTTGGGCTATAGCTTGCATTTTTCATACGCTTTGTTAGCTCTTCATTAACAGCTAGCATTTTGACATATTCACCATAGGTTGAGTAATCAGACCAGCATCGATCAACGAATGACTCAACGACATCTAAATCGATAATAGTAGAAGTGGAACGATAGTAATAATAACCCTTCTCTCGAACATCAAGTTGCCACTGATCAACAGGGATTTGTTTGAATAGCTGTAACATTATGCCTACTGCCTGTTCGAAGCGATTAAATTCGGGTGCATGCTTTTCGAGTAATGAAAGTGCTTCCTGATGTAGCACTGTATCACCTGAGATTTTGTCGATGTCTTGGGATAGCACTGAGAAAATCTGTTGAATTGTATCGTCATATTTCAAGGAATTAAATTGCGCAACACGTACTTTTAAATCTTTGTATTGGAAGAACGGTTTGATTAGTGTATGAGCTGCTTCGGAAAGATCATGAGCAGCAGGGTATTCTGATAGATTATGGTAAAAATTAAAATAGGCTAAGTCCTCATTACTAAATAATGCTGTCTTCATCCATTGAACAATTTCTTCGGGGATAGGATAAGCATCAAGACTAGCATGTCGTTGATTATCCGATTTAGTTGCCATTACACTATATCTTTGTCCTAATGTAGTGCTAATGGGTGTGTCATTCCATTGGTATGTTTCATATTCTAGTTCAGCATGTTGATCTAAAACCTGAATAAGCTGTTCAAGCTTAGATAATAACTTATCAACATCATATTGAAAGAATTTTTCAAAAGGTGTAGGTGCCTGTACATAAAGTGGAGCAAGCTGTTGCCAAGGCTCTACACCATTCATTTGAATGGCTCCATCCGAAATACAGCCATATTGAATAGGGGGATGTGGTGTATACAAGCCAAAGCCATTACTCTCGTTATACTCAGGGACATCCCTTGTAATTAATTGCTCTAACAAAACTTGCTCGTTTTTAGTTACTTTTGGTAATAAGGAGCATAAAGCTGTAATTTGCTCGCTTGCTAAGTTGTATTGCTTAGAGGCTACTAGTAGTAATTCAAGCCCTCCAAGTCTCTTTAACTGCTTACTATCTTTTATCAGCCTTTCAGCACTTTGTAACAGATTATTCTGTGCCTGAACTTTTAAGAGTGAAATAGCCTCTTTACGAAGTGCACCTGATTTATTAGCTAAAAGATCTTCAATTTTTGCTATTTCTTCTTCTGTTGGTGTTAGAGCATGTATTTTCTTTAACGCAAGAGAACGATTGATGGAACTGCGATCCCGTAATGAATTAAATAAAAATTCACGTTGACCTTCTGTGACAGGGTCAAGACAATAAATATTCAGTAGGCCGATTCTGCTAGATGGTGAGTAAGAATCTGCATGCTCAATAATTCGTTGGAATAATGCCTCGTCTTGTGCATGATGGGCTAAAATAATTTGTGTTGAAATTAAATCTTCTAATGACAAATGGACATGGACAAAGGATAGAGGTTTACCTGTAATGTTAAGTCCATCTTTCGTAATTTCATTTTTTGCCCACTCAAGCTGTTCAAATAAAAGGTATTCAATCCCTTGTAACTGTGTGTTTTCTTGCATGAAGGTTTGAAGGATTTGCGCCCATTCATTGTCTCTTGCATACTCACTATTAATATGGTGATTAGCATAAAGAAAATTGCCCCATGCAAAGGCAAACAACTCGATATCTTTTGTTGATAAGATTAAATCCTTTACAAATGGCGCAGTGAAGGAAATTTTCGATAAGTTTTTCAAAAAGGCAAGCGTTGTAAGTTGGATATGCTTGTCACGCTTTAAGAGTATTGTTACAAGGTCATTTAACTTCGTATAGTCCTTTGTAGCAGTAGCCCATAATACAACATAAATATCAATTGTACGTTCACTTTTTAACAATTGCTCAACAAAGCTGTCTTCTTCGATTGCTTGGATGGCTAATGCAAGAACTTCCTCTGTTATTTTTTGATTTTCGAAACTATTATAGCCAAGTCCCATCCAAGTATCGACTGCTCGAATTACAGAGGAGAAGCGTGTTAGGCGATGTTCCTGAATAAGCTTCATCATGTTGAGTTGTGCATCAAGATTGCCATGGTCAATATTTTCTACTATTGCCTGTCGTAAACCTTCTTGTCGTGCAGCTGCTAATAAGAGTTTGCCAAGTGCATCATGCATCCGATGATTACTTGATTTAAAAATACCTCGAATGAATGGATGGCCGAAAAAGCTACTTTGATGTTCATCAAATAAAATACCTTCTACTGCTTCTTCAATTGACGGGTTTTCTAATGATAGTTCTTCAGCAAGCAACTGCTCAAAGACATTAAAACCCATTACTTTTGTATTTTCATTCTTTAAGACATAGGAGCTATAGTTTGGATAGGTTCCATGCTCATATTGACGATGATTCGTTAACAACTCCTGCAAAGTAATTTCCTCAAATGTCAGCATTTCTTCTATTAACTGTAAACATTGAAACAGATGGTCTTGCACTGGTTGAGAAGAACGAAAAGATCGACGTAAAACACCTCTTTGGAACATTGTAGCATCAAAGCGTAATGCTAGTTTCTTGATCTTAAGTGCACGTTCTTGTGAAGAAAACATGGTAAGCACTTCAAATAATGGTCCACTAAATAGTTCTTCAAGTGATGAATATTGCTGAGCAGCTATAAGCGTTTCAATGTCATAATCTCTATTGTCCATGTATTTTAACAATGCAGCTGCTAAAGGCTGTATTGCTATAGGTGCAGAATCAACTATACTTTGAAAATGTATTTTTTGTTCATGTGAAAGTGTCATATAAATCCCTCCTTACCAAATTCGTCCTGCAAGCATAGTAAGTTTAATAAATGTAAAGACATCGTCTTCCTGTATGTTTAATGGTGTAGAAAGAGAATCTAAAGATTCTTCATTATGAAGGACTAAAAACAGCTCGTCCTGAAAGGCTTGAAGCATTGTGGAAATAGCTTGATCCACTGACTGTACAGTATCCTTTTTCTTTTCTCCAAAATGTACTTTGCCATATTGAGCAGCTTCTTCTAGTTGCTGATCCGATAAATAAACATGAAGTGGTGTATCTACCATTTTCTCATTAAATTGTTGAACCTGCTGTGTAACAAGCTGAACAAGTAAATCTTGTAACGTTATGACAGGCTCTTCAATTGAAAATGAAATTTTTTCAAGTTTACGAGACTTCTTACCGATTACTTTTTGCTGGTAAAATAAACGCAATCTAACACCTCCTTACAATAATTTCATTATACAAGAGTGAGAACAGGGAAAAGAATAAGGCATATGACGCTAGTTGCGTAAAAAAATTTGGGAAAAGTGTTATCAAAAGTAGCCTGCTACAACTGATTTGTAGGGTAGAAAGTGGGTAAAAATTTACTGAAGATTATGCGGAAAATAGAACATTTGTACGATTATTGTTATCAAGATAAGTATCATTTTGCGTTTTTTTATTCTAATAACGGTGAAGAAGCAGAATATATTACTCAGGTAACTTTTTAGACATACGTATTTAAAAGAAAATTCTTTCATGAAATCTCGTAAACGAAGATTATTCTCATTAGTATTAAATAGGTGACATAATACAGCCTACTATTTATTTGCTATAAAATAGTGGTGTACTTTTGTGGAGTTGTTAAGAGACATCTTTTCATCTCTGATTTCATAAGCTTTATAGGTATGATTTTATAAAGCTAGAAGGAGGCAAAATCATTCAAATACACGTTGTACGGGCTGGCGAGTCTTTATGGGGAATTGCACAGGCGTATGGGGCTACGGTTCAGAGCATTATAGATGCCAATCAAATTCCAGAGCCAAATCGTTTAGTTGTGGGGCAAGCTCTTGTAATCCCGATTGTCGGAAGCTTTTATTATGTACAGCCAGGTGATAGCCTATGGTCAATTGGCCAACGTTTCGGTATTAATTATGTAACACTTGCACAAGTAAATGGCATTAATCCAAATCAACCATTAGCAGTTGGAACGAGATTATATATCCCACAGCCACCAAAAACAAGGGCAGAAACATTAGCCTATTTAGAGCCGAGAGGAACATCAGTTAGTGAAGCACTCTTGAATCAAGCGAGGGAAGCGGGTCCTAATTTAACATATTTAGCTTTATTTAGCTATGAGGCTAGGCGTGATGGTACTTTACAGAGGCCACCAAGCCAAGGTGTGACACAAATTGCAAATGATACGGGAGCATCAATGGCAATGGTTATTTCTAATTTGGAGAATTTTAGTTTTAGTGGTGAATTAGCGAGAGATATTTTTCAAAGTACAGCTGTTCAAGATTTATTATTTGATAATATTCTTGCAGAAGCAAAGCGACTTGGGGATGTTAAAGATATCCACTTTGACTTCGAAAATTTGCCAGCAGATCAACGACAAGCCTATAACAATTTTTTAAGAAGAGCTGTAGAAAAATTTCACGCTCAAGGATATACAGTGTCTACAGCATTAGCTCCTAAAACAAGTGATAGTGAACGAGGACCATGGACAGCGGCACATGATTATAGAGCACATGGGGAAATCGTGGACTTTGTTTTACTCATGACTTATGAATGGGGATATTCAGCTGGCCCACCAATGGCCGTTTCACCTCTCCCAGAGGTAGAAGCAGTTGTAAAATATGCGGTGAGTGAAATACCTGCAAGCAAAATTATGTTAGGGCAAAATTTATATGGCTACGATTGGACGTTACCTTTTGTTCAGGGGGGACCGTATGCAGAAGCGCTTAGTCCACAGCGAGCCATTGAAATTGCTAAACGTTATAATGCAGCAATTCAGTATGATTGGAGAGCCCAAGCACCATTTTTTGAATACTATGATGAGCAAGGTAGGGCGCATATGGTATGGTTTGAAGATGCTAGATCTATTCAAGCTAAATTCAATCTCATTAAACAATATAACCTTCGTGGTATTGGTTATTGGAAATTAGGACTACCATTCCCTCAGAACTGGGTGTTAATTGGTGCCAATTTTGATGTGGTAAAGAAATGAGAAAATGAAGAAAAAAGGACGGATTGCCCAATGTATTTTCTTCGAAGAGGAAATTATCTGTAAAATTCATTTCTAATTATGGGTAAATATATTATAATTATGGTAAATAGTATTTTAGGAGGTATATTTTGGGTAAATTTAAAAAGTTAGGTATTATTTTAACAACTACTGCATTTTCTGTTGGTATTCTAGCACCCGTTTCACAAGCTTCTGCAAATGTGAAAGAACCTTCAGAGCGTATTGCAATACAGTTGGCTGCCTCAGAGACGAAAGTGACAAAAGGTATGCTAATTAACAAATTACGTGCACTATTCCCTGAAGAGTTCAAATTTGTAGCTGATAATGAGTTTAATTCTGGAGGCGGTCATTTCTTTAGAGATGATACAACGGTCCGTTATGATTTGAACTTCCATAAAACGGTAAATGGTAAAGATGTATATGGTGGTTTTACATTTAAAGGTGAAGATTTAGAGTTAGAACATTTCTATTATCAGCCAGCTAATATCGCTGAAGCAGTATATCCCGCAAAATATTCAGAGACTGAAGCAAAAAAAATTGCAGATGACTTCCTAAGAAAATTTGCGAAAATAGAGAACTATAAACTCCGTGAAGATGGCTTCGGTTATTACAATGACATTAATCGTCCATTATCACAACCTATTACCTACTCATTTGTTTATTCACCAACCTATAATGGAGTGCTTATTGGCGATCAAAGTATCACTATAGATGTTCTTGCTAATGGTCAAATAACAGGAATGTATAAAAATACAGAATCAATTGGTAAAGCAACCTTTGATAGCTCAAGCCAGAAAAAAAATGAGGAAGAAATTGTTGCACAAGTACGTGATAACTTAGCAGTTGAACTTCGTTATTACGTTGACTATTTTAGCGATCAACGTAATGTGAAGCTTGTCTATATGCCAGCAACAGGATTTAATGGTGTACATGCTTTAACAGGTCAATGGCAAACAACGAATGGCTTCTCTACACAAGTTCCAAAGACGAAAAGCGCTGAGAAAATATCCTCACAGCAATTACCACCAAGAAAAAGCGGTATGACAGTAGCAGAGGTTGAGGAATTCGCTAAAAATTTATTAAAAGTCGATGAAGACAAGGCAAAGCTCACTATTGATATGGTTGACGAAAGAGAAAATGACAATGGTGAAACGGTTTATACAGTAAATTACATGTATATGTACAATAATGGCGGGTCTGGTACCTCTTTAGAAATTAATAAGGCAACAGGCGATATCGTGCAGTATCACGATATTATGAGAGATTTTATCAACACTGACAAAACAACTACCCTCTCTAAGGATGCGGCATTAGCAAAGGCTGTTGAATACTTAAAGCAATGGGCTCCATCCTATTTACATGAGTATTCGATGCCAATTGATAATCCTGTACATGATGATTATAGTAAAGATTATTACTTCTCCTTCCCACGCATCGTAAACGGGATTGCGGTTGTTGGAGATGAAATAAACGTAGGTATTGGCTCTGATGGATCATTACGTTCTTTGAATGTTAATAAACAAAAGATTAATAACTGGCCTTCTCTTAGTCAAGTAATCTCTGCTGATAAAGCAAAAGAAGCCTATAGTAAGGCCCTTACATTACAACTACAATATGTAAAGCAGGATACTGAAGGTAAACAACATTATGATCTAGTCTATGCTCCAACTTACAACGGTAGCTTAGTTAATCAGATTGATGCAATTACTGGTGAATGGTTGTATGAGGTAGATGGCTCAAAAGAAAAGCAATCTATTTCACACCCAACAGCAGCCAATGAATTAAATTATCTTCTACATCAAAATGTATTAGAGATAAAAGATATAGCAAACTTTAATGCTGATGCTGCTGTGACAAAGGGAGAAGCATTAAAGATTCTACTAAAATCTTTAACATATGGCCATTTTGGTAGTGGCGATGGTGAAAAGCAAACCTTCAGCAATATCGATAAAAACCATCCATTATATGGAGTGGTTGAACAAGCTGTAAGAATGGGAATTTTACAGCCAGCAAACCAATTCGCTTTGGATGAAACATTGACTCGTCAAGAGCTAGCAGTATGGGCTGTTAAAGCAATGCAATTGGAGAATGTTGCAAAGTATAAGGATATTTACAAATTAAACTTTGCGGATGCAGCTTCTATTGATCCAGCGTATACAGGCTATATAGCAATAGCAAATGGGATGGGGCTGATTGATACACAGCAAAATAACTTTAATGCTACCAAGAGTGTGTCATATGCCGATTTGGCTGTGTCAACAGTTCGTTTAGCAAAAGCTATTCAAGAAAATAAAGTGGATCGTAACTTCTATTATTAAGTCGCATTCCATGAAAAGGGTATCTCCTTATTTGTAGGAGATGCCCTTTTTAGGTTAGTTTGTAGAAGAATGGGGAAATAATATGTAAAGAAAGGAGTGAATAAATTGAAATTGAAATTTATTTTAGTGATTTCTTTAATGACTGTTATTCTTTACGGCTGTAATAAGGATGAGGTAAAAGATGTGCCTGCAAATGCTCCAGCAGATCAGAATGCTACTCAACAGACGGGTGAGACGCCAACTGACCAAGTGACATTTAATTTTTTAGAGTTTTCTTTAGATGTTGATTACTCTGCAACGGAGTCTTATGAGGTAGAATATGAGGATAAAAAAACAGGAATAGAAGCAAAATTAGAAGATGATCGAAAAAATGAAAAACTGCAGGGCGATGAAGCTTATACTAAATTAGAGCCGTTATTTAAGCAGTTGAATTTTGATTCTACAACATCTAATGATGAAGTGATTGATCAAGTAATCAAAGTATTTAATATTGAAGATAACTATCAATCCATTGAAGTGGATGTCGAATTTGTAGACGGCAATGAAAAGGAATTTAAACGAATTAAATAATAAAAACAAGCCAGCTAGCTGATTTAATCAGTTAGCTGGCTTTACATTCATTTACATTCTCGTACCCAATGTCGATGTTTAGCAAGGGCATGAACAAAAGATTTTGGATCGGTTGCAACCCCATGTTTATTGGCTATATGCTGTAAAAATAAAACATTTTCCGTATAACCTATTGTTTTACAGTGCTGATAGGCTTGTTCAATAAACTGTTCTGCTTTTGCTTGTTCATAGGAATTCTGAAAGGCTCCTGTAACATAAACCCCATCATAAAGAACTGAGGAGGTAGTAGCAAATGTTTCGTGAATTTCATAACCGCTTACTATGCCTTGTTTATTACTTACTAGTTCAACTACGATATCTTCACTTAAAAATGTAGCAATAAGTTCATTTAATTTTTCACTACTATTTTCTGTAACAATTACAGCTACTTTATTAGATTTGACACTTTCCTTTGCATTGATTACTTGGCTAACAGCAGGAGAAGTTTGTTGAATATGTGGTACTTCCACTTCTACAGGTGGAACTATACCAATACGCTCAGCGATAGCTGAAGCAAGTGAGTAACTGACATGAGCATACATGTCTACAACTTGTTTTCGAATCGCTTTACTTTTTACTTTGCCAAGTTCAAAGCTAAAGGCATCGATAATATGCTTTTTCTCAATATCTGTCATACTAAGCCAGAATAATCTTGCTTGAGAAAAATGGTCTTTGAAGCTCTCACTACGTGCACGTACTTTATGCCCTTCAACTTTTTCTTCATAATGCTTATATCCACCATCTGCTTCAGAAACAGGATGTGGTGTATTATTGGCTAAGGAATTTTTATGGTAGCTAACTTGTCCCACATTAATGGTTTGTCGGCCATAGCCATCTCGTTGGTTATTATGAAATGGACAAATTGGTTTATTAATAGGAAGCTCATGGAAATTAGGTCCTCCCAGTCGTATTAACTGTGTATCGGTGTAGGAGAATAAACGACCTTGTAATAAAGGATCATTTGAAAAATCAATGCCAGGCACAACATGCCCGACATGGAATGCGGCTTGTTCCGTTTCTGCAAAAAAATTATCCACATTTTTATTCAAGGTCATTTTCCCAAGAATACGTACTGGAATTTCTTCTTCAGGCCATATTTTCGTGGCATCAAGAATATCGAAGCTAAATTTGAATTCATCTTCAACGGGAATAAGTTGCACACCAAGCTCCCACTCTGGGAAATACCCACGTTCAATGGATTCCCATAAATCTCTGCGGTGAAAATCGGGATCTTTTCCAGCAATGATTTGTGCTTCATCCCATACTAATGATTTTACCCCAAGTACAGGTTTCCAATGAAATTTAACAAAGTGGGCTTTTCCTTCGGCATTGATAAAGCGATAAGTATTAACACCAAAGCCCTCCATCATTCGATAGCTTCGTGGAATCGATCTATCTGACATATGCCACATAACCATATGAGCAGACTCCTGATTATTTGCAATGAAATCCCAAAAAGTATCATGGGCACTTTGTGCTTGTGGTATTTCGTTATTTGGTTCGGGCTTTACAGCGTGTACAAAATCGGGGAATTTAATAGCATCTTGAATAAAAAATACTGGTATGTTATTTCCAACTAAATCATAATTGCCCTCTTGTGTATAAAACTTAGTAGCAAAGCCGCGTGCATCACGAACAGTATCTGCAGAGCCTTTAGACCCGGCAACGGTAGAGAAGCGGACAAAAACAGGGGTTTTAGTGCCTTTTCCATTTAAAAATTGAGCCTTTGTAATATCACTTGCGCATTCATATGTTTCAAAAATTCCATGAGCGGCTGAGCCACGTGCGTGTACTACTCGTTCAGGAATTCGTTCATGGTCAAAGTGAGTCATTTTTTCACGGAAATGAAAATCCTCTAGTAAAGTGGGTCCTCGCTCACCTGCTTTTAGTGAATGTTCATCTTCCGATATTTTTAATCCTTGATTGGTTGTGAGAGGTTGATCTTTATCACTTACTCGGAATGCTTCTAGCTGTTGTTGTTTTTGATTGACATCTTTTTTCATTTAGAATCCTCCTTTATAAGTTACAACTACCTTCTACCCGAACGAAAAGATGGCAAACATAAAGAAACAAATTGTTTGCTGTTTAAAAATGTATATGTTATTATTATCTCGAATTAGAGATAATTAAATTCGAAGTAAAAAGAGGGAGTCGTATGAAGCAAAACAATCGTAACTTAAAAGCATTTACGGTCTTGTTCCGAGCATATCAAACGATTCAAGATGCAACTAGAAGAGATTTACTTCAATTCGATTTAAATCAAACTGAATTTTCGGTTCTTGAATTTTTGTATCACCATGGAGAACAACCAGTTCAAATGATTGGTAAAAAAATATTAATTGCAAGCAGTAGTATTACTTATGTGATTGATAAGCTCGAGCAAAAGGGCTATGTGTACCGTAAGGCATGTCCAAGAGATCGTCGTGTTACGTACGTATTACTAACGCTTGAGGGACAGGTTTTGATGGAGGAAATATTCCCTAAGCATGAACAGAAAATAAATGAGATATTTGAAGTATTGGAAGCCCAGGAGCTGGACAACATGATTTTATCACTTAAAAAAGTTGGCAAGAACGCCACTAACCAATAAAAAAATTTAAATATATATCTCGATATCGAGATATATAGGAGGAGCATACTATGAATCATTTAAAAGGTGTACACCATGTAACGGCTATCACAAGTAGTGCTGAAGAAAATTATAAATTCTTTACCTATGTTTTAGGAATGCGCTTAATAAAGAAAACAGTGAATCAGGATGACATTCAAACATACCATTTATTCTTTGCAGATGATAAGGGTAGTGCGGGTACAGATATGACGTTCTTTGATTTCCCTAATATCCCAAAAGGTGTACATGGTACAAATGAAATTTCAAAGACTTCTTTCCGTGTACCAACGGATGCTGCTTTAGATTATTGGATAAAGCGCTTTGACCGTTTAAATGTGAAGCATACAGGTATGAAAGAACAGTTTGGTAAGAAAACACTATCTTTCGTAGATTTTGATGATCAGCACTATCAGTTAATTTCTGATGAGCACAATACAGGTGTGGCGGCAGGTACGCCTTGGCAGAATGGCCCCATCCCACTTGAGTATGCCATTACAGGTTTAGGACCAGTTTTTGTCCGTGTCGCTAATTTTAAATACTTTAAGGATGTTTTAGAAAAGGTAATGCTTTTTACAGAGATTGCAGATGAAGGGGACTTCCATTTATTTGAAGTAGGCGAGGGAGGAAATGGCGCCCAGATTATTGTCGAGCACAACACAGTGTTACCCGTTGCTCGTCAAGGTTTTGGTACTGTTCACCATGCTGCCTTTCGTGTAGAGGATCGTTCGGTATTAGATGAATGGACTGCACGTTTCGAAAGTTTTGGTTTCCACACTTCTGGCTATGTAAATCGTCATTTCTTTGAATCATTGTATGCACGAGTAGCTCCGCAGATTTTATTTGAATTGGCTACAGATGGTCCAGGATTTATGGGCGATGAACCATATGAAACATTAGGAGAAAAACTGTCATTACCACCATTTTTAGAACCAAAACGTGAACAGATTGAAAGTCTTGTTCGTCCGATTGACACTGTAAGAAGTTCCATTATGTTCGATAAAGAATATGAGTAACACAATTTCATCCAGTTGGGAAAGCAAAGCCCCACTGGATGTATACATAACTGTATTGGGGGATAAAAAAATGGAATTTTCCAAGCTGATTGATAAGCGTCGCTCTGCTAATAATTTTATCAAGGACGTTAAAATGACTGAAGAAGATATACGCCCTATTTTGGAGGATGTTAAGCTTGCCCCTTCAGCATTTAACTTACAGCATGCTAATTATATTGTTGTGCTGGATGAGGATATGAAAGAAAAGGTGAGAGAGGCAGCATATGGTCAATATAAAGTACATTCAGCTTCAGGTGTAATTCTTGTACTAGGTGACAAGGAAGCATATAAAAATACTGCTGAGTTAAGTCAGGGCATGGTGGATTTAGGCATAATTACAGCGGGTGAACTAGAGGATATTGTAGCAGAGAATACAAGATTTTATGAGGATCGCGGTGAAGGATTCATGAAAGATGAAGCCATTCGTAATGCTTCTCTGTCTGCAATGTTATTCATGCTAGCTGCGAAAAATCGTGGTTGGGACACTTGCCCAATGATTGGCTTTGATAATCAGAAAATGCGTGAGCTTTTCAATGTGCCAGAAACACATGAAATAGCCTTAATGATTACTATTGGGAAAGAAAAAGAAAGCAGTCGTCGATTACGTGGGTATCGCAAGCCAGTTGAAGAATTTGCCATTTATTATTGAAATGGTATAAAATACAATAGCTATACAAATACTATGAATAATGTACATTTAGGAGGAAACATCATGAAAGTAGTAGCAATCGTAGGTAGTATCCGTAAAGAATCTTATAATATGCAATTAGCTCAATTTATTCAAAAACGTTATACAGAAAAGTTAGATCTTGAAGTATTAAGCTTAAAGGACCTACCAATGTATAATCAAGATATTGAAAATGAGGCTCCACAAGCAGTTCTTGATTTTAAAGCAAAAGTAAAAGCTGCAGACGCTGTACTTTGGGTTACACCTGAATATAATGGTACAGTTCCTGGGGTTATGGTAAATGCTATTGATTGGCTATCTCGTGTAGATAAAGTAATGATTGGCAAACCATCTATCATTATGGGTGCATCAATGGGGAACTTAGGTACTGTAAAAGCACAATTACATTTACGTGATATTTTATTCTCTCCAGGCATTAACTCACCATTACTTAGCGGTAATGACGTTTATATTGGTGCTGTTCACACTAAATTTGATGAAGAAGGCAATTTAACTGATGAAGGTACAGTGAAATTCCTTGACGTAGTTATTGATAATTTCTTAAGTTGGGCAAAAAAATACGTTTAATTAAAATATAACCCATAAGTATACAATATACTTATGGGTTATATTGTTGAAAAAAAGAGGATGTCACTAGCAAAAAAAGCTCTTTTGTTAAGGCGAATGGTTGATTTCGGTTCCGCTAGCGTCCGATGCCGCTTCCCTCAATTCCGTTCGCTCTAGGGTCTACTCTGTGAAGCTAGCTCCTCTCCAATCAACCATACATCAAGAGATTATTTTTCATATTAGCAGTAACGGATAAAATAGCCCATTAGAGAAAGGATAGGCACTTGGAGAAGTGATTAGTTACCCATAAAATCTTTGCTAAGATGGTAATTCTTGTGAAACAGCAAGCCTTTTTCATACAAATTCTAATGAATGTTCAATAGTATGACCCATAGGTATACAATATACTTATGGGCATTTTTTGTTTGGCTACTTCTGCATGAAATCTTCACACTTTCAAGATATACTTTTAAGAAATTCTAAAATGGTGGTTACGGATGAGAAAATTATCATTAAAGCTGGGCATTATCTTCTTCATCACATTGTTTTGTATTGAAACCTTTATGATGTTTTTTTTGCATGTTTCCCTGACGAATTCTAGAGTGGAAGAGGAACTAGAGCGTTTACAAGCGAGAGGAAATTCACATCGTACTATATTAGAACAGAACTTCAATAATGAAACACTAGCACATGTCGTTCTTATGGAATCAGAAGCAAGTACAGATGTCGTGGTGACTGACCATTTCGGGACAATCCTTGCATCCTCACAGCCACATCAAGAAATCAGTGATCTGATTCGTGAAATAGAGGGGGAAATACCTTATGAAGGAAGGGTTTTACAAGACAATTGGCAAGAAGTTAAAGCAATTGCGACTATAAGCCCTATTCAAAATCAGCAAGGAACGATTGGCTATGTATTTATGTTTCAAAATACCGATTCCATCCATGCATTAATGAAACGGCTGAATAAGCATTTTCTCATCGTGGGTATTGTATCTGGTCTAGTCAGTATTGCAGTCATTGTTGTTCTATCTCGTAAGCTGGCTAAGCCACTTATTCAAATGAAAGAGGCTACATTGAAAATGAGTAAGGGTGATTTTACAGTTGCTCTTTCTACGAATGGAAAAGATGAGCTTGGGGATTTATCAAATGCTATCCAGCTTTTATCCAATGATTTAAATCATCTAAGGCAAGAGCGTAAGGAGTTTTTATCGAGTATTGCACATGAGCTTCGTACACCGCTAACTTTTATTAAAGGCTATACAGACATTCTTGCTAAACGGGATTTAACAGGGCAAGATCGTCAAAAGTATTTAGCTATTATAATAGAAGAAACAAATAGACTTTCTAGATTAATCAAAGATTTATTTGATTTAGCGAAAATGGATGAAAACTCATTTGTAATTGAAAAACATTGCTTACATTTAGAGCCGTTTTTTACAAGCATTGAAGAAAAATTAAGTCCCGCTTTTCAAGATAAAGGTATCTATTTAGTTGTACGTTGTGATAATGGCTTAACACTATGTGCAGATGAAGCAAGACTTGAGCAAATTCTGATTAATCTATTAAATAATGCATTAATCTATTGTGCACCAGGAGATATGACTACAGTCACTGTAAAACAAGACAGTGGAATTTTAAGCATCATCGTTGAAGACACAGGGAAAGGAATTCCAAAGAAGGATTTACCGTATATTTTTGATCGGTTTTATCGAGTGGAAAAATCACGTAGTCGTGCTTTAGGTGGATC
>Ga0213822_1000879_pt1 | contig 19484 bp, 22 predicted proteins | sample MC6MC0908MG_FD_179872 | JGI IMG/M metagenome (GOLD analysis project Ga0213822, IMG submission 179872) | Enriched soil aggregate microbial communities from Iowa State University, Ames, United States - MC6-MC0908-MG | ecosystem: Environmental > Terrestrial > Soil > Unclassified | place: USA: Iowa...
GTCCGTGCGCATGACCAAGGGCGTGCGTCAGGCCAACGGCAGCATCGCGGTGGAGCCGATGGTGGACGTCAAGCACGTGGCCGACGCGGTGCGCTACATCGCAGGCCTGCCGTTGTCGGCCAACGTATTGAACATGACCGTCATGGCCACGGCCATGCCGTTTGCCGGTCGCGGTTGAGCCAGCGCGCTGTTCATTTTTGAGGGTGTGCATGCGTGGCGGGCACACCTGATTGCACTTGAATCAGTTTTTTCCTATTCGTTACGAGGTCTACATGAAGCCAGAAGTCTTGCAGCTCAGCCCGATCCTGATCCCTGAAATCAATACCCGGCTCAACGAGCTGTTCACGGTACGGCGCTATTTCGAACAGGCTGACAAACAAGCCTATCTACAAGAACACGGCGCCAACATTCGCGGTGTGATCACTGGTGGGCATACGGGCATCAGCCAGGCGCTCATGGCGCAACTGCCTCAACTGGAAGTGGTGGCGGTCAACGGCGTGGGCACCGATGCGGTGGACCTGGCCTACGCCAGGGATCGTGGAATCCGCGTGACCGCCACCATCGGCGCGCTGACCGAAGATGTCGCCGACCTGGCGATCGGCCTATTGATTGCCGTGTGCCGAGGGCTGTGCACCGGTGACCGCTACGTGCGCTCCGGCCAATGGCCCCAGAGCCCAACGCCATTGGCTCCGTTGCCATTGGCCCGGCAAGTGTCCGGCATGCGCATCGGCATCGTCGGCATGGGCCGGGTCGGTCGCGCCGTGGCAACCCGCGCCGCCGCGTTCGGTTGTCCGATCAGCTATACCGATCTGCAACCGATGAGCGACGTGAACCACACCTTCGTCGCCGACCTCAAGCAACTGGCTCGCGACAGCGATGCCCTGATCCTCGCGGCGGCCGCCGACAAGGCTGAAGCCATCATCGATGCCGAGGTGCTGCGCGCCTTGGGCCAGGGCGGTTACCTGATCAACGTGGCCCGCGGCAAACTGGTCAACGAGCCCGACCTGGTGGCGGCGCTGACCGCCGGGGAAATCGCCGGTGCGGCGCTGGATGTGTTTGTCGATGAGCCGCACGTGCCCGAGGCGTTGTTTGGCAATGAGCAGGTGGTACTGCAACCACACCGGGCGAGTGCGACGTTGCAGACCCGCACGCGGATGGGGGAGATGGTGGTGGCGAGTCTGGTGGACAGTTTTGCTGGGAAGGTGCCGCAGGGGTGTGTGACGGGGTGAGGTGTGGAGCTTCAAGGCGGTTGCGAGACGGTCAAGTTGAGTGAACTTGCTGTGTTGAGGCGCAAGCGGAGGTGAGGTCCCGGGTGGTGTGATGGTCTGCGCTTTACCCGGGCAGTCACTAAAGACCAAGATAACGACCTATTTTGAGGGAGCCTCCTCCATGCAACTCGTTTTGGCTGATATGGCCGTCAGCGTATCCGAACTCAAAAATCGATAGAAGCAGGCTAGGAGTGATAGTCCACTTTAAGTTAGGTGGACACCGTCGCATTTGACGTCGAGATCAGGAAGGTATGTTGGCCAGCCGCATACCGTTGTTTTTGGGGGATTGCGCCTTTATGTCAAACCGCTCGACCGACGCTGCATCTGATGTATCAAGGCATCTCGCCCGTAGTGATCAAGTTCAAAAACTGTTCCGCATCGAAGATAAAAGCACCAGCCGCTAGTGCCTTTGTAACCTTAGTCGGACCGGCGTTATCACCATAGCAAAGAAACGTCAGAGTCTTGCCTGGAGTACTCATCACCCTTAACCCAAAATCCTGCGCCTTCTGTTCGAGCTCTGCCCGATGCGCAGCAGCAAAACCAGTGAAAAGAATTTGATTTATTCCGTCGGGCGGCGACTTGGGGCGCGGACAATTGGAGGCGGCCTCCAGCGCTACCAAAGCAGACGGCTTTGGTTTTGGCGAAAGCCTTGGAGCGGGAGGGGCGGCGTCGTTCAGTAATAGCTCTGCCCCCAACAATATCTCGACAATTCGATCCTTCCGGAAGGTTTTTGGGAATGAGTCGCCAGTGGATCGTCCCTGAATGTAGAGTGAGTTCTCTGACCACTGGATCAGTTCTCGGACACTCAAGCTACCCCTCGCATCTTTGTAGCTGAACTTGATAATCGTCACTAATCCCACTCCTTGTGATTGACACATTGCCGGCTAAACCGGCATCTACACGGATCCTTCCTGCCTTCAATTCAATCAGTGAATCTGCACCATCGGCGCTCTGTGTATCCTTCCGGTATTCGTTACGGTAGGGCAACGTTTGATCCTCAACGCATGCCGCCGAAATCTACCACCATTACTTCGTCACGAGGCAATGCAGTTGTATCAAGCATATTCAGATGGAAGCCGCGTTGCGATCAGGCTCCAACACCTTTCGATCTCTCTGGCAATGCCGCCGGTGCCTTTCTTCCCCTCTGGCCCCTCGAGCGCTGTTAGGTGCTCCAGCAACCACTCATCTGTCCATCCCCCCCATTCACCCGCAACGGACCTGAGGTTGGCTTCGAGTACCGGGAATACTTCATTCCACAAGATGCTGCGCATTTCACTGGGCGAATAGCCGCTTTCAAGAACGACGCGAGCGATGTAATCGTAGGTCAGGTCGTCCATCTCAGTGTCGAGAAAAAGCGAAGAGAGGGCTTGCCAGGTTTTCAGGCGGTTCGAGTCGACAGGGTCCATGTTTTGTCTCCGGATGTGTAGGTGATCACCCATTTGGCCCAATGCTGCCGGCCAAATCGCCTACTTGCCACAGTATGAGTCCAACTGCCGCCAACACATCGATGTTGTGAAAAAACACAACCAGAGTACCATTGGCTCAAAGACAAGGAAGCCTATGGATATACTCACGCCATCACGTTTTGACGACGCTGCAATTTTGTACCCGAACGACAAGGCTGGACTTGATCGTTGCCTGCGCATTTTGAGGATGGCTCGCCCCAAGGCGTTCGCGGACCTGCAAAAGCTTTTCGGTACGCACGGTGTCGATTTGTTCAAGCCCAGAGCCGCAATGAATTGGGTTGTGATCGACGTAGGCGCAAATAATCTCAGGGTGATAGGGGGTATCAACTACACCCGGCAGAAGTTCTACGTCAAACACATCTACACGCATGCTGATTACGACGTGGCCAACGCCTGGTATGCAAGAAACAAAGGGGTAAAACGATGAGCGCAGACCGGAACGATTTCCAGACCGTGATCGCAACGCTTGGTGAGCTGCATGCGGTGCTAGAGCGCTTGCGCGGCGAGTTTGTGCATGGCATCGAGACCCCCGCCGACTATGAGCGTGCGACCGACTTGCTCGATGAACTCACCGATGGGCGTGAACTGAGCAAGACCGAGGAGAAAATTCTCGTTGAACTCGAGGATGAAATCCTGGCCTACCAGCGCGACTCCGACCAGTTTCGCCAATCGAATGCAGCTTTTGAGGCGACATGCACCCCTGTGCAACTGATCAGGGATTTGATGGAGACGCTCGGACTCACCGGTTCAGAGCTCCCTGAAATAGGTGATAAAACAGCGGTGTCCAAGGTGCTCAGTGGGGATCGGCCCATCAGTCACAAGATGGCGTACGCACTGGCAGAGCGCTTTGCGATGGAGCCGAGTGCTTTCTTGCCGCCAGCCTCGGCAAAGGCGACGCCTATCCAAACCGTTCGCCCTCCCGCCAAGAAAACCTCAGCTCATTACCGCTTTCGTAGCGACCCTTTGACCGCACATTCGGTTAAAGAGGCTCGTACCGGTGCATACAAAGTGGTGGCTTCGAAAGGCCGCAGAAAGACAGTTGAAGATCCGGAAAACGGCTAGGCAATAATTCTCCCCTTCCATCCAGGGGCAGCCCAGCTAATGCAACATTCACAATGAGGATCGTGGCTCATGGCAAACATTCAAAAGGCCGCCCAGATTGGATTCTCATCGCAAGCCCACACCTATGCCAAGGGGCGCCCGAACTACCCAAGTGAACTGAGTGCCTGGCTTGAAAAAGAATTGGATCTTCTTCCGGGATCGGCAGTTATCGATCTAGGGGCCGGCACAGGAAAATTCACTCGATTGTTGAAGTCCATGGCGCTCGATGTCATTGCAGTCGAACCGGTTGAGGCCATGCGTGCCGAGTTTGCCCAAAGCCTGCCGGACGTCAGGATTGTGGAGGGGACGGCAGACAGTATCCCGTTCGAATCTGGAATGGCACAAGCAGTGGTGTGTGCCCAGGCCTTCCACTGGTTTGCAAATGAAAAAGCGCTTGCCGAGATTTACCGAGTGCTCAGGGCGAATGGCCGGTTGGGCCTGATCTGGAACGTACGTGATGAGTCGGTGGACTGGGTGGCTGCTATCACTGATATCATCACTCCATACGAAGGCGATACCCCGCGTTTTCATACCGGGTCGTGGCAGTTACCCTTCACAGGAAACTACTTTTCGACTCCTGAACTGACCTGCTTTCGATATACACATTCAGGAAGCGCCAGGGAAGTCATCATGGACCGCTTCCTGTCGGTGAGTTTCATCGCCGCCTTGCCTGCCGCCGAAAAGGCCAAGGTGAGTGATCAGTTGCAGCATCTTATCGACACGCATCCCTCCTTGAGGGGGCGTGAAACTATTGATTTCCCTTATCAAACCCAAGCCTATCTGTGTCGCCGTCTGGATTGAGGACAGCGCTGGAGTGGGTTGTTTTTCAAGGACCCCATGATGTTTGAAAAGGACTTTCATGATGCAACCATCCCCACATTCCAAACCCGCCGCCTCATCCTCACCCCCCTTGAACTGACGGACGCACCGGCGATTCAACGGTTGTTCCCACACTGGGAAGTGGTCCGTTACCTGGACAGTCGCGTGCCCTGGCCTTACCCGGATGACGGTGCGCTGACATACGTACGCGACCACGCGCTCCCCGCTGTCGCCGCCGGATGCGAGTGGCACTGGATGATCCGGATTGCCGACGATCCGCCACAGAGCATCGGTAGCATCAGCCTGTACGACCAGCCTGGCAACCACCGGGGTTTCTGGCTGGCGCCGCAATGGCAGGGAAAAGGCTACATGCGCGAAGCATGCGAGGTGATCAACGCCTATTGGTTTGAAACCCTGGGACGCCCGGTCATGCAAGTGCCCAAGGCGGTGGGCAACCTGGCTTCACGTAAAGTTTCGGAACATGAAGGTATGCGCATGATCGCGACTCAGCAGGGGGACTTCGTTTGTGGGACGTTGCCTAAGGAAATCTGGGAAATGACGCGGGAAGATTGGCTTGAGAGATAGCCATTACTGACCCGCCAAAGGACGCCACGCCGTACTCTGCAGATAAGGCCACTGTTTGAGCAGTAGACCGCGCGTTGTTTCTACGCCCTGCAAGGTTTCAGTGCAATTGACCATCGCGGTAAAGCTGCGAGTGGTCAGCATGAAGCTCTCCGACCCTAGCGCCTGGCACTGCTCGCTGGCGCCGATGGGTTGGCAGAACATCGGTTGCATTTTCACGTCGTAGCCTTGGGCCCGAGTGAATGCCTGGAACTCCGGCATGGCAAGACGAGCCGGTGTGCCGCTCAGTGCCGGGCCTTGCCAGACGGGGGTGATAAGGCCCCTTGATGGATAGTCGCTCAGCCCCTGGACTTGCCTGGCCTCGAACAGCGCAAAACAGAACGAAGTATTTGTCGCGCTATTGCTCGTTGGCGATGTCACGGGGGCGGCCAGGGGGAGGCTCGGCGTCGGTGCGACGACTGCCGCAGGCGCAGGTGCTACCGAGGGCGCCATGCCCGATGAGTCGCCTACTTCCACCAGCACATCGATGGGAGCCCGATAACGCCACACCTTCAGCGGCGCCGCGAAACCAGGTCGAATACGGCTGGCGACAGCGGTCAGCTCGGCTGGGCTATTGACCGAAGTCCCGGCAATTTGCAAAACGATATCGCCGGCCAACATGCCTGCCTTTTCAGCGCCACTTCCTGGTACGGGTCCCAAGACCAAGACGCCACTGACAGCGGCTAAGCCGAATTGCCGAGCCACCGTCGGTGTAACAGGGGTGATGTGCAGGCCCAAGGTCCCCGACTGATTGGACACGGGTACGGGCATTGCCGCTGGCGTCACGGATGTCGGCGCCACCGTAGCCGCGCTGGGCACAGGAGCGCTGCCGGCTGAACAGTCGCGTTGTGTGGCGACCTGTTGGATCACGAGGTTAACGGGGTCGGCGGCCATGTTGGGGTATTGTTCCCAACCCCGTTTGGTTGCCAGGAACGTCTCACAATCCATGGCGTAGTAGGTCGCCGGGTCTCTGACCTTGCGCAGGTATTCCGCTGTTTCGGCTCGCTCGGCGGCGCTGTACATGGGGTTGACGCAAGACGCCAGGAGCGGGGAGAGCACCAGTATTGCGGTAAGGCATTTTGTCGACATGGGCTTCTCTGGGGTCGTGGCGTTCAGGCGGGTCCAGGCAAGGTACTATTTGGCCATCATCCTGTCCAACCTCAAACCAAGCACTTCGTTGCCGTGGTGATTGAGACGGGCGGCATCCGGGCGAACGTGCATTCGATATACAACTTAAAGGCACTTTGCCATGATGCGCCACGATCCATTCGAATCCATCACCGAGAAGCGAAATGTCTGCTCCTGCCTTCAAATCAAGCACTAGGCTCGCCGTTGCACTTTCGCTCACTGCCTTGGCTGGCTGTGCCTCTGATGGCGGTCTCGGTGAGGCGGCGGTAGTCGGTGCGATGCTGCTTCCCATGGGGGGAGTGGATACCAGCGTAATGACCAGTGCCGTAGGCCTGGCGGCCGGCGCCTATGTGGTCTCCTCGGTCGCGACAGCGGACTCTGCCAGCGTCTCTCCCGCGACCTCCACCATTGCCGCGCCCCAAGGCCTGCCGCCCATTGACCTGCAAAAACTGGTGACCCGGGAAACGCCTGACCGCTATCGCTCCAAGTCCTGTGAGTACATCGAAATGTCCCTCAGCGAAGTGCCGATGTACCAGGCGAGCGCCGAGCCGGTCATGAAGCAGGTCGCAACGGCTCGAAAAGAAGCGGCCAGCCAGGTATGGCTGGAAAAAGCTTGCCAGCCCGCCAATTTACCTCGTGGCCGGATCGGCGCCAGCATCGACACCATCGATCCGAAGCGGGCCATGGCCCTGTCAGCTCCCCCAGCTGGGGTTGTGGTGTTGTCAACTGTTCCGGGGAGCGGTGCGCAACAGGCCGGGATCTTGCCTCAAGACGTGATCGTGGCAGTGGATAACGGGCTTATCGCCGATTCAATCGATTTCAGGGTGGCCGTTGCAAAAGCGCCAATTGGTTCGCGGGTGAACCTGAAGGTATGGCGCAACAACGCGTTCAGCATCGTGCCGGTTCTGGTGGGGCCTGGCGGGACTCAAGTATCGATGACGCCGACGGTGATGGCGAACGGCGTAGCCGCTGCGGTTCCGGCCGATGCACTGTATTGCACCGCCGCGCTGTCCACCCAGCATACTTACGGCGCTAGCGTCAGCCCGGTCAAGTTGATCGCCGGAGCCGCGAGCGACATGCAGCCCTCGCTCAAAAACTACATCGCCAAGGTGAAGCAGGAACAACCTGGCGTTTGGGGGGATTTCAAACTGAACAGCGCTGTTTGTGCGCCGGGTGCGGTGGTGTGCATGGCCGAGGCCAAGGGGCCGAGCGGCAAGACCCAGAACGCCTTCGAGTTCTGCCACGCGACGCAAGCCAAGGCGGATGCTGAGCTGGCCCAGATGCGCCAGGGCGATCCGAAAGCAGTGATTGTTGATTGGCCTTGAGCTGCAATCGTCTTCTGCGGTTATGATCCAGCAGTTTGAAGTGCTGGCGTGCCTGGAGGCATGCGCATGATGGGGGACGCTTTAAGGCGGTGGGTAATCGGGAATACCTGTCACCGGCGATTGGCGTCCAAATCCGTTAACGACGATGTACAACAGTGGACCGATTGATACGAAGATGGCCGTGATCAGGAAGTAAGGCAGCAGCGATGTGAACGACCTGCCTTTCGAACGTGTGTCCTTGTACATCCAGATGCACGCCATGCAAGCGAGCAGATAAAGGTCGATGACGACCTGTGCGGTGTCTGGGCGAGACATGAGCCCGATGCCGAACGCCAGGAGCGATTGATCGGCGAGAAACAAAGTACTCGCTGTGTACACGGAAAAAAGCAGCAGCGTGACAAGTGCGATGTAAGGTTTCTTCACTTTGCCTCCTTGGACAAGTTCATTGATCAGTGGAGATAGGCTAGTGATTTGACCGTCATGGTTTCAATGACCTCAGAGGTCATCGACGCCGCTCACCCGCAATGCCAGAGTCAACGGATGACCAGTCGACCTTTTTCTCGAACGACGCCGCCAACCTCGGCCGGTGCGCAACTGCGTCACTTGCGCCAACAGGCTGGACTGAGTCAGCTGGACTGCGCACTGATCACAGGCATCTCCCAGCGTCACCTTAGTTGCATCGAGACGGGGCGCGCCAAGCCAAGCCCCGGCACTCTGCATAACTTATTGACTGCCCTGGATGTACCTTTGGAGCGATGCAATGACATCTTCCTGGCCAGTGGTTACGCCCCTCGCTACGAAACGACGCCGCTCACGTCGTCGTCAATGGAAGTGGTACGTGATGCCATTGACCATGTACTTCACGCCAATAACCCCGCCCCGGCGATTGTTCTGAATGCTCAATGGGACATCCTTGCCGCGAATGCCAGCGCGGGTGTCTTGTTCGATCTGGTTGGGCTTGCCAGGGAAGCGGCAGAGGGACTCAACCTCTTGGTGACACTGCTGCAACCCGGCGGCTTGGGCGATCGTATGAGCAACGCCGAGGAAATAAGAGTAGTGGCCTGGCAACGGGCATCTCGGGAAGCCTTGAACAACCCCGCGTTGGCTGAGATTCTGAAGAGCCTGCCGGCCCCACGCAGCGCTGCGGCGCTGGCGAACGAACTGCCTCCGTTGTTGCTGACACGAGTCGACTCTCCCCAGGGTGAGCTGACGTTCATGTCAACGTTCACAACCTTCGGCATGCCGTTCGACATCACCATGAGTTCATTGCGTATCGAGCATCTGATTCCTGCCGACGCCAAGACCTGGGCGGTCATGACCAAGGCATATGGGCAAGCGCAACACTCACAATGATCAAGGAAGAACCCATGCAACCGTCACTCAATCGAATCATGCTGTATGTTCGGGACGTTCAAGCGACCTGCGATTTTTATGAGCGTCACTTCGGTTTTACCAGTGAAAGAAAAGTCGATGACCGCGTCACCGAATTGAGCCCTGCAAACGGTGGCGCGATCCTGATGGTTCACCCTGCGGGGAAGGCCGTTAAAACGGGGCAAGTCACCGTAAAGCTTGTCTTTGATCTCCAGGATGTAGAAGGTTTCAAGGCAAAATGCCTGGCCCAGGGCCTGAAGTTTGGCGCGACGCACAGGGCGGACGGTTACTCTTTTGCCAACGCCAAAGACCCTGACGGTAATTCCATTTCTATCTCCAGCAGGGCGTTTGCATGCAACTGAGCTTTCACAAGATGCATGCCAATGGCGATGACTTCGTGATTGTCGATTCGCGAAATTCGGCCAGTGCGGTGACGAGTGCCATGGCCCAGCGGATGGGGGATCGGAATCGGGGCATAGGCTTCAACCAACTCGCGGTGTTGCTCGATTGCGACGATGCCGATGCGCGGGTGATGTTCTGGAACGCAGATGGTTCTGCACTGGATGTTTGCGGCAGCGCGACACGAGGTGCGGCGGACCTGCTCATGCGCGAAGCAAATGTGACTTCGCTAGTACTGCGCACTAACCGTGGTTTGCTTACTTGCGAACGTACGCCAACCGGCGCCATTTCCGTCGACATGGGCGTGCCGCTTTTCGGCTGGTCGGACATTCCCTTGGCGCAAGATCTGGACACCGCTGCCTTGCCACTTGCTGACAGTCCAGCCGCCTGCAGCATGGGAAATCCCCACTGCACTTATTTTGTCGATGACCTGGCTGGCGTTGATATCGCGATGATCGGACCGGCCATCGAAACCCACGCGCTGTTCCCGCTCAAGACCAACGTTCATTTCGTCCAGATCATTGATCGTACGCATATTCGGTTGCGCATCTGGGAGCGTGGGGCGGGTATTGCGCTGGGGTCGGGGTCCTGTTCGTGCGGTGCGGTTGTCAATGGGATTCGTCGTGGTTTGTTGGACAGTACCGTCGAGGTTGAATGTGATGGCGGCAGCGTAACGGTGCAATGGGATGGCCTGGGCGCGGTCTTTCTCATCGGGCCGGTGGAGGCGAGTTTTTCGGGGACGATGAGTCAAGGTTGAGTGGATAGGATGAACTCCACAGAAACGGTACCCACCGCCAATCTCCTGTGGGAGCGAGCTTGCTCGCGAAGGCTGCAGCAAGTTACATACATCGCCTTAAAGATCGCACTCCGTGGCGAGGGAGCTTGCTCCCGCTCGGCGGCGTAGCCGTCGTAGACCGGTCGATGCCGTTTGTCTGGAAGAACGTTTTGGGGCGGCTTCGCCACCCAGCGGGAGCAAGCTCCCTCGCAACAGGATTATGGCGGTTTGCTTCATTTCTCCATGATGCTGAGCCACGGCCAGCGAGCCTGATAACTTTTCGCCTTCTCATCGAACAAGTCCGGCTGGGGATTTCTTGGATTCATGCGAAGAACGCCTTGCTCTATGTCGTCCAGGCCATAGGGCGCGTAGACCTCACCGGTTTCAACATCCAGCCCAATACACGTACCCGCAATCAAGTAACGATCAATGCCATCCTTGGCCGACTGAAGCTGAGGATAGGGCTTGCCAAACCGCTGACCGTACCAAAGGTGGACGCGTGCCTGGTTCTTGATCTCGATGTTGACGTCGAGGTCCTGGAAGAGACGCTGGGCGGCATGGATCACTTCATCCTCGGCCTCCCAGGACAGGTCGGGGTCGAAGTAAAAAACATCGTAATCCTTCACGCCCCAAGCGGGTGGCCGCTGCGACTGATGATTCCAGACGGCTTGGAACAGGCAGCCAGCGGTGAGCATGCATTGATTCAAACCGAGTGAAGGCAAGCGCGCGGTGATTTGTGCGTTGATTGGGTTGGTCATTGCTATGCTCACCAAACTTTCGACCGTCAACGTCATATTCATCCTTTTGAAATCGATCCAAGCGTAGTGACTGAGCCTACATCAATTGCAATTTTCGGATAGGAACGCCCATGAATTTCTTCAAGAAGCTCTTCGGTTCATCGAAAACCCCTGAAACCCAAAACGACCAGCCTGCGCCGCAGTCCCACGAGCTTGGCGACCTGACCGAGGCTGAAGCAGCCAATCTGGCCATCCGGGAAGCCGGCGCAGCGTGCCTGGATCGTCATTGGAGCGCTGTCGGCACGGTCGAGCGGGATGTTCTGTCCTACTTGATCAGTCCGACCTTTTCCGGCGGCCCGTACTGGCCTTCGACCCGCCAGGCCTACCGCGTGGTTCGCCGCGGCGACGCGATCATTCTCGCCACTGAAGGCCTGTCCGATCCATTCGATGATACGGAAGGAATGGGCAACGGCTTCGAAATGGAATTGTTCGTCGAAACCGCGGATATCCCCGAGCACGCTTACGGCCCGGTGGGAGAGGTCGACCCTTTCAAACGCAGCTGGGCATTCGAGCTGGTGGAACACGTCGCCAAAACGGTGGCCGACGCGGGTGGCATCACCCACCAACTCGACCAGCACGGGGCGCTATCCCTTGAACTTCCCGGGCTGAGCCAATCGCACCACATGAGCGATCAATTGCCCAAACTCTTCGTGACCGATGACGACTCCACCGGCGTTCTGCTCGGCGCCCCGGCACCGGATTTTCCTACCCAACTGGATGACATGCCCTTGTCCCCGGTCAGGTTGGTACCGGTGGTCTTGATCACCGCTGCGGAGCTGGAGTACGTGCGTTCAGGGGGGCGAACGGCTAGGGAGGATCTGGTGAGTCGGTTGAAGGCGGCGGGCGTTGGGCATATGAGCAGTCTGCATCGAGCGAGTGTGGTGTGAGGCCAGGAGGGGCGGCCGAAAACCAACCCGAGTGAACGGTCGCTTTTTTTGTAAGATCGATTGATACCGCGTCCCATCCCATACCCTTTCGAGACATCAATGACTGACTATCGTGGACTCATCCTCGAAGACACCCGTGAAGGCGCCACCGACCTTGCCATCGCGCAACTGGAAGCCAGCCTGGGTGCCCGCTTGCCAGACGACTATCGCCAGTTCCTCAAGACCTGCAACGGCGCCTACGTGGAATACGATGTGCTGGCCACGCTCGCCAATGGCGATGAGGAGTTGCTCAGCTTTTCACTGTACGGGCTGGATCCGGACAAAGAGTATGAATTCAACCCCTTCGAACTGGAGCAACTGCGGGCTCAGCCCGGCTTCCCCGCGACGGGATTGTTGCCGATCGGGCGTGACGGCGGCGCGAGTATCTTGCTGCTGGATTTGCGTGAAGGGCGCCAGGACGTGGCGGCGATGGTGGCGGGCTTACCGGCCTGGACCGGGCGCCGTCAGCAGGGCGATGAGTATGTGGTGCTGGCGGATTCTTTCAATGGTTACTTGGACGCGCTGCATCTATCGCAAGAGCGGATCGAGGAGCATATCAATCACTTCATCATCAGCCCTGAAAGTATTGAGGCGACGTTGGAGTGGCTGGATAAGGGAAGTCCGGGGTGGCGGGAGCGGTATCGGGAGTTGTGGAATGCGAGGGTTGTGGATCGGTTGATTTGATGGCTGAGTGGTGGATGAATTTCGCTTTTATGGGGGTATACAGTAGGCCTCTTTTGGATCGAAAGCAGGCGGTCATGACTGACCGCTTTCGGCCAGAAGCCGCCGGTTGTGCCAGGTGGCTTCTGACCAGCTTACGCCATTCAGCGCTGGGTTTAATTGGAAAAAGCCAGAACGTAGACTCCCCTAGGAATCAGTGGCGATATCGACTTTTCTTCGTTCCGGTGCGAAAGTAGCGCCTTCAATTTAAACGGGTTAGGAAAATGCCGTTAGTTACTCTAAATGTATTTGTTGAAGCGGAATATTTCGCAAAGGAAAGCGCTTATATTTTGATTGAGCTCGACAAACAAACACCTCCGCTCAGAACAAAATACGTCAGTGGGAACTAGAGTAGACAGGCATTGGCTAGAGTCCTGATAGGTAATCTACACAAAAATAAAGGAGTGTCGAGTGGACGTAATTTACCAGACAGGACGGAATTGGAAGCAAAGTCCACAGGCGGTTTCCGGAAGCCCAAACGCTATAATTATCTCAAATAACAACTGGGATGATTTTGGTTTTCAGACCACATTTAATGCGGCGATTTTTAAGAGTGGTAGTGTACTATACGAGTTCGCGCTGAAAATTTATTTTCCAGGCGTAAAGTATAGTGCCGAGTATTTGGATGGTTTAGTTAAAGGTGGGTGGAATGGCTTTTTTCCTCTTTTGGCTTTAAATTACGCATCGTTACCAAGTGATATAGCTTTTTATGAAATTCTGATAAGCGCGGCGGGGGTCGAAGAGGCGAAAAGTGTATTAACTGTCCTCCGTGATGCAGGATTTACCGAGAGATATGGTAGCCATGAAGATAAAGCAAAAATAAATGAGATTGTTTCGACTGATGTATGGAACTCATCACTGATAAGGGAGGCGGGAGCTAAAAAAGCATTTTACGATGGTTGGAGAGTCTTTGAAAATTCCTCCCCACCAAAAATCAATGATTTTAGACTCAACTTGCCACGCAGGAATGGTTCAATTCAACCCATAGATTTTGTATTTAATTCTAGTCTGCTGCCATATGATGTCAACGTGTTGATTGGCCCAAACGGCGTGGGCAAGTCATATTGCTTAAAGACATTAGTGGAATATTGGTTGGGTGTGGGCGCTGGAGAATCAAGCATACTGAATGGGCATGAGCCGTTTAGCAGTCATCCAAATATATCTAAATTGATTTTAGTTTCATATAGTCCTTTTGAAGAGTTTACTTTGGATCTTGAAGGTACGCAACTTCAAGAAAAGGATGCCTATCGTTATTTTGGGTTCAGATATCAGGTTGAGGAAGACGGGCATACTAGAATAGGCATCAACAGAAACCTACCATCAAAAGACTCTGTTGCGTCTTTAATGAAGGCGCTCGAGGATGATGAAGCATTCGATTTTTTAGAACTTTGGATTGGTAAGGTAGAGGTAATCAAAGAGATTCTTTCCTCTGCGATACCATTCGATACGTTAGCCTTGGAGATCGATGGCGCTTTTGTTCCTGGGCCGTTTGAGAGCTTTGAAATATACGCAGAGGGTAATCGTAGATACGTAGTGCCTAGCGATTACTCGCAAATCAAGCGCGTAGATGCGCATGTGATTAGAAATGAAGGTGTGATTTTTCTTAAAGATGGCATGCGTGTTTTTTTAAGCTCTGGACAAAGATTGTTTTGCTATATAGTCATAAATGTCGTGGGGGAGATTAAGCGGGATTCTTTAGTTATTATTGATGAGCCTGAGCTTTTTCTTCATCCGAAATTAGAGGTCGAGTTTATTGGGCTTCTAAAAAAAATTAATAAGGCATTTAATTCTTGCGCAATATTAGCTACTCACTCCTTGTCCATTGCGCGTGAAACTCCAGCAAAATGTGTCCACGTCTTTCGAGATTTAGAAGATGGATTAGATGTGGTGCACCCGCCATTTGAAACTTTTGGGGGGGATATGCAGAGGATATCAACTTATGTATTCGGCGACGATTCTTTTTCAAAGCCATTCGAGAGTTGGTTGAAGAACCAAATGGATGGGCTTCAAAATCCTAGAGAGCTGATAGCTTCTCTAGGATCTGAGGTTAATGAAGAGCTCGTCGTTAAGATTTTGAATTATGAGAACGTTCATGGTCGCCAAGATTCCATTTCCTGAATATGATTCAGTACAAGTAATTTCCAGGCTCGCAGACGAGCGTGTGAGATATAGAGAATTCTATGAGAGGATTAGACCTACATGGGTAACGAGCGCGCAGGCTTATGTAGCAAACGGGGGGTGCCCGACAACAATTTCGCCTATCGACTTAAGAGACTATACAGATAGCGAAGAAGAAGCGGCAGCACGAAAGGACTCTCTGATAAATCTTTACAGTCCAACGGAAGCGCAATTTCAATATGAGATACTTTCATCGTTAAGGCGTGATCATCAGCTGATTTTTTGTCCGTCATGTGGAGGGCACACCGTCCCTGGCACTCTTGATCATTACCTTCCGAAGACGGTTTTTCCTGAATTTGCTGTTTTAATCGCCAACCTAACGCCGATGTGTAATGCATGCCAAGAAGCAAAGGGCGCGGATTATCTTACTGAAGGGAATCAAAAAAAATTTATACATGGATACTATGATGAAATAGACTTTCCGATCTACAAAGTTAAAATTGAAGGTGACTATAAGAAGCCAGGATTTGAGTTTGAATTTGAGGACGGCATTCCTCCTCAGTTTGAAAGTTTAGTTAAAGAGCACGTAGTGGGTGTTAACATTAGATCTCGATTTTTAAGTTATTGTGAGACGAAGTACGTGCATCTATTAAAAACGGCACACACTCTTCGGGTTGGCGGCAAAGAGGATCAGCTAGAATTTACCATTTCTATGTTCTTAGTCGCGGCTGAATGTAACTCGTTAAATTGTTGGGAGGCGATTTTCTACAGAGCAGTATTACGGTCAGCTGATTTGCTCGCCTATCTTCGATATGGTGAGTTGCCCTCTAATTTTTGATTTCGAGTTATTGACTCGCCCCAAGGCTATAGGCATGTAGAGAAATCAAGTTTGACAGATTAACTTCTAATCGAGGGGTTGCTTCTGGCCGATTTCTGCCTTAGACCAACGACTGCTTTGGGGCGGAGTCGAAAGTAGGTTCTATACCGGCTCCGAACTTGCCATAAATTTCCTCTAAAAACTTCCAAGCCCCAGCCCAAACATTCCGAAACTTTACCCCTGCTTTTGCAAATAAAAAGTTGAGTAAAGCCACTCAATCTCGGCCAGTATTCCAGCTATTCGGTCGGCCAAGGCAACACCAGGAACTGCGAGATACGACATATCAGGCTTGAACCAAAGCAATCGCTTCAAGCTCTGTCGTGTTGCCTCCGAAAGAGGCATTGAGGCCCAAGGGTTTTCAAATAAAAGGATTCCATCTGCCACAAGCAAGACAGCCGCTGACGCCTCGGGGCGCTCTCTGAACAGCCCTTCGCGGCGCTGCTTGTAGAGCTGGCCTGCGTCGAGATAGCGCAGATCTGTACGCTCTGCTGCGAAAGAACATCCTCCTCGGCCGTAAAGGCTGTGCCAGATGCCGAATGACTCGACGTAGGTATTCTCCCCTTTGTGGACAGTAGCGTAGGGCTTCGTATCGCTGCTTCTAACGCCAAACCCCTGCAAAAAATCCAGCCATAGGATGTTCTCGTTTCCCTGCGAGAACTGGTTTTTGTCGCGCTTCCCGCTGACCGCCCTATCAATGACTGTATTCGAGCTGAATTGAAGCATTTTGGGTGAAGAGCTGGTGACGGGGTATGAGACGAAAAGATTAATAGGCCCGACCGCCTTTTTGAGCCATTCAGCGTGTTTCTTCGTTTCTGTCTCTGATTCTTGGGGACAGTAAACCTCTGCAAAATGGGCAGGCCCTAACCGCAAATCAGGCGTCTTACTCTTTTTTTGCTCCGGGATTTGTTCCAAGTCGGGGAATACTTGAGCAAGCAATCCGCCCGCGACCACCTCTGCGACCTTGCTTGATGACTCCTTGAAAGTGGCCACAAGTGAACAAAGGATTCGCAAATCATCGAGTGGGGCAAGCCCTTTCGCAACCCATGCAGGGCAGGCAGCATCAAGAAAAAGCAGCTTTGCGTAATCGTCGCAAATGACGCCGTTCTGAGCCGCCGTCATAATGGTCTGGTAGAGATAACTTCCCGGATCGATTGTCAGGTCGTGAGTTTCAATAAGATCGAACAGAGCGCGGTTGACTCCTTGTTCCCGGAGCGTTTTTAACCACTGGTTCATCTGTAATTCTCAAACAGATCTGCGTATGAATGCCAGAGAGCTGAATAGCACTGCCAGTCGGTGGCTCCGCTCGAAACCTTCAATTGAATGCTGGTTTTTTCTCCCATCGATAGGGGCCTCGTGAGAACCTCGTTAGCGAGATGGTAGTAGCTCAGAAGCTTGTCATCACTTGCATTTCTAGGAGTGGGATAGCGGCCAGACCACACGAGAGCTGCCTCGTAGAAAGCCATAAGGCGCTTACGGTCGTCATCCATTTCAACGCCCAGAATTTCATGCAATTTCACGAAGGAGTGCGTCTCGACCTTTTGAGGTAGTGTGCCTCGTTTGACAAGAACGGCTTTGATAATAACTTCGAGAGAAAGCCCGCAAAGCATGTGATAGACGGACCAGCATGCTACCCCCATGCGGTAGCCAGGTGCGTAGCCCAATTCCTCTGCGATGGAGGCGTCTTGCGAACCCATAGAGTGCCACAAAGCGCCGGCAGACGCCTTCAAGTCGGCTGCGCGGTTTCGCCAATGATTTGGATGGCCTCTGTCTTCTGTGAGGCTTGGGCGATTCGCGAGCCAGCCTTCGTAATCTTCTTCCATGTACGCAGACCTGATCATAAGATTGCTCAGAATCTCACGGTGCCAGCGCGTGGGCAATGCGCCGTCTCATGGGGCGGCACCTCCACTCTCCCGCCTTATCCCCCCCAATCGGGGTGCGGGGAGGCGCTACCGGCAAGTATTGCCCCCCCTTTCATCTGGCCATCGACTCCATCCAGAACAGACACCAGCCGGTCACACGCTGTCGGCTGCGCCACCGCTAAGGTCGTCGAAGCGGAGTCTGAGCTTTAACAGGCGGAAGAGTCAGCAAACGTTCGCGGGGTAAGCCCATCGGCTTTTTGCCGAAAGCTGAAGGAGGAGAAGGACCGCTTGTGTGGTCGTCTGTTACGTTAGACGGCAATCGGTCGGTCACTGTTATCATTGCGTCATACTTTCGGATGCCAGCCGGATCAGATATGCAAAGTCAAGTAACGCTACACGCAATGAAAGAGTTAGCCTTTGACTTTAACGCTGCCGTGGACTGGGTTGCGTCAGTAGGATTTCCCATCGAGCGCGGTAGGATCGCTGAGTACCGGAAGATACTGACCAAAGTGGCTGATCGTTTCGAAGTCCATCGCTGGGATGACCTTGAAGACCAGGAGTATGCAAAGCGGGTTTGCACGGTGCTGCTGGAGATACGAGAGTTGGTGTCGATCCATCGTGGTCTATTAGACATTAGCGATCCTACCGACTTGCATGCAATGCGTCATTTTCTGAAAGGCCCCTTCAGTCCCGCCGATGAGTCTGTAAACAATTCATCTAACCGGCCAAGGAACATTGGTTTCGAGCTTTATCTCACTGCCCTTTTCGCCTACGCGAAGATGATGCCTATCTATGGAACGGATGCCGATCTGTGCTTTAAGCACAACGACCACACCTTCTTCGTCGAAGCCAAGAGACCGATGTTCTCTCACTCCATAAACGCAGCGATCAAAGATGCCAACAAGCAGCTTACACGGAGGCTGGAAAACACCCAAAGCACCATGGTTAGAGGGCTGATCGCGCTAGACCTTTCCAAAATAATAAATCCGCGCGATAAGGTGATGCCAGTCAGGGATACCCATCACCTGGATCAGCTAATGAATGGCGAAACTCAGCTCCAGATAAATGCGCTTGCGCGGTACTGGCACAAGGGTAGGAACGGTAAGACGGTTGGCGTATTGCTGCATTTCAGATTGCTGACGCAATTTGGCCCCAACGGTGACCTAAATACCGTACGGTGGATTAGCTTTGTGCAATTCAGCAATGATGATGCGCTCTCCGGTCTATACACAAAGCTTCAGGATGTCATCCGGCATATCTGCTAGATCTAAATAAAAGTGCTTGGACAGGCATGATCGACTGGCCACTCTTGGCCGTATGCTGCCTGTCACGAAGGATCGCATCGGCCAAAAGTAGTCATCCGATCTCGTTTTTTAGCTATCTTCTGGTCACGCGAAATGACCCACCCTTCGATTTCTATCAGAGGTCGGTTCATGAATTCGAATCTTACAATCTCAAATTTTTTGGGTCCGTGGTGTGGGGATTCACCTACAGGTCTGATGCAGCGTTGCAGGGCGGTCTGGGATACCCCTTTAGCAAATTTGACCGACCTGATGGTTGCCACTTTTTTGAATCAGGGCATCGCTGGCACGCAGATGCTTATAGAAGCAAAGCGCCGCATAAAAGAGCAGGAACGAGATGGGAGCGAGTACTTTGAGGGCCAGCTTCTCGAAGCCATGAAGAGCGTGCAGTCAGGGGAGTAAGTTTCCCTTCGCCGCTTGAATCCAGTCCTCAGTCGAGACGTTCGATGGCGCGTGCAAGATTTGCGCGTGCCTGTTGCTCGAATGCGTCGAAGTACGCTGCGGTCGTATAGATGCGCTCGCGCGCCAGGAAGCCTTCAAGGACCTGGCGCCGTTTTTGGCGGTACACCGGCAGAGGCACAAACTGGTACTCGCGGCGAATTTGTTGGTCGTA
>Ga0213822_1000880_pt1 | contig 19451 bp, 17 predicted proteins | sample MC6MC0908MG_FD_179872 | JGI IMG/M metagenome (GOLD analysis project Ga0213822, IMG submission 179872) | Enriched soil aggregate microbial communities from Iowa State University, Ames, United States - MC6-MC0908-MG | ecosystem: Environmental > Terrestrial > Soil > Unclassified | place: USA: Iowa...
GAGTATACATCTTCTCATATTCATTTGGTGTATGATAACCAAGTGTTGAATGGATTCTTTTTGAGTTATAGAAAAACTCAATATACTCAAAAAGTGATTTTCTCGCTTCATGCCTTGTTTTGTACCTAGTTTGATAGATAAGCTCGCGCTTCAGAATCCCATGAAATGACTCTATACAAGCATTATCATAACAGTTTCCTTTGCGACTCATGCTTCCTGTCATTTGATACTGTTTTAATAGTTTTTGATATTCAATTGAAGCATATTGAACTCCACGGTCTGAATGGTGGAGGACTCCTTGTTCTGGATTCTGACGTTTGTACGCCATTTTTAAGGCATCCAATACTAGTTCTTTTGTCATCGTTTTGTCCATTGACCAACCTACGATTTTGCGTGAATAGAGGTCCATAACGCTCGCCAAATACAACCAGCCTTCATTGGTTGGGATATAGGTGATATCCGCCACCCATGACTGATTTGGTTTGCTCACTTTAAATTGACGGTCTAAGATATTGTCGCTTACTGGATGTTGATGCTTTGAATTCGTGGTAGCCTTATATTTTTTTACAGTACAAGACTTCCAATTATTTTCTGTCATGATACGAGAAACTGTTCGTTCACTTACCTCCACACCTCGTTTGTTCAATGTTTTGGTGATCTTAACACTTCCGTACCGTTGTTTAAACTCTAGGTGAGTTTTTAATATTTCTTGAGATAGCTTTTCATGCTTTTTCTGTTGCTCACTTTTTGGCCGTTTGATCCATTTGAAATAGCCACTTTTGGAAACTCCCAGAACGCTGCACATCTTCTCCACTCGAAATTGGGAGCGATTTTCATGAATGAATTCATACTTTACCGAGGGCTTTTCGCGAAGTAGTGCATCGCCTTTTTTAGTATTTCGTTTTCCTCCTTGAGGTCACGCATTTCCTTTTGTAAGGCTTTTAGTTCTGCCTCTGGAGAATTGAATGTTTGAACAGCTTTTATTTCTGATTCCTGACCATATTTCTTGATCCAACCATGCAGAGTATTTGTATTAACACCCGTTTACCTAGCCACTTGTGCAATAGATTTATGATTCTCTGCGATATACTGTTTCCTTTTTAAATGTTTCATCATACCGTTTTCCATTACCTCTAGCCAATTTAACACACCTCGTTATAGTTTATATTTTTATTATAACAATCTGTGTCTACTTTTTAGTCTAGCATCACCTATTTTCCATTGTAATAATGATACTTTAAGAAAAAGTAAGGTTTTTAAAAATAAGTTCCAATTGAATTTTTTAGCAAGCTACATTAAGGAAGTTTTATCTATAATAGATGAGTTTAATATTAAAATACCAGATAAAGAATTGGAAGAATTCATATATTCGTCTATAGAATCCGCTAAAGATGAAAATGATTTTTTTAATATATTGAAAAATAAATTTGATGCAAAGTCAGTAGAACTAGATTTTCTAGACAAAGTAAAGAAATTATCAAGTAGTTACTTGAAACTATATGATTCTTTTACAGAATTAAAGATAAATTTAAATGAATTTTTTAAATTTGATAGTTTTGAGGGTGAAGAAATTTTTGATGAGTATTTAGAAATTGATAGTACTTTATCTGAAACAGAAAAATTTATTGAGTTATATATTAGGGAATTTTCAAATTCAGATTTCTTGAAATTTTCATGGTTAGAAATGAGTAGTGGACAGTTTAGTTTTCTAACGCTATGTTCAAGATTTGGTTATGCTATTGAGAACCTATCGAATGAAAAAAAATATAATTCTTATTTGTTGTTAATTGATGAAGGAGATTTATATTTTCATCCTCAATTGCAGAAAGATTGGCTTTATCATTTTATAAAGATTGTTGATCTTATGTTTAATGGTAGTATTCAAGTAATATTAACAACTCATTCGCCATTTGTTTTATCTGATATGCCGAATACTAACGTTACTTTTTTATCAAGAGAATTAAAAATGGGACAAAATTTTGTTATTGGATTAGAAGGGAGTCCAAGAACTTTTGCTGCCAATATCAGTGAATTACTTTCAAATTCTTTTTTTATCAAGGAAGGTTTAATAGGGCAATTTGCTAAAGAAAAGATAAATAGTTGTATTAGATGGCTATTAACCGCTTCACCAGCAGATGTATATAAAGAAAGAGATGAGTTAATAAAGTTTATAGATTTAATAGGAGAACCCATATTAAGAAATAAGGTTCACGATGTCTATCAAAGTAAATTGAAATTATTTGAGGGAAAAGATTTAATAGACCTGATTAAATTGTTTGAAGTGAAAATAAATGAATTAAAAAAATTTACAAACGAGGAAAAAAATGATTGAGCTTACATTTACACAGGAAATAATTAATAATCATTGGAATATGGTTTTTGGAAAGAATAAAAGTGATAATAGAAGACTGTTTAAAAAATTTAAATTAATAGTTGATAATGAAAAACAATCTGTAATAAAACGTATTCTTAAATGGATTTTCGATAATTTGGAGTATTTGGTAGTCGGAGATTTAGAGACTTTAAATCTAGCGGTAACTGAGTATAAGAAGATGACTAAGCAACTTACTTCAATAGATAATGAAAAATTAATAAATAAACTTGATATTTTCTTGAAAGAATATGAATATTTTAAAAGAGCCAAAGAATGGAATGCTTATAAATTTCAAAAAGGACTTGAAGTTATAATTTGTCCTTATTGTAATTCTCAATTTACATTTAATTACCAAAGCTCAAAAGGGAGAAGTCGCGCTACTCTAGATCATTTTTTTGATAAAGATACATATCCTTTTTTAGCAATTTCGTTATATAATTTAGTTCCTTCATGTAAGGTATGTAATTCAGATTTAGAACATACTACTACTGTAAGTTTAGATACACATTATTCACCATTTGAACAAGGAATAGAGGAACGTTTAAAAATAAAAAGAGAAATAGTAAAAGTTTCGGATCTTATATCTAAAAGTAGCGCAAAGTGTATTGATTATGTGGGAACTATATTAGGTGTTAATGAAGATTTTAATATTGTTTTTGATTATGATGAAAATGAAGCTTATTATGGAAACAAAATTAAAGGTAATATAGATTTATTTCATTTGGACAAAATTTATAACAAGTTTCATAAAGATTATGTTCAAGATATTATAAAAAAAGCAATTATCTATAATGAAGTTTATTTGAACCAATTAACAAGTTCTAATTCATTGATTTTTAGTGAAGAAAAACACCTTCATGATTCTCTGTTTAATCCAGTAACAGATGACAAAAAAAAGCTACTAGGAAAAATAACTAGAGATATAATAAGAAATGAATTGAGTAAAAATGGAAAATAGCTGGAGACCTAAAAATTTGACTAAAGAATCATAGGCTTTTAAATGATTACGACCATTGAAATGTACCACCTCTGACATAGTTTTTACCACCGAATGACAAAGAATGTACCAAAGAATGACAGACTGTTTACCACTGCAATCCATCTGGTGATAAAAGATATAAAACCATAGTTTTGAGAATCAAAATGTTATAAAAAATTGATTGACTTTCAATAAGATCAGCCTTCTGCAAACGGTCCAGATTAACTCTTGTATTACGTAGTAGACTAAATACTATGCAATAGAAAAGGAAATTCCACAATCGGGCACGATTGTGGAGCAACACTATTAGGAAATGATCAAACCTTTTTTAAAAGTCTCACACTTAGCTAAATCTATAACTCCAATTTTGGTCAATCTTTTTGCAAAATGGAGTTTTTGCATTGCTGCTAAATAAGTATTGAGAAGAATGTTTTAATCAAACCTTATTCCAAACCAACAATATGCCCTTCCTTATGTAACCAACGGAAAAATGACAGGGTAAAAGGAACAAGATGAGCAAGACTTGGTGATGGTTTTTTCCCTCGCTGGATGAAGCGAAGTAATCTTTAATTCCTTGAGTCGTAATAGATTGGGGGTTAACATCTTGGGGAGTGATGGACTAAAAGGTTCGCTTGCAGCTAGTAAGCATTTTAAGGTGTGGGGTGAAAATCCTCTAACTTCCCTTTTTGAGTAAGTTGATTGTAATAAACACTAGATATAGAAAATAGATGATCAAAAATAAAACTAATGTAAAAAAATATCAATAATCTTACTGGGCATTTAATATATCCTTTACCAAATATGATTGAATTCAAAAAAGTGGAAACATGTGCTTTGAAAAATATATAATTACCCAATCTAATTGGTGGTTTTTCGAATGAAATGGATAAATGACGTAACTCCAAAAGCAAATAAGCCTCGAAACAAGTTTTTTCGATTATTCAAGTTGAATACCTCAATATTGTAAAAAAAGAGTATTGACGAATAAAGTCAAATATCTAGATATATATTTTGCCAAAAAGCATAAACTAATGCACATTTCGAGTAGAAAAAGGATTAGTCAATGGACTAATCCTTTTAAAGTATTTAAAATAACAATAATTCATGATGCTGCTTTAGCATATGAAGCGGATAAGGATGATTCACAAACGATTCAAATGTAACCGTGATGTTTCTCAATAAATGAACCGCATAAGCCATTTGGTCTTTGTTGACTTCCTTTCCATTGATGGATTGGAATTGAAGCTTAATAGGGACACGGTTGACATACATCTTATTGTAATCTAATTTACTCATGAAACTATTAGCTTTTGTATCAGTTGGCATCTTTGCGGCTATCGATACATATCCATCGTTGGTACGTGCTAAATAGGTTCCCTTTGATGGAAGTTCATTATTTTTAAAGTACGATACATACGGTACATTCGATGTATTAAATTCATATGTCATGAAAGTAAACCCTCGTTCACTATCGTTTGCTGTACATAAGTGCTTCTCAAAGATAACAATCGGTTCAGCGTTTTCTATTGATTGAATACAACCTCTCCAAAACAATGAGAAGTTTCGTTTATCTCGTTGAACTAACATCCGTTGATGACTAAGAGTAAGATAGGTCAATGATTCCTCTAATGTAAGCCAATTCGATTGCTCATATTTAACGTGCATCATTCCTCGATGGTACCGAGCAATAGTGTAAATAAATCGTTTAGCCCGTCCATAGCCGACTACTAACACATAAGGCATATAGAATACATAGTGATTTAATACCGCTTCAGAGGATTGAATATGTTGGTTTAAAAACCCTTTGGTGGCTAAGATGTCTTGGATTGATTTAAGTAATCTATTAGATAAATTGACATCCTTTCCATAAAAGCATTGCGTCAACATATTTCTTTCCAAGAACCCTAATTTCACTGATTGTTTGGGGTCAGTATGAGCGTTGTAGCTTTCATACTCACCTATCTCTACTAACGCATGTGAAATAGCAGGAGAAGGTGAAACCAAGGCTTTAAAACGTTCTATACGGTTTAGGGTGGCATCACGGTATTCATTGAAGGACGAGCATTCTAATGGACCAAACAACGTTGAGTCCCACGTATGGTAGATAAATTCAATCGAAAAGTCATGTAAGAAACTTTCATCTGAACGAGAAATGACATCAAATCGATTTTCCTGTTGTGAAGATGGCTCAACCTTATAGTTAGAACCACCATTTTGTTTTTCTCTTGAAAATAACGTTTCAATTGCTGCTTTTACTTCTTCTTGTATCATAGTTCGAGTGGAATACACATGAATGGGAATCACTTGATCCCACAAATGTTCTTTTTGTGTATTACTTACATCTACTCTAATGTGTCCACCTTTATAAGAGGTACTTACATTTGGTGCCTCCCAATCCTCTTTTCTTAATTTTTTGAGTGGATGTAAGAGTGAAAGTGTAGGAAAAATAAATTGTATCATCAAAAATAGATTGTAATGGTCAACTGTATTTAAGCCCACTTCTAAGTAATTACCATTCTTATTTTTATCTTCTGCAACATAAGGAATTAAGACCATTGTATTGGATGAATCTTGATATTGGTCAAGAGCTGATAAAATCGTTTCTAATGGATCTAATTCTAAGCGGTTTCGTTTTAACCATTCTATTGTTGAACGTTCATGGGTGAATCGAGCCGATTGCCCGCTTTTCGCAATGGATAACCGCAGCATGTGAGGTGATTTCCATATTGGATTTACCACATAAAAGGAACGGTAATCGTACGATTTCTTGTTTGAATTGTAATGGAACCGCTTCTTAGGGTGTAATCCTACCAGCCAACGACGTAATGAAAAATACACATGAACATGCCAATCGTCAACGGAACGAACCACTTCAAGACGACCAGCAATAGAAGCTTTTAATGGCGTTTTGGCATCTTCTTTTGATAAGGTAAGTGGATGGGATACCACTTCATATCCGCTTCCATTATGCGCTTTGTACCAAACAGTAGGGTAAGATGCATCGTTTCCTACTTGCTTAAAAGATGCAGGAATACCTGTTTCAATCATCTGTGTGGCTAGATACCCTTTCATAAATGCGGGAAAGGTACGAGTATCATGAAATAAAGATGCTACATCTACTTCCAAATAGGGCATTTTCGCTTGTTTCACTTCGGAAGGGATAAGCAACAGTGATTCTTCATCCTCTTCTAAACATCCCTCAATCCAACGGTAAAACTCCCAATAGAGAAATTCCACATCTTCTAAAGATGCAAGTGAAAGATACATCCACGGTTCTTCTCCTTGCAACGAAGCAGAAGAAAGGTGAATGGAGATAATAGAAGGATAACGACCTTCGATCATGGTTCGGAATTCTCCGAATTTGAAACGACTTTGATATTCGAAACTAAATGTATGTAAAAACGAAATCATTTCAACCGGTAAATAAATGGCTAACACCGATTGATTTTCAAATGCATCAGTTTTTAGAATAAATCCATGCGGTTGAACTAAATTCTTAGTAGTAGTAAGTGTCATACCTATTCCTTTCTGACAAAAACCTCTGCTCATGTTGAACAGAGGGTCTATCCATTAATAATTTCTTGTATATGAATGATAAGTCGGTGTAAAAGCTTCTTCTAAACTTTCGATGAACGGTTGATATAACTTATCTATAATCATATCATCACGTTGAGTGAGGATGTTGTTCCATTCTTCTAGCAAGTTATTATTCTTTTTATTTAAAGCTTCTGTTTTTCGATTGTACGAGAATTTTGCATCCACATAATGAACTCGTGCATCCGTATTTCCACGTAAAGTACGGCCAATCATCTGCCACACATTGACGAACGTATACCATGAAATGATCTCACGAATTTCTTCTTCTAAGGTGTCAAAAGCTTCCTCACTAGCAATGAGTTTTTCAAAAATCTCATTGGAGCGTTTCACCACATGTTGAATGCCATCTCCGAAGTACTTTTTATATCTAGCCGCTTCATCAACTAGAGCAGGCAGGTAGCCATTCAAGATCGAAATGGCATTGGATACATTTTGTGTCACAAGGTACGGTCGCACCATAAACATGACCGAGCCGAAGTAAGAATAAAAGCTATTTTTCTTTAGAATGTTGTAGCCACGATTAATCGATTGGAGCGGTACGACTAATACATCAATGTCTTTATCCGCAGCATAAATTACTTCATCTCGTAAGATGTTTTCATTGGCTGAATGTTTAGTAATCGCCTGAACTTTATCTTGCAAGAAAGGAATTAACGCTTGATACACCCATTGAGCTTGAACATACGAATTGACCACTAGTAGAACTTTACGTCCTTTATTAATATCGTTTTCGTCAATTTGCCAATGATACAATTCTTGACGGATTAGGTGTACCATCTGTTGAGTTAATCGTTTCAATTGAATTTCTTTTTGTTCTTCCGAAACCCCCGAAATGAAAATCGGCTCATTCTCGTGATCCACAAACACATGAGAAAATTGTTCAATCGTCGAAGGGATTTCTATTTTAGATTCCAATAAATACGATATGGGTACATCTACATGGTAATGTGTGGAACCTACCGCATAACTTGTTCCTGACAAAAAGACAACACTCGTTTCTTGTTTATCACGATGTTGGTATAAAGTCCCCCAATTCGTTAATGAAGAACGACCTACTCCTAAGTATTGATAAACTTCAAAGGTACCATATTGTTGGGCTTTCGAACTCTCTTTGAAATAATATTGAAATCGTCTCATCGTAAGGGCATCGGGAATAAATGGCAAATATTTGTAAATATGTTGGTAAGTTACTTCAATAAACTCATCAAGGTTACTATTGGTACGAATTTCAACGTAATCCTTTAATTCTAAAATGTTATAGAAACATGTATCAAAGACATAAAAATACAGATAAAGCATGAACTTGGCTACATCATCTTCTTCTAGAATGGGTTGATTGATTCCTTTTATATTTGGAAATACATGCTGTATTAAGAAAGTACGAATGACGCTCATTTCCATTTCGAATTTCTCTGCTTCTTTTCCTTCATACCTTGAATCCATTTTTATGGTTTCAACCTCATTTATTTGTGAGATAACCAATTTGAGATATTCTTCTGGATTAAAACGTTCTTGATGGAAAAACCATTGGAATAATTCGTTTTTCATGACATCTTCATCTTTGGGTAACTCGAACCATTTTCGAGTGACATTTGAAAGAAGAAGTTGCGGTGAAAAGGTGCGTTTTTTTAAGAATTTGCGAACGGATTCTTTGTTTTGGATAAGTCCGAAAATAAGGTTTTTCGAACGATTGGCCAAATCCATATAATGAGCAAATCGACGAATGTTCGTATCATTTTGGATTTTTTGATTTTGGTCCAATAATGCAAACGCGGTTTGGCGTAACTTTTCAAAGCTTTGTTCATGATTTCCGAAAAGTTGATTCTCTGTATTATACATCGCGTCAAAGGTATCTTGAATTCCATCCGCTTCATCTACGTAAATGACATCTAAATACATATTCATTAAATCATAATAGGTTTTATGATGAGGATTCATAAACGTATACGGAGCCGATTGTTGAATAGCAGCCGATGTCCCAATCCATACATCCGCTTCCGAGAGTTGGCGGTCAGCTTCAAACATCCCACAGGTTAAATAAAGTGGACATAGATACTTCTCTTTATTTTTTGATTCAGACATTTGAAGTTTGGTACATGGATATTCTTTTAAAGGGATGGTTGGATCAGCATTTTTAGAGAAGGAATCCACAATGCAAACCCCACCAAAAAAGTCCAAAACGTAATTTAACGCTAGTTCTGATAGAATGTGTTTATCTTCATCGGTCGTACGTGTGATTTTTTGAATGAACTGTTGTAAATGACTATCCATATTGTTTTTTCCAATAATCGGTACGGCTTTTATTCCCGTTAAATATAAATCATATACCCATTTCAACGTATCCGCTGTATTCATGGTGACAATTCCACACTTATTGCCCTGTTGGACCAAACGGAATGTTTCTAAGTGAATAAACGTGGTTTTACCCGCTCCGACAAGTCCAGCGATACCGACTTGTGTATCATACTCTAAGGCTTTTTTGGTTGAGTCTGTAGAATAAAGCGTGACATTTTTCTGTCGGTCTTGCCAATAAGTTGTATTGGTTTCCATTTTCCCTAGTGATGCTGCTACTTTCATCCGTTTACGGTCCATTTCTTTTGCTACTTCATCCCAATGAGTATCACACTCTAAAGATAAAGTGAGTGTAGAACGTGGTTGTTTTTGTCGGCCATGAATTAAGAGGTGTGAACCTTCATTTAAAACTGAATTATCAAACTCTAGCCAATGAGATGGCATCCGATTAGGTTTGTTTCCGGCCAAATTATAGGTTTGATCAAAAACTTGCTGGTAATGTAAGGTAGTATAATACCCTTTTTTTTCATCGTTTTTATAACTTCGAAAAAACGTGATGGGCGTTGCACTCGTAGCAAATTCAGGAATAACAGGCTCTCGCACTATATGAGAGAACGTAAGCATTTTATCAAATAAGTTGAAGCGGTCTTGAATCACTGAGGGAATTTGTCGCTGTAACTGAGCCTCGTTCGGATCTACATTTTCCACGTCTTCATATGCTCGAAGTAGAGTAGGGAAAGTTAGATAGCGATTAAATTTATATTTCCATGTTGTTTTGGATGAACGCTTTTTAAAGTAAACACGTAGTACTTGAACTTGTTCAAAATCAAGAGGTTCTGGAATTAATGTATTTATCCCCATAAACATAGAATAAACATTTGATGCGGTTAAGGGAATATTAGGGTAATTTTTTTGAAACGCATAACATGATAACTCGACTTCTGCTAACATCGTAAAGTCGGCATCGTCAATCACTGCTGTATCAAGTTGCTTCCATTCATCTTTAAAAGGTTGGAGGAACTCTCCTTGGGTTTTATATAAATAACGAAACATCGATAAGAGTTTAGGCATGATGTACCTCTCTATTCGTAATCTTTTTAACGATTTCTTTGAATCTCATGACACGTAAAGTAAGAGGGACCTGTTCATTAATGAAATCCACATATGCTTTTGATTTATGATCGGGTACCGCAATAATCGTTGTATGTGACTCATGATACTTTCCTTGACTCAATTCCTCTTGTAATTTGGATAATAGGGTATGGGAGCTTCTGTAGTTTTTTACATCGATTAAGAAGGTATCTTCTTGAAACTTCACTTCTAAATCCCCATATCGCTCTAAATTTGGATATAGCTCCACCACCGCACCTTTTTTCTCTAGTCGTGTTTTTAATTCCATTTCCCATAAACCCGATATGACAGTTGAGAATTGTACTGCTTTTTTTGTACGAAGCTCGGCATCTTGAAATAAAGACCCCATTGTATCGGTGACATCAAATTGTTTCTCACATTCTTCTGTTAAACAACGATAATGACTGTCGGTAATTTTAGTCATTGTCCAACCACATCGCGGGCACAGAAGATAATGGTAGTTTCTAATAGGTTCATAACATTCTTCAAGGTAATTGGAAAGTTGAGTATCTAACAATCCCTTCATCATAAACTGCTTTAATTCCCGCTCATTTAGTACAGGATGTTCTTGAATAAACAACCGAAATTTAGTATAGAGTTTTTGGGCGTTATCTAGTTGATGTTGGTATTGACGACAATAGTGTAAGGCTTTAGCCACCGCGCTACTTTGGAATTCAAATAATGATTCCTTCTCGGAATAGATATAATGACAATCATCGGTTAATCCATACGTATCTAAAAAACGAAAATTCTCTAAATCTAAGTTTTTTAATTCTTTTTTCGTAAAGATTCCTTCTCCCCATTCAGATAAAGGAAGTTGAAACAAGGTTAAGAGTTTTTGATAATTGTTTGGGAACAATTCACGATTACGGTAATCTATTCCACTGCCGATAAAACGACGCTCGGTACTTAAATATCGTTTTATTATTTCTGTATGTATTCGTTTTAATGGGGGGAACGTCGGTAATTCCGAGGGATTGCGTTCTAAATATTGTAGCGTTTCGGTTACTTCTAATACGAATTCAATTAAGTCTTTATTGAAATAATCCATACAATAATTCCTTTCAACCATCTTAATTTACTTTATATAGCAAAAATGGGTATAGTATTCAAAAAATATTATATCATTAAAATGAATAGATTTAAGAAGTTATAAAGTACTAGACGTACAAATAGCTTACCTACGTGTTATTGTTAGTGAGAGAAGAGGGGTGAAGAAAAGTACAATCCATCATTCGAAACGATAATTTCAACACATAATGAATTTAAGGTTGATTTAGAATGGTTAATTATTAACCAGATCTAGTTGCTGCGTAGTACAACGATACTATTCAATAGAAAATGATCTTCCACAATCGGCGTGATTGCGGAAGATCAAAAGCCTAAATCCTCGGTAAAAATAAGGAGGATTTAGGCTTTTTTACTTCAAAATCGTTGACGTTTTTCTATTGGTAAATTCTTTGACAGCAAGTGGTAAATTTCGTGGCAACTGCTGGTAAAAAACATGGCAGAGATGGTACATTCTTGTGGCTGTAATCTTTTAAACAAGTAATCATAGAAAAAAAGAACGAAAATCAAAGAAAACTTCTGTTAAAGGGGTAAGTAGAAAATCCATCTGCTTTTTTATCTTTCATACTAATTGAATTTAAAAATTCTTTTAAAGTACCCTATTAAATAAAGCCTTTAAGTTGTTTTTACTCCGACCACCGGTATCTTCAAAAAAATGCCCTGCTCTCATTGTTTGCTCACAAGATAAGACACCTTTTAAATAAAATGTGTCTTATCTTTGACATACAGATTGCACTAACAATAGTTAAGTTATCCAATTTAGGTTAGATAGATACATACTTTTACTCCGTAAATTTTATAAGCACTTTCTCCCGCATTCTTTTTATTTCATTGCCAAACCTACGGACTAAAGTGGAATATGCTCTTTTAGCATCTTGGTCCTTACCTGATCGATCTATGAAGTTTAGGATAAGCTCTTCATAGTTGTCACTGTTCTTGGATTTAATTAGGCAATCATACTCCTGCTTGTATCGAAGCAATACCTTGTGTATGAAATTGATTCGTTGCTGTTCTTTGAGCGGGTTAATTAGTTCATCAATATTATTGGATTGGTGAATCTCCCTAAGTAGTCGCTCATATTCCTCTGCTTCAACTACATTTAAGTAAATATACGGGATGTTATAATATTTTCTTTCATCAAGAATTTCCTCATATCTTTTAGGCGTGATACCTGTAATTTCAAGTATTTCATCTTTTGAAAGACCATGCTCAATTAGTTTTCTTACAGTCGTTTCTAAATTAATTACGTAGTCATCCTTTTCAGTTATTGACTTATTCATTTCCTCAAAAAGCTTTTCTTGTTTCTTCATAAGATATTGAATGTCTTCAAACTGCCTCTTTAATTTATTATTTATATAATGAATTGAAGCCACTTTCCCAAGCCTCCAAGGTTTTATTTTTTATCTAAGGATTAGTAACGGTTACAGCACTCAACTTGCTAACATTTTGCTAACACTTTCTAACGAAATCCTATAAAAAACGGTAAATCACCGTTAAAGATGTTACAGTCAATAATATCCAAAACGTTGATTTACCGCACTTTTTGCACACACCATTAAAGATATTACACACTCTCAGCTTACGGGCGGCATGATGTAGGAGAATTGAGAGGAATGTTGATACATCAATGGTTTGAGGCACATAAATAGTGCCTCAAATCAAAAAAAATCACATTCCAATCACATTTCTTGCGTTTTTACGAAATTAAGAATGCCACCGAAATGATTTTTTATCTTTTCGGTGGCATTCTTTTTCATTTTTTCTGTAACGTGTGTATAAATTTTCATAGTCGTATTCATATCATCATGGACAACTCGTTTCATGATCGTGTTAATATCGACTCCTGCCTCAGCCAGCATACTAATGTGGGTGTGTCGAAATATATGTGGGGTAGCATGCTTTTTAATAGAGGTCTTTTTCAGGAGCCTGTTCATCCTAATAATTATATTCTTTTGGATATAGGGATAACCATTTTCATGACAGAAGACAAACTGTTTGTCATGGTAGTCCGGATATTTGTGTCTGTTGGCCAATTTAATTTTTGCTTGGCTTTTTTATGGTTTTTCAGTAAATCAATAATACTTTCATCAATGTCAAAAGTCCGAATGGACCCCTTAGTTTTTGGTGGGGTAAGTTCGTACTTCCGCATATTGTTGTCCGGATTATACAGTGTCTTGGTAATTCGTATTTCGCTAATTTCAAAGTTAATGTCCGGCCATTTAAGGGCACACAGTTCACCGCTACGCATACCAGAAAAGGCAAGTAGATAAAATATCTCTACATCCTCATGAATCCCAAATTGTTTTGTTGCATCAAGAAATTCGAACAATTCTTTTTTCTCCAGATATTTCTCTTCTATGGTGTTATTTTCAATTTCCTCAACGGTTAATTTTTTTACAGGAATAACCGATCCTACGCATGGGTTATCTTTCCTCATTTTTTCCTTAATGGCATATTAAAAAATCATTCCTGCAGTTACATGAACGCCTTCAATTATGGTCATAGCATAGTTCTTGTCATCTAAGTCGTTTAATATTTTTTGTTATATACGTGAAGTAACTTTATCTATATTTACCTTTGTGATGTAACGCAGCAGGATTTTTATTTCCTTTTCCCTAACACGTACAGTACTAGCCTTTACTTTGCCTCTTGCATAAGTATTTAGCCATTCCCAAGCAACTGTATCAAAGGGTAGTTTCTTTACCTTCTTTTCATCTGTGCCGTAATCGGTAAGCTTCCTTATAGCTTCATCGACCCGTGCCTCAGCTTCTTTCTTTGAATCTCCCCGTCTTGCTATTTGATTTCGTTCCCCAGTGACTGGATCCGGAGGACCGTCCTTTACACAAACCCATTTATAACCTTGTTTATTTTTTGCTTAAACTTGGGTAAAATAAGCCACTTTCTAAGCCTTCTTGCCGTAAATTTCATTGTTTTTTCAACCATTAAAACTTATCCTGTCAGGGAATGTATGTTCTATTTATAGTAAAAATGATACCCTATCTTCGATTCGATAGGGAATATTTGTTAACTTGATGAAAGAAATATTGAAATTACAATACCAGCTATAGCTGCAGTAATAGCCACCATTGCGGCTATTGTTGTTATAGACAAACTCTTAATATACTTAGATGTTTCAAGAAGTTCATTTTTAGTTTCTTTAAAATCGTCTTTTATTTCATTTACGGTTTTAGAGAATCTAAGTTCCCGATCTTTGGCTTCTTCGCGAAATCTTTCTTCCCGATCTTTGGCTTCTTCGCGATAACGATTCTCACGTTCTTTAGCTTCAATTGAAAATTGTTCCATTTGTTTAAGAAAACGTTCTTCCCGTTCTGTATTTTCTCTTCGGGATCGCTCTTCACGTTCACGCATATCTGTTTTTAGTTCCTGAAAAAGGATGTTCATGTTATTTTCTGACACTATATCTTCTCCTTTCAAATGTGGGAAGTGTAAATTGTCATCAATAATTTGTTCATTATTTACAATTATTTTATCATGGTTTTCATTTTGATATCCTTGTAGGTGCAAATTTATTCTTTCAGCGTTCATTTTTACTGCTTCTCCGTTAATTATTTCATATTCTAAATTAGTCATTCGTATCACCTTTGGATTTTTGTTTAACATAGAAAAAGGTGCTTTTTTCTTCGTGTAAGTTTCCTATTTGAAATCTTAGCTGATGAACTCCTTCCATTTCGAAGGTTATATCTGAGATATTGATGTTAATCGATAAAAAAATAGAAGTATCGTTACTATTTGCTTTTGTTTGAATATCAAAAAAATTACCCTCAATTTTCTCGCCAGTTGGAGAATAAATGGAATACGCAAAGTTATAAACAATGTTAGGTTCTAAATTGAATAGCCCAATACTTGCTGTGAATGAGACAGTGTGTGGGAATTGTGGGACATCAATGTTACAAAAAGGTTCAAGTAATACTGTTTTATTTTCTTCAACACTTTTCAATGTTCCTTCCGATAATACAATGTGGCCAATTTTAGGCATATACATCACCCTTAAGTTAAAATATTTAGTACCACTTTATTTTGAAAAGAAAAGCCCAATAAGGGCAATTATTTAATGGTTTCATCCATTACTTTCTTGTACTTTTCAAATTGTTGATCTTCCATGTCTCCATTCATTTGAATTAGAAAATTTCCTTTGTTATAGGTATGTGAGAAAAACATCGGTCCTTCATTTCCAAGGTCATCATAATAAGACTTTGCTTTTTGTAAGTCAGTATCATTTTTAAACTTAAATACTCTTCCTCCAGCATCCTCACCCAGGGCAGGGACTAAAATCCTTTTACCTTCTTCCCTGGTGTTCCCGAATTCCTTACTAGCTAGGTCTGTTGGGTTTTCAGCTTCAAGTCCTGCAGCTTTAAACGCTGAAATTAAAGTATCTGTTGTTACCTTTACTTCTTTCTCTTTAGTTTTCTCGGGCGATTTTTCCTTTGATTCTTGTTGTGAACTTGTCTTTTTCTCTTTGTCACTTATTTTATCTGCATCTGATCCACAAGCAACAAGTGAAAGGGTGAGAATCCCTAATACAATGGATAACAATATTTTTTTCATCTTAAACCTCTCCTAAACTAAAAATAGTCTTTATATTGATGTGCATAAAGCTCGGTGATACCTATAAATACCTCTCCATCTCGTACGGAATTCCGTGTTCCCTCATTATTTCTTGCTTTGTTTGGTACATTCCTAAATTAGATTTGTAAGTTAATAGTTTAATAGCCCAATAATTTGCTTGTTTTTCTATCTTATCCTTCGAAAATAAGGTGTTCTTATGTAAAAAGGGTGTATTTTCATTAGGATGCAGCACAGCATGTCCAAGTTCATGAGCACAAACAAAGTTTAATCGACTTTCATCCATATCACTGTTTAATGTGATGATTTGATGTCGGGCATTTTTCATATAAAATCCTAATGTTTCTCCTAAGGGGAAGTATCTAATTAATATATTTTTCCCTTCAGCTATTTCGAACGGATTATTTGTTTTATGCTTTTTTATCTCTAGTTCTAATCGCTTCATAATCCAGTTCACTAGAGATCACTCCTGATCTTTACGATATTTCTTGGGAGTAAATTTCTTTTTTGCCAGCTGCTTAGTAAGTTTAAGATTGCTTTCGATAGCAGTCCTTACGAGTTCTTTTGTCTCTTCATCCATAGGCTCTCCATCGAAAGATAAAGCAGTATCTGATTCCATGCTTTCTAAGATGCTTTCTAGTTTTATAGCGATATCTTTTTCTTCCTTTTGATTCAGTGAAGGAAGTTGAGCTTTCTTTTTTTCAGTTTCACCTGTGAGTAAATAGTCCGTTGTTACCTCAAAAAAGTCAGCGAATTTCCTCAATGTATCATAGTCAGGTTGTCTGGACCCTTGTTCATAATTTGCGAGTTTACCTCTTGAAAACCCTAGTCTGTCTGCAAGCGCATACTGACTAAGACCCATTGACTTTCTTAGCTTCGCTATACGTTCTCCTAACAAATTAATCACCTCTCAATAACCATTATAAACCAGAAACTTTGCGTTTCTATAATTGAACACAAAAAGTTTCTGAAAAATGTTTACAGAAACAATTTGTTTCTTTATATTTGAATTCCAAAAGGAAACAAAACGTTTCTAGCAGAGAGAAAGTGAATAGTTTTGGAACGTACTAAGTTAATAATCCTTCGTGGAGATAAAGCTCGTTCTCAGGTTGCTGAAGAATTGAAAATAACTCCTCAAATGCTAGGTGCTATTGAAAGAGGTGATAGAACACCATCACTACCCTTAGCTAAACGTATAGCAGATTACTACAATGCTTCAGTTGATGAAATTTTTTTTAATCAAAATAGAAACAAAATGTGTCTATGTAAATATTTAGCCGAAGGAGGTGATCTAGTTGTTCACTCTTGATTATGATGAAAGCTTCATTGAAAAAATCGCCGCAAAAATTGCTGACCGTGCTACAGAAATTCTGGTAGAGAGAATCAGTTCAATTAACGAATTACCTCTGGTACTTACTAGAGGATAGAAAATAATCCTAGTACGATGAAACTAGAAATTGATATAATGGAACAAAAAGGAAGCTTTGCAATTGTTGTGTGTGATGTTAAGGCTAGATTAACCCAGCTACCTGAATATGGAGAGACAAAGATTGTTACACATCAAGGCAAGGTGAAAAGGGTGAAATTTGATGAAGGAGAAGATTTTTAAAAGGTTTTTAAAGTATTTTTTACCGTTGCTCTTATTTATAATATTTAGTATTATTGCCACATTTCTACCTTACTCGGGTTATATAATTCTAACTGATTTTTATATTTTATTGATGTACTACCTGTTTATTCTTTTTACTTTTAAAATGGATAAAAGTAGTAATGATTCTGTTAACCAGTGGCTAGATAGATTAGATGGTAGTGAAAAATTGTGTAAGGATTTATTTCCTTCAAAAAAGAAAAAGAAAGTATTAGAAAATCTGGAATATGTCTTTCAAAGACTTAATGAATATACAAATGGCGATAAGAAAAAATTAAGGTTATTAAAGAGGTATTTTAAGACATTAAATAATGAGGATGCTTATGATTTGTTTTTTAAAACTTTTTTGGGAATATTGGTTGCAGTTGTAATTTGGGGAATTAATAAGGGGAGCTTTCGGAATATTGCATCTGTAACTGATAAAATTGTAAATTTAGATATTAGCCTAACTTATGTATCAATTTTAAACATTTTAGTCCTAATATTTGAGGGTGTATTATTTTTTGTAATCTTAATTAATGATTACTTTACTAATAAAACTAGAAATAGAATTTTAGTTGAGATAATTGAGGTCTGTATCGAAAAATATGAGGATACTGAAAAAAAATAAGTTCTACAAGATTATATAGGGCACTGAGTAAACGGTTAGTATCATTTTCTCTTTTCCGTTTATTTACCAGAAAATAATAGACGAGCACACTACGAAGTAAAGAATTCTTTGCTATTGTTCTGTGCAATGGAAGAGCTAGTTTAACCAACCGCCTTGATTGTGAAGAATCTGGGATTATCACACACCAGGGCAAAGTCAAAAGGGTTAAATTTAATGAGGGGGGAGATTTTTGAAAAAACGTTTTAATATGCAAGTTTTATCGTGGATAATATATTTGCTTAGTGGAGTATTGATGATTTCTTTTATATATATTATTTTACCAAAATTAAAACCATTACAGAATGTGGTGAATATACAACAATTTATTGCTACTTTGACTGGTGCATTTGTTTCGGGTATGGTTGCAATAGGAATTATGCTGATACAAGTTCATAATCAAAAGTTAAAGGAAAAGGCGACATTTTCTAAAGGTAGAATAATTGTTGCCGAGAACGTTTATAGAGTGGTAGAAAAACTAGAAGTTCTATGTAAGGTATCCGAAAATAAAAGTATAATAACTGAAATAGATAATGACCCAAGAATAATATTGGCATTGGTAGAAAGTGTTATTTTTGAACTTAACAATTTACCACATGAATTAATAAGTAAAAGCGAATATATTTACTTTCAAAGAATTAGAAGAGGAATAAATATTATAAAAAATGAACTACAAGGATATTTAGATAAGGGCTATAGTAATTTCAAAGAATTAAATTTTTTATTAAGTGGGGTACGATTTTATAGCCCATTAACACAAGAATTAAAAGTAATAAAAAAAGAAATCAATAAAATAATGTCTTATGAAACATATTGTAAGATACTAGAAAAACAATAGTTCTACCAGCCCTCTGGAGGACACTGAATGACGTTTTTAGCGTTATTCGGTGTCCTCTTTTTGTTTTCCTCTTCACATTGAAGGGGGGTGGATACCATGAAAATCAAGGTTCCCTATAAACAATGCAAAGGTTGCTTATGACTTACAAAAGAAAATCTTAGCCCGTTCATGAGGTGCATTAGGAATTTCGGGTTTAAGAAATAAAAAGGAGCTGATCATGTGAGAGTAATAGTAGCAGAATATCGTAAATCCCTAAGAGAGGCTAAGAAAATGAAGTTGGAATTAGATAAAATT
>Ga0213822_1000882_pt1 | contig 19419 bp, 15 predicted proteins | sample MC6MC0908MG_FD_179872 | JGI IMG/M metagenome (GOLD analysis project Ga0213822, IMG submission 179872) | Enriched soil aggregate microbial communities from Iowa State University, Ames, United States - MC6-MC0908-MG | ecosystem: Environmental > Terrestrial > Soil > Unclassified | place: USA: Iowa...
CCCGCTGTCCAATGGCCATGGAGGTCTGCGCCAAAGAGAAGCCTGTATGGAAGGAAGTCAAGGAGGGCCACTACATCGCCTGTCATTTATATGATAAAAATAAAACAGGTGATTATGATTATTCCCAGGTCGCTCACGCGAGGTAAACGATGGAAAGATTAATGGAAAAAATCGAAGAAGAACTCCGTGGCCTCAGCGGTCGAGCTGGGTTGGCTATCGAAATTGAAGGCAAATGTATTTATATTAAAAGCAAGGAAGTTTTTCAATCTGCAAGTCTTATTAAGGTTCCTATTTTAATAGAAGGACTTCGGCAGAGCGAGAGAGGTAAACTAAACGTTGATCAATTAGTATCAATTACGAATCATGTTGGCGGATCCGGGGTTTTACAGTCATTATCTCGTGATGCACTGCTGACACTGAAGGATCTCATGACCTTAATGATCACGGTCTCAGATAATACAGCCACCAACATCCTGATAGAAAGATTGGGAATGGAAGCAATTAATAGTTCCATGGGAAAAATGGGACTGCAGCATACCGCGCTTAATCGGAAAATGATGGACTTTGTGGCTATGGAACAGGGGCTTGATAACTATACAAGTCCTTCGGATATGTTAACATGTTTGAAAGTTATCAATGAAGGATTGTATTTAACAGAGGAAAGCCGAGCGGCAGCCTTAAACATGATGAAGTATCAGCAATTTCAAGATAGACTTCCAGGTATGATGGACTTAGACAGGGTAATGGCAGCCAATAAAACAGGCAGTCTTCCTCACGTTGTACATGATTGTGCGATAATAACGTATAAGGGGAAAACGGCCTATGCTGCGGTCTTATTGGACCGCCTTGACGATGTGTTTGCGGGAAACCAGATAATAAGCAGAGTAGGTAAGCATATCTATGATTATTTATTATTCAGAAGTTAAGCGAACCATCAAAAGGAAAATAAACTCTTAGTTTAATGTAAAGAGCATTTCTTTCTTATGAGGAATGCTGTTTATTTTTGTCTTTTGTTGTAGGAATTTCCAATAGTAAGATTTATATAAAAAATATAATCATGCTATACTAGAGGAACGGTTTGGGGTTCTGAAAGGACAGCTTTTTTCTTAAGCCAATGTGAAAAACTGGGGCTAGGGTTAAACAAGGGGTTACTGGTCAGTTCTTATTTTGGGCCACCTGATTAGCAGACCTTGAGGATTACATTAATAATGTAACGATATACAAATGAGGAGCATTTCCATATAAATGCTCCTCCAAATGACTTTTCTGTTTACGCAGCTACATCCCTCTTGGTAAAAACCCTAAAAGCCAATAGCTGAAAGACGAAAAAGTAAATCAACAACATGATAACCGAGAATCCTACCGTCATCCCTTTGACTAATGGGACGCCATCAAAATATTGGATTAAGTCTGTGTTGGCAAATAAAATATATTTTGCCCAATCATACCGGGATGCGATCAGAGAAGTGATCGTTCCTCCCATTAATAAAAGGAAAATGGATAATCCAACCGCCATAGAACTGTTTCTAAATACAGCAGAAATCATAAATGCCATTGTAGTAATCATGATAACATCAATGGACGACAATAAATAAGTCTTTATTAAGTAAAGGAACATATTTTGTTCTACTACATTGCCATTTGAATAGGCAAGATGCACATTATTGCCATCGCCTGTTCCAAATAAAGCAAACCCTAAAATAGCAGCACTAACAAATAAAATTGCCAACATAAAAAGGTCAAATAAGATAACCGTCATATATTTAGATAATAGTATTTTATATCTTTTTATAGGTCGAATTAACAGCAGCTTGACCGTTCCCCAACCAAATTCACTTGCGACAATACCAGCAGCAATAATTATTGTAAATAAACCTGCAAACGAAATAAGAGCAGAGCTGTCATTGATAAATGTCCACCCTGTTGTCCCTTTATCTGGCGGGATTTTATGGTCTAAACGGTATTGATTAATCGCAACTTTTCTTTCTAAATCTTTTTTTACATTTACGGCTGTGGCCGGCAGCTCATTTATTTGTGTTTGATACTGCTTAATTTCTTGCTTTACCTGTTGTTCCCACTGATGATTAACAGTTTGACTTTTATCACTATATATCTTGGTTAAAACTCCCGTAGCAATGACACCAAGAATCAGCAGCCCAATCATGACAAAAGTGCCTGGACGTTTAAAAATTTTGATCCATTCATTAACAATGAGTTTATGCATGAAGCTTCTCCCCTTGTGTTGTGACTTCTAAGAAACGATCTTCTAACGACTTAGCAATTGGTTTTACTTCAAAAATGCGGATCCCTTTTTCGATTAACAATTGAATCATATTTGGTACCTCTTCTTTTTCCATCTCTATGGCTATCCCATTGTCCACTTTTTCATATGCAATACCACGATTCTTAAGGACAGCGATGTTTTTCATATCCACTTCGAAGAAATATTTCTGTTTACTTTCCTGTGCATCATGGACCTTTTGAATATCAATGAGCTTTCCATTTTGAATAATCGCAATTCGATCACACATCATTTCCATTTCAGACAATAGATGACTGGAGACGATAACCGACATCCCTTTTTCTTTCGTTAATTTTTTCAAATGATCACGAATCTCTCTAATCCCAGCCGGGTCAAGGCCATTGGTTGGTTCATCCAGAATCATCACCTTTGGATCATGAAGCAGACTTTGTGCTAACCCTAATCGCTGCCTCATTCCAAGGGAGTAGGTTTTCACTTTATCGTGAATCCGATCCTTTAAACCGACAAACTCCACTACTTCCTCTACTTTTTGCTTAGAAACTCCCTTTACCATTCGGGCATATTGCATCAAATTTTGATACCCGGTTAAGAATTTATATAACTCGGGATTTTCAACAATCCCGCCAATATTCCCAATGGCTTCCTCAAATTCCTTTTCCACACTCTTACCGCAAATCAAAATTTCACCGGAAGTGATCCCCATTAAGCCTACCATCATGCGGATGGTCGTTGTTTTCCCTGCACCATTTGGTCCTAAAAAGCCAAATACTTCCCCTTCTTCAATGGTGAAGCTTAAATCATCAATGATCTTTTTCCCTTTAATTACTTTTGTCACTTTTTTTAATTCAACAACTGGACTACTCATTCAATTTCCCTCCATTTGTACCATCGTGGATTTAAACCATTCCAAAACGGATACCCCTTCTTCTTCCCTAAGGGTTTCGACATTTTTCTGCCCGATGATATCTCCTTGAAAAATCACAATCGCTTCATCTAAAAGCGGTTCAATTTCATCGATTTCATGTGTGGCAATAATAACGGTTTGCTCGTCAAAATTAATGTATGATAATAGACTTTTCACAATCGAATCGCGAACCATTGGATCAAGTCCAGAGAACGGTTCATCTAATAGTAAAACCGGTGATTTCCTTGATAATGTTAAAACTAATTTTAATCTGCCGCGATTTCCCTTCGACAATTGCTTGATTTTTTTCGCCCGATCGAGTTTCATATCGATTAAAAGTTGTTCAGCTTTCTCCATATCAAAATCGGAAAATTGAGAAGCATAAAATTCAATCATATTTCCCACTGTAAAGGATGAATAAAACATATCGAGTTCCGTTAAATAAGCCACCTTCTTACAAATTTTTCTTGTTACCTCTTCAGCGTCCACTTCAACTTTTCCATTGTTAGGATAGACCAGGCCTGCAATCATTTTTAATGTCGTCGACTTTCCACTGCCATTCGGTCCTAATAACCCATAAATCTTCCCTGTTTCAAATGTAAGGGATACATTTTTTAATGAAAAATCTTTCCCATACCTTTTTGAAACATTACGTAGTTTAACGGTCACTCTTGCTCCCTCCTAAAGTATTGCTCTAAGCCATCCATCATTTCCTCCTGTGAAAAGCCAAGCTCTTTCATGTTTTGTACAAAGACACCAATAATATCGGCTTGCAAACGAATCTTTAACGCTTTTAGTACTTGTTCATTTTCTGTGACAAATGTCCCCTGTCCCCGCTTTGTTTCCACGATTCCCATCCTCTCCATCTCACTATAGGTTCTTTGGATTGTATTAGGGTTGACACCTGAATTAATGGCCATTTCACGAACAGATGGCAGTTTTTCTCCTGCCCTCATTTCTCCTCTTACAATTTGGGAAGATAGATGATCAGCTATTTGGATATATATAGGTTTAGATGTTTGAAAATCTTTTGTCATGGCCGTTACACCTCAACTTTTCTGTCGAGTAACCAACAAGAAATTAGGAATAAGCTGAACGCAACGATTACATAAATAACTAGTCCCACCACTGGTATATCGACGGCATTCAAATAAATCTCCCATCCTCCATGTTTGAAATCACCATTTGCGTTCATTAATACTGGTATTTTCCATTTGTTTATTATTTCTTTTAAGAATTCAAATCTTGCTAAAAGGGTTGTAATGGTATTAAAAACAAAAAATAGAAGTAGAATCACTAGCCAGCGCCAATTTTTAACCGCTGGAAATTTCCCTAAGGAATGGTAAACAGTCCAATAAAACATAGCCCAACAAGAAATATATATACTGAGCAACAGTAAACCGACATTAAAAACTGTAATTCCTTTAAACAAATCAGCCGCTTCAATATAGAGTTGATTTTTATTAAATTGATAAGTAATTAAGCCGACTCCTGTTAAAAACAATTGAGCAATCAGTTGATAAAAAGAGGAAACAGCTATTTTTGATAAAAATAGTGCTTTACTGTTTTGCGGATTATACAGCCACAATTGTGTCTTTCCTTCCAAACGAAGCATAGATAATAACATTCCCGGCAAGAAAAACACGTGAGATCCGATTAACAGTATGACCGCGACAGGAAGAAGTGTTAGCGGCTTATGATAATAAGTCTCTAATGCAAACGGTATAAGCAAAAAAACAGCCAGGAAAATAAGCCATAAAAGAAACCAAAATTTTGAGATGCCAAAGTCCTTTTTCAATAGACCTTGAAAAGCTAACATATTTTTATAACCTCCAATAACTATGTATTAGTGTACTAATTACATAGTACACTAATACATAATTACACGTCAATAGGCTTTACAATTATTTCTAGAGGGTGTCAGGTACCAAGAAAAGTGAAGGACAGTAGCCGTTGGTCCCTCAGTTATCGGGTATTATACTTTTTTTGCTTTAGAGGACTATTTCAGTGATATCTGCAAAAGCTGCGTCCCTCCTCGTTTTCACGTGAAATGGACAATATCAACACAAAGTCACCGCATGTGGGTTGGTGGATTATTTTTGGGTGTACCTTAAAATAATCTACAAAAGAGTAAAAATTCAGACTACAATCCTGCGTTCTAGGAAGAGATAATGGAGGTACGAAATCAAAAGGAGGAAAGGCGATGCAGCGACCGCTTGAGAAAATTCGAGTATTAGATTTTACGAGAGTGTTGGCCGGCCCGTATTGTACAATGCTTTTGGCCGACATGGGTGCGGAAGTTATTAAAATTGAAAGGCCCGGGGCGGGGGATGATACGAGGCACTTCGGTCCTTTTCAGAACGGGGAAAGCGGTTACTTTGTTTATTTAAATCGGGGTAAAAAAAGTATGGCATTAGATTTAAAAAATCCACATGCCATTGCGGCCATAAAAGAATTAGTCAAAGAATCGGACGTGGTGGTAGAAAATTTCCGCCCGGGCGTCATGAAAAAACTGGGGCTTGATTACGAAAGCATAAAAGAACTAAACCCTTCCATCATATATTCGTCTATTTCGGGATTCGGCCAATATGGTCCGTATAGCCAGCGGCCAGCCTATGACCTGGTTGCCCAAGCGATGGGGGGACTGACGAGTATAACCGGTCATTTAGATGATCCACCAACACGGTCTGGCGCTTCACTAGGAGATATGAGTGCCGCACTTTACGCGGTATACGGGATCATGGTAGCACTGTTCCACAGAGAACGCACAGGGGAGGGGCAATATATTGATATTGCCATGACGGATAGCATCATTGCCCTGTTAGAAAACAATGTGATGCGCTATACAGTTGAAAAAATTGTTCCAGAGCGCATTGGCAGCCGGCACCCGATCAGCTCACCGTTTGATATCTATCAAGCTCAAAACGGCTATGTTGTGATTGCAATTGCCAATGACCCTTTATTTAAAAAATTAGCTGACGTTATGCAACAACCTGAACTGGCCGAAGATAAAAGATTCTACCTTGATCCGTTACGTACGGAAAACGAAACCGAGTTAAAGGCCATCGTTGAAGCTTGGCTGAAAGGATATACCGTCGAAGAAGCTGTCGAGATGATTTCAGCTGGCGGGGTTCCATGCTCTCCAATCTTAACAATCGGGGAGGTATGTGAAGATGAACATACAAAAGCGAGGGAAATGCTTGTTGATGTCGACCATCCAGTGGCAGGACCTATGAGAATACCGGGAAATCCGGTAAAACTTTCGCAAACCCCTCCGGTTATTAAAGAAGCATCACCGGTCCTTGGTGAACACACCGCCCAAGTACTAAAAGACATATTAAAATGGGATTCAAAGCAATTACAAGCCTTGGAAAGGCAGGAAGTATAAACTTTGTTGTCTTTAGCAGGAGATATCCGGTATAAAATTACACCTTATCCGCGAATCGAAAAAAACAAATCATTCAGTAAAAAAAGGAGACAAAACAAATGAATTTCGAATTAACAGATGAGCAAAAAAGTATACGGGCGATGGTGAGGGATTTTAGCCGGGAGGTTATTTTACCAAAAGCCGCTGAATTGGATGAGCAAAACCGTTTTCCAACAGAACATATCGGCAAGCTGGCTGAGTTAGGGTTATTGGGAATTGCCTATCCGGAAAAAGATGGCGGTGTTGGAGCGGATTCCATAGCGGAAGCGATTGCGGTAGAAGAAATTACCTATGCATGTGCAGCAACAGGCTCCATATTAACAGCGCATTACTTAGGGATTGATGGCCTGTTTTTAGCGGCAAATCATGAGCAAAGAGATAACTTTTTGGTGCCGGGCTGCACAGGTGAAAAATTGTTTGCCTTTGGTTTGACAGAACCAAACGGCGGCACGGATGTCGGCTCGATGAAAACCAATGCCCGTTTAGAGGGAGATGAATATGTCCTGAATGGAACGAAGCATTTCATTACCAATGGCGCCGAAGCCGATATTATTGTCGTTTATGCTAAAACCAATACAACCGCTGGAACAAAAGGAATCAGCGCATTTATTGTCGAAAAAGGTACTTCAGGACTTTCTTATGGAGCGGGCGATGACAAAATGGGAATTCGCGGGGCACGGACCCATGAAGTCATTTTTGAAAATTGCCGGATTCCTAAAGAGAACTTAGTCGGAGAAGAAGGCGAAGGCTTTAAAATTGCGATGAGTGTCGTGGACCGCGGTCGAATTGGGATTGCCGCCATGGCAGTGGGATTATCGCAAGCGGCGCTTGATGTTGCTGTAGCCTATTCAAAAGAAAGAATTGCCTTTAACAAGCCAATCTCCGAGTTCCAAGGGCTGCAGTGGATGCTGGCGGAAATGTCGGCAGATGTGGAAATGGCCCGTTTGTATACGTACTATGCTGCCAGTTTAAAAGATAAAGAGGGTTACCGAATTTCAAAAGAGGCAGCGATTGCGAAGCTAATAGCTTCAGAAGCTTCCCAGCGTGTTGTCCATAAAGCCGTGCAGATCCACGGAGGATTCGGCTACATGAAGGAATACCCGGTGGAACGGATGTATCGCGATCAACGGATTTTGGAGATTTTTGAAGGGACTTCACAAGTGCAAAAAATGGTCATTGCAAGTCACTTACTAAAATAAAGGGAGGAAGAAATCATGGTTACCGAAGCCAAACGTGTCATTAAAGCCCCAACGGGAACGGAGCTTTCCTGCAAAGGCTGGGTGCAGGAAGCGGCACTCAGAATGCTGATGAATAATTTGGATCCGGAAGTCGCCGAAAATCCGGACGAGCTCGTTGTTTACGGCGGAATCGGCAAAGCGGCGCGAAATTGGGAGTGCTTTGAGGCAATAGTCGAATCGCTAAAGAAACTAGAAAACAATGAAACTCTGTTAATTCAATCCGGGAAGCCGGTAGGGGTTTTTCGGACGCATGAAATGGCCCCACGGGTATTGATCGCCAATTCCAATCTTGTTCCGGCATGGGCAAACTGGGACAATTTCTATGAGTTAGAAGAAAAGGGTTTGATGATGTACGGGCAAATGACGGCTGGAAGCTGGATCTATATCGGTGCCCAGGGAATTTTACAAGGAACGTACTTAAGTTTTGTCGAGGCTGGAAAAAAAGCATTTGGAACAACAGATTTAACCGGAAGATTTATTTTAACCGGGGGCATGGGCGGAATGAGCGGTGCACAGCCGCTTGCTGGAAAAATGGCAAAAGCGGTCATTCTGGTAGTCGAAGTAGATCAGCAGCGAATTGAACGGAAAATCAAAGAGGGCTACTGTGATTATCTTTGCCAAACTCTTGATGAAGCGCTCCTGATGGTAAAAGAACAAACGGAAAAAGGCGAGCCCGCTTCTATTGGGCTTGTCGGCAATTGTGCAGACATCTATCCTGAACTTATCAAGCGCGGGGTAATTCCGGATATCGTTACCGATCAAACAAGTGCACATGACCCAATTAATGGGTATGTTCCGCATAGAATGACGTACGAAGAGGCATTAGCACTTAGAAAAACCGACCCGAAAGCCTATGAGCAAAAAGCAATGGAATCGATGGCCGTCCATGTCCAAGCAATGCTCGATCTGCAAAAAGCGGGAGCGGAGACGTTCGATTACGGCAATAATATTCGGGCTTATGCGCAAAAAATGGGAATCGAAAACGCGTTTGATTTTCCGGGTTTTGTTCCAGCTTATCTGCGCCCGTTATTTTGTGAAGGCAAAGGCCCGTTCAGATGGGCGGCGTTGTCAGGAAATCCAGAGGATATTTATAAAACGGACCAGGTTGCACTTGAAATGTTTGCAGAAGACAAATCACTGGTGAACTGGATTGAAATGGCTCAAAAAATGGTGAAATGGCAAGGTCTTCCCGCTCGAATTTGCTGGTTGGGATACGGGGAGCGGCATAAGTTTGCATTAAAAATTAATGAAATGGTTGTCAGTGGTGAAATTAGCGCACCGATTGTATTTGGACGGGATCATTTAGATTGCGGCTCGGTTGCTTCTCCAAATCGTGAGACGGAAGCGATGAGAGATGGCAGTGACGCGATCGCCGACTGGCCGATTTTAAATGCGTTAATCAATACATGCGGCGGTGCAAGCTGGGTGAGTATCCATCAAGGGGGCGGCGTAGGCATGGGTTATTCGCTTCATGCCGGGCAGGTGCTTGTGGCCGATGGTACGAAGGCAGCGGCCGAGCGGATTGAACGGGTATTGGTTTCCGACCCGGGAATGGGTGTCATTCGCCACGTGGACGCAGGCTATGATAAAGCGATTAAGGTGGCGAAGGAAAGAGGCTTGAGGATTCCGATGCTGGAGGAATAGGTTTTGACTTGGGGACGGAAGGATTGGGGAGTTGGCTGACTGGCGATGGCAGTTCCAATTGTCGTTTAGCGGCAACCAATTGTCGGAAAGGTGGCATCAATTGTTGCAAACCCCTCCCCTACTCAAAAAAATGAAATCAAAAAATAGAGGTGCAACGATTATGTTAAATCTATATGTGCTCCTAAAGCGCACATTTGATACCGAGGAAAAAATCACTGTGCATCAAGGAAAAATTGATCAACAGGATACCAAATACATTATTAACCCATACGACGAATATGCAATCGAAGAAGCGTTGCAACTTCGTGAACAACATGGCGGAGAGGTGACCGTCGTGACAGTGGGAGACGAAGAAGCAGAGAGCGAATTACGGACAGCACTGGCAATGGGCTGCGACAAGGCGGTGTTAATCGAGTACGAGGAGGAACTGGATCCTCAAATCAGTGCGAAAATTTTGGCCGCGTATTTAAAAGATCAAAACGCCGATCTAATTTTAGCAGGTAATGCCACCATCGATAACGGCACCGGACAAGTCGGACCGCGCGTGGCTGAGTTATTAAACATTCCTTATGTGACAACAGTGACAAATCTGGAATTGGACGGATCAACCGTAACGGTTCACAAAGACGTCGAAGGGGACACCGAAATCATTGAAACAACATTGCCGTTGTTGATCACAGCTCAGCAAGGGTTGAACGAACCGCGGTATCCTTCTCTTCCAGGGATAATGAAGGCGAAGAAAAAGCCGCTCACTACCATCGAATTAGATGATATCGACGTAAACGAGGACGAAATTGCCCCAAAAACAAAGAAAGTAAGAACCTTTTTACCACCAGAAAAAGAAGAAGGATACGTGCTGCAAGGCGAGCTTGCTGACCAAGCAAAAGAGCTTGTTTCCCTACTTTATAATGAGAAGAAAGTAATTGGATAAGGAGGACAAATGATGAAAAAAGTACTCGTGGTCGCTGAAGTTCGGAATGGAACAATCAGAAAGGTTTCTTTTGAAGCGATTACAGCTGCAGTCGTTTTGGCAGAAGGAGGAGAGATTGTCGGACTCCTCATCGGAAACGGGCTCGAAAAAATGGCCAAAGAAATGATCGAATACGGTGCAAACCGTGTCATTTTAGCAGAGCATGAAAAGCTCGACTGCTATACTTCAGATGGATTTGGACAAGCATTGCTGCAAATCATTAACGAAGAAGAGCCGGAAGGAATCGTGTTTGGCCATACGTCTTTTGGCAAGGATTTATCTCCAAAAATTGCCGCACGGTTGGATGCAGGATTAATTTCGGACGTCATTGAAATAACTTCAAAGGATGGCGAAATCATCTGTACCCGTCCGGTCTATGCCGGAAAAGCCTTTGAGGAAAAACAAATCGTCGAAGGAATGACACTAATCTCTGTTCGGCCAAATAATATCGCTGCTTTGGAAAAAGAAGAGGGAAGACAAGGGGAGATCCAATCAGTTAAAGTAGAGATAAAGGATCTTCGTACCATTGTCAAAGGAGTCGTTCGAAAAACGATAACAGGGGTGGACCTGACCGAAGCGAAAATCATTATTTCCGGGGGCAGAGGGGTAAAAAGTGCAGAGGGCTTTACCTTGCTCCAAGAGCTTGCGGATGTACTAGGCGGAGCAGTGGGTGCTTCAAGGGGAGCCTGTGATGCCGGGTACTGCGATTATTCACTGCAAATTGGCCAAACTGGAAAAGTGGTAACCCCTGACCTCTACATTGCCTGCGGTATTTCCGGTGCGATCCAGCACGTGGCAGGTATGTCCAATTCAAAAGTAGTGGTAGCCATTAACAAAGATCCGGAGGCGAATATTTTTTCCATCGCGGACTTTGGGATTGTGGGCGACATGTTTGAAGTGCTGCCGCTTTTAATCAAAGAATTTAAACAAGTCCTTGAAACAGCAGAAGTAGCAGTGGGATAAAATTTTCCGTTCATAGATTTTACTTGTTTTAGAAGTGGAAGGAGGGCGGTTAATCTTGAAAACGATTTCTTCGCCATTCGGGAAGGAGCTTTCGTGTAAAAGTTGGCAGACTGAAGCATTAATGCGCTTATTAATGAACAGTTTGGATCCTCGTGTCGCCGAGAACAACCAGGAATTAATCGTCTATGGCGGTACGGGAAAAGCTGCACGGAACAAACAAATGCTTGAAGTGATTATTAGAGAACTGAAACAATTAGAGCCCGATTGGACCTTGCTAATTCAATCAGGGAAGCCAGTGGCCTCCTTCCGCACCTTTCCATTTTTCCCGCGCGTGATTGCTTCCTCCTCGATGGTCATTCCCAAATGGGCAACCTGGAAGGAATTCTCCCGTCTGGAGGAAAAGGGCTTAACGATGTACGGGCAAGCCACAGCGGCATCATGGGCTTATATTGGCGTCCAAGGGGTGCTGCAGGCCACATTTGAAACCATGAGTGAAGTCGCCAAGCGATATTTTGGCGGATCATTAAAAGGAAAAATTGTGCTTACCTCCGGATTAGGGGGCATGGGCTCTGCACAGCCTCTATCGGTAACGATGAATGGCGGTGTAGCCATCGTCGTGGAAATCGATGTGAAAAAGATTGGGCGGCGGCTGTTGAACAACTACTGTGACATTATGGTTCACACGGTGGACGAAGCCCTCAATCTGGCAAAAGAAGCGACCTTTCATGAAAGGCCTATGGCCATTGCGCTGCTCGGAAATGCTGCAGACGTATACAATGACTTGATCAAGCGCGGCTTCATGCCGGATGTGGTAACCGATCAAACCGCTGCACATGATCTCTTGCACGGCTATATTCCAAGTGGAGTGACCCTGGAACAGGCGGAGTTTTTACGAAACAAAAAACCGGATAAGTATGTGGAGCTTGCCTCAAAAACCATCATCAGTCACGTAAAAGCGATGAACACGTTCCAGGAACGCGGGGCGGTGGTGTTTGATTATGGCAATAATATCCGTGGTCAGGCATTGAAAGCCGGATATCAAGAAGCTTTTGCCTTTCCGGGATTTATATCAGAATACCTGCGGCCGCTTTATTGCGAGGGGCGCGGTCCATGCCGCTGGATTGCTTTATCAGGCGATCCGGGCGATATTTATAAAATTGATGAAGTGATCCTATCGAAGTTCAATCGTGATGAACGGATTTGCCGGTGGATACGCTTTGTCCAGGATAAAATTTATTTTTACGGTCTCCCGGCAAGAACGTGTTGGCTGGATTATCAAGAGCGCGAAGAAATAGGGGAAATCATTAATCATATGGTGGCAGCAGGGGAGCTTGCGGCGTCGGTTGCGATTACCCGCGATCATTCGGAAGGCAGTACGATGGCGGCACCAAATCGTGAAACGGAATGGATGTTGGATGGAAGCGATGCCGTAGCGGATTGGCCGATTTTAAACGGATTGTTGAACACCTGTGCCGGAGCTTCGATGGTCAGCATTCAACATGGAGGCGGAGTTGGAATCGGCAACTCGATTCATTCCGGCATGACAGCGGTGGCGGACGGAAGCATGGAGGCCAGTGAAAAATTAAAACGGTTGTTAAAAATTGACCCGGGTTTAAATATTATTCGCCATGCTGACGCCGGCTACCCATCCGCAAAAAAGATAATTGAAAAATACGGAATCAACAAACCACTCTAGCATGCGATTCTTCTTAGTGAAGGGGTGTTCCAATGAACGAGACGCTTGTCATTATTTCGAATGATGAAACAGTGATTCAACGAATCGAATCAATCAATATCGAATACCAATTTCACTTTACGATCAAAGTTTATGATGCAACGAGCGATTGGGAAAAACGGATTAACCAGAATCGTCCCTATCTGTTGTTTCTCGACATGGATCAGATGGACCGAAAAATAATCGAAGAGAACCGATCGAGTCCTTGGATCATTCTCAAATCAGTTTTTTCAAAAGAAGAACTGCGTAAATTTTTCAAAAAAGGGGCTTTGGATTGCCTGGAAAAACCGATTGGGGACACAAGCCTTTATTACCTGCTACATGAATGGAAAGCAGAAATCGAGAAGAAAGATCTTTCCTTTCATCATGAAAGGAAGTCAAAAGCATGTATGACCTCCTTAAAAAGCAATCTTGCATACGAATTAATTTTTGGAAATGTGAAAAATTCAAAGGAAATATGGGACCGCAGCAAGTGGGCCGGTCTGTCGATTGTTCCGAACGCAGCAATGGTCATTCATATTGATGAATTTCACCATCTTACCAAGAATAAAAGCAAGCTTTGGGAGCAAACGATTCGAAACGAAATCATTGCCGCGGTTCAGCTGTTCCCAGATCAAGACTGCGGCGAAATCCTGCCCGTAGTTACAGGATCTGACAAAATCACGGTTCTGCTTTCGATTCCATTACGAAGCAGCACGGAGGAATATAAGCAATTAGCGGCGGTTTATGGAGAAAAAATAAAAAATTATATCCATGAGAAAACGGGCAATACCGTTACGATTGGAATCGGCCATTATTACGAAGATGCCCGGAATTTACATGTTTCGTATCAGGAGGCATTGCAGGCCCAAACCTATAAATTTTTTGCCGGGACGGATTCGATTTTCCATATTGCCGATCTGAAGCCGTTTGAGAGTCAAGCTGCCTTGCTTCCGAATCATGCGATTGAGACGTTAGCCAATAAGCTGACGGTTGGAGACTTTGCCGGTATGAAGCAAAGTCTTGAAAAAGTATTTAATACAGTATTTACGCAGCAAAATATCGACCCGGAAGTTCTGAAGCTGCAAATTCTTGATTTGCTGACAACTTTAGCCCGTTCGGCCATTAATGGCGGGGCGAAGCCGAAAGACATTATCTCCATTCATCTTCAATATGCCCGGGAATTGCTGATGGTGGAAAACACGAAGCAAATGAAACAATGGTTTTCAGAGGCGATGAAGCAGCTGTTAGACAGGGTTTTAGATGATTATAATGAGGCCACGCTGCAATCGATTCAAAAAGCGATTATTTTTATTGATGAACATTTTGTTGAAAATATTTCATTGGAGCAAGTGGCCAGCCATGTTCAATTAAGCCCCAATTACTTTAGTAATTTATTTAAAAAGACAACTGGCACTTCCTTTATTGAATACTTGACCCGTCTGCGCGTCGAAAAAGCGAAAGAGATACTGGTAAACTTAAATCAAACCGTCTACCAAGTTGCCAATGCAGTGGGCTACCATGATGCCCGCTATTTCAGCCGGGTATTTAAATCGGTTTGCGGGAAAACCCCGAGCAAATATAGGAATTCCCTAATTGGATCGCAGGAATAAGAAAATCTCAACGCATATGTGTTGGGATTTTTATTTTTTGAAGAATTGGAGGGAATTCCCAAGAGGAAAATAATCAACGATTTAGTAAAATTATCTACTTTTTATAAAATGTTAGTATTGATAATATTTAGATAATTAATAATATTTTTAAAAAGGTAGTTGAGAGCGGGGTGGAGTAATTTGTAAGCGGTTGCGGAGAGATTGATGTTTCACTAGTAAAAATTAGTTGAAAGGTGGGGTTTTAATGATTGAAAAACGAACTATAGAATATATTCCTGAAGAGGAGCGACATGGCAGTGTTCGGAATTTGTTTTCGATTTGGTTTAGCTCCAACATGCAAATTACCACGCTTGTAACGGGAGCTTTAGCGGTTGAGTTCGGCTTAAATCTATTTTGGAGTATTGTTGCGATTGTATTAGGCAACTTAGTCGGTGCCGTTTTCATGGCTTCCCATTCAGCTCAGGGTCCGAAGCTTGGGGTTCCACAAATGATTCAAAGCCGTGCCCAATTTGGTGTTATTGGTGCAGTCCTTCCACTTATCATTGTTACACTGATGTATATCGGTTTCTTTGCCGGAAGCAGTGTGTTGGGTGCCCAAGCGCTCAGCAGTGCCTTTTCTCTCCCAATCAATGGAGGCATTATCCTCTTAAGTATTGTTACCTGTGTTATTACGATTTTAGGTTATGACATCATTCATAAGCTTGAACGCTATTTTGCGATATTATTTGCGATTGTCTTTCTATTTGTCACCTTTGAAATTTTTCGCCTCCCTTTACCAGCTAGTTCTTGGGATCCTTCCCATTTTGATTTAGGCCCATTTTTGTTAACGATCAGTCTTGTGGCTACCTGGCAGCTAACCTATGCTCCGTATGTAGCCGATTATTCCCGATATCTTCCCAGCGATACACCTTCTTCGAAAACATTTGGCTATTCTTATGCAGGAACGGTTATTGGCACGGTTTGGATGATGTCATTAGGTGTATTTTTAACTGCGGCAATCCCGAAATTTCTTAATAATGCCAGTGCCGGGCTTGTGAAGCTGGTTGGCCCTCAGTTTGGAATTATCATGTATCTCGTTATTATCTTGGGTGTTATCGGGGTTAACGTGTTAAACCTTTACGGGGCGTTTATGTCGGTTACTACGACGTTAGAAGTATTCACCAAATTAAAGGGAACCACAAAGGCACGTTTTTGGCTCGTTTTTTCTACCGCCATTGTCGGGACCTTTTTAGCGGTTTGGGGGCATGGCAATTTCCTTGAAAACTTTGAGAATCTTATTTTATTATTGTCCTATTTTATGGTTCCTTGGACAGCCATTAATCTAGTAGACTACTATCTGCTCCGCCATGGCGAATATAATGTAGAAGCGATTTTTGATATAAATGGAGAGTACGGAAAATTCAATTGGATTGCCATTATTGCTTACTTAATTGCGGTCGTTCTCGAAATTCCATTTGTCAATACGACTATGTACGTTGGCCCGATTGCCAAAGCATTAGATGGCACCGATTTGGCGTGGATGGTGGGATTAGTGGTACCATCAATTTTATACTACTATCCTATGAAAAGGAAAATCAGTCTACCGGTCAAAGTCCTTCAAAATGAGCTGTTGAGAATTGAAAAATAAAGTTACCGGAGCCAGGCAAATGCCTGGCTTTAGCTGTGTTTTGGGCAAAGTGTACGAGAATGGGTCTAACGGAAACAGATATTAAGAATTTGAAAAGTGGATTGGTACCAGATGGATATCAGGTTCATCATAAACTACCTTTAGATGATAGAGGAACAAATGATTTTGAAAATTTAATTTTAATTAAAAATGACCCATATCTAAAGTTGTTAGGAAATCATAATCATTTGATTTGCAATAGCTAAGTGGAATGAATCAGTAAACTATCAGACTTCAATAAAATTTTGGTGGTACTGCCACCTTTATAGATAGTAAAATAGAATCAAATACTCAAATGGAGTCTAGGAGTAGATGACATGTACACCCCAATGGAAGATTTGCTCAACCTATTAAAAAGTCCGAAACTTGCAGATCGAAAAAGAGCCATTGATGAACTGCAATCTTGGAATGAACAACTTACAATGACAGATACAATCATCTTACTAGAAGAGGCTGGGCAAATCTGGCCAATCAGCAACGAAGAATGGGATGATCCCTCGTTTGCCTTAGTGAAGGCGGCTTGTGTTTTTATTAACGAAGACATGATTTCCACATTAGAAAAGAATATATTCAAGTACTCATATCAAGCTATCAACTTTGTATTAAGCGGACTGATTATCCATCATTCATATACAGCTAAATTGTTATATAAAAAAATTTTCCGACAGCTATATTTTCAGGCACCTTTTATTCCCTCATACGACGAGCGCAATCTTATTTTTGAACAAAAAGAAAGAACCGTAACAGCTATTGAAATATTGATCGAAAACAAGATTACCCTTCACCCATGGTATGAATGGTATTATCATTTCCTTGTAACAATGGGGTTAGAGCAAAAATACATCACAAGTACAGACGTTCCACTAGACAAGGAATTTATTACTGAAAAATTACAATCCCTTTTGGACCAATACCTAGAATATCACCAAGATTACAAGCGGACATATGTGTATGAAGCATGGAAAACACCCTATTACGAGTTACGTTTTTACCTAAAGAATTATCTTACCCTGTATAGTACATTATGCTCAGATGAGGAACTTTTGAACTTCCAAACCATCCTGAAATGGAAAGACAATATAATAAAACTAGATTATATTGAGATTTTATGGAAACGAAACCTAAATAATGAAGTCATCAACCAAACGGTTCAAGAAATTCTTGTTTCTAATGAGGGCACACATACAGCATATAAGATTCTGCAAACCTATAAACCAGAATTACTGCCGAAAGACTCCACCTTCCAAACATATTTTGTTAAGGAAGCTGCTGATTTTCTGTTTTACAGGAGCAGCGATGGGATCGATAAGTTTCCAACTGAAGTTGAAATTATGGGGAGCTTTCAAGAAAATGATATGTTGTATGGGGACGATCTGACGTACTATGTCCTCCGCTTCAAATCAACATATCCCTCCCTGGCTGACAAAGGCTGGATGCGGATGCTGCTGGGGGCTTACTATACCTCCAATATTCCCACACCGTGGCATCCAACTGAACTGGAGGATGGATTTACAGATTTTCTCCCGTGGGGCAGCAAAACATATGAAGAGCATGTCGTGGATTTCCGGGCACACCTCGCTGAAAAACATGGCACAGGTGAAAAGGATGAGGTATTTTATCAATCAAGACCAACATTTAATCGCCGTAACAATACAATCGCACTTCTAACCTTTATAGCCTTCTTTGCACTCATCTGGGTAAATGATTGGTTTATTATCGGCCTGCTTCTCACGCCAATCTGGCTGCTTTTCAAGTATCTGCATCAAAAAAGGCTGGAGAAAAATATCCTTGTTCAAATTCGCGGTTACTTTTTTGATTACTTCTGTTTCAATGAGGGTACATACATAACCCTAAACGAAATTGCTAAAATTCATTATGAAAAGAGAACCGTTGCAAAGAGAGAACGATTCTTATATCTTCCCTTAAAAACTTGGCATTATATCATTTACGACCATGGAGGTCAGGAAATTTACACAATTCCTGGCAGTTACCTATTAGAAGCGTATTTTATCCCCATTTTACAAACGCGAACTGCTCACCTTTCCCAACAGCCAGTGTTAACTTGGAAAGTGGATGAAGGAGAATAATCTTGGATAACGATTGAAGGGAAAGTGCCCATAACCTTGTTCATAGAGCCGGTTATGGGCTTATTTTGTGAGAAAATGAAAACTGCCTCCTTAGTCAGTTTTCGACAACTTTATATAAAAAGTGTAATAACTGCCGCTTAAATAGGTGCGGTGAACCGTACCATAAGTTATTGATTTAATTCATAGAAGATCTTTTTTATTCCCCACAGATATAGTACAATTTCTCCATATCCATTATATGCTAGTTACTGCCCCTTTTTAGGGGTTTTCTTTTCTTAATATTAAGCCGGAATAATTTGAACATGTTTTAGTTTTAGCACATTCCGAAATAAAGTGAAAAAAATAGCACATTATTTCAGATTTCCTCCTAGATTAATGTGAAAAAGAGTATCTGGAATATTGTGCTCGATTACAATATTTGAACTAAAAAACGGCCTTTGCCACTTTGGTTAAAGTAGGAACAGACTCGGATACTGAGTCTGTTTTTTAGTTATTTAAACAAAATTAGCTATGAGTTAAATGTAAAATCAAATAAATTAATTTTTTACTAAATTTTTATAAAATATTTTAATTTCATATTTAATTTAATTAATGATTGTTGTATGATTAAGGTAAATAAAGGAAGGGAGAAAATGATGGCATACCCATTAATTACTAATTGTCCAGTTTGCAGCAAACAATTGAAAATTACGAAGTTACAGTGTAAACATTGCCATACGAAAGTGGAAAATGAGTTTGAATTATCAAAGCTAGCAGCCCTTGGTCAAGAACAGCTTCATTTTATTGAAATTTTTCTAAAATGCCGTGGAAATATCAAAGAGGTGGAGAAAGAATTGGGAATTTCCTACCCGACTGTAAGAGGAAAATTAGATGATATTATTTCTGCTCTAGGCTATACCACGCAAAAGAAAACGGAAGTGGATAAGAAAA
>Ga0213822_1000883_pt1 | contig 19413 bp, 13 predicted proteins | sample MC6MC0908MG_FD_179872 | JGI IMG/M metagenome (GOLD analysis project Ga0213822, IMG submission 179872) | Enriched soil aggregate microbial communities from Iowa State University, Ames, United States - MC6-MC0908-MG | ecosystem: Environmental > Terrestrial > Soil > Unclassified | place: USA: Iowa...
ACCCACGCCATCGCTGATGCTGTAGGTCACCACCGGCACATCACCGTGGTAGGTCGACAGCGGCGTGAACAGGTAGCTGCCGTTGGCATTCAGGGTGAGGCTGCCCACGCCGGTAATCGTTGCGGTATCGCCAGGGTTGAAGCTGCCGGCGACGCCGTTGATGGTGAACCCCGTGACACTGAGGACATTGCCCTCCGGATCGGTGTCATTGGGCAGCACATTGCCGCTGGCCGGGTTCCCTTGCTGGACGGTTTGCAGGCCGTCATCCGTGGCGACCGGTACGGTATTGAGGTGGATGGTGATCGAGCGGGTCGTATTCTTCTGGCCTTCGGCCCCTTGGTCCTGGCCACTACCGGCAGTGCCGCTATCCGTGGTGTTCGGGTTCTGGTCATTGAGGACGAAATCGACTTGCACGTCGGCACTGGCGGACGTCGAAGGGTTGGTGTTGCTGTAGGTCACCGCGCCCATGACCTTGCCGACTACCGAGCGGTCGGCAGCACTATTGAAGGTGACCTGCAAACTGCCCGAGGCATTGCTGAGGGTGCCGACCGTCACGCCGTCAACGATCAGGTCGTTGCCATTGATCTGGACGCCGACCGCGTCATTGCTGGTGTCGCTGTCGAAGAGACCAAAGACATCGTTGGCATTGCTGGCGCCGTGACGGCTGATGGTCAGGGTCGCGCCCAGCCATTTGCCCGGACTCACATCCAGCTCAGTATCGCTGACGGTCACGTTGCCATCACTGTCCAGGCGGATCGGGCTGCCACCTTTGGTCACTGTCTGGACGTTGCTCAGCCCGGAGGCCTGCGGCGCGTCATTGACCGGGGTCACTGTCACAGTGATCGTGCGGGTGGTGATCAACTGGGCGCTGGAGGCATCCGCGTAAGCATAATCACCGGGGTTCTGGCTGGCATCGTTGGTGTCGCCGCCCAGGGCGCCGGGGCGCTGACCGATGCTGCCGCCATCGTTGACGGTGACCGTTACAGTGAAGGTGCCCGTGTAGTCGGCTCCCGCCGGCGCGCCCGCAGCGGTTGGATAGGTGATGGTCAAGGCTTGCAGGCGGGCATTGACCTGGGCTTGGGTGGCACCTGTGAGCGTGATCGTATCGCTGCCAAGTCCGCCAACGGTACCGCCGCTGCCGCCCACGGCAGAGATGACGCCTTGGCTGACGTGAATGGTTGCAGAGAAGGTGTTGGCGCCGTTGGCATCCGGGTCGCTGATCGAGAACGCGCCCACGCTGCCGGTCAGGTTCAGGGTCGCCGAGCCTTCCTTGACCGTGACATTACCTGCAGTGATGTTGGTCGGGTTGTTGATGCTGGAGACGAACAGGTTGCGCGTGTTACTCGCCATATTGAGCGCCAGCGAGCCAGGCAAGGCGGCATAGGGATTGATCATGGTGGTGGGTGCGCCCACCACCGTGGCGCCCGACGGATTCAAGCCGCCGTTGGCCAAGCCCGCAGGATCCAGCGTGCCGGTTGCCACGTTGCGCATGCGATCATCGGCGATCACTTGGACCTTGTAGCTGGTGTCTGTGTTGGCGAGGCCGCCACTGAGTGTGACCTGGAGCCCGGCGAGGTAGGCGTTGACATTGGCTCGGGTGCCACGGATCACCAGCGCGTTGCCAGTGCCGGTGTGGGTGTCATCGATCTCGAATGTCGTGTGGTCTTCGGTCGGTGAACTGGTCGACCCGAGCAGGATGTCGGCATATGCCGCCTGGCTCAGCGGGACGCTGCTGGCATCGGTCAGGCGCACGGTGACCTGGATGAAATCCTGTTCGGGCGAATTGGTTTCACCGGCGGGCGCGGTAATACCACCGCCGTCGCTGTAGTCCGGATCGGACACCACGAAGCCAGGCACGGCCACGGCTACACCACCTTGGCCAATCGACAGGTTGCCACCGCTGGCCGCTACCGTTGGCGCGTCGTTCGTTGCCTGCAGGGTGATGGCTAGCTGGCTTGTCTGCGACACCGGCGCGACGCTGCCGCTGCCTGTGTCACCGCCGATGGCGGCGGCGCCTTCGTCAATTCGCACACTGAGCGTGACATCGCCCGCCGCCACGCCGTTGACATCATGGTTGGCGTTGGTTGCACTGGTGTACGTCAAGCCGTTGCTGGCGTCGTTGAGCAGCGACTGGATATCGTCGGCGCGCCCGACCAGCGTCACGCTGTTGCTGTTATCACCGCTGATGGTGACGATGCGCCCCGAGGGCAGGGTGATGGACGTCTGTGCGCCGGTGCCGGCGACCCCCAGCACGCCTTGCCCCGCTGGAACACTGACGGTGACGGAGACAGGGATGTCGAATGCCGTGGACTCGGTGTCCACCACCGTGATGCCATTGATGGCGGTTCGACGGTCTTCGTTGATCTGTACAGAAGCCGGAATGGTTACGCTGGGCGCACCATTGACGGTAGAGACGCGAATCAACACGCTGGCCTGGGCAAGGTTGAGATCCGTGCCGGCCACACTGTCGGCATAGCCGTCGAATTCCACGGTGGATATGGGTTGCCCGCTGCCACCCGGGACTGCCGCCTGGTTTTCCAAACCGCCATTGGCACCGGCGATCAGATTGCCGCCGGCGTCACGCAAGCGGTCATCGACGACGACCTGGATGCGGTATTGATGATCTTCGTTACTGGGGTCGTTGACGCTGGCGCTGAGGGTCGCCAAGGCCGCGTTGACCTCGGCGCGCGTGCCGCGCAGCACCAGGTAATCGCCATTGCCGTCTTTATCACCATCGCGAGTGGCGCCGCCGCCGAGGCCGACCGACAGGGTGACGCCCGCATAGTCGCCCGCCGTAAAGGCCGTGCCGTCAGTCTGGGTCAAGCGCACGATGACCTGCACCGCATCCGGTGTGCTGGGGCTGCCGCCCAAGTCATCCGGGTCGCTCACCACGAAACCACCGACCGGATTGTTGCTGGCGGTGGTGCTGTCGAGGTTGATGGGACTACCGGGGGCGGTCACCGTTGGCTTGTCGTTGGTCGGCAGGATTTCGATGTTGTAGGTCGATGCAGTGGCGGCAGCGCCTTGGGCAAACGAGCCGTTATCGTTCGCGCTGAAATCGCCGTCACTGACGATGTAGGAGAAGGCGTCGTTGCTGGTTTCGCTGCCGTCGTGCTGATAAGTGACGCGGCCGGCGTCCAGATCGGCCTGAGTGAACACCGAGCCAAGCCCCAGCACGCCGCCATTGAGGAGCAGGTTACCGTTTTGCGGAATGGCAGTGAGTCGGTATTGCCGCTGCACGCTTGAGTTGTCGTCGTCGCGATAGACCAGGTGCGCACCTGCCACCGAGCCATTCACGGCCCCCGAGCCATCGCCATTGGCGTAGCCGGTGGCGCCACCAATGACGGCGGATTGACCTTCATGGATGGCGCCGGCCTCACCATTGACCAACTGGGATTTGGAACTTAGTTCAGGTGCGTCGTTGACCGGTGAAATGGTGACCGGTACGACCAGGGCCGCGCCGGTACTCGATTGATTGGTGCCGGCCGCGACGGCCACGCCCTGATCGTCGACCGGTACAACGGTGAAACTGTCGGTGAAATTCTCGCTGCCATCATGGACATATTTCAGATCGCCCGCAGCGAGTTGCGCCGTGGTGATCGTCTGGTTCAACGTGACGTTCACGCCGTTCAAAGTCAGATGACCGAACTGCGGCAGCACAGTGACCTGCAGCAGCACATCGTTGGTCGCGGCGTATTGGGTGCCGCCGCTGGCATCGCCTTGCCTGTCCGGGTCGGTGACCACGACGTTGCGGTCGGTGACGGTGACGGTGCCGCCTTCGGAGGTGAACACCCGACCATCATTGGTGGCAGTGGGCATGTCGTTCTTCGGCACGATGTTCAGGCTGAAGTTCTCGGTCACGGTGGTCAACGTGCCGTCGGAGACCGAGAACTGGAAACTGTCGACGAAGTGTTCATCACCGCTGTGCTGGAACGTCACCAGCCCGTTGTTCACGTCGGCTTGTGTGAACGTGCCGAAGGCGCCGATGGCAACACCATTGACCAGCAGGGTGCCGCTGCCCGGTGTGACCAGCACGCGGTAGGTCAGCCCGTCGTCGGTGGTGAAATCGTCACTGGTATTCAGGTCGGCGGCAGTCAGCGTGTAAGTGCCGGCTTCATCAAGCGCCGCGGTCTTGTCGCCACCGACGACAGGCGCGGTATTGGACGGTGGATCGGCGGGAATCGCGCCAGGTACGGTCACTGCCTCGGGCGGTACGTTCACGCTGAAGGTATTGATCGTCAACGCACTGTTGGCGGCGTTGGTGTCGTAGATGCCGCCATCCCGTGAGCTTGGATACAGGCGAACGCCACCGTCCTTGACCGTGAAACTCATGCTGTCGGTGCGGGCGGTACCGGTGTAGGCGCGGACGTGATACACCACGTTACCGGCGTTGAGGTCGGCCTGGGTGAATTTCGAACCAACCACCAGCAGGCCACCGTTGAGGGTGAAATACCCGACGTTCCTGTCGGGCACCGCGGTGAGGGTATAACTCAGGCTGGACGAGAAAGAGTCGGTGTCGGTGACCTGCAACATGGCGCTGGTGACCGCCCGCGTCATTTCACCGGGGGCCAGGGTCTGGGTAATGCTGTGGTCCAGGACCGGATCGTCGTTATTGGGCAGGAGAGTCAGGTTGACGGTCAGCGTCGAGGTTTTCGGAACATTCGTGCCGCCGCCGTCGTCGGTGACCTTGAGGTTGAAGCTGTCAGTCGTGCCCGTTGCGCTGGGCTCACTGCCATTGTGGCTGTACGTGAGCTTGCTCAGGTCGTTGATGACGAACCCGGTATTGGTGATCGCCACCCCGTTGTAGAACAGCGTGCCATGGGTCGGCAGGGAATCCAGCGTATAGCTGAAATCGACACCGGGGGCCTGGTCTGGATCGCTGATCTGAATGGACCCGCGCGGGGTGCCAATGGGCGTGATCAAATTGCCGTTATCGGTGAGGCTGACGTTCTGCTCACCCTCGATAATGGTGATCGTGCCGCTCGAAGTGGGCGCCTGATCGACTGGATTGATGTGGATCTGCACGACCTGGTCGCGGAGGACGCCACCGGCACCGTCATCGATGGTGATGGTGAAGGCGTCCATGAGGCCGGCAGGGGCGGTGACCTGGTCGCCGTTGTGGCGATAGCTCAGGTTGGCGATCTGGTCGATGGAAAAGCTCGAGCCGATGCCCAATTCCTTGCCGTTGAGCAGCAGGGTGCCGTCGCTGGCCAATGAAGTGAGCTTGACGATGACCTGTTGCTGAACGTTATCGACATCGCTCAAGCCCAGGTTGGCCTGGGTGAAACCTTTGCCATCCGCAGTGTTGACTGCCCCGGAGAAGCTTGCGGAGCCCCCTTCATTCACCTGCAGCGCCGGACCGCTGCCGGTAATCGCAGGCAGATCGTTGACGGGGGTTATGTTGATGCTAATGGTCTTGCTGGTGATACTGCTGCCGTCGTCGCTGGTCAGGGTAAACGAGGCACTGCCATTGAAATTCTGGTCGCCTGCGAAGGACATGCCGTTGAGAGCGGCATTGATGTCCGCCAGGGAGCCGCTGAAGCTGATACTCGTGCCGCCGTTGCCCGTCAGCCCGGTAAGGCCATTGGTGTTCGCCAGGCTCAACGTGCCGTGGCTGGCATTCAAGGTGATGTGCTGTGTGGCGGTGTCATCGCTGACACTGACGCCGCTGATCGCTACATGAGTATCTTCGGCACCGCTACGCGGCACGACGGCGCTATCGGCAATGACAGCCGCCGCACCGTCAAAAAGCATCCGCTGTTCGAGCGCGAACAACCTGTTGCGTGACACGGGGGACGCATTGGGAGGGGATTGGAGGCTTTTCACCGGTTTGATCCTGGCTTGTTGATCTTATTAGATTTTTTTCTGGCAGCCGTTAATCAAGTATGACCCTTTCAAGGTGCTAGGCGTCCTGCGCAACCCCCTAGAGGACTCGGATGACAAGCCTCTATTACGTCAGCGTTTTTTCTATCCCTGTGCAAACGTTTGCTAATGTGTGGCGCCCGGAGCGCCTGCGATCTGCCGCTATGTCGGTCCCACGGGGAAAACCTTGAGCCGAGCCAGCTTCTTTTTTCGTCGAATCAGGAGAGCCAAGTGGCAGCGTCGTTGCGGCCCTCGTACATCACATGATGGCGAGGGCACGCTGCAGCGTGACTGAGAGGCGTTATACCGCGATTGCATTGTGCTATCAATGCTTGTGAGCTTCGATGTGATCAGCTTGAGTTTTTGCCCGGATCTCCGGGCTGCGCCCTGAATACCAGGCTTGGGGCCTTGCCCGGCACGTCATCCAGTTCACCGAACAGACGCATGCCGATCTTCTCGAGCACTCGGATTGACGCCTCGTGATCAGGCCGGACCAGCCCGAACACCTCGCGCACACCAAGCCTTTCAAAAGCATCGGTTAATGCATTTCGGCCCAGCTCGGTCGCATAACCCTGGCCCCATGCTTCGACGGCGAAGCGATAACCGAGGTTGACGCGTCGTTCGGCGAGGTAGTCGTGAGCGGCAATGCCGCCGAAACCGATGATGTGTTCCGGGGCGCCACTGCGGGCAATCGCCCACCAGCCATAGCCGTGGGCAGACCAATGTTCGAGCCAATGCTCCAGCAGTGCCTGAGCCTCGACGACGGTCGCCATCGGGCCCGCGGGATTGAAGAGGTTGGTTTGAGGATCGCGGTAGATAGCGAAAAGCCGGAGGACGTCAGCAGGTTTCGGTTTTCTATAGATCAACCTTGAACGAGTGCCAGGCATGCTGAAGTTTCCCATTGACCGTCAAACCGCGAACCTACTCGCGAACACCGGGCAGGGCAACGTGCTCGTTCGCGGCACGGCGTTTGAAGATGCCTCGCGTTTCAATCATGACTTGGCAACCTTCATGGCGTCAGCGGTGGCTCGTCACGCCCAGGCGCCTGCCTAAGCGAGCGTCCAATGAGTAGACGCCGCCTCCGCGCGCGACGATGTAGAGGGCAAGAAATCCCATCAGTACCGGAAACTCAATGCCTCGGTCTATCCAGGGCCATGTCGGTCCGAGGGCGTAGCTTATGGCAAGCATTTGAAGGGTGATGAGCAGGGCAACCAACCTCGTGGCCAGCCCCATCGCCAGCATCAGTGCGCCGGCCGTCTCCAGGAGCATGACCAGAAAGCCGAGCTGCGCGGCGAAGGGCAGTCCCATCACGTTCTGGATGAGGTTGATAGACGCGGCCATGGGGTTGGCCATCGATCCATGGGCGGTTCCCAGCACCTTCGGCAATCCGTGGGTAAAAAGGACGACCGCGAAGGCGATTCGCAGCAAGGTGTAAAAATACGGTTCGAAACGGGCGCCCCAGGTATTCATGGCGGCCAAAATGGAGTCCGGCGACGATCTGTTTTCAGGGGGCATGAGTCATTCCTGGCAAGGGTGCTTGACGTGCTGACATGTGGCTTCGGTAACGACCCCGGCATGGCGTGCGGGGTCGATGCGCCTCGGATTATTCGAGCGCATTCTTCTTGTTTGGGACGAGGAGATAAATCCTCGGATGTTGCCATGTGAATTCAATGAGAGAGAACAATCGGCGCAGTGGCCAAAAAGGAGTGCAGCAAAAGTCGGAAGCGCGGAGGTGAAGAGGCGGACGGGGAGAGGGGAAGACTGCTGATGCTAACTTATTGAATAATAAGAGTTAAATAATTTTTTATAACTAAAATAAATAACAAATAAAAATAAACGCCCTAATAGATATAGGACAAGAACATCGCAAAATAATACTCTAATTGAAAGAAAATTATTTCGCAATCCGAAAAAACAAAAAAGAGCGAAAAAAATGATCAAGACACCAAGACATGCAACGGGCGATTCCGAACTGTCCTCGGACCTGGATGAAAAGAAAGCCCGCAGTACCGTCCAGTCACTGGCCAAAGGCTTTCGCGTGCTGGAGGCGTTCACCGCCGAGAACGATGAGTTGACCCTGAGCCAGATCGCTGTCACTGCCGATCTCGATCCGGGGACCACCTTTCGCATGCTCAATACGCTGGTGGACTTGGGCTACGTGTCCCGGATCCCGGAAAGTCGACGTTTTGCGCTGACGCTCAAAGTGCTTGACCTGGGTTTTCACGCCATTGCCCGCACAGACTTGCGCAGCATTGTGCGGCCCATTCTTCGAGGACTGGTCAGTGAAACCAATGAGGCCGCCAGCTTCGCCGTACTGCAAGGCGCCGATGTGCTGTACCTGGAGCGAGTGCGGGCGGGTATCACCCGGTTGGGCGTGGATATCCGTATTGGCACCACCGTGCCCGCGACCCAGACGGCGATAGGCCAGTCGATTCTGGCTTTTCTGCCGGAGCAGCAGGTCCACAAAGTGCAGGCGCTCACCCCGACGATGCCCTTCAGCATGCGTCCACATGCCATGGAGCGTCCGCTTTTGGAGTTGCTGGGGCAAATTCGTGAAGATGGCTTTGTGTTGACCGAATCCCTGTTCACCGATGGCCTGAGAATTCTCGCGGTACCGGTGCTGGACATCGACGGACATCCCGTCGGGGCGATCAGTATCGCAGCCCCCTCTATCCGGTGTACGGCGGAAGAACTTAGAGGCCGGGCATTGGGTTCTACGCTGGAAGCGGCCAAGTCTATCGGCAAGGCATTGGAAGCCAATGGAAGTATTGGCTCCAACGTTTAGATATTCATAATGAGTCACGCGGACTCACACTGAAGTTCGCATGAGTTTAAGCATTGTAAGTATTTACGATGTTCGCACCTGCACGCCCCGACAATGTGAAAATAATAAAGGAAGTGCCATGTTGATGCAGAACTTAAAAATAGAGCCTGTCGCTGAAGAGGTGAAAAGCCAGGCAAATATCAGTGCAAGACTTGAACGTTTACCGATTACCCGACAAGTCTTCTGGGCCCGGAACATTATTGGTGCGGCCACGTTTTTCGATGGCTATACCGTTATCGCGATTGCCTATGCGATGCCGGTACTGGCCAAGGAGTGGAACCTGACCGCGACGCAAATCGGCATGATTCTTTCTTTTGGCTATCTCGGCCAATTGCTCGGCGCTGTGTTCTTCGGCTGGTTGGCTGAGCGTATCGGTCGGATGAAGGTGCTGACCTTCACCATTCTTCTATTCGTCGCCATGGATGTGGCCTGCCTGTTCGCCTGGAGCGCGGGATCGATGATCCTGTTCCGCTTCCTGCAGGGCATCGGCACGGGGGGCGAGGTGCCGGTGGCCAGCGCTTACGTCAATGAACTGATCGGCTCGAAAAAGCGCGGCAAGTTCTTCCTGCTCTACGAAGTCATGTTTCTGTTCGGGCTGGTCGGCGCGGGCATCATTGGGTACCTGTTGGTGCCGGTCTACGGCTGGAAGGCCATGTTCGCGGTGGGGCTGGTCCCTGCCGTGATTTTGATTCCACTGCGTTTCTTTCTCTTTGAGTCGCCGCGCTGGCTCGCGTCAAAGGGCCGGCTCCAGGAGGCTGATCGCATTGTGACGCGCTTGGAAAGTAGCGTATTGAAATCCGGCAAACAGCTCGCCCCCGCGGTGGAAGTACCACCAATACCCAAGCCTGCCGGGGTTCAAGGTTGGCGAGAGCTGTTCCATGGCATGTATTTCAAACGCTCAATGGTTATCTGGGCGATGTGGTTCGGGGCCTATATGGTTGCCAATGGGCTAATCACTTGGTTGCCGACGCTGTATCGCCAACATTTCAATCTGCCGCTCGACACCAGTCTGGCTTATGGCTTCATCACGTCGGGCGCCGGGGTGGTCGCCGCGGTCATCTGCGCTTTGTTGATCGATCGGTTCGGGCGCCGTCGCTGGTACATGGGGGCTTTGTTCCTGGGCGCCATACCCTTGTCGGTGCTGGCCCTGACGGGTGCGACATCACCCTTGCAGATTCTGCTGCTGGCGGGTCTCGGGTACGCCCTGGTACAGACCGTGACGTTCTCGCTCTATCTCTATTCGGCAGAGCTTTACCCCACGCGTCTGCGTGCGTTGGGGACCGGCCTGGGCAGCGCCTGGCTGCGCCTGGGGTCGGCCACGGGGCCGTTGATTGTGGGAATGACGGTATCCCATGTTGGCGTGCATTACGTATTTGGAATATTTGCCGTGATATTAATACTCACCGGCTGTATCACTGCGTTGTTTGCCATTGAAACCAAGGGCCGAATACTGGAGGAACTTTCGCCTTGATATAAAGATAAGCGAGATCCCTGATTAATCCGCTGCACCGTTAAATTTCAATAAACCCCAAGCGATCGTTGTTTGTATTGCTTGCGTTCCTGCACGCGTCAGTTGCGGACACTGAGTAAACAGAGGAAATAATATGAGCACTAAGAACACAATCGATCTCAAAGGCCTGGTACCAGCGCCGGTCACTCCGTTCACCCGTGATGGCAAGGTCGATCATGACGCTATTCAGAAACTGGGTTCCTGGCTGGGCAGCTTCGAGGGTGTCAAAGGCTTGGTGGTGCTGGGTCATGCGGGCGAGGGCACCTTCCTGACCCAGGCCGAGCAAGCCTCGGTGATCCAGAGCTTCAAGGAGTCGGTCGGCGGGCGGATCCCGATCATCGCCGGCATCACTGGCGAAGGCACCCAAGTGGCCGCCGAAGAAGCCCAGCGGGCCGTTGACGCAGGTGCCAGCGCGGGCCTGGTTTATCCTTCCCACGGCTGGCTGCGCTTCGGTTATCAGAAAGGGGCAGCCCAGGATCGTTATCGCGCGATTTACGAGCACAGCGGCCTGCCACTGATCCTGTTTCAATATCCCGATGTGACCAAGGCCACTTACGACTTGGAAACTCAGTTGGAGATCGCCAAACAGCCTGGCGTTTTCGCCATGAAAAACGGTGTGCGTAACATGCGCCGTTGGGACACCGAAATCCCGGTGGTCCGTCGTGAAGTCCCGGATCTGCAGATTCTCACCTGCCATGACGAGTACCTGTTGCACACCATGTTCGACGTGGACGGGGCGTTGGTAGGCTACGGCAGCCTGACCCCCGAACCGCTGATCGAACTGATCGCCGCCGGCAAGCGTCGGGATTATCCTGCGGCCCGTGCCATTCACGACAAGCTGCTACCCGTTACCCGCAACGTCTACCACCGTGGCTCGCATATGGAAGGCACCGTGGCGCTCAAGCACGGCCTGGTGGCGCGCGGCATTCTGGAGCATGCCACCGTGCGCTCGCCGTTGCTTCCACTGGCTGAAGGCGCCGACCGCGAAATCGCCGACGCCTTGCGCTCCGCCGGCCTGATCTGACCCAGGAAGGAGGGGACGGTGTGCCCCTCCCATTGTTCTAGCCGCACAGGGTCTCGTGTTCTCGGGACCCTTTTGGCCCACCCATTGAGATAACCGCTGCAACCTTCGATCAATTCCGTCCCGCCAGCGATTCGGTGATTCGTCTGGCCCGGGAGCGGACCGCTTGTGCCCTTCAATAACAACAACAGGGGAATCACGGTCTTGAAAACACTCACACTGCGTTTCGCGGGCATTCTATTGTGTGTCGCGCTGTCGTCGCCTCGCTTGTTCGCCGAGGGACTGGTTGACGATAGCAAGGCCACGCTGACCCTCCGCAACTTCTTCTTCGAACGCCATTTCACCGCGCCTGATGCCGCACAAGACCATGCGCGGGAGTGGACACAAAGCTTCATTTTCGATCTTCGATCAGGTTTTACCTCCGGCGCTGTCGGGTTCGGTGCCGATATCCTGGGCAAGTACGCGGTCAAGCTGGACGGTGGCGCGGGGCGTTACGGCGCGTTGTTATTGCCCAAGGATGGCGACGGGGAACCAGCCAGCAGCTTCGGCCGGCTTGGCGTTGCCCTCAAGGCGAGAATTTCCGCTACGGAGTTGAAGGCCGGTGAATGGATGCCCAATCTCCCCATCGTTACCGCCGATGACTTCCGCGCACTGCCCCAAACCTTCGAAGGTACGCAGTTGTCGTCCCAGGACGTGAAAAACTGGACGCTGTTCGCCGGGCAGCTCAACAAAACCAGCCTGCGCAATGATTCCTCCATGGAAGACCTCGCGTTCGGCAGTGCTCGCAGCGATGCGTTCAATTACTTGGGCGCTGACTACCGTTCAGCCTCGAAAAACACCACCGTTCGTTTATGGAGCGGCCAGTTGGAGGATATCTACCAGCAGCATTATGTCGGCCTGAACCAGCGCTGGTCCTTGTCCCCGGCCGTCGCATTGAACACCAACCTGGGGTATTTCTGGGGCAAGGACGACGGCGCCGCCAAGGCCGGACGTCTGGATAACCGTACGGCATCGTTGCTGGTCGGCCTGGGCATCTATCAGCACACATTCAGCCTGGGTTTGCAGCAGGTCAGCGGTGAAACGGGCTGGATGAGAATCGCCGGTACCGGCGGTATCTACCTGGCGAACAACACCTTCAACCATGCCTTCGACAACCCACGGGAGCGATCCTGGCAGCTACGCTACGACTTGGATTTCGCGGGTTATGGCGTACCAGGATTGTCGTTGATGACCCGCTATGTCCACGGCGACGACGTACGGTTGCAAAACGTCCAGGATGGCTCGGAGTGGGTGCGCGAGTCCGAGCTGGGGTATGTGGTCCAGAGCGGCAGCCTCAAGAATCTGGCTTTGCGCTGGCGAAATGCGAGCGTGCGTCGAGGGTTCAACAGTGCCGATTACGATGAGAATCGGTTGATTGTCAGTTATCCGATTGGGTTTCTATAAGGATTGATAGTGGTCGACGGCTATCATTGGGCAGCGGACTGTCAGGAAAAATGACAAGCTGTCGACCAATCCCTGTGTGTGGCACCACCTGGCGATAGCCAAGTGCTTGGTCATTGCACCTGCAGCTCGCGCAACTCACCTCCCTCTTGCTTCAAGCGCTCCAGATAGGTGGCGGCGTCCAGCAGTTGATAAGGAAAGTAGAGGCCTGGCGGTGTGGCGGGGCGACCGTCCAGCCCGAGCAGTCGTTCAAGGTTCATGGCGACGCTGAGGCCGGTCAGTGGTGCCGCCCCTCTTGGGTGGACGACGGCATGACGTGTGCGCAGCGGTTCGCCGTTAAGGTCCTCGCCCCTGAGTTCGATAATGATCTCGGTGGACATCGGCTTACCCTGGCGTCGGGTCGAGCTCACCCCGATAGCCATGTTGAACTGGACATTGGGCGCACCCGTTGCAGCCGCCAGGCCGACGACGTCAATGGACGAGAAACCGGAAGCTTCGATTTCTGTACCATCCACCGCACGGAAGATGACCTTGGAATCCTCACCTTCGCGCCAGACGTACACGCCATCGCGCCGTGTCAACGCGGCGGGCAGCATTCTGTTCAGGTGTTCGAAGTCGGTGGCGACGGTGGGCCCCCCGGTGTCCTGTTCATCGACCAACGCGTTGATGCTGATATCGTCGATCCGGCCGAATGCCTTGGCAATGTCCAGCGTCGATACGGTTGTCGCACCGACCAGCCATTCATAACCGAGCACGATGGCCGAGGCTCCGGGGGAGTGCATGTAGGTCGCGATTTCCGGCGCGATCTCGAAAACCCCCGATGAGATGCTGAGGTGTGGCACGCCGCGCTTTTGGGCGTAACGGAGTCCGGCAAGGGCATGGTCCATATAGAAGACTGCTACACCGCTGACCGAACGATTTCCAAGGCCCAGATCTTCTGCCGCGGGATCGATCACTACGCCTTGCGCACCGCCGATTTGCTCTGCGGCCCGCTGAGCCTTGTCAAGGTCGCGTCCGCCGATCAGCAGCGGCACGTCGGGATGGGCTGCGCGCAGCGCACGGGCAGTGTGGTGGCCGATAGCGCCAGATCCGCCCATTAAAAGGATAGGATTAAGTGACATCGTATGTTCTCCTTCTTGCTTGGGTTTAACCTACTATTGGTAGGTACCCTAGCACGACTTCATACCTTTCAACCTACCATTGGTAGGTTTTATTATCCGGAAACGACAAAGTGCAAAAAGACGCTGTCTCTAATTCAGCTGCGCGCCGGCTTTCGAAAGCCGAACGGCGACGACAATTGCTGGATACCGCATTGCTGATCGTGCGCGAGGAAAACGCCGACCGACTGACATTGGGTCATCTGGCGGTTCGTGCCGGGGTATCCAAGCCGGTTGTCTACGATCATTTCGGCACCCGGTCGGGCCTGTTGATCGAACTCTACAAGTGGATTGATACCGAGCGCGTCAATGCTTTCCGCGACGCGATGACCACGGCTGTACGGAGCGTGGAGGAGACGGCTCAGGTCCTGGCCAGTGCCTACATCCAATGTGCGGCAGACAACACTGACGAGTTCCATGCAGTGGGCGCCGCCCTGGCAGGCAGCAATGAGAAGGCGGCGGTTTTCCAGGAGCTTCTGGATAACTGCGTGCAAATGTTCGTGGCTGTGCTCGAGCCTCACGCGACCTGCTCAGGGGAAGCGCTCGAGCAATGCTGTACTGGCCTGGTCGGCGCTGGGGAAGCGCTTGCGGGTGCGTTGGTACGGGGGCGTTATAGCGAGGACGAGGTGATTGAAGCTTTCGCTTCGCTGATCCGGGGCCTGCTACAGGACGCCGAGTGAGATTGGAACACGATGAAGGAGCGGGGCGAGCTATTGGCTGTCAGCGGCCAATTCGTGAAGACATTTCGGGATCTCCCTACTCATCGTCTTCCTTCATATGAAAAATCGTATAGGGCAGGATCAGCGTATCGGCGACGAAACTGAACGGCAGGTCGATAACTGCAAACGGTGCCAGGGCACTCATGGCGCCAGCGTTTCCGGTCGTCGAGTCTTTGATGATCGCCATATCGACAGTAACGCCGCAGTAAGGATGAAGGCCGCACATGTGCCCGTAGCTGGAGCTTTCGTTGATCGTCGCGCACCCTGTCAGCAGTGCCATTGCCAAAGCCGTTACTACGATCCGCATAGCGTCGCCTCATCCTGAAAGTACGCGACTGTAGCACTGATGACGGGTGGGCTATAGGGGCTGGCTGCTTTCCCTCGCTGTAAAGTGAACAGCCCGGCAGTGTGCGTCCGGGCTGCGGCAGAGAGGCTTCTGATTCCTGCTGCATTGCAGGCTTGTCAGTGAGAATGTCGCGGCTCACCGCTACGAGCGATCACGCGCAGATGCAACGTGGCTGGCTCCAGGCAGCCCCCCGTGGAAAGTTGTCCCACCAGTTGCCGATACAGCTCCTGCCAAGGCGTTTGCGACGGCGGAATATTGGGTGTCCATTCGATTCGGCGCTGGGCCATCTCGGCCTCGTCGATCAGCAGGTTCACGGTCCGGGTATTGAGGTCCACTTTCAGGCGATCGTTGGTTTTGAGCAACGCCAGACCACCACCCACGGCGGCTTCAGGGGACATGTTGAGGATCGACGGGCTCGCCGAGGTGCCGCTCTGGCGGCCGTCGCCGAGGCAGGGCAGGGAGTCGATGCCTTGTTTGATCAGGGCGGCGGGCGGCGCCATATTCACCACTTCGGCACTGCCGGGGTAGCCCACGGTGCCGACACCGCGGATGACCAGGATGCAGCGCTCGTCGATGTCCAGCGCCGGATCGTCAATGCGGGCGTGATAATCCTCCGGGCCTTCGAACACGATGGCCCGGGCTTCAAAGCTATTCTCGGCGCCCGGTTCGGAGAGGTAGGTCTTGCGAAACGCTTCGCCCACCACCGACATCTTCATGATCGCGCTGTCGAAGAAGTTGCCGCTGAGTACGATGAATCCGGCGCGGTGCTTGAGCGGGGTGTCGAAGGGATAGATCACATCGGCGTTGCTGGTCAGGCTGCTGCTGACGATTTCGCCGATGGTCCTGCCGCTGACCGTGGCACAGTCTTCATGCAGGCGTCCGGCTTTTTGCAGTTCATGCATGACCGCTGGCACGCCGCCGGCCCGATGGAAACCTTCACCCAGGTATTTGCCGGCTGGCATGCAGTTGACCAGCAGCGGCACGTCCTCGCCAATCCGTTGCCAATCATCCAGGCTCAGCTCGACGCCCATGTGCCGCGCAATGGCGATCAGGTGCGGCGGGCAGTTGCTCGAGGCGCCCAGTGCCGAGGCGACGGCGATGGCGTTCTCAAAGGCTTCGCGGGTCATGATTTGCGAGGGGCGTACGTCTTGCAGCACCAGTTCGCAGATGCGCTTGCCGGTGGCATAAGCCATCTGCCCGCGCTCGCGATAAGGCGCCGGAATGCTCGCACAGCCCGGCAGCGACATGCCCAGGGCTTCGGCCAGGGCGTTCATCGACAGGGCAGTGCCCATGGTGTTGCAGTGGCCTACCGACGGCGATGCCGCGGTGGTCATTTCCATGAAGCCTTCGTAATCGATCTCGCCAGCAGCCATCAGATTGCGCGCATGCCAGAGCACGGTGCCGGAGCCAATCAGTTCGCCCTTGTGATGGCCGTCGAGCATCGGGCCGCCGGACAGGACAATCGCCGGCAGGTCGGTGGTCGCGGCGGCCATCAGGCAGGCGGGCGTGGTCTTGTCGCAACCGGTGGTGAGCACCACGCCATCCAATGGATAACCATGAAGGATTTCCACCAGCCCCAGGTAGGCCAGGTTACGGTCCAGCGCTGCGGTGGGTCGACGCGACTGTTCGGCAATCGGATGCACCGGGAACTCCATGGGAATCCCACCGGCATCACGAATACCAGCCTTGACCCGTTGCGCCAGCTCAAGGTGGTGACGATTGCAGGGCGTCAGGTCGCTGCCGGTCTGGGCGATGCCAATGATCGGGCGTCCCGATTGCAGCTCTTCGCGGGTCATCCCGTAATTCATGTAGCGCTCGACGTACAAGGCTGTCATGTCCGCGTGGGCAGGATCATTGAACCATTGCTCGCTGCGCAGGCGGCGTCTTGGCGTGTCACTCATGATTCATTTCTCTCTTGTAATTAGTTGAATCGACAGACTGTCTTGCATCAGCGGGCGAGCAACCCCCGGGAGGCGAGGTTGCGCAGCAGGGCGCTGAGGCCGAAGGTCCAGGGGGCGGCGTCAGAGCTGTGGGTGACCTGGTTATGCAGGCTCCCGAGCAACGGGCTGCTGATACTGACCCGGTCACCCAGTTTGTGGGTGAAGCCGCTGCCGACATGATCACGATCTTCAGTGGGGGCGAACAGCGTCCCCAGGAACAACAGGAAACCATCCGGATACTGATGATTGGCGTTAAGGGTCTGGCCTGTCAGGTCCAGCGGGTCACGACTGATCTGGCTCATGGAGCTGGAGCCGCGCATGCGATAACCGTCCTCGCCTTGTACCTCCAGATCGACCACGCAGGCCCGCACATCATCCAGGCTGAAGTGCTCGTCGAACAAGCGAATGAAGGGCCCGATGGCGCAGGATGCATTGTTGTCCTTGGCTTTGCTCAGCAACAGCGCACTGCGGCCTTCGAAATCCCGCAGATTGACGTCGTTGCCCAACGTGGCGCCGTGGACCTGGCCGCGGCTGTTCACGGCCAGCACCACTTCAGGTTCCGGGTTGTTCCATTGGGAGCCCGGATGAATGCCGATGCGGCTGCCAGTGCCGACCGCCGCCAGCACCGGCGCCTTGGTGAAGATTTCCGCGTCCGGACCGATGCCGACTTCCAGGTACTGCGACCACATACCCTGTTCGATGAGCAAGGCTTTCAGGCGCATGGCTTGCTCGGAACCTGGCACGATCGAGCGCAAGTTGTCGCCGATCACGCTGTGCACGGTGGCGCGTACGGCTTCGGCTTTGGCCGCGTCGCCGCCTGCCTGTTCCTCGATCACCCGCTCGATCATGCTGGCGGCGAAGGTCACGCCGGCGGCCTTGATCACTTGCAAATCCAGGGGCGGCAACAGCGATGGCTTGGACGGGTCGGCATCAGGGCCTGTGTTGGCCAGCAGGGCTTCGACACTGGCGATGAAGGTGCCGGGTGTCTGCCTCACGGCGGCCAGGGGCGATTCTGTTTCCAGCAAGTCACTCAATGTCGCAAAACGATCCGACAGGTCGAACACGCCGTCGCTGCGCAGCACGATGGGCGAAGGCCCGGCGATCCGGCCAGGCACCCAGGCGCGGCCAATCAGGGTTCCGGCGACCCCATCGGCCGGCAGGGTGTTCTCGGGAGTAAGCAATGGCGACATGGAGAGGCTTCCTGATTTTTGTAGTGCTTTCACGCTAGGGTGGGCTGTCGATAAACTCCAATGAGATATATTCAGTATTCGATAACGCCAGGTTATTGCCGGCCGAGGGATGTCCATGTCTGATCTGTCCTTTTCCAACTTCTGCGGTTGGCTCAAATTTCGCCACCTGCTGCTGATCGATACCTTGGGGCGCACCCGCAATATGCATGTGGCGTCGCAGCAGATGAACCTCAGCCAGCCGGCCGTCAGCAAGATGCTCAAGGAGATCGAAAGCCTGCTCGGCTTCGCACTGTTCGAACGGCTGCCGCGAAGCATGCCGCCCACGGCGTTGGGCGAGCACGTGCTGCGTTATGCGCAGATCGCCTTGAATGACGCGCGTTCGTTCGTCGAGCAAATCAGCAGCCTGCGCGAGGGCGGTCACGGTTACCTCAAGGTCGGTGGGATTTTTGCCGCGACGGCAGTGGCCTTGCCCGAGGCGATCCTGCAAATCAAACAGCGGTGGCCGTTGCTGTCGATTGAAGTCGTGGAGCAGACCAGTAATCACCTGATGGAGATGCTCGAGGAGAAGAAGCTCGACCTGGCGGTGGCCCGCTTTACCGATCAAAGCCAGCAGCAGCGCTATGACTTCCAGCCCCTGGCGCCGGAACCGTTCTGCATCGTGGTCAATAGCCGCCATCCGCTGGCAAACGCCGGGCCCGCGTCCTTGCAGCAATTGGTGGACTTGCCGTGGATTCTCTATCCGGTCGGTACGCCCATTCGTGCCCGCATGGAACTGGCCTTCGCCGAGGCCGGAGTCGGGATGCCGCGCAATACCATCGATACCATCTCCATGCAGACTTTCCTCCAGGTCCTGCAACGTGGGCCCATGATCGGGATGCTGCCCGATGCCATGGTTCATCCGCTGCTCGAAAGCGGCCAGTTGAAAACCCTCGACACCCCGTTGCACCTGGTGCCGCAGGACTACGGCATCCTTACGCGCAAGAACGAACCGCTGGTAGGTGCGGCGCTGGAGTTCGCCGAGATTCTCAAGGACAACGCCCGTCTGAGCGGTTGAATGTGCCGCCGCCATCGCGAGCAAGCTCGCTCCCACAGTTGTTTTGTGTTGACTGAAAGATCCGCCACACTCCCGCCTCCTGTGGGAGCGAGCTTGCTCGCGATGGCGGCGGATCAGCCTGCGCTGAACCCTGTGGCAGTAGCCCCCTTGCCAAACCCAAGCCTCGATAACAATACGTTATCGACTAATCCAAAAATGCCATTGGGAAGAATCAATTCCCGACAGTAGAGTCCTCGTTCAATCGCCGGATGAGTCACTCATTCGACGTGACCCAATAAAAACAATCAGGGGTTACCTCATGCAAACCATCTCCGAGCCGTTGCCCGCCCAGGCCGCTTGCGAACCGGATT
>Ga0213822_1000902_pt1 | contig 19040 bp, 17 predicted proteins | sample MC6MC0908MG_FD_179872 | JGI IMG/M metagenome (GOLD analysis project Ga0213822, IMG submission 179872) | Enriched soil aggregate microbial communities from Iowa State University, Ames, United States - MC6-MC0908-MG | ecosystem: Environmental > Terrestrial > Soil > Unclassified | place: USA: Iowa...
TTACCTAGTTTGCTATTTTTCAGGGGCTATTCCCTCTAAACTTTGGATAACGACTTTACCTAATCCAAATTTACGGAATTCCTTTAAAATACACTCTCGTTTGCCGTAGTCATCAACTACTCGCACTCTCACTGGTAAAACTTTGTTTCCGCTGCTAAAATCGTCGTTTGCGCCGGTAAAATCTCTTTTTCCGCCGCTAATACCACCTTTTCCGCCGCTAAGATCCTTGTTTCCGCCGCTAATACCATCTTTTGCGCCGCTAAATCCCTTTCCCCGCTGATAGGACCACCTTTAAAATATAGAAATAGCAGTGAAAAAAACAGCATCCGATATCCTACGCTTTAGAACGTGGATCCATAAAATCACGTAACGCATTGCTAAGCATATATAAGCCTAGCACCAGTACTGTAATAGCTCCACCTGGCGCATAAGTATACCAAGGGGCCCCAACTAAATAGGCTTGTGAGTCTTTTAACATTCGCCCCCAACTAGGGTTTGGTGGCTGCACGCCAAGCCCTAAGTAACTCAGTGCCGCTTCTGCAAGCATTGCGGTTGCAAAGGTCACAGTTGCTGCGACAATAATCTGCGATGAAATATTCGGTAATATATGGCGGAACATGATGCTATAGGGCTTTACGCCAATTAACTTTGCAGCTAATACATATTCGGCGTCACGATGTTGAACAAAGCCACTACGTGCAATTCTGGCAATGGCCGGTATGGCGATAATGCCTAATGCTATAGCCGTATTGACGATCCCTGGTCCAAATACGGCAACGAGCATTAAAGCTAAAATAATTCCTGGAAAGGCCATTAATGCATCCATCATGCGCATAAAAATTTCATCGATCCAGCCACCTACATAGCCCGCTATACCGCCAATTAAAATACCAAAAATTGTTCCTATACATACTGTCAGTAAACCGACTGCAAAGGCAGTTTGTGTTCCTTTCATAATACGGCTAAAAATATCACGACCAAATTCATCCGTACCAAAAAGATAGTTACTACTTGGGCTGCGTAACTTTTGAGGTATATTCATAGCGTTCACATCATGTGGCGTATAAAAAAAGCTGACAATCATCACGATTAGAAAACCGACAATGACTAGTAGACCAATGATTAAATTGATATTTTTCGTGTACCTTTGTATATTTTTCATCGTATCCACCCCTCATCGTAATCGGATTCTAGGATCTATCACAGAATATAAAATATCGACCATAAAATTGATCATGACCACCGCTACAGTAATATACATGACGATTCCTTGCACTAATGGGAAATCTCGATTGCTAATAGCTGTGATCAGCAGTTGACCAACACCTGGCAATGAAAATACTTGTTCCACAATAATTGTTCCCGCCACGACCTCTGCCATGATCAGTCCAAAGACCGTTAATATTGGAATCATCGAATTTTTTAAAACATGTTTATACATAACATTGTGCTCTGACATCCCTTTACTGCGAATCGTACGCACGTAATCGAGCTGAACTTGCTCTAAAATAGCAGTACGAACATAGCGGAAATTAACCGCAATTTGCGGAATCGCAATGGTTAATGCAGGGAGAACAAGCGTGCTTAGCGCTCCTGTTACACTTTGCGTCCACGGAATATATCCACTAATTTTAAAAAAGCTAAATTGCATGCCAATATATAAAATAAGCATCATGCCAAGCCAGAAAGAGGGAACGGCCATACCAACTTGTGTCACTGTCGATAATGACACATCACTTAGCTTATTTTGTCTTCTTGCCGCAAACATCCCTAATGGTAAGGAAATGCATAACACAATGATGAGTGTGAGCCCAGCTAATGACATCGTTACAGGAAGTCGTTCAAATAATAAGTCTTTTACTGGCATTGAAAAACGAATAGAATTTCCTAATTCCCCTGTCAATAATCCCTTCATCCAATCCGTGTATTGCTCATAAAGGGGCCGATTCAAGCCAAGCTCTGATCGCAAATTTTCAATTTGTGTGGGATCAGCTTCAGTCCCCAACATTGTCCGAACCGGATCACCAGGTAAAATTTGAAAAACACCAAATGTAATAATCGACACTAAAAGGATGGTTGTTATTAACAGAATGAATCGACGTATAATATACATCATTGGACACTCATCCCTTTCTAGTTAGAAAATTTCACTTCAGACATGTCGTGGAACCAGAATGGGTAGTTCTTTAATCCTGTAACTTGCTTGTCAGAGCCCCAAACAATTTGATAATCCGCGATGTAAACCGCTGCTGCCTGCTCAGCTAAAATTTCCTGTGCACGATGGTAATAGTCCTTTTGCTTTGCCTGATCTGCTTCCTTCAAAACATCTGTCATCATTTTGTCGTACTCATCATTTTTAAATAAGAAGAAGTTTTCACTCTCATTCGTTGAAATGTAATCATTTAATACTTCGTAGGCAGATGCTCGACCTGTTAAATCAATCGTTGTCATTTGATAGTCGCGGCCAAAATAAACTCGGTCTAGCCAAATTCCCCATTCTACAACTTCAATTTCCACGTCAATACCGATTTCCTTTAAATTATCTACAACGATTTGAGCGATATTCGAATAAATATCGTTATGCGAAGACACTGTAATTTTTGTTTTAAAGCCATCAGGGTAGCCCGCTTCCGCTAATAATGCTTTTGCCTTTTTCACATCTCGCGTATACATGCTTTCTAGGCCTTTCTTTTGATAGTCTCCCATCGCAGGACTCATGTTTGAACCAAGTGGTACAGCATAGCCAGCAAACACGGAGTCAATAATATCGGACTTACTCATTGCGTAGTTGATTGCCTGACGGACCTTGACATTATCAAAAGGTGCTTTTGTTTCGTTAAATGTAATGATTAACGATGAGTTATTATTTTGATGCGATACATTATAGTTCCCCTTCACTTCACTTACACGATGCCAAGGAACACTCGTTAAGTCTACTTCATTGGCCATTAAACTCATTATTGCTGCTTGATCATCCGATTGGAATGTAAACGTCACTTTATTTAAGTATGGAAGACCTTCCTTCCAGTAGTTTTCGTTTTTCTTTAGCTCTAAATTTGTACCAGGAGAATATTTTACATAAGCAAATGGCCCAGTACCTATTGGATTTTCATTATGCTTGCCATCATTGCTTTTTGGTACGATCGCTGATTGTCGAGCAGTTAATGAATAGAGGAAATTAGAGTTTGGCTCTTTCAGCTTTATGACAAATGTATTGGCATCTGGTGCTTCTGTTGACGCAACATTATCAAAGCTGTTTGACATCTTTTCTCCACCGTTTTTCCCCATTAATCGATCAAATGAATATTGAATATCCTCAATCGTTAAATCCTCACCATTATGAAATTTCACACCTGGGCGAATTTTGAAGGTATATGTTAAGCCATCCTTAGATATTTCATAGCTTTCTGCTAGCCCTTCCTTTAAAGATCCATCGGTTTCTGGTGCCATCAGTCCTTCAAAAATATTGAGAATCATTTGGTATGATATCGATGCTGTTGCTTTATGTGGATCTAAAAAATCTGGGTCATCATTTACACGGACTACAATTTCTTGAGGTAACTCTGCTACTGACTTTTCACCTGAACTGACTTCTTTCCCGTCATCACTTGAGCATGCACTTATTAGTAAGCCTACTATCAATATCAACAACAGCAGCAACCAATTTTTATTCAGCCTCATGTCAATTTCCCCCTGTTCCCTCAATGCTCTTTATTTGAATGCTTTTATAGCTCTCTACTTCTGCTAACCTATCAGCCTCTTTCACACCAACTAATATCGCTTCCTCCATAACCGTTGTAGCCAAATGTCCCAAATAGTCGACTGGATATGTTTTATCTCCTGTACCTAGCACGAAAACCGTATCTCCATCTAGCATTGTGTGAACAGGATAAATGGTGCGTGCGAGGGCATTTTGTGTCAGCTGCGCTATTTTTTTCGCCTCTGCTTTTGTTAGTTTGGCATTCACTGCAATGACACCAATTGTCGTATTCGTGCCAGACAGCGCTTCTGATTGCACATGTTCCTCTAAATAAACACAACAATCCAACCATTCCCCTGTTTTTGGATTCCTCGCACCTGCTAGTATTTGTCTTGTATTTGGGTCTTTTATATCCCCAACAGCATTGACAGCAACAATTGCACCAACAACAAGATCATTTTTGCCAGCAATAGCAGCGCTACCAAGCCCCCCTTTCATACAAAATTGAGGTCCTGCCAATTTGCCTACAGTCGCACCATAACCAGCACCTGTATTACCATTTGCGAATGGCCCAACAATCGCACTTTTGGCCGCTTCATAGCCCATTTGAGCTGTAGGTCTAGTCTTTGGATCACCGATAAATAAATCAAAAAGCACAGCACTAGGGACAATCGGTATTGTCGTAACACCCGCATCCACACCAACACCCTGCTCCTCTAAATATTGCATGACCCCTGTTGCTGCATCTAATCCAAATGCACTTCCTCCAGACAAGCAAATCCCATGTACTCGATCTATTTCATTTATAGGATCAAGTGCATCAGTCTCTCGAGTGCCCGGTGCAGAGCCTCTTACGTCGACACCGCAAACTGCACCATTTTCGACTAAGATTACTGTACAGCCTGTAATGCCTTCATTATTTTCTGCATGCCCAACCTTAACTCCAGGCACATCTGTAATATTGCCAAACATACTATACACCTCACCTTCAAAAAAAGACTTAATATTCAGATTATTAATCATATAATAAGCAGGCTACTCGTTGATCTTTATTTTTCTCTTGAAGTACAGGTCGTTCCTGATGACATCTTTCCATCACAAAAGGACAACGTGTATGGAACACACAGCCAATAGGCGGATTCATCGGGTTGGGCAATTCACCTTGTAACGGTATTTCCTGTTTCGGCTTATCAAAATTTACTACTGGAATCGCTGACAGTAATGCTTGTGTATATGGATGTAGAGGATTAGCAAATAATTCTTTCTTCGTGCCAATTTCCACCACTCTCCCTAAATACAGCACCGCCACTCGATCACTTATATGTTTCACAACACTTAAATCATGTGAGATAAATAAATAGGTTAAATGAAATTCATCCTGTAAATCCATCATTAAGTTCAAGACTTGTGACTGCACCGATACATCTAGCGCAGATACAGGCTCGTCCGCAATGATGAACTCTGGATGAATAGCAAGAGCCCGTGCAATACCGATTCGTTGCCGTTGACCTCCAGAAAATTCATGCGGAAACTTTTGCATCGCATCCTCTGATAGACCTACCTTTTGTAAAAGCTCCTTCACACGTTCTTTACGTTGCGCCTTCGTTAATGTTAATTGCAGCTTCATCGGTTCTTCGATAATGGCACCTATTCGCATACGAGGATTCAGAGATGCAAAAGGGTCCTGAAAAATCATTTGCATTTGATTGCGATAGGTTTGTAGCTTGTTGCCTTTTAATTGCTGAATAGGCTGCCCTTTATACAAAATTTCTCCCGAAGTCGGTTCAACGAGTTTCAAAATTGTCCGTCCAAACGTTGATTTCCCGGAGCCAGATTCGCCTACTATGCCAAGCGTCTCGCCACGGAAAATCTCAATGGAAATATCGTCGACTGCTTTAATGACTTTTTTCTCTTCCTTCATCGACTTACGTTTCACAGGAAAGTAGGCTTTTAAATGATTAATTTCAAGCAAAACTTCTTTTTTCGTCATGATCCACCATCCTTTCCTCTTTAAATAAATGGCAGCGTACTTTATGCTCATCTTGAATATGGATGACCTCTGGCTGAGTGACACGGCATTGTTCCATCGCAAATGGACAGCGTGGTGCAAATCGGCAGCCTTCTGGTAACGCATAAGCTGGCGGGACGGTGCCTGGAATGGAAGGTAATCTTTTAACATCCGTCTCAAGACTCGGCATTGTTTTTAAAAGGGCAGTCGTATACGGATGCTTTGGATTTAGAAAAAGCTCCTGCACTGGTGCTTCCTCTACGATTTGCCCCGCATACATGACCATGACACGATCTGCCGTTTGTGCAACAACGCTCATATCATGCGTAATAAATAATATAGCCGAATGATGCTCTTCCTTCATCTTCATCATGAGCTTTAATATTTGTGCCTGTACGGTTACATCAAGTGCTGTTGTTGGCTCATCTGCAATTAACAACTGAGGATTATTGGACATGGCGATCGCAATCATGACACGCTGCCTCATTCCGCCTGATAATTGATGTGGATATTCTGTCATAACCTTTTCTGCATTGGCAATACCGACTTCTTTTAAAAACTGTAAAGATTTCTCCCATGCGTCTTTTTTAGACATCTTTTGGTGTCTGTGAATTCCTTCTATCATTTGATTGCCAATTGTAAAAACTGGATCTAAAGAGGTCATCGGCTCTTGAAAAATCATACTAATTTCATTGCCTCTTATATGGCTCATCTCTTTATCTTTATAGTCTAGTAGATTTTTGCCATTCAATTTAATGGTACCCGCTGTAATTTCTCCTGGTGGTATTGGTAGTAAACGCATAATTGATAATGATGTAATGCTTTTTCCGCTACCAGATTCACCTACAAGTGCAACTGTTTCGCCTTTACGAATCGTAAAGCTCACATCATCAACAACTTTTGCCTGTTTGCCATTTTTTAAATGAAAATTTATTATTAAATGATTTACCTCTAGTAGCACTTGATTTTCTTCCAAATGCATCCCTCCATCTCACTGATTAGGTGGTGCATAGCGTATGGCGATATTTTTCATTTGCGTATAATTTCTTAGCGCGACAAAGCCTTTTTCTCGCCCAATGCCGCTCTTTTTATAGCCACCAAAAGGCATTTGTATACCGCCTGCTGCCCCGTAGTTATTGACAAACACTTGCCCGGCCTGTACTCGGCTCGCGACATAATGAGCAGTATCTATATCCTTTGACCAAACGCCCGCAACTAAACCGTAGTCTGTACTATTCGCTAAGGCAATCGCTTCTTCGACAGTTGTAAACGTAAAAACAGTCAACACGGGTCCGAAAATTTCCTCTTGTGCTAGCGGATCGTTCCCATCTACGCCATCTAGTATGGTCGGTTGTATATAATAGCCTTTTTCATAGCCTTCAATCGTCAATGTTTCGCCACCAGTGACCACATAGCCATCTTCCTTCGCTTTTTGCAATAGTGTTGAGATCTTCGTATATTGTCGTTCATTTAACAATGGACCCATATCAACATCTACTTCACCTGGACCAACTTTTAATGCTTGGAATTTTCGTACTAGTTGTTCGATAAATGTTTCCTTCTCACGCGCTTCTATCAGCAATCTTGCCCCAGCGGAGCATGTTTGTCCTGCATTTTGAATAATCGCACGAACTACCCCTTCAAGCGCCTGCTCCATGTTTGCATCCGAAAAAACAATATTAGGCGATTTCCCACCAAGCTCTAATGTCACAGGTACTACATTTTCAGCTGCGGATTTCATAACAGCTATGCCTGTTGGGACAGAGCCCGTAAACGTAATGTGATTGATATCAGGATGTGATGTTAAATATGGACCGACTTCACGACCTAAACCTGTAATATGCTGAAAAATACCTTTTGGCAGTTTATCTGCAAACCATTCAGTTATGGCATGTGCTGTCATTGGCGTATCTTCAGCACTTTTGACAATCACTGCATTGCCCGTTGCAATGGCAGCTGCTACACTTCTCGCTGTTATTTGAATAGGATAATTCCAGGGCACGATATGTACGGTAATCCCAACAGGCTCTAACACTACCGCATTTAAAATACCATCTTCAATTGGAATTGTATCCCCCATCACTTTATCAGCTGCTCCTCCGTAAAACTCAAAATAGCGAGCTGCTGCCTCAATATCTGCTCTTGCCTGGGATAACGGCTTGCCAACATCACGACATTCTAATAAGCTCCATTCCTCTGCATGCTTGCGGATATAGTGTGCGAATTCAACAAGTAGCTGTCCTCGTTCATGTGCCTTTATTTTCCGCCATTCTTCACTTTCAAACGCTACTCGTGCAGCACGAACAGCTTCATCGACGTGCGCTTTATTCGCATTCGTAATTTGGGCAATCATTTCACCAGTAGAGGGATTCATGACATCCAGTAATTCCTCCGAGCCAGCGTGAACCCACTCACCGTTTATAAACATCGGAATTTTTTTCACCTGATCCCTCCTAAAGTCCGCGACCACCGTCTACATGTAATGTCGTTCCTGTAACCATACTTGCTTCATTTGAAAGTAAATAACTTACTGCACCTGCAATATCTGACGGATTCACTAAACGCCCAAGGGGTACTGATTGAACAAAGACACTTTGCTTTGTTTGCTCGATGTCCGCTCCTTGTGCAGCAAACTGACCCAGCATCTGTGTATCCGCTGGTCCTGGATGAATTGTATTGACACGTATTTGGAACGGTGCTAATTCGATAGCCACTCCACGTGCAAAGCTCTCTGCCGCCCCTTTAGAAGCAATATACGCTTGTAAACCAGGTCTCGGGCGGACAGCAGAAATCGAGGCGATTGTTACAATTGAGCCCTTTTGCCGTTCCTTCATATAAGAAACGACCGCCTTCGTTGTTATAAATAAAGTTTTCACATTGACATCCATTAACCGATTCCACTGATCCATCGTGACTTGTTCAATCGGTGTTGCGGCCTGCGCTATGCCAAGTGCATTGACAAGTCCATCAATCCGGCCATACTTTTCAAAAACCTGTTTGCATATGTCGTTCACACGTTCCTCCTGTAAAACATTAACTTCAAAGCATTGCAAGGCATCCTGTGCTAAGTCTGTTAGAGATGCTACAGAAAGATCGAGCCCTACTACAATATTGCCCTTCTCAAGCTGCTCTTGAATAATGGCTTTCCCCATACCGCCGCCAGCACCTGTGACAATAATGACCTGTTGTTCTGCTGCCATGCTATACACCCCCTGCTGCTAATTTCATTTTGACAATCTCCTGACAAATGGCATCACCCATTTGCGCTGTTGACGCCTGTCCACCAATATCAGCCGTTTTCACAATTCCCTCTCGTAGCACCGCCTCAATCGCATGGACTATGAGCTCCTCTAAATCAGGTCTTCCAATATGTCCAAGCAATAAAGCGAGTGACCAAATTTGAGCGATTGGATTTGCAATTCCCTTTCCTGCAATATCTGGCGCTGAACCATGCACAGGCTCAAACATAGAGGGGAATTCCTTTTCTGGATTCAAATTGGCTGATGGTGATAATCCTAGACCGCCGACAATAGCTGACCCTAAATCAGATAAAATATCCCCGAATAAATTGGAGGCAACAATAACTTGAAAATTCTGTGGTCGCTCCACAAAGTAAGCTACTAATGCGTCGATATAAATAGATTCTAGTTCTAGCGTTGGTAAATTTCGGGCAAGAATTCTTTTCGTATGCTCATCCCAGAACTTCATCGAATGGATAATCGCATTCGATTTTGTTGCACTCGTAATTTTTGTTTTGCCATATTTATAGGCATAATCACAGGCGGCTTGTACAATTTTTCCAATACCGATCCGTGTCATAATCGTATTTTGAATCGTCATTTCCTGTAGCTGATTATGATACATTCGACCACCACTATCGGAATATTCCCCCTCCGCATTTTCTCGGAAGATAACGAAATCAATATCACGCTCGTTGGCAAGCGGTGAGGCTATGCCAGGTAGCGATTTAATCGGACGGAAATTCACATATTGCTGGAAGTTTTTTCGTATCGGCATAATTAATTCCCATACCGTAACGTCGTCTGGAACGCGAGCATCTCCAATAGCCCCGAATAAAATCGCATCAAATTCTTTTAAAATGTCTAGTGCATTTTCGGGCATCATACGACCGTACTTGAGATAATAATCGGAGCTCCAAGGAAAAATGGTTGTTTCTACTTGGAAAGACGAATCATGTTCCTGAAGAAAATTTAATACCTTTAGCGCTTCCTCCATAACTTCCTTTCCAATACCATCACCTGGAATGACTGCGATTTTCGCGTGAGTCATTGTGTATCACCTGCTAAAAACTTAAGTGCTGCCAAACGATATATAGCTGTTGTTTCTGCCAATTCTTCGATATCGACATATTCGTCAATTTGATGGGGAATATCACGATCACCTGCACCAATCGTCACAATTGGGACACCGTGCACATGAAGAAATGTTCCATCTGTAGCCCCTGGGACACCGTTATATTTTGGTTCTTTCTCCGTTACTTCAGCAACTGCCTCATAAATGGCTTGTACTACAGGTTCCTCCTTTGCAGTAGCTGTGGCTGGTCGGTTGTCAAGCACCGTTAGTTCTACCTTAAAATCAGGGTCATCTGCTTGCAGACGTTTAATAATCGCATCAATTTTGCCGAGAAGCTCATCATGATCCTGAGCAGGTACTGTACGAATATCAAGCGTCGTCATACAATGATCAGGAATCACATTAATTTGTGCATCCCCTTTGACTGGTGCTCGCAAAATAGTCGGTGTAATAGATGGCCAATTAAGCATGGGATCTCGTCCCAAACGTGCTTGCTCTTCTTTTTCTAATTTTTCTAGCTCCACGATAAAACGTGCCATACGCCAGTTCGGGTTAATGCCGCTCCAAGAAATTGCACCGTGCGCCATCTTACCAAAAATATCTACCTTCAAACGTATCGCTCCACGCTGCGCAATACTGACATTATTTTCCTGCGGTTCGCATATAATGGCCCCATCTACACCATCTGCCCAACCATTTTTTATAAAATGTTTAATGCCAAGCATCAATCCTTCTTCATCACAAGGAATACATAAAATAATCTTGCCTGTAAATTCCTCCTGATCCAGTAATAACGACTGGCAAGCTGTAATCATACATGCAAGATTTCCTTTTGTATCATTTGTACCACGGCCATACATTCGACCATCAATAATTTCTGCACCGAATGGATCGTACGTCCATGCTTCACGATTACCTTCAGTCACAACATCTGTATGTCCTTCAAAGAGTAGCGTTTTCCCTGGTTTACCCGAATCAATAATTCCAACCACATTCGGTCTGCCTGGCACAACTTCCTCTACATATGTTTCAATCCCGATATCACGTAAATATTGAGCAACAAAATTTGCCACTTCTTGTTCATTGCCATTTGGATCATTTTCTCGATAAACACTCTCAATACGAACTAGCTTTTGAGTAAGCTCAATAACTACTTCTCGGTCACGCAAATAAGATTCTGTTGTCTTTAAATTTATTACTGTCATCTAAAGGCCCCCTTATTTTATAGAATATTCTAGAGATCAATTATGCCTCGGCATAATTGCGTCCGGAATCGGCTTTGTGCTTAGGCCTGCACGAGGGCCGACACGATGTCGGTCATTTCGGTAATGCCACAGGACGTGGCGTATTTACCGATGCAGGTCAGTTAGCCGTTATCGCATGGATGCGATGATCTTAGGCTAACATCCCCTAAGCACTCCTTTCCGATTCCATGACATCCGCCGGAGGCTTTAACATTGTCCTTTTAGATAAGCATTAGACAATTTGTTAATAAAACATATAATGCTATTAACTTTTTGTTTAGTAGTAAAAAGGTAGAAAAGAACAAAACAATCTATTTTATGTTAATTTTCGATAAAAAAAGATTGGATTATTACCAAATTGTGGGGTTGATTTCCGTTCCGATTGGGCGCTTTCAAAAAAATTTGCTGAATGAAGATAAAAAACCAGCATCTATTTTAAATAGCTCAAATAGATGCTGGTTTATTCATTTTATTGCTTGCGAGATTCTGTCATTTGCTTCCAAACAGAGCCTTTTGCTTCTTCACCCTGTTCGATGCGGGCAACCGCCATTTTTACTTGTAGTTTCACTTCGAATTCTTTATCTTCTTCAGCAGCCTTTAATGCCACTAATGACTTTTCAGTACCGACTTCATATAAGTACATAGCTGCACGCCATCGAACAAGCTTATTTTTATCCTGTAATGCTCGCTGCATCGCATCTTCAAATTCCACTAAGCCAAGGTCACTCATACAATCGCCAGCAGTTCGTCGTACAGCTGCACTTTTGTCTTGTAATGCCTTTTCTAAATAGGGAACAACTGCAACATCTTCAATCATTCCTAAATACACTGTTGCCAGGCGACGGATAGACATTTGTTCATCTTGTAACGCTAAATCTAAAAGTGGTAAATCATCTAGTTCTGGATCCGCCATTTGGTCAAGTAATTGGAAACGCTTTTCCCATTCAGGTTGTGTAAACTGTTCAACAGTCACTTTTAGCTTAGCAGGTTTCACTATTGTTTTCTCAGAATCATTAGTCGTTGAGACAATTTCTGCTAAACGCTCCTCCGAATATGTCACATTGATTTCCTGCTTCACTGCCTCCGCAATTTCCTCGAGCTCTCCATAACGAACGCCATAGTCAATCCACTTTCGTTGGAAAATATAATTTTCATCAACTGTTGTATCAATAATTTTATTGAAAGCCTCCACAAATTGCTCGCCACAGCTCACACGGTGCTCACGTTGATTATCAAATACTTTTACTTGTAGTGGCACCTGCTTATAAAACTGCACATGAACGTACACTTCACCATAAAATTCACTGGCTACTTGCGTTTCATTTTCTTCTTGTACTTCTTCACCTAACACTTGACGAATACTTGCTAAAATACCTTCCCATGCATACTTTGCGTTACGCTCTACAGCGAAGAAATCTGCTACATGATAAACTCCCTTGACACCTTCAATTGCTAAAATCGCAGCAGCTTCACCAGTTGCTTGATCTTTATTATCCTTTGTAAAATTATAGCTTTTGCCAAATGGTAACTCTGTATCAACGACAATTTTCATTGAATTAGGACTTGGTGTCGGTTCAATTGTAATAATCTTCACGCATATCGCTCCTTATCCGTTTACAATTTCATCTAAATACGACCATCTTTCAATTAGATGTTCATAATGTGCATTCAGCTCATCAAGCTTCGCCGTTAATTCCTGTAATTTTGTAAAATCAGCACCCGCGTGAGCAATACCTTCTTCTGTCTCCGTAATTGCTGTCTCTGTCTTTTCTATTTCATCAGCAATTGTTTCCCATTCTTTTTGCTCTTTAAAGGATAATTTTTTCTTGTCTGACTTAGGCTTTTCGGTTTTCGGTTTTTCTACCTTTGGCGCCTCTACCTTTACAGCAGCTTCCTGTTCACGCTTTTGTAAATAATCACTGTAAATATCAAGTGTCTCCTCAACATGTCCAAGACCATCTAAAATCCATAGTTTTTTCGCAATACGATCTAGGAAAAAGCGATCGTGGGAAATAGTCATAACGACTCCAGGGAAATGCTCAATGAAATCTTCTAGCACACCTAGTGTTTCAATATCCAAATCATTCGTAGGCTCATCTAGTAACAATACGTTTGGTTGCTCCATTAATAAACGTAATAAATGTAGACGTTTACGCTCGCCACCCGATAATTTACCGATTGGTGTACCATGCCCATGAAGCGGGAATAAGAAACGCTCCAGCATTTGAGCCGCCGAATAGCGCACACCCTCTGCATCTGTTATATCATTTGAAGCTTCTCGAATATATTCAATCATACGCTCATTTTCATTCATTTTCGGTAATGTTTGTTTGAAATGCGCTAACTTCACTGTCGAGCCAACATGAATTTCACCTATATCCGGTGTAAGTTCACCTGCTAGCATGTTCAATAATGTTGATTTTCCTACACCATTAGCTCCGATAATACCAATACGGTCTCCCTGTTGTAGTAAAAATGAAAAGTCTTCAAGGATTTTTTGTTGGCCAAAAGCCTTTGAAATATTTTCTGCCTCTAAAACCTTTCGACCGAGACGCGTTGTAGCTAGCCCCATTTCAAGCGAAACATCCTCTGAATTACGCTCCAAGCCTTCCTCTAACTGTTCGAAGCGTTGAATACGTGCCTTTTGCTTCGTCGAACGCGCCTTCGCACCACGACGAATCCATTTTAACTCTGAGCGATAGCGGTTGCGGTCTTTTTGTGCAGAGGCTGCTCTCATTTCCTCACGAATCGCACGTGCTTCTAAATAATCTCCATAATTCCCTGTATGTCGATACAATGTTTGGTCAGCTAGCTCATAAATATGAGTAGATAATTCATCTAGGAAATAACGATCATGGGTAATAAATATGACTGCTCCCTTTAATCGTAACACCATTTCTTGCAACCACTCAGTTGACTGCACGTCTAAATGGTTGGTCGGCTCGTCCAATAAATAAAGATCTGCTGGCTCTATTAATACTTTAGCTAATGCGACGCGCTTTTGTTGACCACCTGACAGTGTTAATACTTCTTTATCAAACATTTCAATGCCAAGCTTCGTAAGTGCTGTCTTAGCAAGTGCATTTACATCCCATGCCTGCTCCTCATCCATGCGATGCTGTATGCTAAATAACGTTTTTTGTAAACTTTCTGAAGTTGGATTTAATGCAAGTGCAGCAACCGTTTCCTCATATTCACGATTAAGTTTTAAAATCGGTGAATCCCCTGCAAACACTGCCTGTAACACAGTTTCTCCGCTTTCAAAAGTAGGCTCCTGTGGTAAATATGCTACACGGTATTTATTTGGGCGGTCAACATTCATTGAATCCGCTTCGATTTCACCTGCTAAAATAGAAAGCAGCGTTGATTTACCAGTACCATTAATACCAATTAGCCCCGCACGCTCTCCCTCATAAATGGTAAATTCAATATTTTGAAAGAGCGTTTTATCGCCCACTGTTTTCGTTAAATTTTGTACAATTAAATGACTCATTACACTTGTCCATCTCTTTCATTTAGGTGTTGTTAGTGTCCGTACTACTTTTAATATGTAGTTTATTATTGATATCCATTTTTATCATAACATCAAATGACAGGTAAACAAAGGACAACAAACCGAGCTTCCCTATCAAAAAATACGCTCTCCCCCATTAACTTGCTGCCTTTATCCATTGGAGAACAGAAGAAATAGATATATATTATATAGGCTCTTCACCAAAATCTGTACTTGACAGCACATTCCACTACAGGCGGACGCTTTCCTGGGGGCGAACCTTGAGCCTCCTCGTCGCTTACGCTCCTGCGGGGTCTCAAGCTGTTCGCTAATCCCCAAGGAGTCGCCGCCTTCCGTTCCATGTGCTAATTTCGTTTTTAAAACCAAGTACATGTTTCGGTGATGACCCATTATATAAGCAGCTTTAATAGCTACTAAACAAAACATGGAACAACCACTTAGTGAAGACTATCCATTCTGATTGAAATAATATCCGAAGAGGAGGTAAAAAATTTTTAAAGGTGTCGAGTACAAAGAAAGACAATATGAAGAAAGGTATAAGCTCGCTATTAATCCAGCGGCGCTTATACCTTTTTATCTTGTTGAAAGAAGTTAAAGTTTTAAAGATTGCATTTACAGTTACTTAGAATTGAAAAGTACATTTATTTTCCTATTTCATTTTTTAATTGCTCTAAAAACTGTACCATAAATTGATGGCGTTCTTTAGCCATTTGCTTGCCTTTCTCTGTTACCATTAAATCCTTTAATAATAAAAGCTTCTCATAAAAGTGTGTGACAGAGGCCGTATTTTTTTTGCGATATGCCTCCTCTGTCATATTCATACGTGCTTCTTCCGTTTCATCGTAAAGCTTTCGACCTTTCGCACCGCCATAAGCAAATGTGCGTGCAATACCAATCGCTCCTATAGCATCTAAGCGATCTGCATCTCTTACTATTTTTGCTTCAAGAGAAGTTACCTCTAGCTCATTACCACCATTAAACGATACTTGTGCAATGCAATCTCGAATATGTTGCTTTTTCTCCTCGTTTAAAGACAGCTCAGCAATTAACTTATTTTCTTGCTCTTTACTATCGGTATACTTTTTATCACTTACATCATGCAAAAGCACAGCAATTTTCACGACCTCTGCATCAGCTTTTGGCTCTGTATGTAAAATCGCTAATGCATTTTGATAAACACGTTCAATATGTTGAAAATCATGGCTAGCATCAAACTGTTCATAAATCCCACGTACTTTATTCATTAAATTATTCATATTTTTAATTCAGTCCTTTCCCTTATGATTATACTGTATAGCTTAGAGGAGTTGGTAGCTAAGTACCTTTCTTTTAGATTTAAAATTAAAATTAAAATAATATGCATATTTCAATTGACTAATTTTTCAGAATATTATAAGATAAACATACAGAACAGCTAATTATGTTCTGTAAGCTCACTATTTCATTAGTGTACAATAACTATGCTTTGACAGATTAAACAACTTCAGCGGGCTTACAATTGAATATTTTGTTGAAAGATGATGTTCGTATAATGTAAATCCATCATCTAAGAAAACAAATAAAAGTGAACACTTTCCCTTAGTAAATTCTTTGTTTTAACCCGCATAGTAAATGTACATGATGAAATGAGTGAACAAACAGTTAGCCTGTTTTCACGACCAAGAATGCTTTGACCAACTGTTGCAAGCGTGTCATTTTTTATCATTAATTGATGTTACCTTCTTCTATTACTTTGAGTATAATGTGAACGTAACTCCTCCCATTAATGGCAAAGAGAACACCAATTTGCTAACATAGTGCGAAAAGCTGAATCATCAGAGTCGTGCTAACAAAACTAGATCATTCTTTTTTAGGCAACATTTTTTCCGAATTTCATTTAAGCCGTAAATGAAGTAATAAGTTATGAAGGAAGTAGGAACGATCGTTATGTTATGTAATACCCACCCGCTGAAGAAACAATAAAAGCTGCCCATTTACTATATGTAGATGATGGCAGCTTTTATTGTTTCTTCAATTTCCATTTTAAAGACATTTATCCTATCTCACTTTTCTCTGCTTCTTTTTTTCACATGTTCCTTAGAAGACCATGATCTATTCGCCTGGAAGTTAATAACTCTTGTGGTAATGAGCTTGTTAATTAAAGCAGATTCTCCTGTTGCTCTTACCACTCAACATTCCATGCATTAGCTCTTCTCAGAAATTATAACTTCGTTAACCCTACCGTTGTTGATTGTCATTATTTTGGATTAACCCTTCCTTAATTTCTTCAATACGCTCCATTGATAAGCCTGTTATTTTACTAATAAAATCAATTTCCATATTATTCACTAAAAGATTGTTGGCCATTTCTTCTTTTGCTTCAATTTTCCCTTCTTTTTTCCTTTCTTCTATACCCTTTTGCATACCCTTTTGCTCTGCCATATGCTTCACATCGTCTAGCTTCGCCTCTTCATCAAGGATATACTTTAAGCGTGACTGATAAGCAATCACTTCTTCCTGTGATAAATTTAGTTCTATCCAGAAATTTACAGCCTTGTTTACCTTATCGTAGTTGATCGTCATTATTTTGGATTAGCCCTTTCTTAATTTCTTCAATACGCTCCATAGATAAGCCTGTTATTTTACTAATAAAATCAATATCCATATTATTCCCTAAAAGATTGTTGGCAATTTCTTCTTTTGCTTCTTCAATACCTTTTTGCATACCCTTTTGCTCTGCCATATGCTTCACATCGTCTAGCTTCGCCTCTTCATCAAGGATATACTTTAAGCGTGATTGATAGGCAATAACATCCTCCTGTGATAAACTTAGCTCTTCCCAGACATTGAATGCCTGTAATAGATGTTCGTCCTTCATCGCTAGTTCCTCCAATTCATGATAAATTTTTTCATAAACCTTTTTCTTTCGTGCATCGACCATTCCTAATAACAATAACCAACGTGCTAAAATATCATCCAGTGGCTTAAGAACTCCCCTATGCCATTGTTCAAGGAATTTATTCATTTCAATAAAGTGCACTTCCAAAGCATCATCCTGTATAACTAATCGCTTTAATGTTTTATCCTCATATAAATGGAAGGTACTGTGATAATATGCACTTTGAGGAAATACGGTGAAATTACATATATTAATGGTAATAGTCGGTAGCAATTTATGATAACCCATACCTTTTTGCAATTGTGATGTATATAGTTGAGCCCAGTAAAATAATGTACGCTTAAACATATCGTGCTGATTAGACAATTGAATTTCAATATTAATCATTTGCTGATCCTGCGTTTTCACCACAATATCTAATCTTGACTGCTTATCATCCTTATATTCGCCACCAAATTCTTGTTTCATAAAAGCCACTTCTTGGATGGTATTTCGACCAGTTCGATTTAAAAGCGCATTAAGAAAAACAATGGTCATATGTTTATTTTTTTCGCTACCAAACATTTGTTTAAATGCATAGTCTACTTTCAAATCCATCAATTTCGTTAGCGGAATTCTACGTAAAGCCTTTTCACTCACAACTATCACCCCATTCACTTAAAGTTTGGTCATAAATCTTCATATTTTATATTATTTTAACATGCTTCAATTGTAGGACCAACTTCAAGAAATAAAAAACAAGCCTTCTGTAGTTTATTAAAAATAATTCTAATAGCCCTAATACATGACCATCGTTATCCATGTTAATACACAATGCTGCTGTTGAGGTATTATAGGAACGAATGTTATGTAATCCCCCTGCCGAAGAGACTGTAAAAGCTGCCCATCTATTCATGCAGATTCAAAAAACTAATTCCAGTTGGATATCCACGGCAGGTACTTTCAATAAAACTCATTGTATTGTTCTTCCTTTTTCTTTATAAGAGCATAAAAATAGACTCTGGCTATTCACCACAGTCCTAAAACGAAAGAGCTTGCAACTAACTTAAAATCGATAGCAGTTCTCTCAATCAACTAAAGGGCCAGCATAATAAGAAATGACAGCTCATATCTTCAGTATGAGAGGATGATTATGTGAAAGACCTATTAGAAAACGTATATCAATTATCTATAGCAGTCCTACTTTTATGTTCTGTTATTTCCGTTAGACTTCTAAAAAATTTAAAGCGTGAAAGAAAACTTTCTTACTTTGAATATACAATGTATTTAATCATTCGAATTGCGATTTTTTTATGGTTAGCTAGTTTTCTACTTATTCATTATGGTGCATAATTTACTTGACCATCTTCGTAATATCAACACCCTTGAGTAAAAAGGCAATT
>Ga0213822_1000904_pt1 | contig 19039 bp, 15 predicted proteins | sample MC6MC0908MG_FD_179872 | JGI IMG/M metagenome (GOLD analysis project Ga0213822, IMG submission 179872) | Enriched soil aggregate microbial communities from Iowa State University, Ames, United States - MC6-MC0908-MG | ecosystem: Environmental > Terrestrial > Soil > Unclassified | place: USA: Iowa...
TTATCACCTTTTGTTTTATACGATACTTGTCCGTTAGCTTTTTTTACTTCCAAAATTCGATGGGTAATTAACTTATCTTCAAGATGAAAAGTGATAATATCACCTTTTTGATAGGAAGAAGGATCATTACTTACCCTGATAGAGATGATTGAACCTGTTTGAAAGGTTGGTTCCATCGATCCAGATAAAACGACTTTCATTTGATAGCCCAAAATGGTCGGATCATCACCTGATAATCGGGAAGAAAAAACGATAAATACTAGAAAACAAATAGCGATAAAGAGAAGGCCTCCAATGATATTACTTGTTATGCTCCATATTTTCTTCACCATCTTCTTTTACCTCCACATGATTAATTGAATTCGTTGAAGCATCCAGATAAGACGCTGCTTTATCATGAAATTCTGACTCCTCTTGCCCTCTGGCTTGTGTATTTTTCTCTGAGGATTTCTCTTTTTCTTCTAGTTTCTTTATCTGCCATATCAAAGAGGATCGAACGATCTCTAGTTGCTTAAAATCAATCGTTCCTTTCACTTCTTGTAAAATATTCTGAACGGCTTGAAAACCATCTTGAACATAATCATATGTATATAAGTCAGGTACTGCTTGATCATGAGTCTGATTCTTGTAGCTAGACAGTTCATCATAAATAGTATTTAAAGCAGCTAATTGGAGGTTCAACTTCTGTTCTATATGCTTAATTTCCGCAAGCCTGCCATATAATTCTTGCAATGATACATCAGGCGTCGCAGCCATAATTGTTTCATAGGTTAAATGCATACTAGCAGCAAGCTCCTGTGCATGATCCTCAAGCTGCTTAATAGTCCCTGGAAAAACAATCGCTGCCGACAATTCTATAGGTTCTGATGCAACTTGGCTTGAAAATGACGCCTCTGTTTCTCCTACTACTTGCATTCCTGCATAAAAGAAAATACAGATTAAGCAGGGAAACATGATGACTTTATGAAATGCTTTCCTCATTTTTCCTCTCCTTTGCAGTCCAACTCTATTCGCCTTCACTATAACCGAATTTTCAGAATAGTTAAATTGGGTTATTTTCGCTAGAAAACACTGTAGAATTTTGTCGGAATTTTCCCTCAACACGGAGAAATGCGGTAAATAGCCCATGGAAAATAACCCAATTGGAAGTTTGTTAAAAGCAATTGATTTAATTCAGAGTATTTTAAATAATTGTAATTGCAACAACATTTAACCGAAGAAGAGGTGAGAGGATTGAAGAAGAAAAAACAGAAAAAAATGAGCAAAAAGGTAGTTATTCCTGCTGTAATAGCTCTATCCGTTTCATTCGGAGGGCTGCTTCCAACTACTTCTGCATTTGCAGAAGAACAAACGAATGTCCCAACTGTTCTATTTCAAGCTAATGGATTAAGCAAGCAAGAAGTGGTGAAAGCATTCCTTCAATCACAAGTGGCGGGACTGAAAACACTAAGTGCTTCAGGAGAACAATTTAAAATTGTAAATGAGGAAGCTGATCCTGCAACAGGTACATACCATGTACGTACTGTTGAGCAATACAATGGGATTCCGATTTATGGATCCGGCCAAACGGTTGCCCTAGATGCTAATAACAACGTATATGCATCCTTTGGAAAAGTCACCCAAAGATTAGCTCGTACAATCATTCCAACTAAAGCTTCGATTTCAAAAGATGACTCCATTGCCATCGCTAAAGAAGGTATTGAAGCAAAAATTGGCAAAGTGAAAAATTATGATGCCATTGATGGAGAATTAACCATTTACAATTATCAAGGGCAATATTACCTAACTTATTTGGTCAAAGCATCTACTGCTGCCCCTGCACCTGGGTACTTCCATTATTTTGTAGATGCAACTACAGGGAACGTCATTGATAGCTTCAATGCTATTCATGAGGCTGATCCAGTGCCGACCACTCCAGTAATGGCAAGAGGATTAGATGTTAATGGTACTATGCAAAGTTTTGGCGTTATTAAAGATACTAATACTGGAAAGAGCTTATTACATGGAACAGCTGTTAGTGGCACGAATTCTGTAAGTGTTAACACTTACGATGCGCATCGCATGGGTGAAAACGGCTTCATTATTCTTTCAGGTCTCTTAGGATTTACGGGATGGGAAGTAGAAACAAAAACGAACTTCTTCGCTGACCCTGCTGCCGTTTCTGCTCATACAAATTCTATTTTAGTTAATAATTACTACCAAAATATTCACAAGCGTAATAGCTTAGATGGCAAGGGTATGCCTTTAATAAGCACCGTTCATATTGGATCAAAATGGAATAATGCCGCTTGGAATGGAAAGCAAATGCTATACGGAGATGGCGATGGCGATTATTTCAGTTCATTAGCCGGCGGTATGGATGTTGCTGGCCACGAAATGACACATGGAGTCATAACAAATTCTGCAGACCTAACGTATCAAGACGAATCTGGAGCAATCAATGAATCCCTAGCAGATATCTTTGGTTGTTTGGCACAAATGAATGCACGCGGCGTTTCTAGCCCAGCGGATTGGGAAATTGGTGAAGATATTTACACTCCAAATATCCCTGGTGATGGCGGACTTCGTTCACTTAGTGACCCAAGATCTAAAACTGTTTCTGCGGCATATGGATTGAGGGATAATCGCTATCCGGATCATTACCAGGATCGCTACCTAGGTGAACTAGACAAAGGCGGCGTCCACATTAACAGCAGCATTAACAATAAAGCGGCTTACTTAATTTCAGAAGGCGGCGAACACTATGGGGTAAACGTAACCGGAATTACTCGTTCAAAAACGGAAAAAATCTTCTACCGTGCGTTAACGAAGTATTTAACCGCTTCCTCTGGATTTATAGATATGCGCAATGCCGCTATCCAAGCTGCTAGAGATCTTTACCCGGATAAAAATGGTCAGCCATCAGCAGAAACAACAACAGTTATGGCTGCCTATGATGCTGTAGGTGTTACAGCTCAATAAGACAACGTCGAAAAACCATGAACGAGTGAAGAACTTTGTTCATGGTTTTTTTACATAATAAAGGGGAATCAACCTAACATTTGTAGAAATTTGGTTATAAATGCAAAAAAATGTACTTCGAAACCTTTACAAGCATTACAAAATCTAACACCCTACTACAAAAAGTATCTATATAATAAACATTATTATTTAGCTAAATTGATAGGAAAACATTAAATCTCGTATACATAGAGTAGGGAGAGAAGATCATATGGCGATAGGAGAAATTATCAAATATTTTCGAGAAAGGAATGGGCTGACACAAGGCCAATTAGGGGAGGGAATTTGCACGCCAACACATGTAAGCAAAATAGAAAATGGGAAAACAGCTTATTCATTTGAGATAATTTCAATGTTTTCTGAGCGCTTACAGATTGACATAGAAAAAGAGATGGCATCCTTTCAGGAGATAGAAAAGCAGCTCAATGACTGGCACAACGCGATTATTATGAAAAGAATGAAATTGGTAGAGGAGTATAAAAAAGATTTAGAATCAATCCCTTATATTAGCTCTTCAAAATATGCATACTTTTTCCGATTATTACAGGCAAGATACTGTCTTTTACATGAAGATGGGGAAAAAGCATACACGATTGTTCAACAAATACAAAAAGAATATCAAAGTCTTTCCGTATTCGAAAGAAATTTATTGCTGCATATAAAGGGTATTTATTATTTGTTTTATCATGAGGGTAGTGAAAATCAGCAAAAAGCGATCCAAGTATTAAAGGAGATTAATATAGAGGATTATGGAAATCCTGAATATTATTATGATTTAGCTGTAGCCTATCATTTTATTGATTCTAAAGTTATGTCCTATTTATATTGTGAAAAAGCTCTTCGTCATTTTAAGAAAACGAATAATTTTTTACAAGCTTTTAATGCTGAATCACTTATGCTTTTACAAATAGGAAGTAATCGATACAATGATTTCAAAGAGACGGAAGAGCGTTATAATAATTTAATTCGTGACAGCGAAATATTAGGAGCCTCTAATAAAAAAGGAATGCTTCTAAATAATCTTGGCTATGAGTATTCTCGAAGAAAAGAATATTCGAAGGCACAAAAATGTTTCAGTCAAGCGCTCAAAATCTCTGATCGGTTCACATCAACTTATTTACTTAGATTTTATAATTATGTAGATACTTCCATAAAAGGGGAATTACTGAGAAAATCTGTCCTATTAAAAAAGGCTCGTGAAGGACTTTCATTGGCTAAGCAATTGGAAAACCGTTTTTATCAACTATTATTTAAAATTCATATTTACTATCTTCAAGATCAAATGGAGCAATATTACGTCTATCTTGAGGAAAAAGCTTTCCCTTATTTCAAATCTAGCAAACATGTAATTTGTTTAAAAAGATATGGGAAGGAATTATATACCTATTATAATGAAACCGGTCAACCATTAAAGGCATTACAAATATCTAATGTCTTTATGAACAATATTGAGTAAATTCGAGGAAGCAAGGGGATGGTTCTCCTGCTTCAAAAAGAAGCATAAGAACCGTCCCCCGCTTCATAAGTTCGGAACGTTTAACGGTCTATCTTTTTAAAATAACGATATATCTTTTCTAGTTTTTTGGTTTGTTTTCCCTTCGGACTTTCCATATTCCCAAACTCAAAAAACTTAACTTGTTTGATTCCGACAAAATTGAATAAGGCTTTTTTCATTAATATTTTATGGGCATTATTTAACCAGAGAAGTGGATAGTTTGCAGGTCCCTTCATGGTGGACACACACACAACTGATTTTCCCTTCAATAGACCCTCTGGTAGTAGTCCCTTCTTATCCTTGTAGGCAAAATTTGCAGCAAATAATTGATCAATGTATCCCAGCATCATGGCTGGAGGTCTTCCCCACCAGATGGGATAGACAAAGACAATCTTGTCAGCCCAGATAATTTGCTCCCGATATTTTTCAAGATTAGGATCACGATACATATCACGTCTTCGTTTATGCTCATTAAACATAAGAAGTGGATTAAAGCCCTCCTCATACAAATCTAGCACCTGTATTTCCTCGATATTTGGATTTTCATGACTACCTTTAATGACCTTTTGTAAAAATGCGTAGCATAAACTTTGATGATTTGGATGTGTGTAAATGATTAGGACTTTCATGATGCACCTCTTTTACTTATCATTTGATAACTAAATAATATCACTCGTGATTTTTTGTTGTCAAATGATAATTGTATTATGATAACAAATTTGTTATCTTCGCAGTTAGAGGTGAAAAAAATGGACAAAAAAGCTCTTTTTTTTAAATGTGTGTCCTTTACGACATCGGTTCATCGTGTGACACACGAATTAACTCAACACGCAAAATCCGATTCCATCACGCCTGTGCAATATAACATTCTTGAATATATAACCGTTAGCCAGCCTGTTACCCTTAGTGAAATTAGTGATTGCCAGCATATGTCAATGCCAAATACGAGTCGTGAGTTAAAAAAATTAAGTGAAAAAAATTTAATAGAAAAAATAATTGATACCGAAGATCGGCGCAAACAATATATTCGTCTCTCAAAAGCTGGAGAAACGATGATGAACGAAGCGTTTGCACATGTAGAATCACGGTTCCTACATCGAATACAAAATGCTTCAAAAGAGGATTTAGAGGAGATTAACAGCGCGCTAGATATACTTCAGGCCAAACTATTTTTTTAAAGGCTACCTTGAAAATAAAAACCACGGGGCTGTCAGAGAAGTAGATTTTGGATAGAATGCGTGCAAATGTGCCTATCTACTACCTTTTAAACAACCCCGTGGTTGATCTCCACGTGGTACCACCTTAATTTTCTGTTTTCTTACACAAAACTGCCTCAGCAAGTATGAGAGCGAAAATACAGCTCTTTTATACTGTGGTGTGGATAACGAGTACCACATCTCCGTCGGAACCTGCTCCAATCTAGTGAGATTTCAAATACTCTCTATAATGATGGAGTGGATGAAGTTCTCGGGATGTTATTATAGTCATCAGGATTTAGTTGTGTTACAGATCCATCTGCTACGCCATTAATAATCCCATACAGTCCAGTTTCAACGGCTTTAACCAATTGGCCTTTTTTCTTTTGTCCCAATGTGTGGGTTTGGCCTCTTACCTCAAATAGGACGGTTCCACTGCCATTCAAGGCGAAGCTGCCTAAAGCTGTACCAGGCAGATCAAGATTTTGACTATATAAAGAAATATTGTTGAAAGGTGAATTCTGGCCGATTGATTGAAGTGCATTATATGCCGCAAGATTCAATTGCTTGGAGAATTCGAACTTATAGTTACTAGCATACTGTGCATATTTTGCTCCCTCAGGGGTTCTAGGGTCTGGCACAAAGTCAGCCGATAAAGACATCGTAACCATATCGTCCGTGCCTTCAACATAATATTGTCCTTGATGATGTAAATCAATAAATACATCGACTTTACCAAACTCAGCTTTTAACGACTTGTACACCTCTCTTACCGTTTGTGACTCCGGTGTTATGTACCAACCTGGCCTATTCGATGCTCCCGGGAAGTCTGCTGCTTTTGGAACATAGTTTAATTCGGGATTAAAATCACGGTTTACATCAAAACCTGGCTTTCCAGTATAATCTCTTTCTTGTATTACTCCTGAAGCATAATAATTCCAGGCTGGTTTCGAGGCATTAGCAAGCTGTGGGAACTTGGCTACTACTTCAGCCCAAGACATGTCATTTCCACGACGATTTAGTTCAGACGCATCTGGATTCATTTTTGGCAAAACCACTAAAGTCAGTTCATCACGAATTTTCTTCGCCTCAGGGGAATTACTTGAACCAACATATTGAAGGAGATTCAACAATGCCTCCGTTCCAGTCTTTTCATTTCCATGGATCTCACTTTCAATGAGAACAACTTTCTTTCCATTCCCTACTCTAGCTTTATAAATAGCTCGGCCGCGGTTCGATTTACCGACCACTTCTAAAGCGACTCTACCTTGGCTATTCTTCTCGATTTGCTCCAGCCGTTTTACCATTTCTGCATGATCTGTAAAGCCATTAATAGAATAAACTTGATTATCATTCGTTAAATTTCCGTTAGGAGAATTAGCTGCTAGAGTTGGAGTCGCTAAACTAGCACAAAGTGCGATAACACCCAGCCCTGTTATCAATTTTTTCCTTTTCAATTACATCACTCCTCTATTATTTTAATACAACTACTATTCTATTAGAGGGAGTTAGGAAAAGGTGTTGCATTATAGGGAAGAACCACTTCTATTTTTGTAAAAACAAGGCTAGTTTTGTCATTTTATTTCGAAATGCGAAATAAATATAGAGACGGTTTTCATTGTGGCAATCGGAAGGTTTGATTAAATTTCAATGCGCTATATGAAGCAGGAATACTATAAATCTTATGAGCTTGTTCATAGATTTCATCGATTACCAGAGCAAGAAGGGAGGTTTACATTTTTTAACATTAATTAACATTCAATATCAAATTCCCTTCCACTTATGCATTAAAAATTAAATTAGGGGTTATTCTGTGATCGTTAGATTTTATTCTCTCATTAACGATCAACATAACGTAGGGGTCCCCCTTCTCACCCAACTCCACAGGCACTTTTTAGGCCACAATTGGAGGAAATTGCGTAATAAAGTCACTCATATTCGATTTTTTCCAATTAATTTCCGGTAAATGTCGTAAGTTTTAAAAAATAGGTAGTAAGCGGCCGGATTTATGTCGTAAGCGCCTAGAAATATGTAATAAGCGGCTGAAAATATGTTGTAATTGGAGTAAATTCAACGTACCGGAGGTTTAAGTGGACTTTGTGTGTGGAAATTCGGGAGAACATCGAAGTAGACGGACTCTACTTCGATGTTTGAGCTGAAAAATCCGCGAAACTCCTACGTAGAACGCTTCTACATCCATGTTTGGGCTGAAAAATTCACGAAACACCTACGTAGAACGCTTCTATATCCATGTTTGAGCTAAAAATTCATGGAAACATCCAAGTAGTCGGGCGCTACTTTGACGTTGAGATTTAATATTTACTCAATCATCTAAGTAGAACGGCTCTACTTCGACGTTCTAGCTCAAAATCCACTCAAACACCTAAGTAGAACGGCTCTACTTCGATTCTTTGGCCCAAAATCCACGGTAACCTCCAAGTAGGGTATATCTAAATACAGCTTTAGGTCGCAATCGGCCAAAAATACTCATCAACCACTCCCCCTAACCGAACTACAAGGGATCCGCCCCTTTGGGGTATCGATAATTCTTAAAATCCATAAATCTATCAAATTTCCTACCAATTGCAAATCGTGACTGGAACCAAATTTTTACGCTGATACCTGTTGCTGACGGTTTTTTGTTTTACTCTTCTTTACACTTAGCCATTGATACATAATAGGTATGATTAAGAGGCAGATAAGGGTCGAACTAATCATGCCGCCTACTACGACAACACCGAGGGTTTGTGATACAAGTGTGTTCCCGTTACTTGAGGCTGCTAAAGGCAGCAGGGTCAGAATCGTTGTCCCCGCTGTCATCAACACCGGCCTCATCCTTGTAGCCGTTCCGAAAAGGATTGCCTGTCTCACTTCCATTCCTGCAGCAAGATTCCGTTCAATTTTATCGACGAGGACAATGCCGTTGGTGACCGCAATACCAGCAAGCATCAACATGCCGATCAAGGCAGCAAGATTCCATTCCATGCCGAGAAGGACCATGCCCCAAACAGACCCAATCAATGCCATCGGAATACAGATCAATACAGCAGCCGGTGCATGCCAGCCGCGAAAGACCGCACTTACTATCATCAGGACGAGTGCAAGTGACAGAATAAGCGCGAGGCTCATCTCCATTACCATTTGAGTGACCTGCTGAGAGATTCCGCCCAACGAATAGTCAATACTGGAAGGGAGGTCCAACCCTTTCATGGTCTCATTTACTTGTTTCGTTACCTTACCAATGTCTCTTGTGACAATATTACCGGTCACGGCAGCAAATGGGCGGCCGTCCCGTTCACTGATAACCGTTTGGTTGGTCGTCGCAAGCGTGGTGATTTCCGCCAGCGACACCTGTGAGCCATCCTTGGCAGTAAAGGTTTCATGTCCAATTTTTGAAAGAATCGTTTTTTCCGGATTCGGGTCACCGGCCGATACCAGATTACCTTGAGCAGTATCCATCTGAAGCTCAATCGGAATTGTTCCCTCTCCATTGACAGCGTCCATTCTTACATGTTGAGGTAAGTAATGATTAATTCGATTTGTAATTTCATTGACATTAATACCTAGGTCTTGAATTTTGTTTTGATTTAGTGCGAGGAAATGTTTCATCGACTCATCGGCATCATTTGCCGTTCCTTCCACACTTAATCCAGGGACCATCTGCAGTTTACTTCTTACCAGAATCGCAGCTGAATCAAGTTCGCGCTGATCTGCCCCTGTTAATATCACCTTTAAGCGGGAATCATCACCAGCAATATTTTGATTGGCCACGGTGAAAACAGCAGATGTTGATAACGCTCCAAGCTGGCTCCGCAATTGTTTCACGAATCGATCTGTGTCTGTTTGTTTCTTGATTCCAACCGAAATATTTGCGATATTTTGCTTTTGAATCCATCCGCCGCCTTCATCAAAAACATCGTCAAACATCGGCGTAAATGTTGAACCAAGAGTAGCAGTGTAAGTTTCTACCTCAGGTCTATCTTTTAAGATGGTTTCAATATTTTTTACCTCAGCATCAATATCAGCAAGCAGGGCTTTCTCCGGAAGTTCCACCTGAATGGTAACACCATTGGCATTTTCTCTCGGAAAAAAATTCACTGGCAGAAAAGCAGCTATGGCAGCGGTCATAACAAATAAAGCCAAAGTAAGGATCACAATCACTTTTTTCTTTAAAAATACCCATTGAAGTACGTTTCGCGCTGTCTTCTCCATCTCAACTGACTTTGTAATCGGCTGTTTGCTCCAACATAAATAAGCTAAAGCAGGTACGACCATAATCGAAACGGCCAGTGAGGTGACAAGGGCAATGACAACGGACCAAGCAAATCCGGAAAAAGCAGAACTAATCATCCCGCCGATCAGTGAAATAGGCAGAAACACGGCGACCGTAGTAGCTGTGGAGGAAACAATGGCAGGAATCATTTCCACTACCCCGCCTGCCAATTGCCGGGCTGTTACCTGGCCGCCCAATTGTTCCATTTGTTTTCTGTGCATATTATCAATCACGACAATCGAATCATCGACCACTCGCCCCATCGCGACGATTAATCCGGAAATGGTTAGGATATTCAAGCTGACATCCATCGCTTTCAGGATCGCTGTTGCGGCAAGGAGGCAGATGGGTAATGACAAGGCGATAATCAGTGTGGAACGGATATTTCTAAAAAATACAAATACACAGATGACGGAGAACACAATTCCTAATAATCCTTCTTTGACTAACCCTTTTAAAGCAGCATTTATTTCTTTTCCTTGGTCCAATAAAAGGGAGAGCTGAACGTCTCCTGACTTGATTTCAGGCAAGGATTGGATTCGTTCGTTGATCCGTTCCGTAACATCGGTTATGTTTGCTGAAGGTGTTTTTAATACATCAAGAAGAACACTTGGTTGACCCGACGTTCTCGAAATCGTTTGCAAGTCTACTATGCTGCTCTTAATCGTGGCGATTTCTTGTAAATCGACGGTTTCTCCATCCGGAGTAGGCACTTTAATGTTTTCTAAGTCTGTGCTATTCATATCCCAGCCCGTAACGCGGATTGGCATGGAAATTTGTCCTTCCGGTCCGCCTTTTTCTGTTATTGTCCCTTGCGGCCAGATCGGATGAATCGAAGAAAGGGCATTTTCGATATCTTTTGCTGTTAAACCGTATTGTTTGACGGCATCGGCTTTCAGCTTTAACAAGTATCCGGCTTTTCCGGCCCCCGTTATACGTACATCCATGACGCCGGGAACACGTTTTATTCCATTTACCACTTTATCTTGAACCGATGTACGCAATTGATTTTCATCGATATTTTCGCTCGTCAAACTTAAGCGCAGGACGGGAAACGAGTTCGTGCTGACCCGCGAAATCAATGGTGTATGCACAAGATCTGGCAGATTTATTTTATCAACGGCCTTCTTAACGTCATTTTCCGCCTCTTCCATATCGGTATGATTGGGGAAGTAGAGGCTTGCCATAAACCCGCCATCAAACGAGTTGGTTTCGATATAGCTAAGCTTATCAACAGATTGAACCGCTTCCTCCACTTTTGCCGCAATGGTTTGTTTAACCTGATCGGTTTGATAATGGTCTGCTTGAATCGTGACCATAAGAGCCGTATTGTTTATAGGCGGGAGGTAATCCCGCTGCATCTGAAAAGCAGACATCGCCCCCCATGTGATAATCAAGGCAACACATGTTAAGATTAAAACCGACCGTTTCATCGCTGCTTCAATAAATCGATTCATGGAAAAATAAACCACCTTTTATAAGTAATAAATGAATAGATCATTCCATATGTAAGAAAAGCACTGGAGCTGGACAATTCTCAAAGTCATAAAAAGGGTGACCCAAAGGGGTGAATCCGCATGCGCAACATCATGTGTAAACCATTTGCTTATATACAAGGATAGGTGTTTGCGGGCCACCATCTTTCCTTTGTGTCACCCTATTCATCATGATTTAATTAGACTTCTTCTCTCCAGGATATGGTTTATCTCCTTTTGTCGCTTTCCACAGAATCTTGTTTAATTTTTCAGGGTTTGCATGATCAACCCCTGTAAAGTCCAGTTCTGCAGATTCCTTTGCCATTGGCGCGTTTTCCCCATTTTTCCGATCAAGTGGATAGGTTGGTTCGATCACCTTAAAAGGGGTAAAGGCTGGCTTATGTGTAAACGAATTGACCATTGGAACAGCAGAGGCATCGAATTGTGTCATCGGCTTCATACCCAAGATCATTTCCATCGTCCGCAGCATGGAGGTTGTATCATAAAGGGAACTGTCCACCTTGCCTGTTTGCGTGTACGGGCTGATCACGAGTGACGTTGTGCGGTGGGCATCCACTGAATCCCATCCATTCTGGGCATCATCTTCTGTCACAAAAATAGCTGTATCTTTCCAATAAGGGGAATGGCTGACCATGTCGACAAGCTTTCCAAGTGCATAATCGTTTTGTGCCACCATCGCTTGCGGCGTTAATTCTCCCACCTTTGTGCCAAGCGTATGATCGTTAGGCAGACGCACGATTTGCAACTGTGGCAAATTCCCGTTATCTACGTATTGCTGAAATTCTTCCGCCCATGCCTCATATCGGGTAAGATCGGAAATTTTAAGATCATAGGAAGGAAAGTCCGGGTCAAAATTATTACCCATACTAGGCTCGCTCGCTACATATTTTCCTGTTTTTTTGTCATAGTTGACGAATTCCCCATAGTTTCTGAAGGATACACCTGAGCGAGCGGCATTTGTCCAGAGGAATCCTGCTTTTGGATAGGCCGCCTCGTTATCCCCTTCAAAGTCATACCCGCGGTTACGTCCAGAATAGTTGGCAAGCCAGTTTTTCTCTACATAATCATTGGACTGTGCCGCTGTCGACCAGTTATGACCCTGGGCACTGATTTCAGCATTCGCATAGAAGTTGTCCAATAAGACGAATTGATCAGCAAGTTGATGGATATTAGGGGTAATTTCTTTGCCAAAGATGGTTAAGCTAGGGTCACCGTTTCCTTTTTTCACATCGCCAAATACTTGGTCATACGTGCGGTTTTCCTTAATCACATAAATGACATGCTTGATTGGTGATTCCTGACCTTCAAAGCGCGGGATTGGGAATTTATCACTTGCACTAAAGCCTGTTGGCTTATAAATTTCATTATTCTTTTCTACTTGTTTCGTATATTTTTTCAACTGCTTCTCATTCGGAATATCTATTAATGACATCGTCCCTTTTATCATACTTCCAATATACTCGCCATTCCGGTTTGAACCGGCTCCAAGACCTTTCGCATTCAACACCATGAGCTTATTTTCATTTAGGTAGACACCGCTTGGATACCAGCCGGTAGGAATTCGCCCACCCACTTCTCCCTTTTGCAGGTTAACAACAGCTACATCGTTCGTTCCTCCGTTCGTAACGTAAAGTGTGTTTCCATCTGCACTTAAAGCAAGCGCATTGGGCTGGCTTCCTGTTGGAGCATTTTTATATGGGCTAAGTGAAATCGTTTTGATTTCTTTTTGTTGATTAGGATCAATAACGGAAATGGAATCGCTGTCGGAATTCGATACATAGATCATACTGTCTGCCGGATTTTCAATCATCGCATTTGGATGTAATCCGACGGGTATGGTGCTTTTTATGGTTAACGTTTCCGGGTCCACCACACTAATACTGCTTTCCCCCCAGTTGCTGACATAAAGGGATTTCCCATCATGGCTTAGTTCGGCTGTGTAAGGATTTTTACCAACCAAGGTGGTTTTTACAATTTGATTGGTGGTGAGATCCACTTTTGAAACGGAATGATGTAAATTATTTGCCACTAACAGAGACTTCCCATCCTTTGAAACAGAAATTCCAGCTGGATAGAAGTTTGTTTTGTTTTTATCTGTAAGCATGATCGGAGAACGCTCGGTTAATGATCCGTTTTCAAATCCATAGACACGGATTTTGTTATTGCCGCCCGCTGATGCATAAACCGTTTTTCCGTCAGGACTAAAGGCGACCCCTAAATACAGGGCTTCAGGAGATTTGTAAGGAATGGTCTGTACGACTTGCTGGGTGTTAACATCCACCACTTGAAGGGATTGCTCACCTTGTCCATCGTTGGAAACAAGAAGATACCGATGGTCAGGGCTTAACACACCACCCATGGGAAAATCACCAAGAGTCACTTGTGAACCCGGAGGAGTAACCGTCCATCCATGTGGAGTAACAGCTGTTCCATCTTCTTTAGGGCCGACCAATTTCGTGTATGCCGCATAGGTTGACGTTGAACCAAGAAGCAATGTCACAAGTGATGCAGCCAGTAACTTTTTGTGTTTCATTTTAACATCTCCTTTTTGATTGAGTTTGTTTACAAAATCAATACTACTCCGCCTTTGTAAATTGGAAGTTAAGGGGAATTAAAGAAATATAAAGAAAATTAGGAGAATATATCGATTGCTATTTATCTTTAGGAGGGATTTCCCATTTCTGACGTAGATAGCTACGACCATTTTAGTATTATTTAAAATTCATAGTTGGCAGAAATAGTTTTTTCAAAAAAAGGAGATTGTGATTTAGAGAAAAATTTGAAGTTTTGCATAAGTGGTCAGAAGAAGCGAAAATGAAGGGGAAATTACCCAATCTAATTAGGAATGAAAGTAAAAATAAAACATCCACTCGGAAGGTTAAAAATAACCGAATGGATGTTTTTTTAAGGATTATTTAGAAAAAGTAACGCGCGGGTATGGTAAAACTTAGAGGTAAAAAAAGCCAAATTAATCCTAGAAGGCAAAAATCTATCGAACATCGTAGGGGCGTAGTAGTAACCGTACCTAAGCACGTTTCTTAAACGGATCTTCTCGATAATCTGCTTTTCGTTTATAAATAACTTTTCCTGATTCTTCTTTTCCGTGAATGGAGGTAATAACCGCTCTTACACCCGTAACAGTTTCTCCAAGTTTATACGATTTTTGGTCTACTTTTGATACCACTGCTCTATTCATGAAGATGCACCTCCAAAGATATTATTTAACGTGTTTAAAAGGTTGTAATTATCGAGAAATATATCGTCAATTTCTTCTTGACTTAATGCCTTTCTTCCCGTTATTGCAACCGTCAAAACCAATTGATTCCCTATAGGATAACATAAAACATACGTATTATCAAAGGCTGTACTACTTTTTTGGAAAACCAGTTCATTACTTTGTAAAAAACAATCCATGACGATGATTCTATCTGTTTTTCGCCTATTTTCATTTACATTAAATGGGTAAAATTTTCCTTGGCCATCATTTCCGGCTATTTGTTTCAGACCATCGATCCCCTCCGCTTGCCAAACCCCTATTCCTTCAACGTAATAAGAATATGGAGCTTGATAAGCGTTCCTAACAGCTTCTTGTAGATATTCAAACTTTTTAGATGGGTCTGCTAAGAGTCGTTTTGATAGGGTTCGGAGTATGCGAATTAGAGCATAGTCTTTATCCCTGTTAGCTTGAGCTTCAGTTAAGAGCTTTGCCGGATCCTGAAAGACGCCCATCTCTCTAATTTTTCTTTTTATAGCCCTGCAAGCTAAATTAACAGCAGCATCGTGATTATGATCCCCACGGATTTCGTATCTTAATACAGTAAGACCATCCAGATCTGAAGGTAATCGAAAACCTTTTGCTTCCTCACTTTCCGGTGTTACACTCGGAATGATATAAAACACTCGTCCTCTTCTTAACCTTCCCCAGAATAACCCCATTTCAAACAGAGTATTGTCTCTTGTTGTAAATGTAATGGTACCTCGTATATTTACAACGTCATCCGGTGAAAATACAAATACAGCAAAATCATTTTCATCTAATTGTCGTTCAAGGCTTTCCATATTATATTCTAGCGGGCGAAATGCACCTGCTGTCCAAGGAGTAACCTCAGCAACATGAGTGAGTGCTTCATGAATTGCATCAACATAGTCAGCGGATTCTCTGGCAGAGCCAATAAATAATCTTGGTTTGATTCTGGTCATTTCTCCTCCATAAAATGTTATTTAGCAATGTACTTTATATAATTATATCACCCTTTTTTGGTATATTTAACCACAGGAATTAATATTTACAAACAAACGCAATTGTAATTATAATAATAACAATTATTGGAAAATAAAATAGGCTTAATGTATTAGAAAGGCAGATACGTATCCATGGGCTTGTTTCGGACACGAAAGGTTCCACATTCATTGAAAAATCAATAACCTCTCCCTCGCCTTTTTTTCTAATGTGATCATAAAGTTTTCTGAACAGCTTTTCTTGCCAAAGAAAATAACCATCTAAAAGCCAAAAGAAAATAGTGGGGATTAATGCAATTGAAATGAATCTATAGTCCATCTCTTGGGTATTCGCAAAAGCAAAAAGTCCAGCAACAAGAGTTACTGCCCATCCCTTCAATAAAAAGGCATTTTGTCCCATTCGATTTATGACTCCCTGTATAAATTCAAGGTGTTTTAACTTATTTTCATTCATAATATACCCCCAAATGCTATTTATTATAATATTCAAGCGAAAACAAAGAATTCCTGTTTTATTTTTAGTGGTGAAAAAATTAACTTTTGTAACTAAGAATGTTCTTTTGTTTTAAAGAAAACTCCATAATAAAATCACTCAAGCATGATTAATTCCCAATTAATATCCAGCAAATATCGTATGATTAAAAGAATATGTAGTAAGTGGTTGAAGTTTTGTCATAAGTAGCCAGAAATATGTAATAAGTAGCCGAAAATAGGTCGTAATTGTGTTTATCCAAATTAAAAAGGGTCAGTCCCGCTACTTTCGTCAGCGGGACCGCCCCTTAATTGTTGCGATTGAAAGGAAAATGATGCAAAAGAACCGACCTTTGCTTCCTTTATTTCTTAATACCAGCCAAAGCGGAAGTGCTGTGGAACAGTGCCAGGCACTGTTCGCTTTTTTTAAGAGAGCATATCCTATGGAACACGAATTTTCTGATAAGCGCGAGAACCATTCCCGCGCTTCCTTTCCTCGCTTCCTCACCCTAAGATTTTTTCAAACCACGGGCTTGCTGTCTCTTTCAAGACAACATTTAGTTCTTCGATATTTTTTTTGCCTGTATCTTGTAACCATGCGCGTGCGGCTTGTTCCCCATTTTCGGCAAAGGGAGCGACGCCATTTTTCCATGTTGCCCGGCCGCAGAGGACACCATTGAAGGTGGACCCGGATTCTTTGGCAAACTTCAATGTTTCCTGAAATAATTCTGCACTTACGCCGGCGCTTAAGAAGATAAATGGCAAATCTGTTGCTTCGCTTTGCTCTTTGAAATACGCAGCCGCTTCTTCCTTGCTATAGGCTGTTTCGCCTTCCTCGTATCCCTCTACAAACTTCATATCTACAGGAACTTCTACCTTCAAAACGTCCACCTTGTACTGTGGCTTGGAGAATTCCCTCATTGCCTCAATGACCTTATGCGGCTTCACTTTGGCATACTCTAAACTCTTCACATCATCATTTTTGGCATCATATGACACAATCTCGAGGAAAAACGGAATGTCTTCTGCTGCACACTCAGACCCGACCCGTTCCATATAAACATGCTTATAGTCATTAATTTTTTCATCTTCATCCACATCATAGTACAGTAAAAATTTAACCGCATCTGCTCCAGCTTCCTTCAATCGTCTAACAGACCATTCCGGTAATAAATCAGGCAAACGGCCCACGGCGGTTGCATCATAGCCTGTTTTTTCATATGCCACCAGTAATCCAGCTTCCGGATGACGAACTTTCGCAGCCGGCAAACCATATTCCGGATCCAATAGGATTGATGTTGCATAAGGTGTCAACTCTTCTGAAACCAATTCTTTAAAGCGGATGATTCCCTCATCTCCGACAGAACTTGAACTTCCTGCTGAAATCATTTTCTTTAATGAACCGCGTTGATCAATCGCCAAAGCCCCGATAATCCCATTTTCATCCGATAAACGCTTAAGAGCCGCTACTTTATTTTTCGTTAAATCTAACATCGACAATCACCTCTATATAATCTATTAAAAAATTGGGTTTTATCTCAATTAATCTATTTTCGTAACCTCTACTAGCTCAAAAAATTGGCTGAACTTAGCACGATCAATATAACCTGTTCCTGCTTCCATCGTATTGAGCATGCCAGTCGTCATGGCTGTTTTCAGAACGTCTGGAACTGACTGCTTTCGTTTTAAAGCAACCGCTAATCCGGCAACGGTGGCATCACCGGAGCCGACAGGGTTCACCACGTCAATAGAAGGAATGGTAACCCGGTAATAATCCGTACCATGCTTAACAAAGGCACCATCCCCGCCCAGCGAAACGACAACCCATTCAATCCCATGAAACCATTCATTGGTTAATACTTGTTTCAAACTGCTTATGCTTTGTTCCACTTCTACACCCAGCAGCTGAGATAGCTCCGTGATATTTGGCTTAATCACAAATGGTTTTACCTTCTGTAACAAAACCTGTCTCAAAGACTCCCCTGATGTATCAACAATCACAGGAATTCCCATCTCTCGGCCCATTTCGACCATCCCCCGGTAAAACCCAGGCTCTAGCCCTTTTGGTAAACTGCCAGAAATCGTTACAAGTGAAATACCAGTCAGTAATTCACGATACTTTTCTAAAAAAGCTGCCCCGTCGTCCGCCGAAAGTGTCGGTCCGGATTCTAAAATTTCCGTTTGCTTGCCATCATGGAGAATGGCGATACAGTTTCTTGATTCTTGATTGATTGTTAAAAAATTATTTTCGACATCGTTTTTCGTCAATTCCTGAACAATGTAGTCGCCAATAGTTCCGCCGAGCACACCTGTCGCCAGGACGTCTTCTCCCATCTGCTTGACGACGCGGGCGACATTTAAGCCTTTTCCACCTGCGGTTTTATAAACATGATCTACCCGATTTACATCATCCAGTTTGAATTCTTGAATCGGATAGGAAATATCCACGGATGGATTCATCGTGACAGTTAAAATCATCGCGCTCCCTCTTTCCCAATCAAGTTTTCAGCTTGATACCGGCAAACACCATCGAGATACGTCGCGGTTAATTCGAGCTCCGGCGTCAATACGATAAAATCCGCATCATGGCTGATCGCAATTTTTCCGCATTCCTTATCCATACCAATACTTTTTGCAGGTGCTGTACTTGCCATGTAGATGGCTTCCTCCGGGGTCGCAATCCCCCAAGCGACGACATTTTTGACAGCATCTTTTAATTGAAAAATACTGCCTGCTAAACTTCCGCTTTCCAAACGAGCCGCCCCGTCCATCACTTCGACAGGGAATTCTCCGAGCTGATAGTGACCTTCCGGCATGCCGCCTGCCATCATGCAATCGGTCACCATCACGGTTTCCTTCCTGCCGCGGG
>Ga0213822_1000908_pt1 | contig 18948 bp, 20 predicted proteins | sample MC6MC0908MG_FD_179872 | JGI IMG/M metagenome (GOLD analysis project Ga0213822, IMG submission 179872) | Enriched soil aggregate microbial communities from Iowa State University, Ames, United States - MC6-MC0908-MG | ecosystem: Environmental > Terrestrial > Soil > Unclassified | place: USA: Iowa...
CCCTTTGTTTGTCCTTCAAATTGCAGTAAATGCTCAGGGATACGAACAGACACGATCGCTGCTAAGCCCTCACGAATATCTGTCCCCTCAAGGTTTTTATCTTTGTCCTTTAATAGGCCAATTTTTCTTGCATATTCATTAAAGACACGTGTCAATGCTGCCTTTGCACCCGTTTCATGTGTACCACCATCACGTGTACGGACATTATTAACGAATGATAAAATCGTTTCTGAATAACCATCGTTATACTGGAAAGCGAACTCTACTTCGATTTCATCCTGTACGCCTTCTACATATTTTACTGGATGAAGGACATCTTTTTCCTCATTCAAATACGCAACGAAAGCCTCGATGCCATTCTCATAAAAGAACACATCGCTCTTGCCTTCCTCGCGCTCATCAATTAATTCAATTTTTAAGCCCTTTAATAAAAAGGCTGATTCACGTAATCGTTCCGCTAACGTATCATAATTGAATTTTGTGACAGAGAAGATCGTTTCATCTGGTAGGAAATGAACAAGCGTTCCTGTCTGCTTGGTCTGCCCAATATTTTCAAGTGTTGTGACAGGCTGTCCACCATGCTCAAAGCGTTGACGATACTTTTTACCATCGCGATGGATTGTCACCTCTAAAAATGTTGAGAGCGCATTCACAACGGAAGAACCAACACCATGTAAACCTCCACTTGTTTTATAGCCACCTTGACCAAATTTACCACCAGCGTGTAGCACTGTAAAAATAATTTCTGGTGTCGGTTTGCCCATTTTATGCATACCGGTTGGCATCCCACGGCCAAAGTCGCGCACACTCATACTTTGATCTTTATGAATTGTGACAATAATATGAGATCCAAAGCCAGCCAGTGCTTCATCCACCGCATTATCTACGATTTCATACACAAGGTGATGAAGTCCACGGCCATCCGTAGAACCGATATACATGCCAGGTCGTTTGCGTACCGCTTCTAATCCTTCTAATACTTGTATAGCGTCATCATTATAGACGCTAGGTGACTGTTTATTCGTCAAAAAAATTCCCCTCCAAAAAACAAACACATGTTCTATTTATGTTCTCATCCTAATAATAATAGCATTTCCTGTCAATAGCTAGCGACAGGTCCAATAAAATTTTAAAATTTGCTCACAGTTTTGATCTTTTTTATTAATAGTAAACATCTTCAACAGTTGCTTAAAATTGGTATTTGAGCAAGACAGACTGCTTCTAGCTTCCATCATCATTTGACGCATTGAAGCCTACTTAGTTGCAAAATAAAGTTGTGATGCTTGCAAATAAAAGCACACTAACTCGTGCCTTGCGATTAAACAGGATAAAGTTAGACTTCTATTCTACCAAAGGAATGAGCGATTGACAAAATTGCCATTTTGCCTATATTTTTATAAAGGTTTTAGTGCTTCCTACAAATTTATGTCTAAAAGCCTAGTCCTCGCTAATAGATTCTCTTTTGTATTGATTCAAGACTTCGGATGAAATCTCCTTCATAACATTGTAGATTAGCAAGAAAAAGTGTAAAATACTTGTTACAAACTATTAGTACCAAGTGATGGACTATGAATGAAAGGAGTCCAACTATGATCAATGGACTTATTATTTTATGTGCTTATCTAATCGGCTCTATACCTTCTGGATTATGGATAGGCAAAATTTTTTACAATACCGATATTCGTGAACACGGGAGCGGTAATCTTGGTGCGACCAATACTTTTAGAACATTAGGGAAAAAGGCTGGTATTATTGTTACGGTGATGGATGTCTTAAAAGGAACTGCCGCTGTCTTACTCGTGACACTTCCTGTTTTCTCTGATACTACACTCCACTCTTTATTACTGGGTCTTGTCGCTGTTATCGGTCATATGTTCCCGATCTTTGCCAACTTCCGTGGTGGGAAAGCTGTGGCAACGTCAGCTGGTGTATTATTAGGCTATTCTTGGCCACTCTTTGTCCTACTATTTATTACCTTTATTGTGACATTAAAAATCACAAAAATCGTCAGCTTAACATCGATGATAGCCGCTTTAGTAGCGCTTATCTATGCAATCGTTTATTATTTTATTACAGGTGACTTTGCATTAGGCATCTTGGTAGCCTTTTTATTTACCTTTATTATTTATCGTCACCGTGCCAATATTGCTCGTATTAAAAACGGCACCGAACCAAAGGTAAAATGGCTGTAGGAAGAGAGGAGCATTTGAAATGAATATTGCATTGACAGATGAAGCCCTACAATGGTTCAAACATGAAATGGAAGTTGAACCTGGTGATACAATTCGTTTTTATGCACGTTATGGTGGCTCAAGTCCGTTTCACGAAGGCTTTTCACTAGGCATGACACGTGAGGAACCTATAGCCATAGGTGTGCAAACAGAAATTGATGGTGTTATCTATTACATTGATGAGAAAGATCTTTGGTTCTTTAACGATCACAATTTACATGTAGATGTTGATACAAGTAATGATGAATTACAATACGACTATCGTACATAAAGCAGTCTGTCCTTTCCATACATGAAAGGACAGACTGTTTTTTTATTTATTACAAAACAAGACACACGAAAGTAGCAAGGAATGTGATATTGCCACAAATAGCTAGATTTTTCATATCGCTTTCGTTTATCTCTCAAAAAAATTGTCCATTCTAAAGATAATGAACGACCATTTGAGGAGGAAAACACATGTCCATTTCTAACAATCACGAGACCTCCCCATCCCATACAACGAACGATTTATTGTATACTTCCCTATCTAAAAATATAAAAATCATTCAACAGTCACTAGGGCATAGTAATGATATTATCATACGTGAAATTGCGATTGGAGAAACTGATCCCCATAGCCTCGCCATTATTTCCATTGATGGCTTATCGGATAAAACGACTATTTCTGATTCTGTTATCGATAAACTGATGGCAAATATTGAAGAAGAACAAGATATTGAAATAACAACCATTAATCAATATGTTCGGAATTCCTATTTAACGGTAGGCGATGTGACGAATATTGAGCATTTCACAACACTCTACAATGCCATTCTCAATGGTGAAACGGTTATTTTATTAGATGGCTTTGCCGAAGGGATTGTGACAAGTACTAGAAGTGCCAAGGATCGAGCTGTCACAGAGCCATCGACGGAATCCGTAATTCGCGGACCGAGGGAATCCTTTACGGAAACCTTGCGAACGAATACAGCGCTCATTCGTCGCAAAATAAAAAGTCCGAATCTCTGGATAAAATCACGCGTTATCGGAGATGTGACACAAACAGATGTAGTAGTGATGTATATAAATGGCATCGCCAGTGACAAAATCGTCGCAGAGGTATTGGCTCGATTAGATCGTATTAATATTGATGGCATTCTGGAAAGTGGCTATATTGAGGATTTTATTCAAGACTCAAAAAACTCTATGTTTCCAACCGTCTACAACTCTGAACGACCTGATGTCATCGCAGGTGAATTATTAGATGGCAAAGTGGCGATTCTAGTTGATGGCACACCTTTCGTCTTAGTCGTTCCAGCGCTATTTACATCCTTTTTACAATCAGCAGAAGATTATTATCAGCATTGGATGATTAGCTCACTTGTACGTATCTTGCGTTTCTTTGGTATCAGTCTAGCATTAGTAGCACCATCCTTGTATGTGGCGATTACTACCTTTCATCAGGAAATGCTACCGACACCCATGTTAATTAGCATTGCTTCACAAAGGGAAGGCGTACCCTTTCCTGCAGTAGTAGAAGCGCTTATTATGGAGGTTGCCTTTGAGGTCTTAAGGGAAGCTGGACTTCGTATGCCTCGAACAATCGGTCCTGCGGTATCCATTGTAGGTACTTTAGTTATTGGACAGGCAGCAGTTGATGCAGGCGTCGTATCCGCTGTAATGGTAATTATTGTAGCCTTAACAGCGATTTGTAGCTTTCTATTCCCTGCCTATGGCTTATCGAATACGATTCGTGTACTACGTTTCCCATTAATGATTTTAGCTGCTATGTTTGGTTTATTCGGTGTAATGTTTGGCATTATGCTAATTACTCTTCATCTATGTAGCATTCGTTCATTTGGTGTACCTTATTTAAGCCCATTCGCACCGTTGGTATTACAGGATCAGAAGGATGCATTTGTGCTGTTCCCGCGTAGAAAATTACTTACACGACCTCGTTTAGTCAATCAAAAAAATATTGTTAGAGGACATAACTATATCAATGTAAAAGGCAGGAAATAACTTCAGGATAAATGAGGAATAGAATATGGCAAAATTAAACTGGATTTGCTTACTATGTATCCTCACTTTACTGTTAAGTGGTTGCTGGAGTAAGCGAGAATTAAATGAATTAGCCATTGTTGTAGCACTAGGCATTGACAAAATAGATGAGGAATATGAAATTACAGTTCAAATTGTCGATCCTAGTGAAGTCTCAGTGCGACAAGCTTCCACTCAACGCTCACCTGTCGTTAGCTATCATTCGAGAGGCGAAACCATCTTTGAGGCCATTCGCAAAATGACGACTATTGCAGCACGAAAACCTTATTTTGCCCACCTTCAAGTGGTTGTATTAGGGGAAGATCTCGCGAAAGAAGGCATTAGTGATGCACTTGATTTAATTGTAAGGGACCATGAATTTCGTAAGGATTTCGACGTCATTATGTCTCACGATGCAACAGCAAAGGATGTATTAAATGTACTAACACCCATTGAAAAAGTTCCTGCTAATAAAATGTTAAATTCTCTTGATGTCTCTGAGAAGGCTTGGGGCTCCACGATAGCTGTTAATATTGATGAATTAGTCAATACATTAAGCAATAAGCATAAAGGGGCGTTAATTTCTGCTATTGAAGTTCATGGCGATAAGAAATTAGGGGTAGATCAAACAAATGTGCAACGTGTTAAAACACCTGTGCTATTACGTTATACAGGTTTAGCAGTCTTTAAAGGAGATAAATATATAGGGCTACTGACTGAGAGCGAAAGCAAAAGTATTAGTTTTCTTAATGACAAAATTCAAAGTACGATAGAAATCATCGCCTGTCCTAATAAAGGGACTTTGTCTACTGAAATCACCCAATCCACTACAAAGGTGAAAGGGTCATTTAAAAACGGGAAACCGAAAATCGATGTCCATATTAATGTAGAGCAGAATGTTGGAGAGGTCGAATGTGTTATCGATCTTACCAAAAATAAATCGATTGATTACGTTAATAAAAAAACAGCCCAGGGGATTGATGAACGCATTGAAAAAACTGTAGAGAAAATTCAACAGCAATATGAAGTCGATGTTTTTGGATTTGGGGATGCCCTACATCGGGCAGATCCAAAGCAGTGGAAAAAAATCAAGGATGACTGGACTTCCATTTTTCCAGATTTAGCAGTGGCTGTTCATGTAAAGGTAACAACCCAAGGTTCAGGTACGATGCAAAATTCATTATTAAACAAGCCAAAGGAGGAGTAATGAGATGGTACTAGCCGTAGCTATCTTGATTATTGCAATCATTGTTGCGCTTATTTTTATTCCAAAGCTAAAAAAGCAACAGGATAGAAAAGCCATTATTGTATTCTCCTTTTTGCTACTTATTGGAACGGCTTTAAATATGGGGATTGCCCTTAAAATCCATATTCCTAGCCCATTAGATTTGATTACCTTTATCTTCACACCAATTAGGGATTACATTGTGTCATTCACAAAATAGAAAGATGGACTGAGAAACGGAGGGTAGCTTGATGGAAAAAGAGATAATTAGTTCAAGACAGTTTACAATCGTTACCTTCCTCTATTCTATCGGTACAGCGATTTTAATTATCCCTTCGAGTATTACTGGTGCCGCTAAGCAAGATGCTTGGATAGCGGCAAGCATTGGTGTTCTGCTTAGTTTACTGGTTATAAAATTATTTTTAACACTGGCCAATCAAACGCCGTCCCTAAACTTTATCGAGGCCAATGAAAAAATACTTGGGCGTTTTTTTGGGAAAATCACAGCGATTTGTTTCCTAATTTTGACCTTTCTTTCCGCTGGGGAATTACTCTATTTTATCGGTATTTTCATGAAAACGGAAGTTATGCCAGAGACACCGACATTAGCATTTGCCCTACTGTTCAGCATCATTATTATGTATGCCGCTTATTTAGGGATTGAGACCTTTGCCCGTTCGGCAGAAATCCTCTTCCCATTGTTTACCTTTATTTTTATTTTTTTCGTCCTTAGTATTACCCCTCAAATTACATTTGAGAATATTCAGCCTCTACTAGAAGCGACCAAAGCATCTATGTTTTATAGTATTGCACGCTTTATGAGTATCTTTTCCTTTCCATTAATTGTATTATTGATGCTCTATCCTACTGGCGTCAATGTACAGCCGTCTGCACAGAAAGGGCTATATATTGGGGCAATTTTTGGCGGAATCGTCTTAGTTACGTTGATTGTCCTATCGATTCTTGTATTAGGTCCTGAAAACACTGCATCAAGGACATTTCCTAGCTATGCCTTAGCACAAAGAATATCTATAGGGAATTTTTTGCAGCGTATAGAAATCATTATGGCATTTATGTGGATTTCGTCTATTTATATTCGTACATTTATGTATTTCTATACGACCGTTGTTGGACTTGCACAAATTTTGAAGATCAAGGATCATCGTCCACTCATTATACCGATGGGGATAATTGTTATTGGACTTTCTCAAATTGTTCATCCAGATATTGTGCATTCTACTAATTATAATAATGAAATTTGGCCAATCTTTTCCTTTATTTTCACCATTTTATTACCCATACTTTTGCTGATTGTGGTAGTTATTCGCAATCGTAAATCCAAGGCTCAAAATAACGAAACACCTCAGCAGGAAACAGAAAATGACAATCAAAAAGTCTAATTTCTTCTAAGCTAGAAAAGAAATTAGACTTTTTATTAATTAAATATGATATTCGATTTCATCTACAAAATCCCATTCATATGGTGTTTCTTGGTAAACATAGTAGTTCAACCAGTTAGAGAATAATAGATGCGTATGGGCACGCCATGTATTCATCGGCACTTGTGTCGGATCGTCATTCGGGAAGTAGTTTACAGGAACGGCGATATCTATGCCCTTCGCCACATCGCGACTGTATTCATCGGCTAGCGTTGTCGCATCATACTCTAGATGCCCCGTAATCATAATATTTTTATTATCTTTTGATTGTACAATAAATACCCCAGCATCCTCTGAATAGGATAATAATCGTAGATCTGGATGATTGCGAACCTCGTCAATCGAAACAGATGTATAGCGTGAATGGGGCGCAGTAAATAAATCACTAAAGCCACGTACCAAATCTACAGTTAAATCTGTAATCACATGGGAATAGACGCCTGAGCATTTAGCAGAAAGCTCAACCTTCCCAATGCCATAATGATGATACAATGCAGCCTGTGCCCCCCAACATATATGTAGCACGGATGTCACATTCTTTTTAGACCAATCCATAATTTCTGAAATTTCCTGCCAATAGTTGACCTCTTCAAAAGCCATTTTTTCTACTGGCGCACCAGTTATAATCATACCATCATAGCGTCGGTGTCGAATCTGATTGAACGTTGTGTAGAAAAGCTGCAAATGGGATTTACTCACATTTTTAGACTCGTGTGTGGCTGTATTCAAAAAGGTAATATTCACTTGTAATGGTGTATTCCCCAATAAACGTAATAATTGGAGCTCTGTTTTTTCTTTTTCAGGCATTAAATTTAATATTAATATATTTAATGGACGGATTTGCTGTGTTTTCGCACGATCTTCTTCCATGACGAAGATTTTTTCCTCACGTAAATGTTCTCCAGCTGGTAAATTTTTCGGAATATTAATTGGCATCTTGCTTTCCCCTCTCTATAATCACTCTCTTTTAGCAAATAGAATGCAATGAAATTAAAAAATCCTCCTCATTCCATACGAGATAGAATGAGAAGGATTTTTTTCACGTCCACTCTTATCTCTCAAAGGAAAAAATCCTTTGCTGGAATTAGCACCTTTCTAACAATTGTTAGAGGTTGCTGAAGCGTCATCGGGCCAAATCCCTCAGCTTCTCTTGATAAGATTATTTAATTATCTTGAATTGTAACACGAACTAGTTAGAATATCAATAATTCATAGAATATTTTGTGATTCACGCGCATGTTTCTTGGTCATTTGATGTACACTAAGCTTGCTATATGTGGTGTTTCTACATTTAAAATTTATGGTAAACATGCCGTAATTATGTTACCATATACTTTTAGTAAGAGAGAGGAACGTGAATAGTTTGATTAAAATTGAATTTCCAAAACCAGATCTAGTAATCCGTCAACGTGAACAAGATTTAAAACCAGGTGATGTGCCAATCACACCTTACTTTGGTTTTATTGACTTCCATAAAATCACACGTGATAAAGGCGGCATTTTCTTATTCTATAATGACAAGAATGAGCTATTGTTTGTTGGGAAAGCACGTAAAATTCGTCAACGTATTAAAAAACATTTCGAGGATAATGTATCTCCGATGAAAAACCATCGTGATGAAGTGTTCAAAATTGAAGTCTATGAAGTAGAAGATCCAATGGAACGTGAAATTTACGAAACATATGCGATTAATACTTTCCGCTCTAAATATAACGTAGACAAAGTCTTTTATTAGGCATCACGTAAAGAAACCGAAATCTCATTTCTAAAGGGATTTCGGTTTCTTTTATCACATAATGGTCATACGATCAATTGGCGTACTCTGACCGTTAATTCGCAAATCAATGGTATCCAGCTCAGGATTCTTGACGGTGACTTTAAAAACATAGGGTTGAGCCTCTTTCCTTTGCTCGCTGCCTTCTTCTAACTGGATAATAAGCCTATTTCCCTCAGCTGTAATACTTGCCAATACATTCCCTTTTGAATAATAAACAAGGTAATATGGAGCATCCTTTTCATGCAATAGTTGTATTCTGTCATTAGAAACGATATTTTTTTGGACATTATCTGGGACAACCGTTAGCTCATGAATCGTTGGTGGATCGGTAGGTGGTGTAGCATTACAGGCTCCTAGCATTAGTAGGCTTATTAAACCTAGCAACACGAATTTTTTCAAGTAACTCCCCTTCCTTATACGACTATTCTAAGAAAAAAGCTTTACGCTCCTTAGCAATCCAGTCTTCTAACTCCTGATCATCACGTTTTACTAACCGATTGATGAGCACATCATGCCATATATAATCCTCTAACAAATAAATATGAACCGGATCATTGGTGATAAAGGCCGTCTCTTGGGTAGATGGAGAATGACCATAAATCATTTCCTGACCATCTATCGATAAGATAAACCAATGCGGTGTAGACGCTTTTTTTGTATAATGTGTGGCTCTATGCTGGTCAATTGAGGCGAGATGCTCTCCTACATACAACGTAATGCCATGAACAGGAACATGCAGCGCCACCTCTTGCAAATCTTCACGTAAGGCATCATACATATCTTCCCACATCGACAGCATCACTTTTTTCTTCGCCTTCTTTAGAAGTGACTGACAATAGTTGATAATGGATTCCTTGCCCTTCAGCATGACCACTTTAGGCTCAGCTTCCTGTACTTTTTCCTCTAATTTCTCTAATTTCCCGCTTATAGACGTAAAATTCGACTCCCAGCGCTGTTGCATTTGCTGTAAGAACACAGACACAGGCATTGCCGAATAGGTCGTTTGTTCTGCGGTCTCTTCTTTTAACACGATACCCTTTTCTACAAGGATATTTAAAATATCATACACTCTTGCACGTGGTATGCCAGAATTTTTACTAACCTGATAAGCACTGACATGACTTTGCTGAACAAGTGCCGTATAGGCCTTTGCTTCATATTCTGTAAAACCCATTTCTTTCAGCTGGGTGATTAATTCCTCCATGTAATCCCTCCATTATCTTTATTATAGGCTACCAATGTGAAGATTTGCCAATGAAAAAATGGGGTTTACAGCGCAAATAAATTTAGTTACTATTTCAGTAGTAACTAAATTTAAAGAGGTGTCATATGTTGTTTGAAATCGATGTACATATTCTAATACTATTAATTTCTTTTGGATTTCTGGCGGCTTTTGTTGACTCAGTAGTGGGAGGGGGCGGTTTAATCTCACTACCAGCATTACTATTTGTTGGGCTCAATCCAGCCGCTGCTGTTGCCACAAATAAACTAGCAGGAGCTATGGGCTCGCTCACTTCCTCTATTTCTTTCTATCGTTCTGGCCAGCTGGACATTCGCTCTGTCCTCAAATATTTTCCACTAGCATTTATTGGATCATTATGTGGTGCTTGGACTGTGCATCTGATTAATCCAGCATTACTAAAGCCATTAATGCTTGTTATGCTGGCGGCTGTTGGGGTATATACGATCTTTAAAAAGGATTGGGGTGCCGTCTCTACCGTAAAAAATCTATCTAAAAAACATTTGTTTTTATTTATGCTGCTATTATTTGCTATTGGTTTTTATGATGGATTTCTTGGGCCTGGGACAGGGTCGTTTTTAATCTTTAGCTTCTTACTGGTAGGCTTTGATTTTTTAAAGGCGGCTGGTAATGCGAAGTTTTTAAATTTGGCGAGTAATGTGGCTGGTGTTTGTATGTTTGCTTACTTAGGTCAAATTCATTATGTTTATGGTCTAGTCATGGGCATTGCGCAAATTGGTGGGGCTATGCTTGGCTCACGGATGGCAATCAAGAAAGGAAGTGGCTTTGTCCGCACGCTATTTATTGTCGTTACAATGACATTACTTGCGAAAAATGCCTATGATTTTATGATGCATTAAAATAAACGCCACAGAATTTGAAATCTGTGGCGTTTTGGCGTTAAATCATAAGCTTTTCGTTTTTAAATTTATGACTAGTGGACAAACTGACAATCACAAAAATAAAGAAGGATGCGACAATTGGTATCGTGACTGTATGCATACCAAAGACAGAAGGATAAAACCGATCAATCATAATATACAACAACATGCCTGAAATCATTGACGCAATCGCTCCGTATTTATTCGCTTTTTTCCAATACAATCCTAAAACGACTGTCCAAATAAAGACAGCCTCTAGTCCACCGAAGGCAAATAAGTTCAACCACACTAATAAATCAGGTGGATTGAGTGCAAAGATGACAACGGCTAGGCCAATGACTGTTGTTACAATAAAGCTTGCACGCTTTATCTCTGCATCACTAGCTTTCGGCTTCATATAATTTAAATAGATGTCTTTGACAACTGTAGAGCTGACAAGCATTAGTAAAGCATTAACCGTAGACATTGTCGCAGCCATTGGTGCAGCTAAAACGATTCCTGCTAAAAATGGCGGTAATACCTTCAATGTCAGGAGCGGCATGACTTTATCACCAATCTCAATGCCCGGTAAGACAGGTCGGGCTAACACCCCAATTAAATGCATGCCAAACATGATTGTCCCTATGGCAATCGTGCCAATAAGAATCGCTTGATGCATACTTTTGGAATCCTTATAGCTCATCGCACGAACCGCAATTTGCGGAAGTCCTACAACCCCTACACCAATGAGAATCCAAAATGTTGAGACATACAGAGGCGTTAAATCTCCTTGTGCGCCAAATGGTGACACAAAGTCAGGATTTTCAGCGACCAGTGAGGCCATTATATTGTCGATGCCTCCACCTGCCACAATCGTGCCGATTAATAAAATAATTGTACCAATCACCATAATTGAACCTTGGACCGTATCTGTAAGTGCAACCGCACGGAAGCCTCCGATAATCACATATACTAACACGGAAATCGCAAAAATAAACAGTGCTGCTGTGTAGCTTAAGCCAGTTAATGACTCAATTAAGCGTGCACCCCCAACCCATTGAGCCATCATAGCCGAAAATAAGAAAACAATGATGCTAATGGCTGATAAAATAACAATGACATGGCTTTTGTAGCGTTCACGTAAAAAGTCGATTAACGTAATGGCCTGGTAACGACGAGCAATAATGGCGAATTTTTTCCCTAAAATCATGAGTACAAAATAACCTGCTGGTAGCTGAGCCATTGCCAGTAATACCCACCCAAGTCCTTTTGTATAGGCTACACCCGGTCCTCCGATAAAACTACTCGCACTGCCATATGTAGCAATCATCGTCATTGCAAGGATAAAACCACCCATTTCACGACCACCTAGGAAATACTCCTGCAGGAATGAATTAGAGGAGCGGACATGCTTATTGGCCCAAATACCGATTCCAAAAATAATAATTAAAAATAATAGCAATGGAAATACAACTTGCCAATGCATTAGCGATCCACCTCCTCATCATCGAATGGTACCTCTTTGAAAAAGAGTTTCATCACAATCCAGATAAGAAGGATCATAAAGCCTGTCCCAGCTATACAGCTATAGAAAAACCAGGCAGGAAAACCAAATACATACGTATAATTTCTTGGATCTCCTGAACCTAATCCATAGGCAAAGCCAAACCAAATCGCAAAGTTGACAAGGACGAGTCCAATTCCGATAAGCGCCTCTCGATGCGCTATTTTAAAGCGTTGATCTTTCACATGTAATCCCCCTAACCTACTCTATTTTACTGATATGTCGGTCTGATGGGAAGAGATGTGAGTAAATAAGGATAAGTTATATGGAAATGATTTTGTTATACTAAGTAAAAGGTAAGGAGAAGAAAGTTGCCTGATCCTGACGTTTTTCACACAAACCTAACTATCCCTCACAATTATGTAGACATCTACAACAAACTGATAATGGAAATAAGTAAAAACCTTCGTCCATCTAGTTAGACGAAGGTTAGTTAGTTTATAATGGTCGCTTTTCCCAAGGTTGTAGCGTCCCGACGATATGGATAGGCTGATCCTGTTGAATAGCAGCAACGACACCTTGCGATATTTCCTCATGCGTAAGCCATCTCGCATGACCTTCTTCCATCATAAAACCTAGCTGGATTTGCCTGTATTGCGAACGAGCAGGGAGCTTCAATTTCTCTTGGACTTCACTTAAATTCGCCTTACTCCCCAACACATGAAACAGTTTCCATTCCCCATTATTCTCTATTGAAATTACATTGGAGATGTTCTCTAATGTAGTGTCCGCATAGGAATGAATCCAAGCAACGACCAATTCAATGGGTCCATTATGCTTAAGTGTTTCTTCTAGCTTCTCTTTTAATAAGGCTATATTACAATAATCAACTAAAATCGGGGTTAGAAGGGCGGGTTTGGTTGTTCTATTTCGTAAATCTTCCATTCGATGGACACTACGTCCAATTACTGAGACATGGTAGCCATCATTCACTAACCAAAGGGATGTGTCAGCCAACATCCCTGTTCCACCAATAACTAATGCGTGGGCCATTTATGTGTCCCTCTCTTATTTCGGATTTAGAAAGACGAGCGTTTCTTCCTTCTCATCATACTTAACAGATAGATGAGTCGACAAGCCTATACAATGCCTTTTTATCGATTTTACCAACGCTTGTTTTTGGTAGTTCGTCTAAGAAAATCATTTGTTTTGGAATCTTATAACGTCCTAATTGTTGATGACATAGCTCATTAAGATCATCTAATAGAGAGGCTACTTGGTGGGGACAAACAATAAAAGCTGTCACGATCTCACCCCAATAGTCATCACCTACACCAATCACGGCCACCTCCCGCACATCTGGATGCCGTAGTAGACATTGTTCTACTTCCTGAGGATAGATATTTTCACCACCTGAAATTATCATTTCTTTTCTACGCCCAACAATATAAAAATCGCCTTCCGCATCCATCATCGCTAAATCCCCTGTTTTCAACCAGCCATCTTGCAGGATATTGGCAGTTTCTTGCTTGTTATTCCAGTAAAAGCGAAACATATGCTTCCCTCTTACCAATAGCTCTCCTACTTCTCCAGGTGCACAACTTTTTCCTGTATGACTGATGATTTTAGCTTCATTGAATTGCATGCTTTTCCCGACAGCCCCCTTTTTTGCATAGGCACGCTCTCGGTCAATATAAAAATTATTGGGTCCTGCTTCTGTTAATCCATATCCCTCTTTAAAAAATAATCCCTTATTATAAAAAGCATCGTAAATAGGATGAGGGCACGGGGCACCGCCAGATAAAAATACCTTCATGGAAGGAAATTGATTTTCCTGAAAATACTTCGTAGCAATCATTGCTTGATACATAGTTGGCACAAAAAGAGAAATTGTCGTTTGATATTGGTTCGTTGCTTGTAGTGCCTCTTCTGCATCAAATTTATCGCCAATAATGACGGTTCCTCCCGCCATCAGTAAGGGAATGCATAAAGCATTTAAGCCACCAGTATGAAACATCGGCATATAATTTAATGTCCGATCTTGAGCATGTAAACCCCAGCTAATAATAGTATTCATGGCATTCCAATTGACCGACTGAAAGGATAACACTACCCCCTTTGGCTGACCCGTCGTGCCTCCTGTATAAATCATTAACCATGGATCATCCACATCCACGTCTTGCCTACTTGGTTGTATCTCCTTCTCATGCTGGCTAACATGAAGTGAAAACATTTTTTCTAAAACTAAGGGACAATGACTATCCTCTTCGTATAATAGGATAGCAGGAGTCGCATCCTCCAAAATTTGTGTTAGCTCCTCCTTGCTTAAGCGCCAATTTAACGGCACATAAATGAGCCCACGTAGCCCACAGGCAAATAAAACAGCAAACAATTGGATATGATTTTTCGCAAAAACAGCGACTCTACTTCCCTTTTGTAGCTGCTGCCGTTCGAAAAATTGACTCCATTTGCCGATTTCCTCAGATAATTGCTGGTAGGTCCATTGTTCCTTTGATGTTAAATTAATCAAGGCGATGTGGTGAGGTGTTAAAGCTGCACGTTTTAAAATCCATTCTTGCTCAACAAACATCTTGACTACCCCCTATCACATCATAATTGCGCCATCCACATGCAGAGTATGCCCATGAACATAGGAGGCCTCATCAGATGCTAAAAATAAATAGGCATTGGCAATATCACGTGGTGTCCCTAGGCGTTGTAGGGGGACGATTGATCGCATTTGAGCCAAAATATTTTCAGGCATTTTTTTGACCATATCTGTTTCTGTAAAGCCAGGTGCCACTGCATTAACATTAATCCCCTTACGCCCTAACTCCTTCGCCCATGTTTTTGTCATACCTACAATCGCTGCTTTTGTCGCTGCATAATTGGTTTGACCAACATTGCCATATACTCCACTAACTGAGGATGTATTTATAATTTTGCCTCCACCTGCTGCCACCATATAGGGAATGACCTCCTGTGTACAATGGAAAACACCTGTCAAATTGACATCTAGCACCTGCTGAAATTGATCCTCCGTCATTTTTGTCAGCATCGCGTCTCTTGTAATCCCCGCATTATTCACTAAAATATCAATCCGTCCTGCCTGTTCGATCACTGCCGTCACCAGCTGATTAACGCTCTCTCTACTTGCAACATCTACTTGTATAAATACAGCATTTTCGCCTAGTTGTTGTGCTGCTAGAATGCCTGCTTTATCGTCATAATCGGCGATAAACACCCATGCCCCCTCCTCGATAAAACGCTCAGCAGCCGCATAGCCAATACCATTTGCAGCGCCTGTAATGATAGCCACTTTATTGTTCAAACGCATACTGTCTTCCTCCAATTTCTAAAAAAGCTTCAATTTCAGCTGTCAATTGTGCTAAATCATCGACCAAAGGCGAATGCCCACAATTTTTTAGGCTTACAAACTGTGCTGTTTTGCCTAAATCATGTAATATCTCTGCATTCATTTCCTCTGTAATCACCAAATCACGATCCCCTCGGAGCACTAAAATTGGGATATGAAGCAACATGGCCTCCCGAGAGCCTTTTGCCACCTCATTGTCAACAGCGCTTATATTAAATGTATTGAGTGCATGATATACTTCTGCTAAATTGCGCTGTGTAAGCATATCCTCTACATATTCTTGATACTTTCCCTCGTTTGGTCGATGATGCGTATAAATTAATGCATTCCATATAGACTGTAAGCCTTCCGCATTTTTTTCATCGTAGAAGCCTTGAATAAGCTTTGTTTTGGATGTATCCACCAATACCTCCTCATAATGATAGGCTCGCTTAAAGGAGGCTGGATTGCCTGTTCCTAAATCCGTGTAAAATGGATAACCACGTGTAGAAGCAGACGCAAGTAAAATTAGTCGTTGACAGTGTCCTGGATAATTTGCTGCAAACTGCATACAGACAGCTCCACCTGTTGACCAGCCAATCATATCAAAGCTTTGCAGTTGCAGTGCATCCACAAATAGTTTGACATCATCACTAAAATCTTTAATAGCAGTGATTGGCTTAAGATAGGATGATTCACCAAAACCACGTAAATCTATCGCGTAAATGGTGTATTTCTCGTCTAAAGCATCCATCAGAATATCCCAATGCTTAGAAGATGTCATATTGCCATGTACCAACAATAAAGGATGACCTCCACCTGATCGCTTGCGATAGGCCATTGTTTCTCCATTTGCTAGTTGAATCGTTTTTACCATGCCATTTCCCCCTTATCCCCAACGTATTGTGATAGCTCCCCATACATAGCCAATGCCAGCACTAACAAGCGTCACAATATCGCCTGCTTGAATTTGCTTTTGCTCCTGTGCTAGCTGTAGGGACAATATTTGATCGATCTGACCTATATGTCCATAGTCTTGCAAATAAATAGACTGCTCCTGCTGTAAGCCAAGCTCCGTTAAAATATAATCATGTGCAGATCTTTTCATGTGCAACATCGCTAAATAATCTAGCTGATCGTCACTGTATCCACTTTTCGCTAAAGAACTGCGAATGACCTTCAAAAAATTGCTTAAAGATTTTTGTTCTAGCCGCTCCTTCATCCCAATGGGGTCCAAAACGTCAAGCTTATATAAATTTTCGGTTAAATGGGTTGGGGTTAATGGATTTTTCGTTCCCCCGACTGGCACGACTACATCCTCTGAGAAAGAACCATCCGTTATAATATCTGCCTCTAGTAGCAAATTTTTTTCATAGTTTTTTTGTAATAACATGGCCCCTCCACCAGCCGCTAAATTGTACATAAAGCGCGTTCGGGGATTGCTGTAATCGATAAAATCAACATTGCGATAACCACCTGCTAACAGAATGGTTCGTATCGTGTCATCTGAGGCCATTAGGCTTTTCGCCACTTTCAGCGCCATGATTGTAGTGCCGCAGCGTAATTGCACATCAAATGCCCATGCATTCACAGCACCAAGCTCCTCCTGCATTTTAATGGAGGCTGTCCAGAGTGGATATTCCTTATGTTCCTCCCCCATATAGATGACAACATCAATATCCTTAGGGTCTATATTTGCTTTTTGAATCGCCTCCTGTGCTGCCCAGATACCCATTTGCACGGTATGATCAGACTTATCAGGAATTGGCTTTTCATGAATGCCCATTTTTTGACGGATAATGGCCTCAGGAATATTGGAAAGAGCCGCAATTTCCTGCGATGCCATCTTCTGTTGAGGTAGATAAATACCTGTACTAACAATACCAACTGTCATTCAAATCGCTCCTTTTCCTGAGGCAAGGGACCTGTCGTTTTTCGTTGCATTAGCCTTCCTCGCCACTTCCAAAAGAGCAATCTTAATGAGCCAATAATACCTTTTGGGAAGAAGATAACGGCTAAAATATAGAGAATCCCGAAGAAGATAATCCAACGTTCAAAAATAGGATAATCTCGTGCCAGCCCTGACAGTGCATGTTGCGCATATTCAATGACCGCCGAGCCTAATAACGGCCCCACTAAAGTACCAACCCCACCGATAATCGTCATTAACAATGCATCCAGCGTAATATCCATGGCCATCACACTCGTGTTAACGAAGCGCAATGACACTGCATATAAGGAGCCAGCAAAACTTGCTACAATGCCTGCCACAACTGAGGCAATGACTTTATAGTGCAACGTATTAAAGCCTAATGATTTCGTCCGCTGTTCATTTTCACGAACGGCAATTAAAATACGGCCTGTTGGTGAATTAACAAAGCGGTAGAGCGCCAAAAAGATGACAACCAAGCTTGCTAGCACAAAGAAATAGAAGGTCATTCGATCTCTAAATAGATCAGGTGCTCTGAATGTAAAGCCATCATTGCCATACGTAACAGAGCGCCACTTTTCAGCTAAGACTAAAAATAACCCCGAAAAGGCTAGCGTCAGCATCGCAAAAAAATGACTTTTTAAGCGTAAGGTTAATAAACCTACTAAAAAGCTAATGAAGCCTGCTAGTAGCATACCAATCACGATGGACAGTACAAAGATCAAGAGTGTGTGATCCATCTGCTTAAGCATGACTGCTGTTGTGTAGGCACCAATGCCGAAGAACATGGCGTGCCCAAAGGAGACGATGCCTGTATAGCCTAGTAAAATATCATAACTCATTGCCAATATCCCAAAAATAAAGATTTGTGTGAGTAAAATAAGTAGTGTCCTTGAATCATTGACAAAAGGAAGGATAATAAAAATGACAAGTAACAGGAAAAAAGCGAAAGCGCGTAAAGATATTTTGTTGTTCATGATGTCCGCTCCTTTCGCATCGCAAACAGCCCCTGAGGACGGAAAATTAAAACGATGGCCATTAAAATCATATTGACCGCTAGTGACAGCACAGGGACATAATAAGCCATAAAGCTACCTGCTAGCCCCACTAAAATCGCTGCAAGCAGGGAGCCGGAAAAACTACCCATACCGCCAATTACCACAACAATAAAGCCTAAAATGGCATACTCCATGCCCATTTCCGCATAAATCACACCTGAATAGGGAGCCATCAACATTCCACTAAGTGCCGCCAGAGCAGCGCCCACCATAAAGACGTATAAAAATACACGCTTAATATGAATACCGAGAGCCTGCGCCATTTCCTTATCCTGCACCCCAGCCCGAACGATCAAGCCAATCTTCG
>Ga0213822_1000911_pt1 | contig 18830 bp, 25 predicted proteins | sample MC6MC0908MG_FD_179872 | JGI IMG/M metagenome (GOLD analysis project Ga0213822, IMG submission 179872) | Enriched soil aggregate microbial communities from Iowa State University, Ames, United States - MC6-MC0908-MG | ecosystem: Environmental > Terrestrial > Soil > Unclassified | place: USA: Iowa...
AGGTTCAGGGAGATACTTGATTCCACCCGTAATTCGTTCGATTTCCTCAATAGGATTTGTTATATCCAATGATTTGTATTGTTTCTGTTCAAAAGAAAGCGCATGAGTCCATTTTTCCCATTCTTCTTGTTGACTTACCCACATGTACCACTCAACCAATGTATTGTTGAATAGGTCACAAATTTCTTGTTGTGTATAACGATTAAGATTACGCACATACCCACCTAAGTAATCGTGGCCTTCAAAATATGTCGCATACTTCTCAAATAATTCACCTCGATGATGTTCAGTGGCTGTCGCTTTTCTTATAGGCTCAGTATTCCGATCTTTGTACGGCAAAAGTATGTCATAAAAGCGAGCAATTGGAATTTCTGAAAGTTGATTCGAAAAATCTTGAACAGATAATGCAGATAGTTTATCTTGAAGCATAATCAGTCCATACCATAAATTGGTCTCCTCAATCACTTTTAAATGTTTTAATAATGATGAAGGCATTGAATCTTGCTCTGATAACCACTTTCCATCTAAATCGAATGTATGTCGAAGTTGCCTATGTGTGTAACCTGCAATACCAAGTATCACTTCCCAAACAGGTGAGGATTCTACTTGTAAGGAAATACTTTCAGCTGGATATGGGGAATAAAGGTGTTTCATAAAAGAGCCTCCTTATTATGTATTTCCTAAATTCTAATATAATAGAATTCATTATTCAATAAATTTAGAATAATAGTTTCTGCTCGCTCCCTAAAGAAGATATTTGAGCATATTATACTTATTCTATTAAATGGTGCGTTTATTTAGGAACGCGTCTTTTTCGTTTAAAGGGCCATTTAGTTGAATAACTGCCTCTAAAGAGATTTGTACATTTATGTTAAAATTTAGGGGTAGTTCTTGAAAACAACTTGGTTATTTAATAAGAGTTTTCCGTTATTGCAATAGATACTTTATTTATAGTAGAAGAAGTGAGGGATTAACATGTTTTTTTGTTCAAATGTCTGGCTTTCCTGGGTCTGGAAAGTCTACACTTTCTCGTCAAATTGCTGAGCGTACAGGAGCAGTCATAATAGACCACGACATTGTAAAATCTGCTTTATTACAGTCAACAGAAGAAATTCAAATCGATTCAAAATTAACTGGTAAGATTTCATATAATATTGATTGGTCTTTAATTGAATTTTACTTATCACAAGGACAAAATGTAGTATTTGATAGCCCTTGCCTTTATCAAGAAATGGTAGATCGAGGAATTGCTATGTCAAAAAAATATAATGTGAAGTACAAATATGTTGAGTGCTACCTTGATGATCTTCAAGAGATTAATTTTAGATTGAAAAATCGAGAAAGAATGATAAGTCAAATAAGTGAGGTAACTTCCGAAGAGAATTTTAAATATACATTAGTCAATAGTAAAAGACCCACTGATTATCAGTGCATAGTTGTAAATACTGGCGAACCTATCGATAGTTATATTAATGACGTTGTAAATTACATAAAGAAATGAGTTGTAAATATTTTTATTCAATTAAAGGGCGCGATTGTGGAGCAACATAGGTAGAAAACAATCAAGCTTTTTTATAAAAACCTAACTTAAAACTGCTAAAGAGGTATTCCTTTTGATCAATCTTTTTTTCAAAAGGGTTTCTTCTTATTTATCATAAAATAAGGGTTTGCGAGGTATTTTTGCTCAAACTTTACTCCAAACCAACAAGTTGTAACTTTTTACCCCTTTAGATAAGATAATATAAAGGGGTATTTTTGTTTAAATGGTAATATTTACTTATTAATTCGGATAAGAAGTTTTGAAATGAGAAGGGGGGATGTAAGTATAGATGTTTCACAAATAGTTGAAAGAATTAATGAACTTTTTAATGTAACGAATAAGGAAATCTATGCTAGTGAATCTGGGGTTACATACCATGCAGATAAAGAAGTGAAGAAAATAGGATACTGTGTTAACCTAACGCTTGAAACGATAGAGGAAGCAAGAATTCATGGAGTGGACATGATGATAACACACCATGATGCATGGGATGAAATCTATGGATTAAAAGAGGCATGCACTGAAAAACTAGCAGCGTATGGTATAAGCCATTACTATAATCACTTACCACTTGATGACTGTAACTTTGGCACAAATGATAGCTTAATAAAAAAATTGAATTTAGAGATTATTAAAAGAACCCATGAATGGGAAGGACTATTCTTCGGTAGAATTGCTCAATATGAGAAAGAAATTGAATTTAAAGATTTCGTAACAAAACTTGAATTTTTACTTGAAGAACCCGTTAGATTTTGGCAGTTCAATGACAAAATGGTGAATCGAGTAGGCTTAGTCTGTGGAAATGGAGGCACAACAGCTTGCCTGAAGGAAGCGGTTGAAAATAAATGTGATGTATACATTACAGGAGAATGTAATTTATATACAATTCAATATGCTCAATTTATAGGAATAAATCTTATCATTGGAAGCCATACCTTCACAGAATTCTTTGGCATTCAAAGTTTAGCATTAAAATTGAATGACAATAAAAAGAACTTGAAGTAGTCAGACTAAATGAAGAACATTATGAAGCGAATATTAGAATAAAGCTTAAGGAGACAAGTATATGACGTTATATTCTGTACTAGTGGCGAACAGTGCTTTACAAACAGTTGATTGTACAGGAATTGCTGAAATAACAGTAAGAGAGTTAAAAAAATTATATCCAATTACAGAGAGTACACCAACACAGTCGTGGCATTTGATGGATGATGATGCACGAGTTTTACATGCAGCAGATGAATCAGCTTTTGAAAATTTGAATATATTTGAATGGAATAATCCACCTTATGACTTAGGGCTTTATAATGAAAAATCCTTTGTATACGGCATCGAGGGAAATTGGGGTCCTCAATTTTTAGAAGATTTTTTAAGTTATTTGAAGGAACATATACAACCAGAGCAAGGTGCTGAATTAATTAGGTTTTGGGCAGGGGATTATGATAAAAAACTAAAAATCCGTCGTATTACGATGGATGACCTTGAATTGCATCACCTTGAAAGCTTAAAGAACGAGGAATACATACGTGTCGCTTTTGTATAGCTACCTCTGAATGATGGAACTCCACATAATAGACAAGCAAAAACATAAAGCAATAGATGATGAGGCAAATCAAGCGCTATTTCCAAATTTAGAAGATGAGGTAGAAATTTTATCAGAAGAAGTAGATGAATTATTTCAGGATGATTAATCTTAACTATCTACATGTTAGCAAGACAAAATTGATTAACCTCATTCACAGAGTGGAAGAGGTTAGAAAATGGGATAGGTATAGTTACTGCCATTATCAAATCCACCTTCAATAATATAGTGGTAGGTTGGAGGGAACAGATACCTAATCGAAAGCTGTCATTTTGTTTCAAAATGGCAGCTTTCTTAGTGTTGAAAAATAAAACAGTCAATTGAAAGGTAGAAATGGATTTCCGTTGCAAGCTACTTGCTTTCCTGTGGGCGACCGCCAAGCCGCTTCCTCCGCTACCGCTCCGTTTAGTGGCTCGCCTGTCTCTCTATCCCACGGGAGTCAAGTAGCCTTCCACTCCAACCCACCAAAGTGTTACCTTTTTAGCGAAAGTTTTTTAGTAAATTGAAGGTGTTCACTACTCTTTATGAAGTGGTGTTGTCAAGCATCACATCTCCACATTGAAAATAACCCAAGAATATAGATAATGGACGATTTGATCGCTCCACTACTATGAAAAAAGTAAAGACATTTTGCAGAATAGTTGATTGGAGTGGAGCCAGCGTCACTCCTAGGGGATTTAGCGTCACAGATGAGACCCTGCAGCGAACGGAAGTGAGTGAAGCGGCTCATCGGACGCCCCCTGGAAAGGACGCTGGCGGAACGGAAATCAACCTCTCACCTTGCAAAGTTACTTTTTCTGCTGTTGACATCATCTTTTTTCAACAACATGAAAGCTGTCATTTTGTTTCAAAATGGCAGCTTTTTATATACAGCACAATCAATGCTCTTTACATTTAGGGATTACAACAGGAAGGTCTTTTTATTTGATGATAGATTTTGGAAGGAGTATTGTTCAAAATGTGGAATTAAAATAAAGTTCGCTAAAAAGATGCATTTTACCATCGTCGATACTCAGTTTTAGTGGTTTGGCACATCACTTTATTAATCATTACATGTTTGGAAACAGAATGAACAATAAAAGGAGAGAAAAACATGAGTATAGAAATTTTTAATGGAGAACGATCTGTAGAGAGTGTGCAATTTGAAAAATTATTGTTTTCACAAAGTAATAAAAAGAGCTTTTCTAGTATTGAAAATGCTCAACAATTTATTAAGCAAAGAGGAACAGAAAATATTCACCCCTATGTGATTGGGGAGGATGTCAATCTTTTAAGCGATTTGAAGGAGCAAACATTCGAGGATATGCAGGTTTTTATTTTAAATGACCAAAAGTCTTCATCACAAATGGTGATTCTTTATATTCATGGTGGAGCTTGGACGAATCAACCTTTAAATTTACACTGGTTGTTCATGGATAAAATGGCACAAGCCTTAAATGCAAAAGTTATTGCGCCTATCTATCCAAAAGTCCCTCATTTTAGCTATCAAGATACGTACCCAAAGATGCTCAGCTTATATAAAGAGATTCTAGCATCTATTGAAAGCTCCAATCAATTGACCATTATAGGAGATTCAGCAGGTGGAAATATAGCACTTGGTCTAATTCAACTGTTGAAGCGAGACGGTCTGCCTCAACCACAAGATATTATTTTATTGTCGGCATGTGTTGATATGAGTTTAGAAAATCCACTTATTCAGGAATATGAAGAAAACGATCCCATGTTAGCTAGTGAAGGAATGGAAGTCATAACAAAAATATGGGCAGCTGATAAAGCTCTAAAGGATCCAATAATTAGTCCAATTTACGGCGATTTTCAAGGAGTTGGCAAGATTACTCATTTTATTGGGTCCCACGAAAGCTTATATCCAGATGCAATACAGTTTGATGAAAAGCTAACAGAACAAGGCGTTGCAATCAATACCTTTGTTTATCCTAAGATGAATCATGTGTTTGTTGTGATGCCAATCCCTGAGGCAGTGGATGCGCAACAGAAGATTATCAATATCCTAAGTAAATAATTCACAGAAAAACGTGTTTTGAGCCATTCAAAATACGTTTTTTTCTATGTACATTTTTAGCAAGGTTTATTTATCTGTAGATGTTTGAAAAATAAAAGTGTCTCAAAACACTCAATCATTGCAATTGATTTGGGAAAATTTAATCAATCATTAGAGCTTACCTCCAATATTTTAAAAGCTCCTGAATATGATGGGTGTTTTTACGTAAGTAAAAAAAGATTCTAAGTAAGCTGAATTGTACGTTTAACCCCTTTGGATAGGCCTATCTAAAGGGTGTTTTTATTGTTCGCCAGAATCTTTGAGATTACCACTTATTCCTTGATAATGACCAGTTGTCGATAATCCATTTACAACATGTATGGAAAAATTTATAGTGAGGCGTAGAAAGGACAGTGATCATATGAAGGTGGAAATATTGATTGACCCTACATATAAAGAACCCAAAGTAATCATTCTCACAGATAAAATGACTGATGACATTGAGCATCTTATGCAAATTATTACTACGACAGCAGAAAGCACTTTATTAGCTTTCTCCCATAAAGGCGTTGAATTGATCGATAGTAAGGAGATTGTGCGTATTTATACAGAGCAAAAAAAGGTTTGTGTCCAGAGCATTCACGGTGTTTATACGGTACGTTTGCGTCTTTATGAGCTGGAGGAAAAGCTCAATCCTCAAATGTTTCTCCGTATTTCAAATGCTGAAATAGTCAATCGCTACATGATCAAGCATATGGACATTAGTAGAACAGGTACAATCGGAGTTGAATTGAAGAATGGCACGAAAACATACGCTTCTAGGCGTTATGTAAGCAAAATTAAGAAGCAATTAGGAATCTGAGGTGATAAATATGCGAAAAGACATTTTAACACGTATTATTGGTGGATTTTTGATCGGTATAGTGATGGGACAAATTGTGCAATTCTTTGTATCAATGGGCATAGGGCAAGGAAAATATGTTTGGGTGGTACCAGAATTTCGTGCTTACTTTACAGATGAAATAAGTGCAATAATTACTCAAATTCTATTAACGGGTGTTATTGGCATTACCTTTGCTCTTGCTGCACTTATTTTTGAAATGGCTAGCTGGGGAATGTTGAAGCAATATTTCGTCCACTTTTTCATAACGGCAATGATTTGGATACCGATTGTAACGCTACTATGGATGCCAAAAACGATGGCTAATATTTTTTCTCTCGTAGCCAGCTTTCTTGGAACTTATATTGTGACATGGGTTTTACAATATAGATTTTCACAACGTGACATAGAAAAAATTAATGCGATTCTTACCAATCGAGGTGAAGAGCAGGATGATTAACATAAGAGATTTAACAAAGCTTTATAAAGAGCGTGTAGTCGTTAATCAATTAAATTTACAAATCCATCAAGGTGAACTTTTCGCTCTTTTAGGACAAAATGGTGCTGGCAAAACAACCACAATCAAAATGTTGTGTGGGCTCCTTTCACCTACAGAGGGGGATGCCACAATAGATGGAAAAAGCATTGTGCAAAATACACAGGCTGTAAAACAAGTTATTAATATTTCTCCTCAAGAAACGGCCATTGCGCCTAATTTAACGGTATATGAAAATCTATTATTATTCAGTCAGATTTATGGCTACGAAAAAGAAAAAGCACAACAACAAGTATATGACAAAATGGCCTTATTCGGACTGACTCCACATCAGCATGACAAGGCTAAGACACTATCTGGCGGCTACCAGCGTCGTTTAAGTGTAGCAATGGCTTTAATGTCAAACCCAAAGGTATTGTTCCTCGATGAACCGACTTTAGGGATGGACATACGGGCAAGGAATGATGTATGGAACATATTGAAGCACTTAAAAGGACATGTCACGATTATTTTGACCTCCCATTATTTGGAGGAGATAGAGGCTTTAGCTGATCGTGTAGGAATTATGCATCATGGGCAAATATGTGCACTAGGCACGATCCAACAATTGATCAGTGAAACAGGCAAGCATTCTTTAGAAGAGGTATTCTTGGAAAAAACAGAGGAGGCGTTATTGTGAGGGTAGCTGCGTTTGCAACAAGGAATCATAAAGAGATTGTCCGCGATCCAATCACTTTATTATTTGGTATAGGCTTACCAATTCTTTTATTGGGCTTATTTTCTGTTATGCAAAAAAATATGCCATTTGCTTTATATGAAATGAATAACCTAACACCGGGCGTCATTGTATTTAGTTTTTCTTTTCTCACACTGTTTTCAGGAATGTTACTAGGAAAAGATAAAAGTTCATCTTTTTTAATGAGGATTTTTGTTTCTCCTTTGTCTGCCGCTGATTACATTTTAGGGTATATGATACCTTTGCTACCAATAGCTTTGCTACAAATTTTTGTTTGTTTAGCTACCGCCATGTTTTTAGGGTTGCCATTTAATAAGTCTATCCTCTTTATGATTCTTGTACTTCTAATAATTTCACCACTCTATATTAGTTGTGGATTATTATTTGGGACATTATTTACAGATAAGCAGGTAGGAGGGATATTTGCCATCTTTGTTAATGTGACAACTTGGTTAAGTGGAACATGGTTCGAATTAGATATGATTGGTGGAACATTTCAAAAGGTTGCGCAGCTTTTACCTTTCATGCACGCAGTCAATGCAGCTAGGGCTATCTTACATGCAGAGTATGCTAATGTGTTTTATTCACTTATTATTGTCATTGGTTATACAATAATTATGACAATTCTCGCTATCTGTATGTTTAAGCAGAAAATGCAAGGCAGTACAAAATGAAAAAAAAGGCAGCTCCGACGTTGGGCTGCCTTTTTTATTAATCATGATTTAATGTCGCAGCGATTTCAGGTTGCTGCTCTACTTGGCGTAGCATATTAAAGGAAGCAATCGCTACTTCTACTTGATCGTCCTTCGGTTCACGAGTTGTTAGTAATTGGAGCCATAAGCCAGGGTAGCCAAGGAAGCGTAACACTGGAATATTACGGCAGGCATTTGTCGCTTGTAAGACTTCAAATGAGATCCCGAGAACAACAGGAATTAATAGAATACGATCTAAAATACGAAGCCACAGTGGATCTGTAGGCACAAAGAAATATAAAAACATCCCAACGAACACTGTGAATAATATGAAGCTACTGCCGCAACGATAGTGTAGGCGTGATTGAGCTTGAACATTTTTTACGGTAATGTCTAATCCAGCTTCATAGCAATTTATCACCTTGTGCTCTGCACCATGGTACTGAAATACTCGTTTAATGAGGGGGGTTAACGAGATAAAATATAAATAGGCTAGCAGTAACAATAATTTAATACCGCTTTCCAGTAAAATTTGTCCCGTTTTTCCTTCAATCCATTTTGAGAAAAAATCAGCTATAAAAACAGGAATTAATGTAAAGGCAAATTTTCCAAATAGAAAGGAAAGAATACCTACTACAGCAACGCCCAGTATCATTTGAAGTTTAGAGCCTTCTTCTTTATGATCTTCCTCTTCACCAGGTGTCACATCATAGCGATCCCCAGCAAATTGCATGTGACGAGAACCTAAGCCAGCGGATTCAATTAGCGCGACAACGCCTCGTACAAATGGGATTTTTTTAAGCTTTTGTAACAAAGGTTTTTGTACTTTTTTGAAATGATAATAATCAATGGAATCATCGTTACGACGAATGGCTGTAACAGTATGTTCCTTTCCTCCGAACATCACACCCTCTAATTGTGCTTGTCCCCCGTATACAGGTGAATTGCTCAAGGCTAACACCACTCTCTTTATATATTTCAACTGTACCATTGTACTAAATTTAGTGAAAAACCTCTACCGTTACGCATAGTAAATTTTCTATATGGCTACACTAATCGTACATTTTAGGAAATAATTAGTGTGCATAAAGGAGAGGTATAGGGTGAAAGTAGCGACAATTACAGCACTTGTCAATGCGCTTGTTTTAGCGCTGTGCTTAAAAGGTTTACATTATTTCCATCTCATTAAATGGCATCCGATAGGGTTTTATAAAAAATGGAATTGGTTTGAAGAAAGCTCCAAATTATTTCAATGGACCTTTTTTATTTTTCTACTATTTATTATCGGCTTATTTTTATACATGACTATGCGCTATGTATATATCATCCCTGCTGTCTTTTCTTCCCTTTTATTAGGTCTATTGGTGACCATCACATTGGAATGGATTGCTTTAGATTTACCATTACAGCTTACGTCTTTTAAAAAACTGTCGATTCCCTTTATGGTGACCGTTATTTGTTTATTACGTTTCTTGCTTGAAACCGCCAATTTCCATCAGAAGGAACATACAGCACAAAAACAAAGTTGAAGGTACAAAATATCCCCTTCGTTTAAGGGGATATTTATGGCACCACTAGTTGAAATTAGTTGCTGAATGCACGGTGTATGATAAAATAAATGGCAAGTACATAGAAAGAGGCGAATAGAAGCGTGAAGTTATTATGTTTGAATGGACCGAACTTAAATCGACTTGGTAAACGAGAGCCACATATTTATGGACATGAAACATTGGATGATGTTCGAGAAAATGTTCAAAATCTTGCGGCTTCTTTAGGTGCTACAGTTGAATTTCGTCAATCCAATCATGAAGGGGTACTAGTAGATTGGGTGCATGAAGCAGAGGACGAAAAATATGATGGTATTATCTTTAATCCTGGTGCATATACCCATACAAGCATCGCATTGCATGATGCAATAGCAGGTATTTCTGTGCCAGTTATCGAAGTACATATTTCCAATATCCACAAACGTGAGGCTTTCCGACATCATTCCTATCTTGCTCCGGCCTGCCTTGGTCAAATTTGTGGACTAGGTACGAAAGGCTATGAACTGGCACTACGTACATTTATCGAGAGGGAGAATTGATTATGTTGAAATTACAAAAGCTACGTAAAGCACTTCAAGAACAAAGCATCGATGGTATTTTAATTACGAATGGGTACAACCGTCGCTATATGACAGGTTTTACAGGGACAGCAGGCGTAGCAATTGTGTCTCAAAATGATGCTGTATTTATTACAGATTTCCGTTATACAGAGCAGGCTGCTGCACAAATTCAGGACTTCCGTATTGTCAAGCATGAAGCCACAATTATTGAAGAAATTGCTACTCAAGTAAATAATATGGGTATCAAATTATTGGGCTTTGAGAAAGATACTGTAAGCTATGGCACTTATGAACTGTATAAATCGAAGATTCAAGCAGATTTAGTGCCGATTTCTGGGCTAATTGAAAAAATTCGCTTGATTAAGACGGAACAAGAGATTAATATTATTAAGGCTGCGTGTGAAATTGCAGATCACGCATTTACACATATTTTAGGCTTCATCAAGCCTGGTAAAACCGAGCTTGAAGTTTCGAATGAATTAGAATTTTTCATGCGTAAACAAGGAGCAACTCAGTCTTCGTTTGACACGATTGTTGCGTCTGGTCTTCGTTCAGCATTACCACACGGCGTTGCAACGAATAAAGTGATTGAAAAAGGCGACTTTGTTACATTAGACTTTGGTGCGCTTTATAATGGCTATATTTCGGATATTACACGTACTGTGGCTGTGGGAGAACCATCTGAAAAATTGGTAGATATGTACAATACAGTCCTTGCTTCTCAACTGTTAGCACTTGAAAAAGTGGGTCCTGGATTAACAGGTATTCAAGCGGACGCGATTGCACGTGACTACTTAAAAGAAAAAGGATATGGCGAAGCATTTGGTCATTCTTTAGGACACGGTATTGGTCTTGAAGTACATGAAGGCCCTGGCTTATCGATGCGTTCTGATACAGTGCTAGAGCCAGGTATGGCCGTGACGATTGAACCAGGTGTTTACTTACCTGGAATCGGTGGTGTCCGTATCGAGGATGATATTTTAATCACAGAAACGGGTAATGAACTACTAACACATTCGTCAAAAGAACTCATTATTTTATAAACTTTGGAGGAACACAAATGATCTCAGTAAACGATTTCCGTACAGGTCTAACAATTATTGTTGATGGCCAATTATACCGCGTGTTAGATTTCCAACACGTAAAACCAGGTAAAGGTGCTGCGTTCGTACGTTCTAAATTACGTAACCTTCGTAACGGCTCAGTGAATGAAAAAACATTCCGCGCTGGTGAAAAAGTTGAAAAGGCACAAATCGATAATCGTAAAATGCAATATTTATATGCACAAGGTGACGAACATGTATTTATGGACTTGGAATCATATGAGCAAACTGAACTAGCTTCATCTGCTATTGAGTATGAATTAAAATTCCTTAAAGAAAACATGGAAGTGCATATTCAATCTTACCAAGGTGAAATGTTAGGTGTTGAATTACCAAACACTGTTCAATTAGAAGTAACAGAAACAGAACCAGGAATCAAAGGTGATACAGCTTCTGGCGGTACAAAACCTGCTACTCTTGAAACAGGTCTAATCGTACAAGTACCATTCTTCGTTAACCAAGGTGACGTTTTAATCATTAACACGGATGAAGGTTCTTACGTTTCACGTGCATAATGATCAGCCTACTCTTTTCATTAAAGAGTAGGTTTTTATTTTTTTCTTATACATATACTGTCAAATCGTTCATTTAATGTGATAATAGATAGAAGCGCTATTTAATTTTTATTGAGGTACTATCAAGTTTCTATCATCAGATAGATGGTCATTACTGGTAGAATTGTTTACAATCAGAGTAAGGAGTGAAAGGTATGCTACAAACAACATTTGATATGCGATATCCAATTATACAAGCACCAATGGCAGGCGTGACATCACCTAAATTTGTGGCGGCTTGTGCTGAGGCAGGCCTATTAGGTTCAATTGGTGCAGGTTACTTAGATGGTGAACAAACAAAGCAGTTTATTCAAGAAGTGAAGAAATTAACGACAAAGCCCTTTGCGGTCAATTTATTTGTGCAAGAAGAACCCAAAATTGATGTCGAGGTTTTACAACAAGCCAGAATGGCACTGCAACCTTTTTACGATGAATTAGGATTATCCCCTGTACAGAGCGTAACATCAAAGGAAGTTTTTGCAGGACAGGTTCAAGCTGTGATTGAAGAAAAGGTAGCAGTTTGTTCATTTACATTTGGGCTGCCATCTCCAGCTGTTCTTAAACAATTAAAAGATCATGGCGTCTATACGATTGGTACTGCAACCACATTAGAGGAAGCCATACTGGTGGAGCAAGCAGGAATGGATGCGGTTGTATTACAAGGGGGAGAGGCTGGCGGTCATCGAGGCTCTTTTACTGACCCTCTGCAATTAATTCCATTGCATGACTTACTACAACAAGTAGTGGGAAAAGTTGCGATTCCAATTATAGCTGCGGGAGGCCTTGTAACCAAAGAGGATATTCAAAAGGCACTTGAAAGTGGGGCACAGGCAGTTCAAATTGGGACGGCTTTACTAGTGGCAGATGAATGCGAAATTTCGCCACTCTATAAAAATGCTGTATTGGCATCAAAAGAACAACAAACGACAATTACGCTTGCATTTACTGGTAAACCAGCAAGAGGTTTAGCAAATGATTTCACGAAACGTATGGAGGATGCGACAGTAGCACCCTATCCACTACAAAATTATCTAACGACTACCATTCGTAAGGAAAGTGCTGAGCAAGGTAATGCAGAATATTTATCCATGTGGATGGGTGAAAATAGTCACCTCATACAGCAAACGGATACGGTGAAAAACATTGTGAGCAAACTATTATAATTTTTTATCGTAGAAGATCTCTATACATCTGTATAGAGGTCTTTTTTTTTGAAGAGCGACATATATTGCTGTACACGAGGGGGCGTAGGAATGGAATTACAAGACGTATTAAGAGTTGCTGGAGTGGGACTAGTCGTTGCGCTTCTTCATGTTTTCTTTGATCAAACAGGGAAGAAGGAGTTTTCATTTTTCCTCTTTTTCATTGCTTACTTATATATGACAGCAGAATTACTTCGATTTTTACGTCTATTCTTTAATGAGATTTTAACCTTCTTCCAATGGCTTACCTCATCCGGGTAATGTGAATGGAAATTGTCATCGTCGCTGTTGTCATGCTGCTTTTATTATTGCTGATAAAAGAAGTTATACAGCCACTCCATGCGCTAATCAGTGTGATGTTTTCTTTTTTGCTTTTTGGCATGTTGTTCTCGACGCTTTTATTGCCTTTCGCCAAACAATTGTTAGAAACACTTGCGTTTTTACCTTATGCGAAGGCTATTTTAATCAGTGCAAGTATGTTCTATGTCGGGCAGTGGGTGGCATTGCTTTTGGCAGAACATAATTATAAAGTGCTCGGGAACATCGTTTTTGCTGCGGTGAAAATTGTGATTTTGCTGTATTGGTTTAAAGAATTTCTGGCTGTTCTACAGGAGGTGTCGGCCATTTTAAAAAGGCTAAACTAAGGAGCGAAGCCATTGCAGGAGCAAATATTATCGTTTTTAATCGACCCATTCTTTCTCTTGCTCAAGATGACGCTCATGCTTTGCAGCTACGTCATCATCATTTTGATTGTGAACATGCTATTACCAGAGTTTGAAAAAGGGACAAGGATACTTTTTTTTCTTATCGTTTTAGCAACAATCGGTCCTGTTGTTGTCAACTCCTTTACATTAATTGATGAAATTGCACAAGGACTAGCCCATCTATTTACGGCATTTTATCCGATTCTTACATCAAGCTTTTTATTATCCAGTAGTATTACAGCGATTGCTTCCTGGCAGCCTTTTTTACTGTTTTTTGTACAAGTCCTCACCATTATCAGTAGTAAGTGGCTTATTCCTGGCGTGCTTTTGGCCATTGTCTTTGATGTATGCAGTGTGATCGTAAAGGAAATATCCTTTACTCGAATAGCTGAATTAATTCGCTTTACAATTATGAGCATCGTGTCGGCCTCAGTTATTTGCTATGTCTTACTGATGACCGCAAGTGGTGTAGCAGCATTTAGTGTCAATGCGGCTGTAGCAGAGCCCGTCAAAAAATTAATTGAAGAAAATATTCCAGTTGTTGGTTCTTTTATTGTGGATAGTTTTTCGATGTTTCAGCATATGACTCAATTTACATCTTCTCTTACAAGTATTAGCGCTTTTATCGCCGTCATTACGGTGTCTTTTATCCCAACCGTGCAGCTTGTAGTTAGTGCCTATTCTTTGAAAATGCTCGCTGCTATTTTAGAACCGATTGCCTTTGATGATATTTGTAGACTACTAGATCAAGTTAGCAAATCACTATTTACTTTATGTGCTGTATCATTTTTAATTGCTTTTTCATTTATGTTTTCTTGTTTTTTCCTCATTGTGTTCGTACAAGTCATGGCAGGGGGGAGATAGATTGATTCTTTTATTGGCATTGCTGTTTGTCTGTCAGATTTTTGTGTTTCTAACGGATGATAAGGAAATAATTTCACTGACAAAGTTGGTCATCACGTTAGTATTTTTGCAATTGCTATTAAAGATTCCATTTATCAATTCATAGGAAGAAACAAGCGTACATACACTTGAAAAAGAGAAGATGAAAGGAGGCAATGTACAAGTGATGTGGAAAAGACACGAAAAAAAACAACGTCATTGATGGTTTTAATTTTGATAGCTGCCTCCGTGGGAATTTTCATCATTTTACCTATGTATCAAACGAATTCAACAAGCGACAATGGTTCACCGCTCACGAATGAAGAAAAACTTGAGCAAACCCTGAAGGCAATGGAAGGTGTTGGGAAGGTTAAAGTCTACTTTTATTATGGAGAGATGACAGATGATCAGAATGCCAATAAACTATTCAGCCAATATTTTCGAGGGACTGAACAAGGCACGAAAAACGTGACAGGAATGCTCGTTGTTTCAGAGGGTGCTTCCGATATCTTTGTGAAAAATGAAATTCGTGCTGTCGTCAGTCAAGTGATGCAATTACCGATTCATCGAATTATTATCGTTCCAATGGAAAATAAGGAGGAAAAGTAAATGCGCGTACGTAGAAGAACAGTTTGGTTTATGACATTATTAAGTTTAGTAGCAGTCATTTCAGTGTATTATTTGGTAGATCCAGCAAAGCAATTCAATGGTCTTACTATTTTTACAGATGATACACTGCAACAAACAGCTGTCACAGGTGTTACAGATCAGGAGGCAACAAATGATATAACACAAGAAGTATCTTCACCAAGTCACTTATTTGAAGAAATGCGTATGCAGGTTAGTGATGAGAGAAGCCAGCTTCGTGAGCAGTTAACACAAAAGATTGCCTCAGAAGAATATTCTGCCGAAGAAAAAAATGAAGCATATAATGAAATGGATGGCCTTATTAAACGTGAATCAGCTGAAGCTATGCTTGAGATGCTCGTAAAATCATTAGGCTACTCTGATGCGTTTGTTCGTGCTGAGGGAGAAAAAGTGTCGGTGACAGTGATGGCAGAGGAATTGTCAAAAGCCCAAGCAAACGAAATTATTTATTTGGTAAAAACAGAGATGGAAGGCGCAAATGATGTGCAAGTCAAGTTCAGTGCAAATAATTATTAAAAAATAAAGAAAAAAATAAATTTTTAGTTAATTTATAAAAGGTTGTTATATATCAGCTTCATGAAAAGGCTTTCGCTTAGTAAAGGAAAGCCTTTTATTTTGTTCATATTTACTTAATTTTCATTTAACTATTTCAAATTGATACGAAAAAATATAGAATAGTTATTGTAGTAGATTTTAATTCATAAGGAGAGTTAGAAATGTTCAAAATTCAAGAAATTCGTGAAATTATCAAATTAGTGGATTCTTCTTCTATTGACGAGTTTGTGTATGAAGTAGATGGCGCAAAAGTAAAACTTAAAAAGAATAATGTTGTTGTTACAGAAACTGTAGCACCTAAAAAAGAAGTAGTAGCCCCTGTTGTACAACAATCTGCACCAGCAGAAGCTCCAGCAGTAACACCTGCACCAGCGAAAGAAGAAGCGCCAGCACCAGCTGCAGCGGCACCATCAGTTAACGACCCATCGTTACATAAAATTGTATCTCCAATGGTCGGTACTTTCTATCAAGCACCAAACCCAGATTCTCCTGCTTACGTAAAAGTGGGTGACAAAGTAGGGGACGAAACAATCGTATGTATCGTAGAAGCAATGAAATTATTCAACGAAATCGAAGCAGAAGTGCAAGGGGAAATCGTTGAAATTCTAGTTAAAGATGGCGACTTAGTAGAGTACGGCCAACCATTATTCCTTGTAAAAGCTGAGTAAGGAGTGCAAAACAAATGAAAAAAGTTTTAATTGCAAACCGCGGCGAAATCGCTGTGCGTATCATTCGTGCTTGTAAAGAGTTAGGCATTCAATCGGTTGCTGTGTACTCTGAAGCAGATGCTGACGCATTACATGTGAAGTTAGCAGACGAAGCTTATTGCATCGGACCGAAGCTATCAAAAGATTCTTATCTTAGCTTCCCAGCGCTACTTAGCGTAGCTGAAAAGACAGGTGCTGATGGCATCCACCCAGGATATGGCTTCGTATCAGAAAACGCTGATTTTGCTGAAGCTTGTGAAAACGCTGGCATTAAATTTATCGGTCCATCATCTGATTCTATTAAAATTATGGGCATCAAGGACGTTGCACGTACAACAATGGAAGCAGCAGGCGTTCCACTTGTTCCAGGTACTGGTATTGTACCAGATATCGAAACTGGTAAAGAATGGGCTGCTAAAATTGGTTACCCTGTCATCATCAAAGCAACTGCTGGTGGTGGCGGTAAAGGAATCCGTGTAGCACGTACAGAAGAAGATCTTGTAAAAGGTATTGAAATTACGCAAAAAGAGGCTGCTGCAGCATTCGGTAACCCTGGCGTATATTTAGAGAAATTTATCGAGTACTTCCGTCACTGTGAAATCCAAGTTTTAGCAGATGGCTACGGTAACGTGGTGCATTTAGGCGAACGTGACTGTACGGTTCAACGTCGTATGCAGAAGTTAGTAGAGGAAGCTCCATCTCCAGCCCTATCTTCTGAGCGTCGTGCTGAAATGGGTGCAGCTGCAGTAAAAGCGGCACAAGCATGTAACTATGAAGGTGCTGGCACAATCGAGTTTATCTATGACTATCAAGAGGACAAGTTCTACTTCATGGAAATGAACACTCGTATTCAGGTTGAGCACCCAGTAACAGAAATGATTTCTGGTGTAGATCTTGTACAACAACAATTAAAAATTGCATCTGGTGAGAAGCTTCCATTCACACAAGATGATATAAAATTAAATGGTTGGGCGATTGAATGCCGTATTAACGCAGAAAATGCCTATAAAAACTTCATGCCTTCAGCAGGAACTGTTGATACGTATATAACACCAGGTGGCTATGGTGTACGTATTGATTCTGCTGTCTATGCAGGCTATACAATCCCACCATATTACGATTCAATGGTAGCAAAACTAATTGTTCATGCGGATACACGTGAAGAAGCGATTGCGAAAATGAACCGCGCCTTAAGTGAATTCGAAGTATCTGGGCCTGGAATTAATACAACCATTCCATTCCACCAAGCACTAATGAACAATGATGTCTTCAAATCAGCGCAATTCAATACGAAGTTCCTAGAAGAGAATGATGTATTGGGTGTAGCAGAAAAAGTGAAGTAAGCGTTCGCAAGTTTAAACCTCCTAGCTATTATTAGTTAGGAGGTTTTTTATGTCTAAGCATAACTAGATGAAAGACTTACTTGCAGGTAGGAAGATCAATCATAGAAGAAAGATTGACCGTTATAGAAGCTTAAACCGTACTAGTTGAAGTGTAAAAAAGATTATAAAAGTTCTATTTTATAGATAGAAGATCGTTATCTGGTGTTAACATACCATTCTTTGTTGAATAGTCTCCTATGTTTCTGTAAAGCACAGCTGTCTTTATCGCATGGCCTTCTTTCGCAAATACAAGAAGGAAAATATCTTCCCGTACATCTAATCCACTAATACTACCTTTAAACTGTATGTTCATTGTTTCTTCAATCGCATCTTTCGTTGTATAAGGTCCAAAAATTTGCGCTTTTTCCCAATCAAAATCCGTTAATTTATTTAGTGAAACTATAGTTGTACCATTATTTGCTTTTTCCATTATATTTTTCGCAAGCAATGTATCTTCACTAGCACTATTCCCCAAAAATAAAAAAAACATTGTAAACATGAGGACAACCCCACCGATGCCAAACAACCATTTTTGTAACATACTCTACCTCTACTTTATCTCAAATTAATTCTATATTATAGAAAGAATACTATATAATAGAAGAAAGAAATAGTCATCCCCCTGAAAAGGAGTGAAACAATGGATGCCAATATACAATAAGCTAGTGAGGGATAAAATTTTAGAAGTAATTGAAGCGAAGGGTTTATCCTATCATGCACGCATTTTAGAACCTAGTGAACTGATAAAGGCAATAAAAACTAAAATGATAGAAAGAAGCTACAGAATTTTACGAAGCCGAATGTAGAGAAGAAAGTGTAGAAGAGCTTGCAGATATACTGGAGCTCCTTCATATCGCTATCGGTGTGCTAGGTGTAAGCTTTGAGGAGCTAGAAGAGACGCGTGAACACAAGAGAAATGCTCGTGGGGGATTTGAAAAGGGAATTTATTTAATCGATGTAGTGGATCAGTAAAGTCGGTTTTAAATTAAAACGGCTTTCGACAGCCAAACCTTCCTTTTTATAGTATAATAAATGTAAGTACAGCACTTGTTTGTGATGTG
>Ga0213822_1000915_pt1 | contig 18782 bp, 31 predicted proteins | sample MC6MC0908MG_FD_179872 | JGI IMG/M metagenome (GOLD analysis project Ga0213822, IMG submission 179872) | Enriched soil aggregate microbial communities from Iowa State University, Ames, United States - MC6-MC0908-MG | ecosystem: Environmental > Terrestrial > Soil > Unclassified | place: USA: Iowa...
CCCATACCGGGCAAACGCTACTTCACCATTGGTGAAGTCAGCGAGCTTTGCGCGGTAAAGCCGCACGTGCTGCGGTATTGGGAGCAGGAGTTCCCTCAGTTGAACCCCGTGAAGCGGCGGGGGAATCGGCGGTATTACCAGCGCCAGGACGTGCTGATGATCCGCCAGATTCGAGCGCTGCTGTATGACCAGGGGTTCACCATTGGTGGGGCGCGGTTGCGGCTCTCCAGTGATGAGGTGAAGGATGAGTCAAGCCAGTACAAGCAGCTGATTCGGCAGATGATTGTTGAGTTGGAGGATGTGTTGGTGGTGTTGAAGAAGTGATTTGCTCCGACGAATGGAAAATTTTTTGAGAAAAAGCTTTCATTTATCAAAAGGTTAGGGTAGATTCTTCAACGTTCTCAGCGGTATCGAGAATAGAGTCGGGGCGTAGCGCAGCCCGGTAGCGCACTTGCATGGGGTGCAAGGGGTCGAGTGTTCGAATCACTCCGTCCCGACCAATAATCCCAATGACTTAGCCACCTACGGGTGGCTTTTTCATTTCTAGGGCTAGTGACTTTTCGAGTGACTTCGCCTTTTTCCTCATCCGATCCTCCTCTTCAAAATTGTCAGCACTGGTCCACGCGAGTCGGTGGCTGATACCTTGTTTGCCGCATCTATCATCTGACCAATCTCCGCGCCGGAGTAGTGACTGGTCACGCTTCCGCTTTTGTGGCCAAGTAACGACTTGCGATCTTCCAAGCTGACGGCTGCTGCTTTCAGTCTTCGTCCGAATGTATGCTTCAGGTCGTGAACCCTGATGGAAGCGAACCCAGGGTGCGCCGGTCGCAAATGTTGCTCCTGCCAGAGCTTTGCCGCACGCACCCGCGCTTTCTTCCAGGCCGAGTCGTTCATCCGGTGCATCGCGGTGCCGTTGTATGGGAAAACCCACTCCCGACTGATGCCGCGCTGCCCATCGATGATCGACTTGGCGACGTTGTTCAGCACGACTAGGCGCTCCTCCCGGTTTTTGACTCCAGAGTTCTCATGCCTGCCGCCGAACTCGGCAGGTATCAGAAACACACTGGCGTCCAGTTCCGGCACGAAGATCTCCCAATCCCACCTCAACTTGCAGACCTCCTGTTCGCGACAGCCCGTGTTCACCTTGAACAGGGCCATTCGCTGAAGATGGTCTGGCAACTCACCGAAGAGAATCGATTGCTCCTCCCATGACATCGGGTAGGGCTGTCGGCTCGACTTCTTCTCATCCAGCTTGGTGAGCAGCGGCACGCTGTCCAGCCAGGGCCTGCGCTCTTCATCCCGCCACTTTCGGCACGCCAACTGCAGGACGCGAATGACTCGCTCGATCGCGATGTTAACCGTCCTGTTGCTGACGCCTTTCTTCACCTTCCCATCCGGCATCACTGAATCAGCTTTGCGATCACGGATGTAGTCCGCCAGCGCCTCGTCATCAATGTGCGTCAATGGAAGGTGGCCGATGTATTCGACCACCTGATCCAGATAAAGCGCTGTAAGCCTAATGGAGGGCTGCTCTTTGTTCTCGACCAGGTACTTCGCCGCTGCTGTGGCGAACGTCTTGATCTCCCGGACGCCGTACACTTTCCGCTGCCGCATTTTCTCCAGCAGGTGGATCAGGTACTGCTCGGCCTCTTGCCGGTCACAAGTGCCAGTGCTTTCTTGAATTCGTTCTCCCCTGTAGACCTTGTCGATTTTCCAGATGCCGCTTGGCATTTTCTGGAGCCCTGTGATTGCCTTTTTGGCCATGGAGTCTCCTTGGATTCCATGACCCCGCTTACGCTGCGGGGTCGATTGTTGTCCTGATTGCTCGCCTTTTCAACGGCCATGGCCTCGATGTAGGCGTCTGCCCAGGCATCCAGCTCCAGGCGGTCGAACCCGACCCCCTGTTTCCCGATGGGGAATTCCCGAACGTGAGGCCTTACGGTCGTCTTGAATTCGTCCTTGCACATGCCTAGGTAGCCGGGCGCATCTTTCGCGCGCAGGAATCTAGGCTGCAAGGCTGTTGGTGAAGCTGCAGTGGCGTTTGCCATGTGGTTCTCCTGCGGCCAGATCAGGCCAAGAAGTGGTATCCGACCTGCGCCGCCCGGGCGGCTTCCTCGGTGCGGAACATGATTTCTTTGGTACCCGGCCAGCCCTCGGCCGTGTATTCCACCGATACCCACCAGTGGCCGAACTTGCGGTACGGCTCGCCGAGGATCTTCGTGACGTAGCAGTCGATCAGGTTCATGGATGGTCTCCACGCCGCCGGTGGCGGCAGGTTGGTGGTCAGGCGGGGATCTTCTCGAGCACGGCGTCAGCCACCTTGATAGCGGCCTGGGCGTCGTCGACGTAGGCGGGCGTGAAGCCTCCGGCGTAGTGGATCACTCGTTGGCAGGCATCCAGCTCTTTGCGCACCAGGCGCAGCGCCTGCACCAACTCTTCCTGCAGAGCGCCCTCGGCGCGGCCGACATCCCAGAACTCCTGACCCCAGTGGCCAGCAGGCGGAGGGTTGCTGTTCTGCTTGCCGAAAGCCATGGCTCCGAGGATTGCGTCACAGAGCAGGCGCTTGTAGATGTTCTCGCCATCGAGGCTGAGGCCACCGCGACGACGCAGAGTGCTCACGACCTCGTCGACGTTGAGGCCGCTGTCCTTGAGCACAATGTCGAGCTCTGGCTTGCCGGCGGTGTAGATCACTAGGGCCAACTTGGCATCGGGCCAGAGATCGGCGGACAGGCGCTCCAGGCAGTCGTTCGCGGTGTGGTGGAAGCGTTCTGTTGCGGACATAGGTCATCCTCGCCCGCGCATGTCGGCGGGCTTGAGTAGTAGGGGGAGGGGTTAGGCTCGAGCTTCGAACAGTTCGATTTGCGCTGCCGGGGTGTCGCGGATGCTGATTGCCTCGGCGATGCGCTGCTGGGCAACATCGATGTACCCAAGCGGGTTGCCATGTTCGTCGGTGTCTTTCTCGATGCCGATGAAACGTCGGCCCAGCTGGACGCAGGCAACGCCGGTCGTGCCGCTGCCCATTGTGTTGTCGAGCACCATCTGGCCAGGATTGGTGTAGGTGGCGATCAGGAAGCGCATCCAGCTGACTGGCTTTTGGGTTGGGTGGAAGTTTGCCGTCTGCTTGTCGCTCGAGAAGAATTGAACAGAGCGTGGGTACCGGTCCGTCGAGTCATACTCGGTGAGCGACAGGGCCTTGCCGTAGCACTCCGAGTTGACCGTCTTCCGCTTCGCCGTGCGCCGCTCGTGGCCGGTTGTCATCTGCGGGTTGTACACCGGCTGGCGCCGGTAGAAGACCTGGGCGCTTTCGTGCGCCCGCAGAGGCTGCTTTTTCGCATTGAGGAAGCCGGTGGCGTTGCCCTTCTCCCAGATCCACTCGTAGCGGTAGTCTCGGGGGTTGCTGGCGACCACCAGCGAGCTGAACGGCTGGGCTGCGCAGAGGACGATGGCCGCCTCTGGCTTGGCGATTCTCAAGTACTGCTCCCAGAGGGGGGCGAATGGGATCACCACATCCCAGGCACACTGCGTAGTGCCGTAGGGCAGATCAGCCAGCACCAGGTCGACGCTGGCATCTGGGATCGACCTCATTACCTCCAGGCAGTCGCCTTGGTACAGGCTGACTTCGCTCATCGCGGCCCCCTGTAGATCAGGTAGGCCATGTACATCAGGGGCAGGATCATGGTTGCGTCTCCTGCTGGACCCCAAGCTCTCCCATCACCTCGGTGGCGATGGCAAAGCCAGGGCTACCAAGCGGGCATTCCTTGATGATGCGGTTAAGGCCATCGATCAGATCGCGGGCTGTGCCGATCATCATGTCGGCGTCGGCGTCCATATCCAGGCCGAGGGCTTCGCCAATGCTGCCGATGGAGACGCATGCATCCAACAGCATGCGCTTGTTGCGCTCGGCCTCCTTGCGCAGGGCATCGTTCTCGGCCTTGAGCTGGTCGTACGCCTCAGCCATCACGACATAAGGGCCGTGCGGGTCGTAGCTGATGCGGCTTCCCTCATCGGAAAGCATCTTGACGGCTTTGTAGCGGTGAACTTCGGTCATTGAATCAGCTCCTTGGGCACTTGGACGGTACCGCCGAGCTTGGCGGCGACGATGGCGCGGCAAGCGGCGATTAGGTGGGTCAAGCCGTCCGCGTCGCCTGGGGTGTCATCCAGCCCGGTGACGGCAAAGAATGAATCGGAGTACAGGCCAAAGCCGATGCGGTACTTCTGGACCAGCAGCCCGCCAAGAGCCCAGTCCTCCCAGGGGTTATAGCGCTTGCTGTGCTCGATGACTTCGCCACGATAGGTCACGAACACGCGCCACCCGTTGCCGTAGATCGGAGCCTCCAGGTCGAGCTCCAGCCCCTCAGCCTTGCCCACGGCCCACCCCAGCGCTTCGCCGGCTAGGTCGGCTGTCTTCACTTCGATCAGGTCGGTCATGCACGCTGCTCCTTCCGACGCTCCACATCGATCTGCTCATAAAGAGCATCCACTCGCTTCTGCTTGCGGTTAATCGCCTCGGATCGGCTGAGGTGGTCCCTCATGGCCTTGTCATATGGCTCGATCTTCTCGACCAGCCGAAGCCGCTCATTCGGATCTGTTGTTGCGTTGAACTGCTTGGCCAGTCGATCGCGCTCGCCAAAGTCCAGGTGGTCAAGCGATCGATTTTCTTTCTCCATTTCGGCAATGACGTCCGCCGATTGCCGCTTCCAGCGCAGGTACAGCACTTCGCTTTTCTTGGGCTTCATGAAGAAATGCTGAGACCGGATCCACTCAACCAAGTCTTCCTTGGTCATTTCGTCGAGCACGTCTTTGCGGGCGGCTTTGCTCACAGCTGATACCTCTCATCAATCCAGCGCCCAGGCGCCAGAGCGGGTGTAGGTTCGGGTTGGGTTTCGTGCGGGGAGAGCTGGCGCTCGTGATGGGTAACGCACGGCGCCGCCTGCTCGCCCTTGTGCTGGCTCATCCAAGAAGCGCCGACCAGTGCGCCGATGGCGCCGTATGTGAGAACTTCAATCAGCCAGCCGATCATGGCTGCACCTCGGCGTTGTAGCGCTTGTAGTCCTCGCCGAACTCCCAGCAGTAGGTCGCCGGCCATGCGCCTGGCGTGCCTTCCTCGACGAACACGTATCGATGTGCAAACTCGCCCGAGCGATCCGGCACCGTCTTGCACCATTTGTGCTGCGGGCCGCCCAGGAACCAGCCCGGGTGTTCTTTGACGGCTTCAGCCATGAACACTTCAAGGTCGTGGTGACCCTTGCTCATCGCGATGTAGGTGTCGCTGCCGACGCTTTGCACCTCCAGCGGGTACTGTTTTACAGGCACGGTCGTTCCTTGGCCGCCATATCGCGGCAGTAAGTTGTACAAAAAAATGAATGAGTAGAGGTTTTTTGCCCGGTGGTCCGATTCAGCTCACAGTTCGGCCTTTACCGGTTGTGCACTGGTACCGCTTCGCTATGGTGGTCTTTGGCCCTAAACAAAATGACATCAGTCCTAGGAGGCAGCATGCGCATGCGCGGCGACGTTTATTGGCAGTGGTCGGACCCAACCCTGCACCACCGGGACCATGACGAAACTCTCGATGACGGTACGTTTATCGATGTGCAGGTCCGGCTGTCTCGCACGGGCAACACGCAGATGTTCATCGGCGTCTATGCGGCCGCTGGCGCTGCGATCCACGAGGAAGCTTTCGACTCCAGGCCAGGCGAATCGATGACCAGGGCATTGGCCTGGGGGGTAGGGCGTGCCCGCCGGATTGCCACCGAAGGCCTGGCTGCAACGGACAAGATTGCGGCCTGCTCGAAATAGAGGGGAGAGGGGTTACAGCTGGATGGAGTACAAATGTGCTCTTCTGAAGCAGCTAGATGCTCAGTTTCCTGCATGATCGGCATTCGCGCATAATCAGTTATTTACTTCAAAGGCCGTATCATGGAAAAAGCCTGGGTGCGCTGGCTTGTTTGCCTATTGCTGTTCCTAAGTGGTGGTATTTTTTTCAAGCTCCTACCGCAGGTAAGCGTCGATCTCAAGCTTGATTGGAACGCATTTTCTGCGATCGGCACTTTTGCAGCAGTAATCGTGTCGCTCTACCTAGCGAGCTCCGCGGAGAGAAAGCTGGTCGCGGAGCGCAAGGAGCGTTCGGCGCTGGTTGCTGCCCGTGTATGGCCTATTGCAGACGCATTGAACGGTCATTTGTCCGACCTAAGTGGCTGGGTATATTTCGATAATCTTGATGACCCGGAAAAGATTTCGGATATACGCGAGAGGGTCAAACGACTGCGGGTGTGCCTAGATTGCATGAAAATTGACGATGTCGAACGAATTGTGGCTATCGACATTGCCGTCGCTAGCTACCTATCGAGAGCTATCGGAGAAATTGAAGGTGTGGTCGTTTCAGTGGAAAGGGAGGGGAAAGAGTGGGACGCTATTTCCCAATTAAGTAAAGAGTTCTATCGGAAGCATTGGGGCGACGCGATACTCAACGCTCGGGATTTTCTTCAGATGGCTCTTCCCAGTCTTCAGCATGCAGCCCAGAAAGCCGCTCCTATCCCTGACTGGGCAGAGATTTACGCCAATGAGGAAATCGGTGACTAGGCTGCTTGGTTCTGCTGATCAACTACACGCCAAGGGTCGTTGGCGCGAGCTAAGGCAGCCATTGGCGGCGGGCTGACGCTATTGCCGCACATGTGCACCTGCTCGGTCTTGGTGAACGGCTTGCCGTCGGCACCCTTGTCGATGATGTAGCTGGCCGGGAAGCCTTGGGCGCGGTAGAGCTCGTGCGGCTGCAGCATCCTCAGGCAGATGTCGACGATCACATAGGGCGTGCCCCTCACGGACACGGTGACCAGGCCCAGGCGGTCCTTGGTGGTCACCGTGGGCGCTGGCGAGTCGCAGGCGCTGATGTTCTCCGTCCCGTAGTAACTGATCAGGAACGCGGCGACGCGCAGGGCGCCTTCCTCGTGCTCTGGCGATAGCTTGTACTCGACCAGGGCGTGATGCTCGGCGCCGGCGGTCATGGTCGGCACCGGATCATCTACCGCCCGCCCTACGCAGTTGCGGCGGAGCGTGGCCAGGCTGGCCGTTACGAGGCGCTGCTGGCTGCCGGTGTTGGTGACTGTGGTCAGTGGCTCGTCCGCGCCCTTGGCTGGCGTGGTGTTGAATCCGCCGTTGGCCTGCTCAATGAATGCTGTGCACACGCCCATGGCATGGGCCGCACCCGCAGGCCGCTGGTAGTTGCCGCCGCTCGTTATGGTCGGCACAGGATCGGTGATGGCTGCCCCTTCGCTGTTGAACCTGAACTTGACCAGATGCGCCGATGCCAGCGCCCGGTGGCTTTGAGTCATCAGCGTGCCCATGGGCTGGTCAGCTGCTACTGGCTTACCGGCATAAACCGGGCCGCCGGCCCCGACCATTACCGGGCTGGCCATGGCGAAAGAGCCACCGCGCGGCCAGGAAGTGACGGTGCGCAGCGGCTCATCTGCCGACTGGGCGAGTTCACCCGACCAGTTCGCGATCGGCACGATGAAGGGCTGCGGGTTATCCAGCACGAACTTCTTCATACCCTTGGCCACTCGCCGCAGCGTGGCATCGGCCAACGCCTTCTTGCGGCTGAAGATGCTCTTGCTCGGCACGCTCCAATCGATGCAGTCGGCGGCGGTGCGCCACTTCTGCTGGCCCTTGGCGGGGTTCTTGGCGTGGGTTGGTTTTGGCCACACAATTGGCTGGCCATCGCAGCGGGCGATCATGAACAGGCGCTCCCGGCTGGTGGGCGCGCCGAAGTCGCAGGCCTTGATGATCTGCCATTCAACCTGGTAGCCCATGCCTCCGAGCAGATGCACAAACCGGCGCCAGGTGATGCCGCGCCGCTTCGGGTCGGGCACCAAGAACTGCTGTTGCACTGGTACGCGCTCGCTTACGGCGGCCACGCTGCCGTCCAGCTTCATCACCCGGCCAGTGGCCTTGTCGCGCTTCGCCACCAGCGGGCCCCACTGCAAAATCTGTTTCACGTTCTCCAGGCTGATCACCCGCGGCTTCTTCTTGCCTGCCCACTTCAAGCCAATCCACGACAGGTTGCGGATCTCGCGTTTGCGCGGCTGCCCGCCGGCTGCCTGGCTGTGGTGAGTGCAGTCGGGGCTCATGTGGAACCAGCCAACGGCGCGGCCCTGGCATTCTTCGTCCGGGTCACCCTCGAACACGTCGGTGGTGAAGTGACGCGCCGCTGGGTGATTGGCAGTGTGCATGCTGATGGCCGCCGGGCTGTGGTTCTTGGCCACGGTCACCGGCCGGCCAAGGCCAATTTCCAGCCCTGTACCGGCGCCGCCGCCACCGCAGAAGAAGTCCACCACGATCTCGTCGTCTTGCGGGTCGAAGCCAAGGCCGTACTGGGTTTTGAAGTCGAGCGGGTTCTTTTTCTGAAATGCAGACATGGGCGGTCCTCGCCGGGGTGGCGTTATCGTTGAATAGGGGAAGGCGCTGGCGGGCAGCGCCGGAGGGTCAGGCGGCCGCCGTTGCGTCAGTTGCTGGCTTCGGCTGGTAGACCAGCGTGCCGTCGAGGATGGCGGCCTTGATCGCTTCGAATTCCCAGGCGTAGTACTGCGACTCGACGTAAACCCGCAGTTCTGGGTAGTCGTGGTGCTTGCGGCGAATGAAGGCCTCGGCCGCTTCCTTGGTGAAGTGGCTGTTCACGATTTCCCAGCGCTTGTTCCACCCAGTGACTGTGTGGTCGTCGAGTTCAGCTAGGAACTGCCACTGATCATCCGTATCCAGATCAAGGAAATCGCATGCGTGGTCGACCTGGACCGCCTGGTTGACCTCCTGCTGCTCTTCCTCGTCGAGATCTGCCCAGTATTCTTCGGGGCTGAACCATCTGTTGTCTTCCAGGCAGACCGCCAGGCCCTCGGCGTAGTCAGCCTCATAGCCGTAGTCGATGCGCTTTTGCTGCACGGTAAACAGCGCGCAGGCCGTGTGGTGCCACTTCACGCCTTGGCCATTGCAGTGGTGGCGAAGGCGGGTAACGAAGTCCGACCATGTGTCGGAGGTCATCGGGTGGCCGGTTGCCAAGCTCGGGCTGGCTTCGGTATCGCTCATGGCTTTCTCCATGCATGCGCCGCCCTCCGTGGCCGGATGCGGCATGGTGTTGGTATGAGAGTTGCTCTACCCCTCAAACACTAAGAATTTGGGGGAATGCCGTAATGACACAGGACGATTTTCGCTACATAGTCTTCGTGGTAGTAGCTGTGGTGGTCCTTACGATTGTGGGGTCATGGGTGTTTCTTGAATCCATTAGCTGAGCCCCACCGGCGGGTCATGCCAACCCCTGAGTTGGGCCTGCTCGCATGGTGGCAATTTGGTTTGGGATGGGGTATTACGGGTGACCGGCATGGGGCCGGGCAGGGAGCCTATCTTGAAAAAACTGTTTCTGATCGTCGCGTCTTTGGCCATCGCCACATCTGCCTCCGCTGAAATCCTGACCCCAGAGCCTTCAAAGGCTTGCGCACTGCTCGCGGATGCAGGGCTGAAGGGGCGGAAATGGGTTGATGACTACGGCGATGGATCTGCAGGTTGTGCCAGCGACTACAAGGACATCGGCAGCAGTTCAGCGGGAATGGCTAACAATCTTGCCTACTACGTGACTGGAGTAGGTTCTTCCGCGAATGAGGTCAAGTTGGTTCTCAATTACAACCAGCCCTCCCATTCCGCATCAGGAAGTGCAGCGCTGCTAGCGGCATCGAAAAAGCTTTCACAGCGGGCCCTTGGGGCTAGGCTCCCCGATTCCGTCGCCAATCTCATCAAGAAAGGCGACGCAGGTTCGGAGAAAGTCGGAAAGGGCGTGGTTGAAGTAGTGCGTGATGACTGGCCTACTGGCAAAGGCTATGAAGTGAAAGTGATAATGCGTTAAGCCGCAGGGCGATCGATCTGGTCATCTGCATCCTGATCGGGGTCAGAAACGATACTGCGTACGCTGGCGTCGTAGAAAGCCTGCACCACATCTTCGCTAAGTAGGATTTCGTGGCGCATCATCAGGAACTTGGCCAGATCAGCATCGCTCATGGCATCCATCTTCAGGATCGCCATCTGAAGCACCTCGTTTATCTGCATGCCTTTGGATCGCTCGCAGATCCGTTCCATCGCCTGATGGATGCCTGGGCGTACCCGGTGCCTCAGCGCCTTCTCGTCGAACTTGATGCGCTTCCTCTCAGTATTTTCATTACGCTGCTGCTGCGTCAGAGCCATCATCGCCTCCATTGCGTACGAACGCGGTGCCGGGCCCGTAATTCATCAGGTCGCACACCCGGTTGATGATTTTGAGCGCGGCGTCGAACACCTTGTCGTCGTCCGGCTCGCGGGCCAGGCGCTTCATGTTCGGCTGGTGCTCTAGGCAGACTTTGTCGACCAGGCGCCGGGCCAGCCTGCGCAGATGGTCGGCGCTGTCGTGCTCCCGCAGGCTCAGGGCGAAGGCCAGGGCCACATCGTCAGGCCGGTACTGGCAGCCGCTGCGGGTGTTGTACAGCTTCTTGACCGGCCGATTCATCCAGGCCGGCAGGGTTACGACTCCAGAGGGTGCTTTCTGCATGTCTGTGCTCCGTGAGGCCGCTGGGCGGCAGGTGGAACTGTTCTTGCCGCCGGCGCTGGCGGACGAGGGTGCTGAGCCGTCTCATTTCCGTGCGCGAGCCAGCGGAAAATCGATGGCGTTTCGTTCGATGATCTTCACCATGGTTCCGTAGTTGATTCCGAGCCGATCGGATACCTGGGCGCGGTGCAGGCCTTCGTCTCGCAGGGCGCAGATCCGCTCAACGAGCTTCAACTCTTCGATGCGCTTCTGGTTGCGATGGATCTGGCGCTCAACCTCGCGCTTGTGGGTTCCTGAGCTCATCCGCTCAGGCCGACGGAACACGAAATTCCCTTCTCGTGAGGCCCGGAATAGGGCCTGCTTGGAATATCCGGTGGCCTCGTGAACCTGCTGGCAGGTCATGGTCTTGGCCATCTTGCGGATCTCGGCCAGCTGGGAGAGGCGCTTGACCACGCGCGGGTCTTCTTTCTTCTCCGGCGCCGCGCGGATCACCTCGACATCGCGGTGCGGCCGAGGCGGAACGTATTGGAAGCCATCGAGCACAACGATGCTCCCTCCAGATGTGAAGAAGGCCGCTTTGGCGGCCTCCAGGTCGATTGATGGGTTCATGCTGCCCCCTATGCTGCGATGCCGAGCACCCGGTTCATGCGCTCGTCGAGGATTTCGTAAAAGGTCTTCACCCGCTCCGATAGCTTTCGGATCATCGCTTCGTCCCGGTAGGCGCGCTTCACGAACAGCGGCATGCCCGGCCAGTAGCAGATGAAGTCGATCCACTCGCGCTCCGATACCCACAGGCCGCCCTGGCACTGGGCGACGTGCTCCTTGGGGATCTCTCCGCCCAGGATCACGTCCACCTGCAGCTTCGGCAGCTTGGTCTTTATCTCGGTCAGGCCCTTGTCGCCTACCAGGGCGTCCGGCGAGTAGCCGATTCCGTGGTTGAGGATGATTCCGACCTCTGTCGTTTCGACCTCCTCGCTGTCGCGGTAGAGGTTGCGGGCAACGCCTTCCAGCTCATGGCCGCGCTCTGTATGCCGGTTGCCGCTGAACGGATCGGCCGCTTCGCCGGTGATGCGCTCGCCGATCAGCGTGTTCATGTAGGTGAAGGCGCCGGTACCGAAGCCGGCCTCGCCCTTTCCGTTCACCAGCAGGCAGTCAAGTTCGCTGCAGGTGATGATGCCCAGGCGCAGGTCAAGCCAGGCCTGGGTGCCTTGTTCGACATCTGAGATGATCTGCATGGTTTACTCCTGCGGCCGGTTTGCCGACTTGGTGAGGCGAGCGAGCACAACGTCGAACTCGGATTTGTAGACGTTGGCAGCGCAGCCGTACTTTGCGTTGAAGTTGTCGACCAGCACCTGGCTGCATTTTTTCAGTAGCTCGTCGAGTTGGGCGGCTTGGCGCGGGGTGATGACCGGCTCGTCAGCCACCTGCGTCGGTACGGCTCCTTGGCCGTCATCGTCTTCGCCGGTGGTGGTGAAGTTCAAAAGAGCGCCTGCCGTGTAGCGCTTCCCGTAGCTAACTGAACTGGCAACAGCCTGGACGGCATTCTTGCTACCGGTAGCATCGGCTGGCAGGAGGATTGATGTCGTTTCCCGGTGGCCGTCTCGATGACTAAGCACGCCCTCAACCTCGATGCCTCTTTCGGCGCGTGGAATTCGGAAGGTCAGTGCAAAACCATGCCTCGCCAAGATGGGCTTCAGCTCTTCGTTGATGTCCTCCCACAGGGCGTAGGTAGATTGGACATTCTTGTACTTGTCCTTGATTGCGCCGCGCTCACGGATAACCGGAAGCTCTTCCTGCATGGCGGCTAGGGCGGCATCGAACGCTTGCTGCGCCTGTTGCGCTTGGTGCTGGCGGTGCATCGCCATCAATCGCTCCATCTTGTCGATGTCTGCATTGGGCGACATTGCGACTTGCTGGATGATCTGCAGGATGGTCACCGACTCGGCGGCAACGGCCGGCGGCTGGGAATGGGTTTCGACCCTGGCTACTTGGCTCATGGCGACCTCAGAAGTTGATAGTGATGTTCGGGACTTCGCGGCGGGCGATCTTGAGCACGATGGCCCTGGCCAACTCCTCGGTGATGTTCAGTGACATCAAAGCGGTTTTGGCCTCACCCATGACTTTGGTCTTGTGGGCTTGGTCTCGCTCGCGGGCCTCTTGCTGCCTGAGGATCTCGGCGGCAGCGGCATCGGCGCGGCGGCGCTCGTCCTCGCGGGCTAGTTCAATGTCGCGCTCAGCCTGCAGGGCTGCTGCCTGGCGCTCTTGCTCCATCCGCTGCTCGGTGGCAACGCGGTCGGCTTCGGCCTGCACCCTGGCGCGCTCGGCCTGTTCAGCCTGCAGCTTCAGCTCCAACTCCCGACGCTCGGAGGCGGCCTTGGCTTCCTGCTCGCGGCGTAGCGCGGCTTCTCGTTCTGCCTGGGCCTTCTGCTCAGCCTCGCGGCGGGCGCGTTCTTCTGCTTCCCGTGCGATGCGCTCCTCACGCTCCTTCTGCTCGCGGGCGGCAGTCTCGGCGCGCAGGCGCTCCAGCTCTGCCTGCTCGGCCTCGTACTTCTCCTGCCTGGCCAGTGATGCGCGTAGGGACTCCAGCGTTTTGGCCTTGACCTGGTGCGCCTCTGCCTCGAACTCTTCGAAGCCTTCGTCAATAACGACTGCTTCGGCGTTGTCGATCTTGAAGCGGATGCCCTCCGCAAACAGCGTCTCAACGTCCACCAGGTCGCGCAGCTGCTGGATGCGCGTTTGGTGCCGGTCAACTCGGGCATCCTCTGCGGCCTGCCAATCGTTCAGCGGCCGGCGAACCTCTTCCTGCCAGGCGTCCAGGGTGTCGCGCATCCTCTTACGCTCGGCGTCGATCTTCTTCGGGATCTCCTTGAGATCGGCCACCAGATCCTTGCCGACGTTGTCCAGCGCGGTCTTAGACCGGGCCACCTTGTACGCGATTGAGGCGATGGCCTCGCGGCCCTTGCGGGTGGATACGTCCGGCACGAAGGCGTCGATCTCGTCGCGGATCTTCTGCAGGTACGGCTCTAGGCCGTTCGGCGCTTGGAATACTTGCAGGGCTGTTTCTTTCGGCGGCACAGCGGCCAGTTCGGTTTGTGCGGACATTAGAAAACCTCGCGCCAGGCCGGCGCCGTCAGTTGGAATGGGGAAATGCCAGGTCACCCAGATTGGAGGTGCCGCCCAGGCCCTGGCTGCGGTGGATGGTTGCGCGCTCTCGCCGCTTACGCTCCCGAAGGGGTACGGTTATCCCGAAGGCCCGCCGTGCGCCGGGTGTGAATTCAGGAAGTGATGGTGCCGGCCAGGGCGCTCAGGAGGAGCCAGCCGGTGCAGAAGGTGAGGGCGATGAAGGAGCCGCGCCAGGTGACAAAGCGACGGGCCCGCCGGTAAGAGGTCAAGCCCGAACCTCATAGCCGACCGTCCACTCGCCGCAAATACAGGCTCGGCATTTCCAGGCCTGCGGGTTCTCGATGCTGGCCAGCGCCGCCTCGTTCACCGCGGCGGCGAACGTAGGCCCCTTGAACAGCATAAGCACCCGGTCGGCCGGCATGGCCTGAGCCTCGGGCAATTCGGCGATCTGCTCGTCGATGAGCGTTTGAACGATTGGCGTGGTCATGCAACCTCCTTGCGCCCATCAACGATCTTGTTGAGGCGCCCGCAGTAGTGGTTGAACTCTTCGATGGTGATGCGCTGGTCGGCCAACATTTCGGTGAGGAGCTTCTGCACCATCACTTGCCAGCTCAGGTCGGTGCCGGGGTGCGCCAGGGCGTCGAGCTCTTCGTCGATCAGGACGTGCGGGCTTCTCATTGCGCGTCCTCGGCCTGGGCCAGCACTCCCTCTTTCGCGAAGGGCTGGAGAAGCGTGCGAGCGATCTCCTGCAGCATGGCGTTAGGGTTGGCCACGCTCATGATCTCGTCGGCCGCTGCTGCGGCATCGCTGGTGGACTTGCAGCGCGCGGCTAGCACCAAGCGGCCCAGCACCGAGTTGCTGACCCCTACCAGGCCCAGCTGGCCCATCACGAACTCGTCCACCGCCTGAGCGAAGCGCTCGAAGGTGACCCCCTGCTGCGGCCGCAGGCGGCGCTGAAACAAGACGTCGCGACGCGCCATCAACTCAGCGATGCCGTCGTCGATCCAGATTTGCTCAGCTTCTTCCGGCGGGCTTTCGCCCACCGCCGGAGGCAACTGGTTGTCGTACTGCCATTGTGCTGATCGAAGTGCGCCCATGGCGTCCTCCTGGTGGTTGTGCGGCCGCATTGGCCAGGAGCCAGGCGCGGGTGACCAAACCCACCGTGAAAGGTGGCCTGGCGCCTGCCAATGCGGTCGAAGTGAAGGGGAGGAGATGCGAAACGTGAAAGCCCGAGGATTGCCCGGGCTTTCATCAAAGGTGCTGCTCTCTGAGGCAGTGCCGAACTGGAAGGCCTCGGCGCGCTGTCCTGTTACATGACAAGTCCTCCGGTGATCGCACGCTGAAATCGCAGCGGCACTCAAGAAGGGGATGCGGGATGCATCGGGGTGTGATCTGGCCGGCTCGGCGCCGGGGTCATTCTTTCGACTCAGCTTTACCTGGCCGCCGCTGGTGCTACCCCGGCCTACGCCAGACGGGCTGACCACCTCCAGTTGTGCGCATGCCTGCGCTTCCAGATCACACTCCGATGAAGCCTGCGATGGGGAGCAGGGCATCGGGCAGTTAACGTCAGGCTGACGTGGCGCTGGTTGTTCCTACGGCTACCGCCATGGGTAGCCAGGGTATGGTTCACCGGAAAGCCTGTACTGCGCCTGTCCGGCTAGCTTCTCCCAGAGGGCTTTCAGGCGCTTACGGCCGGCCTTCGTTTGCTGGTCGGGGATCACCGTTTTCGCAAGCGCGAAACCGCATTCGTCACTGCAGCAACTGAAGCTGTGTCCCCATGCCGAGCTCGACATGCGGGCTCCGCCCCATTCGTCCTTGGCGTCTTTTGCTCCGCAGTGCGGGCAGTCATGCGCAAGGTAGTACTGCCTGAATTTCATGATTCAGCCCTCGGTTGATTTCCCGTCAGGCCCTGTCGCCAAGGCCAGCCAGTGAAATCAGTGGTCGAACGGCGGCTTTTCTCCGATGCGCTTCACCTTTTCAGCGTGGAATGCCTGGGCAATATCGAAGGCGTCCGAGGCGATTTCATTAGGAAGGCGGGGCGATCCGCCAGCCAGCAGGCCGGCGAGAACTACCATGGCTGCCGCTTCAATGTCGTCGTATTCGTTGCGGGTCATGCTGTGTACCTCCAGTGGATTCCCAAAGCACCCGGTCGCCCAGGTGCTTCAGTGAATCGTTCTGTCCCATTACCGCCGGGGTGGCGGGGCGCATTGCATGCCCGGGTCGTTCTCTCGGTTTAGGCGTTTCACCTTCGTCAGCCGTACAGGGTTGTCCCTGTCGTGGGCAGCCTTTCGGGGCTGTCTGATCGCCGGTCGCCGGTAGAGGCAATGCGGTCTGTTGGTTGTTGCGCTGGCTGTTAAAGAGCGGCGGCCAGTGAGGGCCTCTGCAGTCCCTCGTGAGTGACTGCGTGTTGAGGCAAATATCACGCATCGTGTTTTTAATGTCAACACGAAATGTGATTTATTTTCTGGGCGGTGTGTTGAAGATTTTCCCTACAGGCTTGGTTCACGTTTCACGGGCGGTGATGTATGCTCATCCCGGTTACTGGATGGATATACAGTTAAGGAGGTTCAGATGGCAAAGCAGAAGAAGTCGGCACCAGAGAAACGCGAGCGGATGACAGGGGTAGAGCGTTTGGGTTTGCGGGTCTCATCAATGATCAATCACCCGCTCGCGCAGACGCAGCGCTGGGTGACGATTCACCGCCTGGACACAGATGGAGACATGGAGTGGGACGAGGTGATGGAGCTGCTATCTGAAACGCCGGAACTGGACCTAACCTTCAACGATGACGAAAGTGTGACGGTGCGGTGGGAGGCGCAGAGCGTTGAAGATCGGGACGACCTGGTGACGGACAAAGACTGGGTAGAGGAGAAGCTGGGGGAGGAGGCGCCTTTCTGAGGCGCATGAAAAAGCCCGCGGAGGCGGGCTACAGAGAAGCGATCATTTCTGAGATTGTTGAGCCTTCATTTGCTCAAGCAGCTGCCGCGTTTCGGCGGATTGCTGTTTCATTTCTTGAATGGCCGCCGACGTGTCTCTCCCGGAGTCGAAATTGGCTACGCCGTAAGCCATCACTGCAATCACTATGCCCACGATAGCGATGACCGAAAGGATAGAATTCAGAATGATCGTACCCTTTAGCCCGCGAACTCCCGCAAGATCCTTGTCAAGCAACTGCAGGCTATGATTCATCTGCATCAAGCCATCTGTGACCTTGCCTTCAAATTCTTTCAGGCGAGCGTCAACCTTTAGCTGTTGATTTTCAAGCCTGGCGTTGAGCTCTTCGCGCGTAATATCGTTCATGAGATGAGTATCGCTCTCGACCGCCGGGTTGTCACTCTTCAATTCTTTACCACGTACGTTAGCGTGGGTGTTGAGGTGTGGAGTGCATTTTCCAAGCCGTGCCCTGATCGATTCTGGACTATCGTCCGAGGTGGTTTTAAGCATCTGAATCGATCCCGCCTGGTTCCACTTTGTCGATCACAGCATCATCAGGTGTCGGATTGTCTTGGACCCATTTATGAACCACCGGGGCCATGTGTTGCCGTAGGTAGCCGCAGCTTTCACAGTAGTAACCGAACGCGGACAGATAAAATTCCTCTTCCCGATTGCGAACGGGCATACCTACCCGAAAAACGGGTTCATCATCAGGGCTGCAAAGGACAGACCATTCAGTGTGTCCGCAAATTGGGCATTTGTCGGTCTGCGTCCCTTTGGCGGTAATGAACCGCACAAAATCATCCGGAGATACGGACAGCATGGTCATGCGAGGCTTTATTGGTTTAGGGCTATCTGACATTGGGGTGACTCACTTCAGGTCGAATTATTGGCGGGGTGTTCAATGTGCGCAGCTAAACCAAGTGCGCATTCCACACCAGCAGCACCCTAGCCTGGATGTAGGTCATGTCGCGGCGAATCAGCCGATCCTTGTGCCGCGGGTTGTCCGAAATCATCTCGAAATGCTCCTCATCAGCGACCTGCAGCCGCTTGATGTAGAGGAGATCGTCCCACACGAACAAATAGATGCCGTCACCCACGAACTCGCGAATGTGGACATTCACGATCAGCGGGTCGCGGTGCTTAATGGTGGGTTCCATTGACTGACCCCAGCCGGTAACCAGCTTCAGATGGTAGTGCTCATCGAATTCAACACCCAGCTCGCGAAGGTGGCTGGGGCTGACTCGCACATCCTTGAGCATCTCGGGGAAATCATGCGCCATCTCGCCGCCACCCATTGCTGCCCTGACATCGTAGTGGGCAATCCATACCTCATCGCCAACAAGGCCGGGGCGCTGGAATTCTGCAGCGATAACATTCGTAGTAGCCGGCTCTTCGGCGGCTGCAAGTAGCCGCTTACGAGCCTCCTCCGGGATATTTTTGCCACTCTTGGCGAGCATCTGCTTGACCAGGTCGGCAGTGCTTCGCGGCTGAGTGCTTGGAGTCTCAGGGGGGGGAGAGCTCAGCAGCAACTCGGACTGGTCCACGCCCAAGGCTGCAGCGATCGAAGCGATATCAGCCAGCGTGGGTTCCCGCGTGCCTGCCTCATAGTTACCAACACGCGACTGCGATTTCCAGCCGCAAGCGTCTGCGAGCTGTGCCTGTGACATCCCGGTCGCTTTTCTCAGGCGCTTGATGCGCTGACTAAGTGATTCATTCATGCGCGGAATTTCATCACGAAACGTAATATCCGGCTTTCACTTATTGTGATTGCATTTAACACGATGCGTGTTTATCCTTTGGTCATCAATGGAGGAAGACCGTATGAACCAAGTCCGAACGATTCGCGAAAGGGCTGGCGTTACCCAGGCAGCGCTGCGCCGTCAGCTCGGCTGGAATCAGTCCCGCCTGGCCAACTACGAATCAGGCCTGCGGAACCCGGGCCTGCAAGAGGCGCGACTCATTGTGGATGCGCTGAACGTCCTCGGCGCCAATTGCGCTCTTGACGATGCATTTCCGCCCGCGCAAGTCGCCGCTTAACCAATTTTTTAGCCGCAAGGAGCCACCCAAGCATGTACGCCAACCCCAAACACCTGCATGACCGCGAGATCAAGGTCCGGGTCGACGAGGACACGTTTGAACTGATCCAGGCGCTGGCAAAGTTTCACCG
>Ga0213822_1000916_pt1 | contig 18781 bp, 25 predicted proteins | sample MC6MC0908MG_FD_179872 | JGI IMG/M metagenome (GOLD analysis project Ga0213822, IMG submission 179872) | Enriched soil aggregate microbial communities from Iowa State University, Ames, United States - MC6-MC0908-MG | ecosystem: Environmental > Terrestrial > Soil > Unclassified | place: USA: Iowa...
AGCTGGTGGAATTCCATTGATAATTCCGCTTGGCGTAGAAGAGGATGTAGCACAAATTTTATCGTTAACGGATGGATTATTATTATCGGGTGGCTATGATGTACATCCATTCCTCTTTGGTGCAGAACCTACACCGAAATTAGGGAAAGTTCATCCAGAAAGGGATTCAGTGGAGCTTGCCTTAATTGAAGCGGCCTTTATTCGCCAAATGCCGATTTTTGGCATCTGTCGAGGGATGCAAATACTAAATGTAGCGCTAGGAGGTACGGTCTATCAGGATATTGATAGCGAATATCACAGTAGTAAATTATTAAAGCACAAACAACAAGCGGCTCGAGGCGTTGCTACACATTATGTTCATGTTACACCTGATACACTATTAAAAACGATTATTGAGGAAGCGCAAATTGCTGTCAATTCATTTCATCATCAGGCTGTAAATGTAGTTGCGGAAAAAATGAAAGTAGTAGCAAAATCAAGTGATGGTATCGTTGAAGCGGTAGTACACGAAGATTTACCATTTTGTCTGGGCGTACAGTGGCATCCTGAAGAGCTAGCCATTGTAGGAGATGAAAGATCGAAGAAATTGTTTACTGCATTTGTAAAGGCAAGTTTGAAATTCAAAGTAGAGGCATAAGACTTGATAACTTAAAACTGCTAGTTCGACGTTTCGATGCTTACAAGGAATCCATTCTAAAGTGGATTCTTTTTTTCTTTTAAGCAAAGTTATGCTCAAAAGAAAAAAGATGTCCGAAAAGTCTCCTTCGACATCTTCATTTAGTGCTAATACTAGCAACACGTTTTCGTATTTTGATTTTTTCAAAAAGGACTGGACTAAACGCGTGTACTCGTTCTCATCTTGCTTAATTCTCTAGCCTTAAATTAAGAAAAAGAGGTATATGCGAACATAATATCCTCTTTTTCTACTTTAATATTGAGATACTTTTAATGTACACGACGATAGAGACCAACAACTTGCCCCAAAATAGAAACTTGGTCTACGATAATCGGCTCCATTGTTGCGTTTTCAGGCTGTAAACGAAAATGGTTTTTTTCCTTGAAGAAACGCTTTACAGTTGCTTCATCCTCTTCAGTCATGGCTACGACAATATCACCATTATTAGCTGTTGCTCTTTGTTTAACTATGACTAAATCACCGTCTAAGATGCCAGCTTCAATCATTGATTCACCCATAATTTCTAGCATAAATAACTCATCTTCGCTTGTACCATAAATATCTGGAAGTGGGAAGTATTCATCGATATTTTCAATAGCAGTGATTGGAGAACCTGCTGTAACCTTCCCAACAAGTGGGACATGTACAACTTGTTGCTTTTGAATAGAATCCTCTGGCTCTAGGATTTCAATAGCGCGTGGTTTAGTTGGGTCTCGACGAATGAAGCCCTTTTGTTCTAAACGAGCTAAATGTCCATGAACTGTTGAGCTTGAAGCAAGTCCAACTGCTTCACCAATCTCACGTACAGATGGTGGATACCCCTTTGTGCGTACTTCTTCTTTGATGAACTCTAATATGGCTTCTTGTCTTTTCGAAACTTTTTTCATGATTGCTCACCTCTTTTTTTCTAATCATTCTACTTATTAGTAGTATAACAGAATGCGAACACTTAAGCAAACATAGGTTCGAAAAGTGTTTGACAAAAACGTTTGTTCGCATTATTATAAGAACATACATTCCGAACAAACATTCTAAAAGGGGTTATGATGATGAACTGGTTAAAGAAAAATCCACACATTACTACTTTATTAGGGGCATGTCTACTATTTGCAGCATACCTTTTTATAACAGATCCAGGCGATGTTACTTACGCTGAAATTGAAATCGAACATGGTGATAGTTTATGGTCGTTAGCTGAACAATACTCTGGTAAAATGAAAACGGATGATTGGATTAAGCTTGTGAAAGTAGAAAATGAATTATCGAACGTTGATATTATTGCAGGTAAATCCCTAGTGATTCCAGTAGTGGGTGACCAGTCCATGCCCATAAATTCAATTGAAATTGCGAGAAATGAACAATGATAAATAAACAACAATCGGCTGTTGTCTATTGCCGTGTAAGTACAGAAAAAGAGACACAAAGTTCCTCGCTTGAGCGTCAACAGGAGGAGTTGATGCGCTATGCTAAAGAGCAGGGCTACGAAGTGAAGCACGTTTTTATGGATAAGCATAGTGGCTATGATGTGGAACGTGAGGGCTTACTTGAAATGCTCGACTTTATTAAGGAAAAAGAAGTTAAAGCATTATTTGTACAGGATGAAACACGTTTAGGACGTGGAAATGCTAGAATGGCAGTATTGCATTTATTACAAAAAACTGAAACGGATGTTTTTTCTATGCGAGACGAAGGCCCTGTACAATTAAATGAAATGGATACGATGCTACTAGAGATTTTAGCGATCGTAGAGGAGTACCAGCGCAGAATCCATAATGCTAAAATACGTCGTGGTATGCGTCGTGCCGTTGAAAATGGCTATCGTCCTGAAAACAATTTATCTAATCGGGGAAATCCTAATGGTCAAGAACGTAAGGATGTGCCTGTAGAAGAGATTATCAAGCTACGTAATCGAGGCTTCACCTTTGATGAAATCGCCATGACACTAAAAGGTCTAGGTTTTGATGTAAGTAAAGCTACTGTACATCGGAGATATAGGGAACATCAAGAAAGTCTGACGGGTAAATAAAATGAAACTTCAATCATTAGGAGTTTCGTCATCCTGCTGATAGGAAGCTTCATCTTATGGCGACGCTAGGGGACCAACGTTTTGTTGGCCCAATAACGGTCAGTTAATCGTACTGACCGTTATTTCGGGTAAAATTGCACTACTAGTCTTTTCTTAATTAATACAAACTCTCAATAATAACGTTGTCTGGTAGTTTAAATGGATTTTCTTTATTTATTCTGTCATAAAACATGATACCATTTAAATGATCTATTTCGTGTTGCATTAAGATGGAACCGTATCCATTGAAATGATAAATGGCTTCTTGCCCGTGTATGTCATATGCTTTAACTTTAATTCTTTCATATCTTGGAACAAAGCCATTAACTTTTCTATTGACCGAAAGACAACCTTCCCCCTCAGGTAAATAAATCATGTTTAAAGAGTGACTAACGATTTTTGGGTTAATTAACATATATTCATGATGTTTATCTCCATCTTTATAAAGTGCAGTAAACATTCGTTTATTCAGACCAATTTGATTGGCAGATAAGCCAACTCCTGAACGTAATTTATATTTTTTTGAAATATCCGGATCTTGGCTATTTTTTAAATACTTAAGCATACAAATTAATGTATCTTGATCTTCTTTTGAAACAGGTAACGTAACCTCATTCGTATTTTTTCGTAATATCGCGGCACTCTCCTTTACAAAATCTTTCATTGTTATCATATACTCAAGATGGAATTTACTCATATATAAACACCTCATCAACTTTTCTATTTAGAGCTTTAGCAATTTTAAATGCTAATTCAAGCGTTGGGTCATACTTATCGTTTTCAATACAATTAATAGTTTGTCTGACAACTCCACATTCCCTTGCAAGGGCTTCTTGCGTCATTCCTAATTTTTTTCTTAATGCTTTTATTATATTCTTCAGACTTATACCTCCTTTTGTCTAAAGTTTTGGTTAATTTATTTTATTAAAATTGATATAAAACGTCCAATGTATTGGACATTTTGAGTTATAAAAAAGAAGTAGCACTTGACTACTTCTCACTATTTTTATTTCAACTAATAGTGTTTCCTACGATCTATTAACAAAAGTAAAAAGAATTGGTTATGCCCATTCTTCATCTAATACAGCATAATAATATTCATCCCACCACTCATCTCCGTGGGGAATACATTTTTTAAAATAACCTTCGCGTCTCATGCCGATTTTCTCCATCACTCGATACGATGGGATATTTTCTGGCTGGCATGTTGCAATAATTCTATGAAGTTTCATTTCTTTGAATCCATAGTCCAGTACAGCTCTTGCGGCTTCAGAGGCGTATCCATTATTGTAATAGTTCGGATTCAATACCCAACCAATTTCATACGTATGGTCACCAAAACATTGATGGAAAACCATATGACCAATAACAATATTTTCATTTAGTAAAATAACAGGAAAGTGTTTTGCTTTGTCACCGCTATTTTCTGAAACAAACTTTCTGGCTTCCTCTTCATTAAAAACGCCCTCTGGAATATAATTCATCACATTTGGATTTGAAGTATATTCATAGACAGCTTGCCAATCTTGAACCTCAAATTCTCTTATTAATAGTCTTTTCGTTTTGATAAACATTTCATTTTTCCCCCAAGCATAATGGATCTTTTTGTACCCCATAAATTAGTTTACACTTCTAACTTCACAAAGTCATGCATGAAGTGGCATTTATTGTAAACATTGAAGGTCACTAAAAAGGTTGGTATAACTGCATTTTAAGGGAATCCATGCTATACTTTGCATACCATATTCATTAAGATATGTATTGAAAGGTGTGTAACTATGTTATCAAAAGAAAAAATTAACCGAATCAATGAACTTTCTGCCAAGGCTAAAAGTGGACAATTAACAGAGTCAGAAGCTAAGGAACAAACAGCGCTTCGCAAGGAGTATCTAGATACATTTAGAGCAACGATGCGTGATACAATTGAAAATGTAAAAGTGGTAGATCCAGAAGGTAATGATGTAACACCAGAGAAGGTAAAACAAGCGAAAAAAAATAAATTTCTAAATTAATGTGTCACATATTTCTATAAAGTATGTTATAAAACGTAAATAGTATAACAAAAACATTGTTTTCTGAAGCAATGTTGACTAAACTGTAAAAGAACAATATATAGGACGAGAAAGGATGTCACAACATAATGACTCAACATGCGGATCAACTAGCGATTAATGCTATCCGAACTTTGTCAATCGATGCAATTGAAAAAGCAAACTCAGGTCACCCAGGTTTACCGATGGGGGCAGCGCCAATGGCTTATACGCTTTGGACAAAACAACTTCGCCATAATCCGGCAAATCCAAAATGGTATAACCGCGATCGTTTTGTACTTTCTGCAGGTCATGGCTCTATGCTTCTATATAGCCTACTTCATCTTGGTGGCTACGGCTTACCAATGGAAGAAATTCAAAACTTCCGTCAATGGGATTCATTAACTCCAGGACATCCTGAATATGGTCATACTGTTGGGGTAGAGGCAACAACAGGTCCTCTAGGTCAAGGTATTGCTATGACAGTTGGTATGGCAATGGCTGAACGTCATTTAGCAGCTACTTATAATAAACCAGGTCATGACATCGTTGATCACTATACATTCGCACTTTGTGGCGATGGCGACTTAATGGAAGGTGTAGCAGCTGAGGCTATCTCTTTAGCAGGTCACTTAAAGCTTGAAAAATTAATCGTGCTTTACGATTCTAATGATATTTCTTTAGATGGTGACTTAGAAAAGTCATTCTCAGAAAACGTGCAAAAACGTTTTGAATCTTATGGCTGGAACTATTTAAAAGTTGCTGATGGTACTGATGTTGAAGCGATTAACACAGCTATCGAGGAAGCTAAAAAATCAACTGGCAAGCCAACACTGATCGAAGTAAAAACTGTCATTGGTTTCGGTTCACCTAACAAATCAGGTAAAGCAGATTCTCACGGTGCACCATTAGGTAAAGATGAGACTGTATTAACAAAAGCAACATATGAATGGGCACATGAACCATTCCAAATTCCAACTGAAGTATATGATACATTTACTGCAGCTGCAGAGCTTCAGGGGGCACAACCAGAAGAAGCTTGGAATGCTAAATTTGAAGCATATAAGCAAGAGTTCCCAGAATTAGCAGCACAATTTGAAAAAGCAATGAATGGTCAATTACCAGAGGATTTCGCTTCAGAATTACCAGTATATGAAGCAGGTAAATCAGTAGCTACTCGTTCTTCTTCAGGAGAGGCAATCAATGCAATTGCGAAGAAAACACCATCATTCTTCGGTGGTTCAGCTGACCTTGCTGGCTCAAATAAAACAACAATGAAAGGCGCTGGAGATTTCTCTGCAGACGATTATGCTGGCCGTAATATTTGGTTCGGTGTACGTGAATTTGCAATGGGTGCAGCTATGAACGGTATGGCACTTCATGGTGGTCTTAATGTATTCGGTGGTACATTCTTCGTATTCTCTGACTACGTTCGTCCAGCAATACGTCTTTCTGCATTAATGGGTCTTCCTGTTACTTATGTATTTACACATGACTCAATTGCTGTAGGGGAAGATGGTCCAACACATGAACCAATCGAACACCTTGCATCTTTACGCGCAATGCCAAATTTATCTGTTGTTCGCCCAGCTGATGCAAATGAATCAGCAGTTGCATGGGAACTAGCAGTAGCATCAGAAAAAACACCAACAGTTTTAGTATTATCTCGTCAAAACTTACCTGTGCTTGACGCATCGATTGATACAGTACGTGAAGGTGTTACTAAAGGTGCTTATACAGTGTCTCCTGCTACAAAAGAAGTGGCAGATGCCATTTTAATTGCAACAGGCTCTGAGGTTTCACTTGCAGTGGAAGCACAAAAAGCATTAAAAGCAGAAGGTATGGATGTGGCAGTAGTTTCAATGCCTTCTATGGATCGCTTCGAAAAACAAGATGCAGCATACAAAGAATCTGTTCTTCCAAAAGCTGTAACAAAACGTCTTGCAATCGAAATGGGCGCATCATTCGGCTGGCATAAATACACTGGTTTCGAAGGAGACGTTCTTGCAATCGACAAGTTCGGCGCTTCTGCACCAGGTGAATTGGTAATGGAAAAATACGGATTCACAGTAGACAATGTTGTAGCGAAGGTAAAAGCACTATAATTTATAAAATACCGCAATACTCAGTAGGTTAAATCTCCTCTGAGTACTGCGGTATTTTTTCATGTTTAGAGGACTTCACTAAAGAAATCCAAACAGCTGCACAATGAATGAGAAGCATAACGACAAAACAGTAAAAGCCCTTGTTACTTCCTCCTAAATTTAGCTCATCAACAATAATGCCACTAAACCAAAGGAGCTGACCTGTGACAATTACTGAGAGGCTTGCAAAAAGTAAACAAAACCAAATAGATACTTTTTTTATAATGACAATAATGAGTAGTAAAACAGCAAAAAGTAGGGTAGCTTCAAAAATCGGGTCAAGAAGTGAAAACGCATTTTCATCTACGAAATGCTTATAAGTAAATCGAGTATCCACACAATCCCTCCTTAAAAATAATCCGCAACTTTTAGTGATCAGCCAAAATAATAACGTTTTTGGTAATAAAAGGTTTCTTTGGTTAAAAAATATCTAGTATTAATTTCCATTTGATTTACAATGAAAAGAGTAAGTATCGTACTAGAAATGTTGAGGGGGATTTAAATGAATCCACAAGCTATACTTACACAAGTAAAGAAAACGTTCTCAAAATTAGATTGTACAGGTGGCGGGGTTATTATTATTAAGCATGGTCAAACTGTACTAGAAGAATATTTTGGTGAGCAAGGACAACGAAAAGGAGCAAAAAAGGTTGGGCCACATACTCTTTTTCATCTTGCTTCTGTTCGTAAAGCTTACGTTGGTTTTGCTGTAGCATATGCGATTTATCACAACTACATTGCCTCGATAGATGATAAACTAAGTGATTATTTAGGGAATGAAGAGATTTTTAGAGACGTTTCAATTAGACATCTACTAACACATACACAAGGTTTACATTGGCAAAATGAAAAAATAATTAAGGAATATAAAGCAGGTTATAACTGGGCATATCGAGATATCAATGTAGAACTACTTGCCAAAGTCATTTTTAAAGTTACTGGAAAAACTATTGCAGAAATTGTGGATGAGCAAGTGTTTCAGACATTGTCTTTTACTGAAACAAATTGGTTCAGTGAAAAAAATGGACAGCATATAGAAGTAAAACATAATGATAGTCCATTTTGGTATGAAAGTGATATGTGCGATGGCAGCAAAATGAATATGTATAGTTCATTAAGAGAGCTAGCTAAATGGGGGCAAGTTCATCTGGCTAAAGGGAAAATTAATGGAAATCAAATTATACCTAAGGAAATCATACAGCTATTAACGACAATTCAATCTCCAAATTCTAAACCACAGAACTTTCCAACAAATGGATTTTTTTCTGATTTGTTCAGCCTCAACAGAGGGAGGGGATTACAGAGTTAAGCCCGATATTACCTCAAGGAAGTTTTCAATTACTTGGTTATACAAGCGTAGCATTACTGGTAATTCCAAAAGAAAATATTGTGGCAGTTCGAGGATTTAATAGCTTTGGTTCACCAGATAGGTTTGATTACATCAAAGATATTCATGATTTTGGTTCAACAGTATATCAATCAATTTGATAAAGTAATTTTTTATAAGGAGAGCTTGTGATGAAGAAATATAGAGTTGTTTTATTTGATTTAGATGGAACATTATCTGATCCGAAGATAGGGATAACGAAATCAGTTCAATACGCATTACAAAAGGCAGGTATCGAAGTAAGTAATTTAGATGTACTTGAAAGCTTTATCGGACCGCCATTACAAGTATCTTTTCATGAAATTTATGGATTTAATGATGCGCAAATTGAGCAAGCTATTAGCAATTACCGGGAGCGATTCAAGGAAAGAGGGATGTTTGAGAATAAACTGTACGAAAATATTCCAGCTTTGTTAGCCGATTTAAAGCAACAGGGATATATATTAGCAATTGCTACATCAAAGCCAACTTTATTTGCCGAACAAATTTTAAAATATTTCAACCTTGAACATTTTTTTGACCTTGTCGCAGGTAGCAATCTTGATGGTACACGATCCGCCAAAGGAGAAATTATCGCATTTGTACGCGACCATTTTAATGAAGTGGATAACAATCAATTTATGATGATTGGAGATCGTAAATACGATATTGTTGGGGCACATGAAAATCAAATTGATTCTATCGGTGTTACTTATGGCTATGGCTCACTTGAAGAATTAACGGATGCACAAGCAACATACATAGTTAACAGTGTAAATGAGATTAAAGAACTTCTTGGTTAATAGATAGTCAGAAACTGCATTGGTAGAAATGCAGTTTCGTATTTTTTTTTGGAAAACAGACGGAATCGCTGATAACCCAGGTAGAATCGCTGATAAAAGATCAGAAATCGCTGATAACCCAGGTAGAATCGCTGATAAAAGATCAGAAATCGCTGATAACCCAAGTAATATCGCTGATAACCTAGCAAAATCAGTATTAAATCAAACGACCCAAGAAAAATTTACTTCGCAATCCCATTTTGAAAAGCGTAGACAACTGCTTGTGTGCGATCTTGAACATCGAGCTTCGCTAAAATATTGCTGACGTGTGTTTTCACCGTTTTTAAAGCAATGTATAGTTCATCAGCGATTTCCTGATTTGCTTTGCCTTGAGCCATCAGCAGTAATACTTCCATTTCACGATCTGTAAGTTGCTCATAAAGTGGGGTGCTATTGCCGTGGCGCATACGATGCATCATTTTTGAAGTTACTTCTGGCTCGAGCACGGTTTCGCCGCCCATTGTTTTGCGAATGGCATCCGCGATTTGCTTTGCATTTGAAGTTTTTAAAATATAGCTGACTGCACCAGCCTCTAATGCAGGATAAACTTTATCATCATCTAAAAAACTTGTAACCATCATTATTTTTGCCTCTGGCCATGCTGCTAAAATTTCAGCTGTCGCCTCAGCTCCTGTCATGATTGGCATGACATTATCCATTAAAATAATGTCTGGACGTAGTGTGAGAGCTCGTTCCACTGCCTCTTTACCATTTTCAGCTTCACCGACGACAGTGATATCTGGTTGTGCTGACAAATAGGCAGAAACACCGATACGCACCATTTCGTGATCATCCACTATTAATATTTGTATCATTCACTTCTTCCTCCTTATGTAGCGGGATTTTAACCTCTACAATTGTACCTTCACCAGGCACTGACACAATTTTATACATACAGCCTATCTCTACAGCGCGTTCAGCAATATTTTGCAGACCATAAGAAGTAGATTTATCTGCTTCGACATCAAAGCCGAGGCCATTGTCTTGGATACGTAAGATAGCTAAATCATCGCGGGCAACGAGCAGTAATTCAACTTCGCTCGCTTTGGCATGGCGTAGCGTATTGGATAACGCCTCCTGTGCAATGCGGAATAAATGATCCTCTTCCGCTTTTGATAACGACATTTCCTCCAGCTCATATTCAATATGAAAAAATACTTTTTGCTGCAGCTCAATAATTAACTCCTCAAGACCTTGAGCAAGAGTTTTATTATGCAAAGCTACAGGACGTAGATGTAATAATAATGCCCGCATTTCAAGCTGTGCCTGTTGTACAATTTTTTCGACCTGCTTTAAGCTTGTGGCATTTTCGTCAGTTTCCGTTAAAGCGGAAAGTAACATCGAAGCGGCGAATAATTGCTGCGATACAGAATCATGCAGCTCACGAGCAAGGCGTTGGCGTTCAGCGATAATTCGTTCTTGAATAATTTTATCGTTAGCTTCTGCACGTTCATTGGATAAGCGCTGTAAGCTTTTTCGTTGCGTATCGATTAACTCACTTGTTTGTTCCAAAGCTTTTTTCAAAGGTTTCGGTAAAGGTTGTTTTTTAGGTAATACAAAATCTGGTTCAATTAATTGTTTCACAATGCGGGTTGCCTGAGCTTCTCTTGCACGAGCAGTCATACTAATCCAGCTTGCAATCAGTAAACTGATCGCAAAAAGACTGAGGGCAATATAACCGCCAAGTGGTATATTATTATAATTCTGCTGCCATAATGGCCCCCATATTTTCTCATTTGGCTCGCCCCAGATAGCGACAAGGAGTCCAAATGCAGCACTCAACAAAATGAAAAATAGCGTAAATAATCTCGAGATAAAGGCTATCATTTACGTAGCACCTCCAAGTCCCCAAGCCATGTTGCAACATGTATAACGAGTGTACGCTTTGCATCCTCAGGGTTTCCATCTGAGAAACTTACACTTTCATTGAGTATGCGTTGTGGCCCAACATGTAGACATTTCAATTCACCAAACAATGTTGTGTATTGTAAACGGAATGGAATTTCATATGGAATATAAACTTGCACCTTACCAATACCTTGGCGAATCGTAATGAGACTTGTGCCAGCCGGTAAAATAGTTTGTGTTGTATCAATCGTAATGTCACCTGCAAGTCGCTGAATTTGTACATCTTGCCATTTATAGGCTTCTACAGGTGCAGGCATTGTACCGATTAATTCGTTTTTCGTAGCGGGGAGCTTTTCGAAAAGTTCCAAACCAACAACTTTTGGTTGGTTTTCTCTTTGCAAGTATTGATAGAGCATATATAAGAGAATAATGACGATAAAGAAGCGTAAACTCCACATTGTAAAGAGTGCGATTGCGATAAAGAAAATCCCCGTCCATTTAAAGAAACGAACTTTTTTTGAGAAACTTAAATAAAGAAGTCCGGCTCCAATCAATAAACAAAAGGCACCACCGTTGTTAAAAATTGTGAGCTCCACAAAAACGAGTAAAAAGAAGCATAGTACCCAAAATGTGAGCTTATTAGTTGTGAAATTTTGCAAGAGGGTCACCCTTCTTTCTACTAAGAGTATAAGAGAGGGAATGGGTCCCTCAAGTTCAAAACGTGAAAGAATGCGCCGCTAAAATATGGCGCATTTCCTTCATTATAACATGTTATTTGTTTTCAATTAGCAGTGGTGCGTTTTCTTCTGCGGCATTTTTTTCAAGCTGTGCAAGGCGAGTCTCGAAAGATGTTACTTCATGATCTTTGTCGATTTGGTAAGCAAGCTTATCGATATATGACTCTAAATCTTCAAAGTTCGTTTTATTGTTTTTAGCAATCATCCCGTCCATTTGATGGTGTGCGCGTGTCACGTTTTCTTTGCCCATAAGCTGTAATTGACGCACTTTCATATCTTTAATTTTGTGTTTCATCGTTTCGAATTTGCGTTCAAGCTCGAAATATTCGCGTGTGCTTGCTTCAATACTAGCTTGTAATGTGTTGTTACGTGCTGTGTAAGCAGCTACTTCGTCAGTTGCGAAGTCGATTAAATCTTGCTCACCACTAGTTGTAGCTAATTTTAGTTGAGCTTCACGTTTAGCTAGTAATTCTGCATTTTGCTTAAATTCCTGCTCAAGTTTTTCCTTTAGCTGACCTTGACGCTCTAGTAATTTTCCTGTTTGCTCGGTTTGTTTTTCTGCCTCGCGAATGTATTGATTTAACATCGCAATTGGATTTTTTTGTTCCTTTTTATCAAATACATGATGTAAATCTGCCTCTATTGTATATTTAAAACGTTGAAATAAGTTCATTTAAACTCGCTCCTTTTATTTTGTTAAGTTTGACCATTCTTTTTCAAAGTTTGTAAACGGATCTTCTTCTTTCGCTTCAATCGTTGGAATTTTTACATCTTCGTTATTCCATTTTTTGCAGATAACATAGATGATAGCGATTGCCGCTAAACCAACCATAGCCGGGATATTAGATATTGCTGATAGAACACCCATCAGACCAACTGTAAACCAAATGATTTTGCCGAATGTTGACTTGCTTGCAATGTAGAAGTGCATGCCAAGCGCTACAAATAAACCAGAAAATAGTAAGCCTGCGAGCGGTCCAACTAATGCAAGTGCAACACATGCTGCGATGAAGCCTCCTGTAAATAAAAGAAATTTTCTCATATGTTCTAGCTCCTTTCGTTTGTACTTTTATATTACCTATTAGAAAGCTCTTCTAAAACGGACTGGAAATTGATTTTGCTCTAGGTCTTGAGGCTGAGAATAGTCTAAGCTGCTATAGAAGAGGTGCACATTTGCAGAAATAGAACACAGATAGGACATGTGATATCTAATAAGAAACGCATTATGCCATAATGTAATTGATAGAACCGAAAGTAGAAAGTTTTCGACAAAAATAGAAGATGAGGGCTTCCTTCGTTTGACAAATTAAAGAGTTTGGATGAGCTATACTTATGAAAAAGAAATGAGCGAAGGAGGATTTCTAGTGAGAACCTATTCCATATATAAAATTAAAGAAGAGCATTTAACGTTTATTTTCGGCAGAGAGCGTAAGTTATTAGAAATGATGCAAGGCTGTGAAGACGCTAATGAGAAATCCTTGAAAGAGCTTGCATATATATGTGAAACGGTTCGCTTCGAAGAGATAGCTGCGATGCTAGAGGCGCAACTAGATTCCAAATATGCACATTTAGAGAGGGCTCGTAATGCTTTATTTTTAGAACATCCAATAAAAGGGAAAATGGCTATTTATTTAGTGGAACGTAAAATTTGTGTCTATTGTGAAGGATCACGAATGCTCGATTTGGATCTATTTCAGATGCTTGCGAAAATGAGCGAACGTTTTATAGCTTTTAATAAACAAGATAATGAGTGTGGGTGGTTAAAACCGATGAAGTATACAATGCATTAGGAAAATTCACTACAATATATAGTAACACGCTAAAATTTGGTGTATAATGGAGCGTGGAGAGTTTTTTTCTCGGTATATTGTAGTGGAGGAGGTTGGTTGTATGCCTACATGGGGCTGGATTATTATTGTTATTATCGCGTTAGCAGCGGGCGCAGCACTTGGTTTCTATTTCGCTCGTAAAGCTATGATGAAATATTTAAAAGAAAACCCACCAATTAACGAACAAATGATTCGTATGATGATGGCACAAATGGGTCGTACGCCGTCTGAAAAGCAAGTACGTCAAATGATGTCACAAATGAATAAATTCCAAAAATAGTAGGAATTTTTAAAGAGCAACTAGTCCAAGCCTTGGCTAGTTGTTTTTTTAATTTCTTTCAGCGGGTATCCAAAATCCCGCGTTAAAGCTTCCGGACGCAATTACGCCAAGGTTGACTTTGCGAATTATTTGAATAATTCTAAAAAAATCATACAATTCTATCGGAAAACTCGTTATAATGAAAATATTCTATATAAAGGAGTTGTGTGCATTGCAGAAAGAAAAAACAAATGTTGAAAGCTTTGATTTAGATCATACGAAAGTTAAAGCACCGTATGTACGTTTAGCGGGTGTAAAAACAGGGAAAAATGGCGATGAAGTATACAAATATGACATTCGTTTTAAACAGCCAAATAAAGCACATATGGAAATGCCTGCATTACATTCCTTAGAGCATTTATCGGCTGACATTATTCGAAATCACTCTGATCATATTGTTGATTTTAGTCCAATGGGATGCCAAACAGGCTTCTATGTATCACTTATTAATCACAATAATTATCAGGACTTGTTAAATATTTTAGAAAAAACTTTTACGGACGTAACAAAGGCAACTGCTGTTCCTGCTTGTAATGAAGTGCAATGCGGCTGGGCAGCTAGCCATAATCTAGAAGGTGCACAAGCGTTAGCCAAAGAATTTTTAGCGAAACGTGATGAATGGCACATCGTTTTTGCAGAATAAAAACAATTTGAAAAACCTTGCGTGCATTTTCATGCTCGAAAGGTTTTTCAAAGTGTCTGAAAACAAAATAGTCAAAGCAATCTTTGTAATGGTTATGACGCTTTAAATGAGGGGATTTCCATTCCAGACTACTTGCTTTCTTGAGGATATGAGTCATGCCGCTTTGCTTTCACACTGATATATTGTTGAATTTTCGTTTTATCACTATAAATTAGAGTGACATGTAATTGAAGTGGTGATTGTAGTGGAGACTGAGCGACTCCTTGGGGATCAGCAATAGAGGAACGAAGGCTAAAACCATCACATCCTGTGATAACGCCTTCGTGACCAACATCGTGTTGGCCCGAGACCCTGGAGCGAGCATCGCGAGTGAAGCGGCTCATCGGACGCCCCCAGGAAAGCGCTCAGTCGGAACGGAAATCAACCTCTCGTTTTGCGGAAGAGCTATATTTTATTTTTTGACACAAGAGTTTTTCATATGCACTAAAAATGAAATGGAATGACATTAGATGAAGAAGAATCACGCTTAATTCTTTGATAGATAAAATTTTCTAAAAAGTCATGAATTAAATCCTCATATTCAGCCATATTTTCATTAAAGGACTGTGCATGAGCACCGTTATCAAATAGCTTCAGTTTCTTTGGACCAGGCTTTTTATGGTATAAGTCCAGTGACATGGAAGCCGGAATAAATGTATCCGGAATACTGTGAATAAAAAGCACGGGCTTTTCAATATTTGTCACAGCCTCAGCAGGTGTAACACTTTTAAAGGAATAGCCGTCACGCAAGCGGACAAAGAAATCTGCAAATCGAATTGGAATAATTGAGCCATATTTAAATTCTGTCTTCGCAATTTGTTTAAGCAGCATTGAGAAATCAGAAAACGCACAATCAGAAATATAGAAATCTGCACCGTCCTCTACAGTCCCTGCATATAGTAACATTGTTGCGGCACCCATCGATTCACCATGAATACCAAGAATGGCGTTTTCTCCAATCATAGCTTTGACAGTTTTGATAACTGCGTCAAGGTCATTTTTTTCATAGTAACCGTAGCTAGTCGTTTTCCCGCCGGTCTCTCCATGCCTACGATGATCAAAAATAACGGAATTGTAGCCAAGTCGTTCAAAAAGTCGAGCATATTTAACTGAGTTGATTTTATTTTCTGTTACTCCGTGGCAAATGATGATGGTATTATTCGTTTCTAATGGCTGAAACAAAATACCGCGTATCGTATAGCCGTTGGGAGAGTCAATATTTAATTCGCATTTTAAATTTTTATTGTACCAAGCTTCGTCAAAACGTTTAGCAGTAGTTTCGCGTTCACGAACAAATTCAGGATCCTTTTGCTTAATGTACATTAATTTATTTGAAAGAGCGAAGCCGAACAGACCTGTTGCTGCTGCGGCAAGCGTTGTCGTTATACCTGAAAATAAAAGCATTTTCTTTTTCATTATTAACACCTCCAACGTCCTGTGTTTGCACTTTTCTTACTTGTAATGTTCCCAACTGAGATTGTTTAAAACACGTCAACATTTTACAATATCTTTGGCAAAAGTGCGATTATTTCTATCTATCGAAAATCGTCAAAATATTTGTTAAAATATATATATCTGCTAGTAGCATATGCATGCAGTGTTGATTTTGAACGGGGAAAAGGGGAGAAAAGTGATGTCAAAAGAGGTTGTAATAGTGAGTGCTGTACGTACAGCTATTGGTTCATTCCAAGGAACATTAAAGGACGTAGCAGCGACAAAATTAGGGAGTATTGTTATTAAAGAAGCATTAGCACGTGCTGGCGTAGCGGGCGAACAAGTCGACGAGGTCATTATGGGGAATGTCTTATCGGCTGGACTTGGTCAAAATCCAGCTCGTCAAGCAGCAATTGCAGCAGGTTTACCACATGAAGTATCGGCATTAACGATTAATAAAGTTTGTGGCTCAGGACTAAAAGCAGTTCACTTAGCGACACAGGCTATTTTAGCAGGCGATGCGGATATTATCGTTGCAGGTGGCTTTGAAAATATGAGCCAGGCACCATATGTATTAAAAAATGCACGAGAAGGCTTCCGTATGGGGGATCAAAAAGTAGTTGATACGATGATTCATGACGGATTATGGTGTGCATTTAATGATTATCATATGGGTATTACAGCAGAAAATTTATGTGATGCCTATGAAGTTTCACGAGAAGAACAAGACGCTTTTGCAGCACGTTCACAACAGCGTGCGGAAGCGGCAATTGCAGCAGGGAAGTTTAATGATGAAATCGTAGCTGTTGAAATTCCTCAGCGCAAGGGAGATCCTATTGTTTTCAAACAGGATGAATTCCCTCGTAATGGGGTTACTACGGAGTCTCTATCTAAACTACGACCTGCATTTAAAAAGGAAGGCTCTGTAACAGCGGCAAATGCTTCAGGTATTAACGATGGTGCAGCGGCTGTTGTGGTAATGTCGAAAGAAAAAGCGGTAGAGTTAGGCATTCAACCAATGGCGCAAATTACAGCAAATGCAAGTGCAGGGGTTGATCCAGCTATTATGGGAACTGGTCCTGTAACGGCAGTAAAAAAGGCATTGGCAAAGGCTGATGTGACGTTAGATAATATAGATTTAATTGAAGCGAATGAAGCATTTGCAGCTCAATCTATTGCTGTAGATCGCGAATTAGGTTTCAATCATGATAAACTAAATGTCAACGGGGGAGCAATTGCTCTTGGTCACCCAATTGGTGCAAGTGGTGCGCGCATTTTAGTCACGCTTTTACATGAAATGGAAAAGCGTGATGCGAAAACAGGTCTCGCAACATTATGTATCGGTGGTGGGCAAGGCGTAGCAACAGTTGTCAAGCGCCCGTGAAGTCGATAAGAAGGTGAATTACAAAATGGGAAAGAAACGAAAACAGCAGCAACATGCAAATGATGGCATGACAGCTAGCTTACCAAAGCAGGAGGCCGTTACATTAGCGGATCAGCTTGGCGGTGACGTGCTTGCCAAACTAAAAGCTGCAAAACAAGATTTAACAGCGAAAGAACAGGCCGCTGAGGAAGAGCGCCAAGCGAAGCTAGCATTTGAACGCAAACAACGTGAAAAAAACAAATCGTTTGAAGAACTACTCAACGAATACGGCGATAAAGGCTCAAAATTTTAAAGAAAACAGTGAATCCAAATTTTTCGGATTCACTGTTTTTTTTGTTTTATCGGAAAGATTTCGAGATTTATAGGAACGATTTTATATTTTATCGGAAAGATTCTCAGATTTATCGGAATGATTTTTGTTTTTATCGGAACATTTTATTGTACTTTTCAGAACTTCCTTAATAATGGTCGGTGAGATTTGTATACCAGAATTAACGATCTCAAGTACTTTTTTCTGAAGTGTTGGAGTTATTGATAAATTTTCAAATTGCAAATTTTTAAGTACACGATTAAATTCAGGAGAGTTTAATTGGATTTGTTTCATTTTAAATTGCTCCCTTCTCTTACTTCTTATTATAAGCTGTAGTAACAACTTCAACAATCAAACACTTTCGCATAGTTTCTTTCATAACAATATCGAGTTCAATCGAGTAATTCTGATAAATATAAAGACAAAGGGTATTTTTAGTGTGCCCTTTGTCTTTTGAAAATTTTCTTCACCAACGCTACAATCCCTACAAAAACAATTGCTCCAGCTGTATCCAAAATAACATCCTGTCCACTCATCATACGTCCTGGTGTAAAGCTTTGACGAAACTCATCTAGTATTGCAATAAGGGCTGTTCCGGCAATAGCGATACCTGCAGCGAACCGCCGTTTTCCCCATGTAAAGTAAATACCAAGTGCGATACAACCAAACCCAACAAAATGCGTTAATTTTCGAATTAAAAATTCTACAAATTTAAAGTAACCGCGCTCTTCAACAGAAACAACTGTGTCCCAATAAGGTATTTTTAAAACAGATAATTGCTTCTCGAAAGGTTTATTTGCCAATGCGTCTTCTAATTCTGGAAGTATACTTTGTTGTTCATAGGTCATGCTAGAGGAAATGGCAAGTATTACTAAAAACGTGATTAAGACAAGCCATTTCTTCATCGGTGATCTGTATACTGTTCTGTTTTTGTTAGTTCATTTACCGCTGTAAAATCTGTTATTGAATCTATTTTTTCATAGGCAGCGAGTGTTTGTGCAAGTTGTTCTTGTGAGCTTGCACCTATTACCGTTGAGGCGATAGTAGGCTCCTTTAAATTAAAGGCGATTGCTAGTGCATGTAAATCGTCATAATGTGTAGCTAAGTCTGTTAAT